>Ga0209699_100016_pt1 | contig 340448 bp, 296 predicted proteins | sample SynthPrep_1_END__FD_187204 | JGI IMG/M metagenome (GOLD analysis project Ga0209699, IMG submission 187204) | Synthetic microbial communities from Ohio, USA - SynthPrep_1_END_DS7_MetaG (SPAdes) (version 2) | ecosystem: Engineered > Bioreactor > Aerobic > Activated sludge | place: USA: Ohio...
CGCCGATGCTGGAGGCGCGGCCGTGGTAGCCGATGGGCACCCACTTGTAGTTCGGCAGCAGGGGATTGTCGGGGCGGAACTGCTTGCCCACGGCGGTGGCGTGGTGCACCGAGATGTAGAAGTCGGTGTAGTCGCCGATGCGGGCGGGCGTGGTGTATGCGGCGTCGGCCTGGGCGACCAGCAGGGGCTCGACCGTGCCGCGCAGGGCGGCGCCTTCGCGCAGCGCGCGGGACAGCGCCAGGCGCAGGGCGCTCCAGTGGGCTTGGCCCAGGGCCATCAGGGCGTTCAGGCTGTCCGTGGCGCACGCGGCCAGGGCCTCGGCCGCCAGGCCTTCGAAGGGCTGTTTGGCGGCCAGCGCGGCCAGGTCCAGGATCTGGTCGCCGATGGCCACGCCAGGGCGGAACGATTCCGTCGTGCCCTGGCGGCGGAAGGCGGCGTAGGGCAGGTTCTGTACCGGGAAATCGGACTTGCCGGTGTTGGCGCTGGCAATCCAGCTCTTCAAGGACGGGTCGTGGGTTTCGTTGATGGTGGTCATGGCTGCGTGTCTCTTTCAGTGTGGTTATGCGGTGGCCGGGCGCCAGGCGCCGGAAAATACAAATGCCAAACGGCGATGAGCTTGCGCTCATCGCCGCGGGCGTGGAAAGCAGGAGGCCTGCGCGTCACGCCTTGCTGGGGTCGAAATGCTTGGCGATGCCCTGCCAGCACCGGTAGTAGTCGCCCTGCAATTCTACCGAGGCCAGCGCCTGTTCCGTGGGGCGGATGACGCGCCGCGTCTCGAACATGAACGCCATGGTGTCGCGGATGTAGTGGGCCTTGCTGGTGTCGGCATGGGAGGCCTTTTCGAAGGTCTCGGCATCGGGACCGTGGCCGCTCATGCAGTTGTGCAGGCTGGCGCCGCCCGGCGCGAAACCGTCGGCCTTGGCATCGTAGACGCCCTGGATCAGGCCCATGAACTCGCTGGCGATGTTGCGGTGGAACCAGGGCGGACGGAAGGTGTTCTCCATGGCCAGGATCCGCGGCGGGAAGATCGCGAAGTCCATGTTGGCCGTTCCCGGGGTGTCCGACGGCGCGGTCAACACGGTGAAGATCGAGGGATCCGGGTGGTCGTAGCTGATGGAGCCGACGGTGTTGAAGTTGCGCAGGTCGTACTTGTACGGCGCGTGCGTGCCATGCCAGGCCACCACGTTCAGCGGTGAATGGTCGATGGAGGCGCGCCAGAAGCCGCCCGTGAACTTGGCGATGAGTTCGAAGTCGCCCTCGATGTCTTCGTACCAGGCCACCGGGGTCTTGAAGTCGCGGGCGTTGGCCAGGCAGTTCGAGCCGATGGGGCCCAGTTCGGGCAGGCGCATGGCCGCGCCGAAGTTCTCCAGCATGTAACCGCGCGCGCTGCCGTCCAGCAGTTCCACGCGGAAGCGCACGCCGCGCGGGATGACCGCGATTTCCAGCGGCTCCAGGTCGATCAGGCCCAGTTCCGTGGCCAGGCGCAGGCGGCCTTCCTGCGGCACCAGCAGCAGTTCGCCGTCGGCGTTGTAGAAATAGCGGCCTTGCATCGAGCGGTTGGCGGCATACATGTGTATGGCCACGCCGCCCAGCTCGTCGGGGCTGCCGTTGCCGCCCCAGGTCTTCACGCCTTCCAGGAAGTCGGTGGGGGCGGCGGGAATGGGCAGCGGGCTCCAGCGCAGCTGGTTGGGCGTGACGGGGCCCTGGCCGAAGGTGCTTTGCCAGCCGGCGGCGCCGTCGAAGGCTTCGAACGGCTTGTGCTGCGCGCCGGGACGGATGCGGTAGAGCCAGGAGCGGCGGTTCTCGCTGCGCGGCGCGGTGAAGGCAGTACCGGAAAGTTGTTCGGCGTACAGGCCGTAGGGGCATTGCTGCGGCGAATTGCGGCCCAGCGGCAGCGCGCCGGGCAGGGCTTCGGTGGCGCAATTGTTGCCGAAGCCGGTCTGGTATTGCAGTTCCATGGAATCCTCCTGAGTGGCGGCGCGGTGCTTGGCTGCGCGGCCTGGTTGGGGGTGGCCGGTACGGAAAGGTGTCCGGGGGGCCGATATGCCATTGTCGGAAAAAACCCCCGCTGCGGCTACGGGAATGCAAAAATAGAGACTATAAATTTTGTGAATAGTAGGGGGTGCGCATGGCCGAGTTGCGCGATGTCGATCTGAATCTGCTGCTGCTGTTCCAGCACTTGTTGGAGGACCGCAATCTGTCAGCCGTGGCGCGGCGCATGGACCTGTCGCAACCCGCGGTCAGCAACGCGCTGCGGCGCTTGCGGGAAGCATTCGGCGACGACCTGTTCGTGCGCACGGCGCAGGGCATGCTGCCCACGCCGCGCGCGCAGCGCCTGGCGGGTCCGGTCAGCGAGGCGCTGACCATGCTGTCGCAGGCCCTGAAGGACCAGGACGTGTTCGACGCGGCCACCAGCACGCGCCGCTTCCGGGTGGCGATGACGGACGTGGGCGAAATCCACTTCATGCCGCGCCTGATGGAAGTGTGCGTGCAGGTGGCGCCGCTGGTGCGCATCGATTCGGTGCGGGTGCAAGGACCGGATCTGCCGCGGGAAATGGAGACCGGGCGGGTGGATCTGGCGATCGGCGCATTCGATGAAATGGGGGCGGGCACGTTGCAGCGCATGCTGTTCCGCCAGGGCTATGCGACCCTGTTCCGGCAGGCGCATCCGACGGCGCACGCCGGCATGGGCCTGAAGGCGTTCCGCGCCGAACGCCACCTCATCGTGTCGCGCGCCGCGCCCTATGGGCAGGTCAACCAGTCCATGGAGCGCGCGGGCGTGGATCTGGCCGAGCATTTCAGCGTGCCGCACTTTTCGGCCGTGCCGTACATCGTCAGCGCGACCGATCTGCTGGCTACCGTGCCCGAGAAACTCGCCGCCAGCGCGGCGCCGCCGTTTGGCCTGCGCTACATGGCGCCGCCGATAAGAGTGCCGGCGCTGCAGACCAATATGTACTGGCAGCGCCGGGTGGACCGGGACAGCGGCAACCAGTGGCTGCGCGCCTTGATCGTGAATACGTTCGCGGTGGGGGCGTGAACGGGTTTACGGCGCCACGGACGCGCGCGCCTGGCGCAGGGCCTCGCGCAGCACGTTCATGTCGCCCAGGTGGTTGGCCAGCAGCAGGATCAGCGCCGCGTTGAGCTCCTGGCTTTGCTCGTTGGTGAGATCGCGGTGGGTCTCGATCAGGGCTTCGTAGAAGTCATCCGGCGAGATCAGATTGGTTTCGGTAATCAGCATGATGGAGTGATCTCGAAGTTCAGGCGCGGCCCGTGGCGCGGCCGACTGCTGCGGCGACGGCGGCAGCGTTGAAGGCGCGCCAGCGGCCGCAGACGTGTTGGTCGGGGCGGATCAGGTAGGCGGTGCCGGCCTGTGCGTCGTAGCGCTTGCCCAGGCAGCCCTCGCGGTCCGTCACGGCAGGCAGTTCCTTGGGCAGCGCGGACAGATTGCACTGCGGGCTGGCCACCAGCACGGCCTTGACCGGCACCGGCGCCATGCGCAGGGCTTGCAGGGCAAGCAGCGTGTCGCGGTCGGGCAGGGCGTCGCCGCAGAACAGGGCCAGCACGAATTCGCCGTCCAGCTGCGCCAGCCACCAATCCTGCGCGTTCACGGGAGCATCCAGCGCGACCGCGCCCGGCACCATGCGGCCGCTGAAGGCGTCCGTGTCCGGCGTGTTCAGCGGCGAGCCGGCGTAGGTCGCGGGCAGCGACAGGCGGCCGCTGTTGACCAGCGAGCGCGCGAAGGGGTGGGTCTTGGCCAGGTTCAGCACCGCGTTGCGGAAGCTGCGGCTGATGTCGCTCTTGGGCGTGATGAAGTCGGTGGCGCGCGAGGAATTCAGGATGTTCTCGTCGGCGGCGTATTCGCGTTCGACGGCGTAGCTGTCGATCAGCGTCTCGGGCGCGTGGCCAGCCAGCACCAGTTTCAGCTTCCAGGCCAGGTTTTCCGCGTCCTGCACGCCGCTGTTGGCGCCGCGGGCGCCGAACGGCGACACGCGGTGCGCGGAATCGCCCGCGAACACGACGCGGCCGTGGCGGAACTTGTCCATGCGTTCGCACGCAAAGGTATAGACGCTGACCCATTCCAGCTCGAAGCGCGCGTCCGGGCCCAGCAGGGCGCGGATGCGCGGCAGCACGTTCTCGGGCTTGACGGCCTCGACCGGGTCGGCATTCCAGCCCAGTTGGAAGTCGATGCGCCAGACATTGTCCGGCTGGCGGTGCAGCAGGACGGACTGGTTGGGGTGGAAGGGCGGGTCGAACCAGAACCAGCGTTCGGTCGGAAAGTCCGCCTGCATCTTGACGTCGGCGATCAGGAAGCGGTCGCGGAAGATGCGGCCATGGCTTTCCTGGCCGATCAGCTTGCGCACCGGCGAACGCGCGCCGTCGCAGGCGATGAGCCAATCGGCATGCAACGCATAGGCGCCGTCGGGCGTTTCCACGCTGAGGACGACGCCGTCGTCGCGCTGCTCCACGCCGGCGACCTTGTTCTTCCAGCGCAGATCGATATTGGGTTCCTGCCGCGCCTGCTCGTACAGATAGCCTTCGGCGTAGTACTGCTGCAGGTTGATGAAGGCGGGGCGGCGATGGCCGGGCTCGGGCAGCAGGTCGAAGCGCCAGACTTCCTGCTCGCGGAAGAAGACCTTGCCCACGTTCCAGGACACGCCTTTGTCTATCATGCGCTGACCCACGCCCAGGCGGTCCCAGATTTCCAGCGTGCGCTTGGAGAAACAGATGGCGCGGGAACCGGTCGACAGGCGGAAGTCGTCGTCCAGCACCAACACGCGCACGCCCTGGCGGGCAAGATCCAGCGCGGTGGTCAGGCCGACCGGGCCGGCTCCCACCACCACCACCTGATGCCTTGCCTGCGCGCTGGCGGCCTGGTCGGCGTGCTTTTCATAGGCGAATTCCATCGCCTGAAAGTCGATGTCTCCCACGGTTGTCTCCTGTGTGGGTCATATTGTTTTTATGTCACGAAGCCGCGCGCCGCCTTGCGGCGCGCGATTCCGGTTCCAGCGGGGAAGGGCCGCCGGCGGGCGGCCCGCCGGGATCAGCCTTCCAGCTGCGCCCACATCTCCAGGTCGCGCTTGTCGGTCCAGATGCGCGGGTCGGTGTAGCCGGTGGCCTCGTCATAGGCGCGCGATACGTCGAACGGCATGCAGTGGTCGAAGATCACCCAGTCGCTGTAGCGCGGCTTCATGAAGTCGTAGACCTCGCGGTAGATGGTCTTCAGGTCCTTGCCTTCGGCCACGCCGCGGTTCACCGCGCCGTACAGGTCGGTCAGGAAGGCGCGCGTGCCGGCCAGGCCCTGGCGGACCTCGGTGGCGTTCTTCAGCGCGGGGCCGCGGCCCGGGACCATTTTTTCGGCTTCGAAACTGGACAGCGCGTCCAGCGTGCTGGGCCAGTCGCGGAAATAGGCGTCGCCGCAGTAGGGGGTGGATTGGTACTCGACCAGGTCGCCGGCGAACAGGATCTTCTGCTCGGGCAGCCAGGCGATGGTGTCGCCCTTGGTGTGGCCGCGGCCCACTTGCAGCAGCTTGACTTCCAGGTTGCCCAGGTTGACGGTCATCTCGCCCTTGAACGTCATGGTCGGCCAGACCAGGCCGGCCGGAATCGATTCGGCGTTGCGGAACAGGCGGGGGAAGCGGCCGATTTCGCTGGCCTTGTCCTGTTCGCCGCGCTCGGCGATCAGGTCGTAGGTGTCGCGGCTGGCCAGGATTTCCTGGGCGTTGTAGGCCGACGCGCCGAACACGCGCACGGCGTGGTAGTGCGACAGCAGGATGTACTTGATGGGCTTGTCCGTGACTTCGCGGATGCGGCGGATCACGTCCTGCGCCATGACCGGGGTGGCCTGGGTGTCGACCACCATGACGGCCTCGTCGCCGATGATCACGCCCGTGTTGGGGTCGCCTTCGGCCGTGTAGGCATAGGCGTTGTCGGACAGTTTTTCGAACGAGACGACCTTGTCGTCCAGGTCGGCGTGCGAGGCGAATTGCTTGCTCATGGAGGCTCCTTCCACTTTTCTAGGAATAGGGTGTGTGGAAGGAATATAGCTCGGCGTTAGTGTTTGTGCAATACGTTTGCTATAAACAAATGTCCTTGTTTTTACAGGGATTTCCCGCAGATTTTCGGAGTGGAATAGGTCAGTTCCGTTGGCATTTCGGGCAGTAATAGGTAGCGCGCTGCCCCTGGACGATGCGCCGTATCGGGGTGCCGCAGACCCGGCAGGGCTGGCCCTCGCGTTCATAGACCGCCGCGTGGATCTCGAAGTAGGCGCCCGGCTCGCCGGTGGCCCCGACATAGTCCCGAAGCGTGCTGCCGCCCGAGGTCAGGGCGTCGGCCAGGGTGGCGCGCACCATGTCGGCCAGGCGCTCGCAGCGGGCCGGCGACAGCTTGTTGGCCGGCGTCTTGGGATTGATGCGGGCGCGGAACAGGCTTTCCGATGCATAGATATTGCCCACGCCCACCACGGCCATGCCCGCCAACAGCACCTGCTTGATGGCGGCGCCATGATTCTTGAAGTGGCGGTACAGCCAGGCGCCGTCGAAACGCGGGTCGAAGGGTTCGATGCCTAGCTTGGCCAGCAGGGGATGGGCTTCGATGGGGCCGTCGGACTCCGGGTGCCACAGCACCGCGCCGAAGCGCCGCGGGTCATGCAGGCGCAGCACCGCTTCCTCGAAGATCCATTCGACATGGTCATGCTTGCGCAGGAATTCGCCGGGCGCGACGCTGCGCAGAGACCCCGACATGCCCAGATGCACGATCTGGGTGCCGTGTTCGAACCGCAGCAGCAGATACTTGCCCCGTCGCGCGCACTCCAGCACGGCGCGGCCAGCGATCACGGCCGGCAGATCCGGCGGGATGGGCCAGCGCATGCGGGATTCATGGATGACCAGCCGCGTCAGCGTCCGGCCGGTGATGACGGCGTCGATTCCCCGACGCGTGGTTTCGACTTCAGGCAGTTCCGGCATGAGCCAGTGTAAGATCATTAATTGCGTGTACGAAGATTGTGCCATCAACCGGACGGGCCGCGTGAAGTCGTCTTTCAAACCTATAAACATCGGGATCGCCGCGCTAGCGCTTGCGCTGGCAGCAATACTGACCCCACCGGCCCAGGCCGCCGACAGCCGGACGCGCGACGCGACCGGGCCTCGGATGGCGCCCCAGAGCCGCCACCCTGAAACCGAAGTCATCCGGCTGCGCCCCGGGCAGTTGCCCTATGTCTCGCTGACCGCCGACATCTTTTATCGCGTGCTCGCGTCCGAGATCGCCGCGCAGCGCGGCATGTACGGCTCGGCGGCTACCACCATGCTGGGCCTGGCGCGGGATACCGGCGATCCACGCCTGGCCCGCCGCGCCCTCGAGTTCCAACTGGCTGGCGGCAACCTGCCCGGCGCCCTGGACGCCGCCCGGGTCTGGGCGCGCCTGTCTCCCAACGACGTCGAGGCCAGCTCCACCGAGCTGGCGCTGGCCGCCGCCAACGGCCAGACCAAGGGCCTGTCGCAGGCTCTGCGCAACCGCATCGATTCCTCGCGCGACAAGCCGGCCGCCATCGGCCAGGCCCTGGCCGTGCTGAGCCGTCTGAACGACCGCCGCCTGGCCTTGCGCATCCTGGACGAATCGTTCAGCGACAGCGTGCGCAAGCTACCGGCCGCGCACCTGGCGCTGGCGGACGTGGCCTCCGCCTCGGGCGACTACACCCGCGCCGTGCAGGAGTCGCGCGCGGCCCTGGTCGCGGATCCCAAGTCGGAACCCGCCGCCCTGCGCGTGCTGGAATACGGCTACAAGGTGGACCCGCAGCGCGCGCAGACCGAGGCGCGCGCCTACATCGCCCGCAATCCCAACGCCCGCAAGGTGCGCCTGATGCTGGCCGGCCAGTTGGCCGACAGCGGCGACTACAACGGCGCGCTGGCTGAATTGCAGGCCATGTCGCGCCGCTCGCCGGAAGATTTCGACCTCTTGTTCATGCAGGCGCAACTGGCTTACAAGGCCGGACAGCTGCCGCAGGCCAAGAGCCTGTTGCAGCAATATCTGGATGTGCAGCAGCAGCGCCAACGTGCCACGGTGCCGGGCGCGACCGACGCTGGCGCCGCCGCAGCCGACGCCCATGTGCTGCTGGCCCGCATTGCCGAAGACCAGGGGCACTACGACGACGCCATCGCCGAACTGGGCCGCATCGACGATCCGACGCTGCGCTACTCGGTGCGCATGCGCCAGGCCGCTTTGCGCGCCAAGAGCGGCCGCATCGACGACGCGCTGGCCATGATCGACGCCGCCGGTCCCCAGGACGAGGAAGAGCGCACCCTGGGCGTGTTGACCAAGGCCCAGATCCTGCGCGACGCCGACCGCGTGAAGCAGGCGGTGTCGGTGCTGGAGGCGGCCGATCAGGCGCTGCCCGACACGGTCGAGATCAAGTACGAACTGGCCATGCTGTACGAACGCCAGAACCGTCTGGCCGACCTGGAGCGCATGCTGCGCCAGGTCATCGCGCTGGACCCGGACCACGCGCACGCTTACAACGCGCTGGGCTACACGCTGGCCGATCACAACCAGCGTCTGCCCGAGGCCCTGGATCTGATCACGCAGGCGCTCGAACTCGCTCCCAACGACCCGTTCATTCTCGACAGCATGGGCTGGGTCAAGTACCGCATGGGCGATTCCGCGGCCGCGGCCGACTACCTGCGGCGCGCCTACAGCGTGCGTCCGGAGGCCGACATCGCGGCCCACCTGGCCGAAGTCCTCTGGACCCAGGGCAAGCGCGACCAGGCCATCGAGCTGCTGCGCGCCGCGGTGGCCAAGGATCCCAAGAACAAGACCGTTCAGGACGTGGCCAAGCGCCTGGGGATCAGCCTGTGACGGCAGTATTCCAACGTGTGTGCGGCGTCACCGCGCCGCTGCGCTGGTTCCTGATGGCAATGCTGGCGGCGACGCTGGCCGCCTGCACCACGCCCAAGCCGATCGAAGGCGCCAGCGCCGACGCCTTCTCGCGCATCGGCCGCTTCGCCATTACCGTCAACGAGGAAAGCGGCAAGCAGAATGCCGTGCAGGGCGGCTTCTCGTGGTCGGACGACGGCCGCCGCTATGTGCTGGACCTGACCAATCCCCTGGGCTCGACCGAGGCGCGCGTGGAAGGCGGGCCCGGCGCGGCCAGCCTGACCAAGGCCGACGGCACTCGTCTGGTCGCCGACAATCCCGATGCGCTGGCAGCCGAGGCGCTGGGCAGCAGCATGCCGGTGTCCGGCCTGCGCGACTGGCTGCGCGGCAAGCTGGCCGCCACGCCTGAAGCCACCGAAGTATCGCGCGACGAACTGGGCCGGCCGGCGGCGTTCGAGCAGGGCGGCTGGCGTGCGCGGCTGTCGCGCTACGACACGCTGGGTCCCCAATTGCTGGTGCTGGAGCGCCTGGAGCCGGGCCGCCGCATCATGCTGCGCCTGGTTGTCAACCAGCCTTGAACAATGGGCCGCCTCGGCCCGGAACAGGCGGCCGCCCGGTAAAATCGGGCGACCGCTTTTTTTTCGCCCAGCCGTGACTCTCTACGACGTACCCGCTCCCGCCAAGCTGAATCTGTTCCTGCACGTCGTGGGCCGCCGCGCCGACGGCTACCATCTGCTGCAGACCGTTTTCCGCTTCATCGACCTGTGCGACACCCTGCACTTCGACGTGCGCGCCGATGGCGTCATCAGCCGCGCCACGGAGCTGCCGGGCGTACCGGAGGAGCAGGACCTGACCTTGCGCGCCGCGCATGCGCTGCAGCGTGCCACAGGCACGAAGCAGGGCGTGCAGATCGGCCTGGAAAAGCGCATTCCCCAGGGCGGCGGCCTGGGCGGCGGCTCCAGCGATGCTGCCTCGGTGCTGATCGCGCTGAACCGGCTGTGGGGCACGGGGCTGTCGCGGCGCGAACTCATGGAACTCGCCCTGCCGCTGGGAGCCGATGTGCCCGTCTTCGTCTTCGGGCAGTCCGCCTTTGCTCAGGGCGTGGGCGAAGATCTGACCGCGGTGACGCTGCCGGAGCGCGCTTATCTGGTGGCGCAGCCGGATGCCAGCGTGCCCACGCCTAGGATATTTTCGGCACCCGATTTGACAAGGGATTCTTCTTACATCACAATAGCGGTCTTTCTTGCTTCGCCTACTTCCCGCTTCGGCAGGAATGATTTGGAGCCGGTGGTCTACCGTCTTTACCCAGAAGTGCTTGGGGCATCGCGGTGGCTTGCTGAACAGGGAATCCTTCGTGGAGCCCCGGTTCGCATGTCGGGATCTGGTGCGTGTTTATTCGCCGAATTTTCCGAACTCTCCGAAGCCGTTTTGGCAGAAGCAGAAATATCCGCTATAATGCGCGGCGCTGATAAAAAATTCAGCCAAACGCATCCACGGTTTCGGTTAGTGCAGGCATGTACTGGGTTAGCTGAACATCCGTTGCGGAATTGGATTGCAAGATAGTTGGGGAGTCGCCAAGCTGGTTAAGGCACCGGATTTTGATTCCGGCATGCGAAGGTTCGAATCCTTCCTCCCCAGCCAACCGAATACATAAAAAAGCTGTTGAACACGCCTGTAAGACACTGGCCCGGGTTCAGCAGCTTTTTTATTTTCCGGGTCCGCTGGTGCATCACCTCGCATCACCTCGTTAGTGTCTTAAAACGACCATCGCATCATCCATCATGGCAAACGATAGCTTCATGATTTTCACGGGTACAGCCAACACTCGGCTGGCCGTGGACGTAGTCAACCACCTCGATATGTCCCTGGGCAAGATGACCGTCGGTCGCTTCTCGGACGGCGAAGTGATGGTCGAGATCAACGAGAATGTGCGCGGCAAGGACGTCTTCGTCCTGCAGCCCACCTGTGCCCCCACCAACGACAACCTGATGGAAATCATGGTGATGGTCGATGCCTTGCGCCGCGCTTCCGCTGGCCGCATCACCGCCGCCATTCCTTATTTCGGCTATGCCCGCCAGGACCGCCGCCCGCGCTCGGCGCGCGTGGCCATCTCGGCCAAGGTCGTGGCCAACATGCTGCAAGTGGCTGGCGTCGACCGCGTCCTGACGATGGACCTGCACGCCGACCAGATCCAGGGCTTCTTCGATATCCCCGTGGACAACATCTACGCGGGTCCGATCCTGCTGGGCGACATCTGGCGCCGCAATTTCTCGAACCTGGTTATCGTGTCCCCGGACATCGGCGGCGTGGTGCGAGCCCGCGCGCTGGCCAAGCAGCTGGAAGCCGATCTGGCCATCATCGACAAGCGCCGTCCGCGCGCCAACGTGTCGGAAGTGATGAACATCATCGGTGAAGTCGACGGCCGCACCTGCATCATCATGGACGATATGGTCGACACCGCCGGCACGCTGTGCAAGGCGGCGCAGGCCCTGAAGGACCGCGGCGCCGGCGCCGTTTACGCCTATTGCACGCACCCCGTGCTGTCGGGCGGCGCCATCGACCGCATCGAAGCGTCGCAACTGGACGAACTGGTCGTCACCGACACCATTCCGCTCTCCGAGCAAGGCCAGGCCAGCGGCAAGATCCGCCAGCTGTCGTGCGCCGCGCTGCTGGGCGAGACCATCCTGCGTATCTCGAACGCGGAATCGGTCAGCTCGCTGTTCGTCGACTAAGACGCGGCATCCCTCGGACGGGTAGTCCGGATACAGAGTTTTGCGCCTTGCTGGTCGCGGCAAGGCGCAACAAACGCGGCGCGTATTTCGCGTGCCGTGTACCAACCGGCGAAGTCTCTTCGCCCTTATTGTTTTTGGAGTTTTCCATGAAATTCAATGCAACTGCGCGTAGCGTCCAGGGTTCGAGTGCGAGCCGCCGCCTGCGCCGCGCGGGCCGCGTTCCCGCCATCGTTTATGGCGGTACGGCTGCCCCCCTGAACATCGAACTCGACCACAACGAGATCTACCACGCCCTGCGCAAGGAACAATTCCACGCGTCGATCCTGCAAATGGCGCTGGAAGGCGCAGCCAAGGAAGAACAAGTCCTGCTGCGTTCGGTTCAATGGCACGCCTACAAGCCGCAAGTCCTGCACGTGGACTTCCAGCGCGTGGACGCCAACCAGGCCCTGCACACCAAGGTCCCGTTCCACTTCATCAACGCTGAAGTCTCGCCGGCCGTGAAGCTGGGCGGCGCCATCATCAGCCACGTCCTGACCGAACTGGAAGTCACCTGCCTGCCGGCAGCGCTGCCCCAGTTCATCGAAGTGGACCTGAAGGATCTGCTGCCTGGCGCTTCGATCCACCTGGCCGACATCGCTCTGCCCAAGGGCGTGACCTACGTCCCGCACGGTGGCGACGCCAACCCGCTGCTGGCCGCCACTGCCGTGGTCAAGGGCGGCGCTGCCGCCGACGAAGGCGCTGCCGAAGCTCCGGCCGCCTAAGTCCTGCCGGAAAGCTCTCGGGCTTTCCGCGGCTGATGCCCGAAACCCTGCGTGTGCATTTGCATGCGCAGGGTTTTTTGGTTTAAACACCCCCATCATGTCTACTCCTATACGCCTCATCGTGGGGCTGGGTAATCCCGGCCCCGACTACGAAACCACCCGGCACAACGCCGGCTTCTGGCTGGCTGACCACCTGGCGGACGACTTGCGCGCTTCTTTTGCGCTGGAGAAGTCCTTTTTCGGCATGGTGGCCAAGTCCCGTCTGGGCGCGGACAATGTGCTGCTGCTAAAGCCCAACACCTACATGAACCGTTCCGGCCAGGCGGTCGGCGCGCTGGCCCGCTTCTATAAGCTGGTGCCGGAGCAGGTGCTGGTGCTGCACGACGAACTGGATCTGATGCCCGGCCAGGTGAAACTGAAGCAGGGTGGCGGCCATGCCGGCCACAACGGCTTGAAGGACATCCAGGCGGCCTTGGGTAGCCCCAACTTCTGGCGTCTGCGCATCGGCATCGGCCATCCCCGCACGCTGGGCCTGGCCCAGCAGGTGGCGGACTTCGTGCTGCATCCGCCGCGCCGTGAAGAGCAGAAAGAGATAGAAGCGGTGATCGACCGTTGCCGCGCCGTGGTGCCGGCGATGCTGGCCGGCGATTTTCCATTGGCGACGCGTCAACTCCATAGCGGCAACGAGGCCTGATGACAGACCAGCGGCAATCGGCGTCGGTATCTGGCGGAAAACTGCGCTTTCGCAGCGAGATCGCGGACTTCTGGCGCTTCATCCGCCATCCGCATCCCGCTTCGCGCCTGTCGGGCCGTGCGGCCGCCAGCGGGCTGGTTGCCGACTGGTGGCCGGGCCTGGGGCCGGGACGCCTGCTGGCCTGGGCCGCGCTGCTGTGGGCAGTGAACCTGTTTGCGCTGGGGCCAGTGGCAGTGGCCGCCGCCGGGCTGGGCGGCGTCACGCACCGGCTTGATCCCGCCAACATCCCCTGGCTGACCGCCGTCATCTGGGCGCCGCTGGTGGAAGAGATACTGTTCCGCTACGGCTTGCGCCGCCCCAAGCAGGCGCTGTGGCTGATTCCGGCGATGGTGCCCGTGGTGCTGTGGGGGCCCAAGGTCTGGACCGGCCTGCTGCTGGCCGCATTCGTGATTCTGGCCTGCTGGGGCGCGCGCCAGCGCGCCGAACCGCTGCAAGGTTGGGACACGACCTGGCGGCGCTATTACCTGCGGCATTTTGGCCTGGTGTTCCACTTGGTCGCGCTGACCTTCGCCGCGGTGCACCTGACCAACTTCGTCTACAGCAAGACGCCGTACTGGCTGCTGCCCCTGCTGGTGCTGCCGCAATGGCTCACGGGCCTGGTGCTGGGCTGGATGCGCGTGCGCCGCGGAATCGGCGCGGCGATACTGCTGCACTCCATTTTCAACGCCGGCCCCATTTTGATGATCTGGGTCATCATGCGCTGGGTCCCTGCCGCCGCGGCTTAAGCGGGGCCGCAACGGCGGCCGGGCCGGCGGGGCTTGAGCGCCCAGCCGGGGTAAACTAGAACGTTAACGATCAATACCGTACTTACACAGGATTCCCATGGCTCTGCAATGCGGCATCGTCGGCCTGCCCAACGTAGGCAAATCGACACTCTTCAACGCTCTGACCCGCGCCGGCATCGCCGCCGAGAACTATCCGTTCTGCACCATCGAACCCAACGTCGGTGTGGTCGAAGTGCCGGATCCGCGCCTGCAGAAACTGGCTGAAATCGTCAAACCCGAACGCATCCTGTCCGCCACCGTCGAATTCGTCGACATCGCGGGCCTGGTCGCCGGCGCGAGCAAGGGCGAAGGCCTGGGCAACCAGTTCCTCTCGCATATCCGCGAAACCGACGCCATCGTCAACGTGGTGCGCTGCTTTGAAGACCCCAACGTGATCCACGTGGCGGGAAAGATCGACCCCATCGCCGACATCGAAGTCATCGAAACCGAGCTGGCACTGGCCGACATGCAGACCGCCGAAAAGGCGCTGCATCGTCACCAGAAGACCGCGCGCTCCGGCGACAAGGAATCGCAGCGCATCGTGGCCGTGCTGGAAAAGTGCGTGGCCCAGCTGAACGAAGCCAAGCCCATCCGCGCGCTGGATCTCTCGGCCGAAGAGCAGGCCGACATCGCCCAGCTCTGCTTCATCACCGCCAAGCGCGCGATGTACGTGGGCAACGTGGCCGACGACGGCTTCACCAACAATCCGCTGCTGGACCGCCTGACCGAATTCGCCGCCGCGCGCAACGCGCCCGTGGTCGCCATCTGCGCCTCCATCGAATCCGAAATCGTCGACCTCGACGATGCCGACCGCCTGGCCTTCCTGTCGGACATGGGCATGGAAGAACCCGGCCTGAACCGCCTGATCCGCGCCGCCTTCAAGCTGCTGGGCCTGCAGACCTACTTCACCGCCGGCGTGAAGGAAGTACGCGCCTGGACCGTGCCGATCGGCGCCACCGCGCCGCAAGCCGCTGGCGTCATCCACACCGACTTTGAACGCGGCTTCATCCGCGCCCAGACCATCGCCTACGAAGACTTCATCACCTACAAGGGTGAGCAGGGTGCCAAGGAAGCGGGCAAGATGCGCGCCGAAGGCAAGGAATACATCGTGCAGGATGGGGACGTGATGAACTTCCTGTTCAACGTCTGACGGATTTTTGCTGGATCTCGGTGGCGCTCAGTAGCGCTTGGTGGACAGGCTAGCCCATTTGAAATCAATGGGTTGCAGAAACAATACGGTCTGCTGAGCGTTCCTATTGTTCATCGAGGTCCAGAAAATTCGGGGGTAGCGTTGGGGGTACTCGTGTTCAACCGTGGGGGTACTTTTCCCCGCAGTGGAGTCCAACGATGCCCGAAAACCTACTCACCGACCTCAAGGTCAGGTCGGCCAAATCGACTGATCGAGATTGGAAACTATCAGACGGCGGGGGCTTGTTCCTGCTGGTCAAACCTACCGGCGGCAAGCTCTGGCGGTGGAAGTACCGCCTGCAAGGCAAGGAGAACCTCTTTGCCATTGGCGGCTTTCCTCAAGTAAGTCTTGCGGAGGCACGTGCGGCCCGTGAGAAGGCACGCGCCTTGGTCAAGCAAGGCATCCATCCCGCCCATGAGCGGCGGCAGGTCAAGGAGCGCAACCTGGAGGCGCTGGAGGAGCGTAAGCGCGCTCGTGAAAGCTCGTTCGCCAAGGTGGCGAAGGCGTATCTGGCCGAGATCAAGCCAGTTTTTGCGCTCAGCTCCTATCGCACGAAAGAGTCCCGCATCAGGAAGTACCTGTCGCCCAAATTCGATGGGATGCCGATGAGCGACATTGGCGTGAAGCAGATTCGCCCGTTGCTGGAGGAATGCAAAGCTCATGGTGCGTGGGCGGCCATTCACGTCAAAGGCGATCTATCGGCGATCTTTGAGTTCGCCGTGGTGCGGGGTCTGGTCGAGGCCAATCCTATTCCCAGTCTTCGTGGGCTGTTGCGCGTGCCGTTCAGCGAGAGCAAGGCGGCGATGACGCGAGAGCAAATTCAGAAGTTTTATCAGGAGTTGCGCGGCTACCGGGGCTATCCAGAAACTTCTTTGTGTCTGCGGCTGATTGCGCTGACCGCCTGCCGTCCAGGGGAAGCGGCGGATGCCGAGTGGGACGAGTTCGACTTTGAGGATGCGTTGTGGCGTCGGCCTGCGGCGAAGATGAAAGCGCGGCGTGACCATGTCAGCCCGCTATCTACGCAGGCCATAGCGGTGCTGAAAGACTTGCAGTGCATCACGAGTGGTGGACGCTATCTGTTCCCACACCGGAGCGGCAAGGGCTTCACCACGCCCAATCGGCTGACCTACGCGATGCGAGATATGAACCTGGGCCGGGGCACGACGCCGCATTGCTGGCGGACGACCTTTTCTACCTGGGCCAATGAGAATGGATACCGGCCTGATGCAATTGAGCGGCAGCTTGCCCACGTGGAAAGCAACAAGGTGCGGGCGACATACAACAAGGCGCTGCTGCTGGATCAGAGAAGGACGCTGTTGCAGGACTGGGCGGACTATCTGAGTGCGGCGGAAGACAGCGGCACGGCATAGGGAAGAGTTGGCTGGGTGTCGCTGAACGAATGGACAGGGGTGGCCTTTTCCTTTTCTGGGTAGGGCCGTTGCCCCTTGAGCGCCATTCCCTTGCCGTTTGCCTTTGCCAAAGGCTGGGTGCTAGGAATGGGGTAAACAATGGATTTAAAGGGGTAATTTCTATTTTATTACCTCTTTTAAGACTCGTGTCACCCATTTCCTTCTCGGTTAGCCATGCCTGGCCCCTCACGACCGAGCCTTCGTGCATGAAATGGGGTAGTTAAATACTGGTAATGAGGTATTTTTAGAGAAAATACCCCATTTGTAGACTATGATTACCCCATTTAGATATCTTTGGCTTACATTTTCATGCACTCGCTCACACCCGGGTACCTTGTTGCGCTTCGCTTCGATGGCACCCAGGCCGCCACGTTGCGCACCCTGGGCGAGTACCAGGGTAAGCAGCAACTCTACGCTGCGCAGTCGCCCGAAGCCCTCAAGGGGCTACGCCAGATCGCGGTGGTGGAGTCCACCGAGTCGTCCAACCGGCTGGAAGGTGTTGTCGTAGCGCCCTCGCGGTTGAAGTCTCTGGTCACCCGCAACGCAACGCCAAAGAGCCGTTCTGAGCAGGAGATCGCCGGCTACCGTGACGCTCTGGCGCTGATCCACGAATCGGCCGCGCACATGCCCTTCAGCGAGGGCGTAGTGCTGCAACTGCACACCCTGCTGTACCGCTATATGCCGCAGACGGGCGGGCGCTGGAAGGCTACCAACAACGACATCATCGAGCGTCACCCAGACGGCACTTCGCGTCTACGCTTCCAGCCAGTTGCTGCGCACCTGACGCCGATGGCAATGGCCGATCTGACCGGGCGCTACGCCACCGCACTGGACCAGCACCTGGCCGACCCTCTGGTGTTGGCACCGCTGGCGATGCTCGACTTCCTGTGCATCCACCCGTTTCCCGACGGCAACGGCCGCATGTCCCGCTTGCTGACCTTGCTGCTGCTCTACCACTTCGACTATGCCGTGGGTCGCTACATCAGCTTGGAACGCATCTTCGAAGATACCAAGGAAGGCTATTACGAGACGCTGGAAGCCAGCTCTCAGGGCTGGCACCAGGGGCAGCACGACGTTAAACCCTGGCTCGATTACTTCTGGGGTGCCTTGCTACGAGCCTACCGTGAGTTCGAGGAGCGTGTCGGCACCATCGAGCGTGGCCGCGGCAGTAAAGGCGACCGGGTGCGTGCGGAAGTCATGGGACGTACTCTTCCGTTTTCTATTTCGGAGATCGAGGAAGCCTGTCCTGGTGTCAGCCGTGACATGGTGCGCGTGGTTCTGCGTGCCATAAAGGCCGAAGGACTGATTGAATCGAATGGCAAAGGCAGGGGGGCCAAATGGCAGCACAAACAGCCATGACCTTCAGCAGGGCCGCCTTGGTCCTCGGTGAATCATGCGCCAAAGAAGACAACCAGGGAGAGAAAAATCGTGGATGACGTTTTTCATTTTCGTAACCAGTTGGTTGACCGTTACAGCAACTTCTCTCGGAGCTTTGTTCGCATTGCTGCGGACGACATCCAGCAGGAAGTTGAGCGTCAGTACCAAGATGGCCGCTATTGGCCGGAGCCACTAGTTCAGATCAACCCCAACTATCAGCGCAAAGGCACCATTCAGTCGCTCGCAGCGGAAGGTGTGCTGCATCCTCAGTGCGCGGATGTCTTTCAGGTGGGGAAACCTGAAGGCCATCCGCAACCGCTTCACCTCTACGCCCACCAGTTGCAGGCTCTCGCTAAGGGGCAGGCGGGCCAAAGTTATGTTGTGACAACCGGGACGGGATCCGGCAAGTCACTGTCCTTCTTTATCCCCATCATTGACCGCATCATCAAGGCCAAGGCAGAAGGGGGTAAAGCGCGCACACGGGCCATCGTCATCTACCCGATGAACGCGTTGGCAAACAGCCAACTGGAAGAGCTCGACAAGTTTCTCCATGGCTACGGGTCTGACGAACGGCCATTTACCGTAGCGCGCTATACCGGCCAAGAGAAGAGGCCTGAGCGCGATGCAATGGCGGACAGCCCGCCAGACATCTTGCTCACCAACTTCATGATGTTGGAGTACATCCTCACTCGATTCGACGACGTGGATCGAAGGGTCGTGGACCACTGCGAAGGATTGGAGTTCTTAGTGCTGGACGAACTCCACACTTACCGGGGGCGGCAGGGAGCCGATGTAGCCCTGCTCGTTCGCCGCCTGCGCGAACGGCTCAAAGCTGACAAGCTGGTTTGTATAGGGACCTCCGCCACCATGTCGAGCGCGGGCACCCAGGCAGATCGAAACCGCACCGTGGCCGAAGTGGCCGCCAAACTTTTTGGCGCCCACATCAGTGAGCACGATGTGATTGGCGAAACGCTGGAGCGCGTCACGAACCCGCTCAAAGACGTCGCAGCGATTGCCGCCGAATTGCCAGCCGCCGTTATGCGCGAGCAGTTCGGATGGCCAGACTTTGAAGCATTCCAGCGCGATCCATTGTCGATCTGGGTCGAGCTGAACCTAGGCATTGAGCTACCCGATCACGAACCCCCAAGACGAGCCAAGCCCAAAACACTTCAGGTCGCCAGCGAGAATTTAGCGCTGGACGCCAAGTGCGGTGTGGCGCTGGCTCGAGCGGCGTTGCAAAAGTTTCTGGTGGCCGCCCATGAGGTGCGGACACCTCAAGGGCGCCCGCCCTTTGCCTTCAAGCTGCACCAATTCATCAGCGGCCCCGGCAAGGTGCTCACCACGCTGGAGGCCTCAGGTCAGCGGCACATCACGTTGGATGCGCAACGCTTCGCGCCAGGTCGGCAAGACGAAGGCGTGCATCTGTACCCCGCTCACTTTTGCCGGGATTGCGGCCAAGAGTACCTGCCCGTGTGGCAGTCTGGGCAACGCCCACTCACCTATCTGCCCAGAGAAATCGACGACGTCAGCGCAGACGACAATGAAGATGCCAGCTACGGGTTTCTCTGCCCAACGAAAGGCGGACAGCAGTATGGCGGTCAGATAGACGATCTGCCTGAAGCGTGGCTGGACCTGAGCCGCGAAGAGCCGAAGGTCAAGCCAGCCTATAGAAAGGCCATCCCCTATCGTGTCGCCGCAGACCCTCAGGGGCACGATGGGTCGGGTGAGGACTTCTGGTTCATTCCAGGAAAATTCCGCTTCTGCCTGAGTTGTGGTGTGGTGCATGAGGCACATGGCAAGGATGCCAACCGCCTATCCAGCCTGTCCGGTGAGGGCCGATCCTCGGCCACCACAATGATCGCGCTGAGCGCCCTGCAACAGCTCTTCGCTTTGCCCGATCCGTCGCCTGGGCAACCCGACCCACGCAAGCTTCTGGGATTCACCGACAACCGGCAGGATGCCGCCTTGCAGGCGGGGCATTTCAACGACTTCATCTTCTTGTTGACCCTGCGTTCGGGCCTGATTGGTGCCCTGCAGGACAACGCTGGCGTGCTCAACGAAGAGCTGCTTGCTGATGCTGTGTTCAAAGCACTTGGCTTCCAACAGGTGGAACAAAGCATCCTGGTGGAGTACCTGCGCTCACCCAAACTGATGGGTCTGGCACGTCAAGAGGCACAGCGCACCCTGCGCTTCATCATCGCCTATCGCCTTCTGCGTGACCTGCGCAGAGGCTGGCGGTACAACAACCCCAATCTTGATCAGCTCGGTCTGCTGGCCATCCGCTACCGCGACCTGGACGAGTTTTCCGCGGATGCTGGTGCATTCGCGGACCACAAGGTGTTGTCCGGTCTCAGCCCGGCGCACCGCACCAGATTGAGCGAGCTGCTGTTTGACAATCTGCGTCGCCATCTGTGTCTTGAAACCCGTTACCTTGACCCTGTTGAGCACGACAAAGCGCGCACGAGCGGACATACCTATCTCACGGAGCGCTGGGCTTTTGCTCCTGATGAAAAGCTCGAGACGGGCCGCTACCTGATTCTGGGCAAACGCCCTGAGTACAAGGGCAAGCCACGAACCGACCTTGTCACCGGCGGCGCGCGCTCGCGATTGCTGCGCCTGGTCAAGACATCCAGCTTCTGGCAAGACACCGTTTTTGCAGGTGAGGTCAAACGCTGGAAAGATCCTGAGTGGGTTGAACTCATCGAGGCGCTGCTGCGCGCTGCGGGCAACTACGGCTATGTTCAGAAGCACGCTATCGACGCGCAATTGGCAGGATGGCGCCTGAACGCCGCCGCCTTGGACTGGTGCCTGACCAGCGACCAGGCACTTGGTGACGACAGTCGGGTCAACACCTTCTTCCGAGAGCTCTACCTCAGCGTGGCCGATCTGCTGCGCCTGCCGTCTCACCCCCTGTTCGAGTTCGAGGCCCAAGAACACACCGCACAGGTTGACGCCCCGCGCCGCCAGCTACTGGAACAGCGCTTCCGCTACACCGACAAAGACCGCAACGACTGGTCGCAGAACCCCGCGCACGAGGCTCCGCTGGAGCGCTTGCCCGTCATGTTCTGCTCACCCACCATGGAGCTGGGCGTGGATATCTCCGCGCTCAACACCGTGTATCTGCGCAACATGCCGCCCACCCCGGCCAATTACGCGCAGCGCAGTGGCCGGGCGGGCCGCTCCGGCCAACAGGCCTTGGTCGTCACCTATTGCGCGGCCCTCAGCCCGCACGATCAATGGTTCTTCCACCATGCCAACGACATGGTGCATGGCGTGGTCCGCGCGCCCACACTGGATCTGGCCAACCGTGACCTCGTGGACAGCCACCTGCAGGCCGTGTGGCTGGCCAGCACGCAAACCCCGCTGGATGCCAGCATCGCCCCAATGCTGGATCTGGACCAGCCAGGCAAGCCGCTCAAACAGAGCTACCAAGACGCCTTCAACGCCCCCGGTGTGCGTGAACGCGCCATGGGCAGCGCGCAGCGCGTCGTGGACCAGCTTCTGACCGATTTGAACGGCAGCCACTGGTTCACAACTGAGTACGTGCAGCAGGTCATCGAGCGCGCTCCCCAACAGTTTTCGGGCGCTTTGGAACGCTGGCGTGTTTTGTTCGACGCCACTCGGCAGCAGATGAACATGGCCGACCAAATCGTCAAGAGCCATACAGCGTCGCACGCAGAGCGCCAAAACGCTCAACGTCGCTACGGTGACGCTGCACGACAGTACGCCGTGCTCCTCAAGTCGGGCAACAGCCAGAACACCGATTTCTACACCTACCGCTACCTGGCCAGCCAGGGTTTTCTGCCGGGCTACAACTTCCCTCGCCTGCCCCTCATGGCCTGGATTCCAGCCCGCGGCGGGCAGACCACTAACGGAAAGGATGACGAAGGCAGCATGGTCAGCCGGCCCAGGTTCCTGGCCCTGTCTGAGTTCGGACCGCGCAGCCTCATCTACCACCAAGGGCGCATGTACCGCGTGGTGCGTGCCAAGCTCAACGTGGGCAATGCCGAGCACATCTCAGGCAACAGCCAGCTCTCAACGATCACATCCTTGGTGTGCAGCCAATGCGGCTACGGCCACCTGGGCGAGCCGGGCAGTGGGCAGCCACTGGTCAACCGTTGTGAGAACTGCGACGCCTTGCTGACGGAAAGCGATTGGGTGCGCGAGCTCTACCGCATCGAGACGGTCGAAACCCTGCCGGTCGAACGCATCTCCATCAACGACGAAGACCGTCAGCGACAAGGCTTCGAGCTGCAAACCACGTACCGGTTTCTGCCTGGTCCCGATGGGAGGATTCAAAAGCAAAAGGCCGACGTTCTGCAGAGTGAGGAAGCTCTGGCCGAACTCAGCTACGCACCTGCTGCGCGCATCTGGCGCATCAACCGTGGATGGCGTCGCCGGAAAGACAAAGAGCAACTGGGCTTCTACATCAACCCCATCACGGGTACCTGGAGCAAGCAGGATGCTCCGGATGCGGGCGACGACAACGGCAACGATGACGCGCTCATGGACAAGGTGCCCAACCAGCGCATCGTCCCTTTCGTCGAAGACCATCGCAACCTGCTGATTCTGGCTCCGGTGCATGCGCTTTCGCTGGAGGCCATGGCCACGTTGCAGGCTGCGCTCAAGCGTGGTGTCGAGATGACTTTTCAGATCGAAGAGTCCGAGCTGGTGGCCGAGCCATTGCCAAAGCTCGACGAACGCCGCGCGCTGCTGTTCTATGAGGCCGCAGAAGGCGGGGCAGGCGTGCTCACCCGGCTGGCCAATGACTCCGCCAGTTTGGCCCTGGTTGCAAAAAATGCGCTGCGGCTCCTGCATCACAGAGATCCCGCCGATGGCATCTGGCGGATCGAAGACCTGCCTGCGCTGGAAGAAACCAATGACCTCGGCAACCACATCTGTGAAGCTGGCTGCTACCAGTGCCTGCTCTCGTACTTCAACCAGCCTGACCACGAGCACATCAACCGCCGCAACCCCGAGGCGCTCAAGCTGCTGGTTGCCATGGCCAACGCTCAGGTCAAGTTGCGCCCCTCAGATGACAGTTCACCGGCCGGCCAAGCCGGCACCGCTGGTGCTGAACCAACAGATGACACGCCCCAGGCGCGCTGGCTGGCTGCCCTGCATCAGGCAGGCCTCGCTACGCCAGACGCCCTGAACATCCCCGTCAATCAGGGCGCGGCCACCGCCGCGGCGCAGTACAAGGCCGCGCGCGCCTTGGTGTTCCTCAGCCCAGTCGATGCCGCCACAGCCGCCTCGCTGCAAGACAAGGGCTGGCAAGTGCTGGACTTCTCCGAACCCGAACATTGGTCCAAGCGCTTCGCTGAACACACAGCCGTGTTCGGTCCAGCCAGTTGATATCCCCGAACGCATTCCATGACAACCCTTGAACACGATTTTCAGCCTGGCAACCTGGTTCGCGCCCGTGGCCGCGAATGGGTGGTGCAGACCGACTCGCACCGCGACTGGCTGCGCTTGCGCCCTCTGGGCGGCGCCGAAAACGAAACCATCGCTCTGATCCCCGAACTGGAATTGGCGCCGGTTGAACACGCCACTTTTGACCTGCCGGATCCGGCCCTCGCTGGCAACCACGCGGCGGCCGTCCTGCTGCGCGATGCCTTGCGCCTCACCTTGCGCGCCGGTGCCGGTCCATTCCGCTCGTTCGGCAACATCGCGGTGGAGCCACGTGGCTACCAACTGGTGCCCCTGCTGATGGCCCTGCGCCTGTCCACAGTTCGCCTGTTGATTGCCGACGACGTGGGCATCGGCAAAACCATTGAAGCAGGGCTGATTGCCCGCGAGTTGATGGACCGAGGCGAAATTGCCCGTCTCGCCGTGCTGTGCCCACCTCACTTGGTCGAGCAATGGCAGTCCGAGCTCGAAACCCGGTTCAACCTCCATGCCGTCGCGCTCACGGCATCGTCGGCCGCGCGGGTCGAGCGCGAACTGCCCCACGGCGTGGCTCTGTTCGATCACCACCCCGTGGTGGTGGTGAGCCTGGACTACATCAAGAGCGAACGCAACCGCGAGCAGTTCATCGCTACCGCGCCCGAGTGCATCATCGTGGACGAGGCCCACACCTGCGCCAGCAGCGGCGCCGGCAAGCAACTTCGCTTTGAGCTGTTGCAGCGACTGAGTAGGAACGAACACCGGCATCTGATCCTGCTCACTGCCACGCCACACTCCGGCGACGAAGTCGCCTTCTACAACCTGCTGTCGTTGCTGGATCAGCGCTTCCTGGCGCTGCAAGGCCGCATGTCGGCCAGCGATCCGCTGCGCCAGGAGCTGGCCCGCCACTTCGTACAACGCCGTCGCAAGGACATCGCCGAGTGGCAGGCCGAAACAGAAGACGGGCGCGGCTTTGCCCGGCGCATGAAAACCGAGCTGACTTACCAGCTCAGTGGCGACTGGGGCAACTTTTTCGACGCCGTGCAGGACTACTGCCGCGAACTGGCAGAAACCGCCGAACGCGAAGGGGTGGCCGGAGGCTCCGGACTCATGTGGTATGCCACCCTCGCCTTGCTGCGTTGCGTGGCATCCTCTCCTGCCGCAGCGGTCAAAGCGTTGACCACTCGTCTTGAAGGCACCCAGTCCGAAGAAGACCTGCTGACCGACGAGCGTTTGCACGATGGCGCGGCCGATGACCTGTCGGCCAGCGACCTGGAGCCTCCAGCTCAGGTGCAAGACGCGTCCCGCCTGCAAGATCTCATCACCACGGCCCAGCGTCTCTCCGGCCAATCCGGCGACCCCAAACTGGCTGCATTGATTCAGCATGTCGGCCAGTTGCTCAAAGATGGCTACCACCCAGTGGTGTTCTGCCGCTACATCGCCACCGCACACTACGTGGCGGACCACCTCAAGGCGAAGTTTCCCCAGGCCACCATCGAAGCCATCACAGGCGAATTCACGCCCGAAGAGCGGCGTGAGCGTGTGGAGGACATGGGCGAAGCCGACAGCCGCATCCTCGTGGCAACCGATTGCCTGTCGGAAGGCATCAACCTGCAGCACCTGTTCACCGCAGTCGTCCACTACGACCTGGCCTGGAACCCCACGCGCCACGAACAACGTGAAGGCCGAGTAGATCGCTTTGGCCAGCAAGCCCCTGAAGTGCGCTGCACCATGCTCTACGGGCAAGACAACCCGATCGACGGCTTTGTGCTGAAGGTCATCTTGCGCAAGGGCGAGGCGATCCAGAAGGAGCTGGGCGTGATGGTCCCTCTGCCCGAAGACGATGTCCGAATCAACCAGGCCTTGGTCAAGGCCGCGCTGATGCGCCGCGAGCACAGGGCTCCGGCCATCATGCTGCAAGAGTCCTTCGACTTTGGCGAGCCGGAGCGCCTGCTCGCACCCTTGCAGGCCCAGTGGCAAGACGCATTGGAGAAGGCCAAGGCCAACCGCACCGTGTTTGCGCAGCGCCGCATTCGCCCTGACGAGGTACTGCCCGAGTGGCACAAACAGCAGCAGGCCCTGGGTGCCCAAGCCGATGTGAAGCGTTTTCTGCAGAGCGCCTGCGTACGCCTGGGCTCACCGCTGGACAACACGCGCCGCGCCAACCAGGTGCGCTTCACCCCTCAACACCTGCCCGAAGCCTTGCGCCTGCGCCTGGCCGATGAAGGTCTGGACGCAGCTCAGCTGATCGATTTCGACGAGCTGCACCGCAGCCACCCCCTCGTGGGCCTGCTGGCCCAACACCTGCTGGAAGACGCGCTGGGCAACACCCAGCCCGTAGCAGCCCGCTGCGCGGCCACGCTGACCAACGACGTGGAAGTGGCAACCACGCTGTACCTGCTGCGCGTGCGACATCAGCTCAGCTACGTGCGCCGCCGCGAACCCTTCCAGATGATGGCCGAAGAGACAGTGGCCTTGGCCGTACGCGGCCGAGCAAACCCGGAGTGGCTGGCCGATGACCAGGCGGCACGCCTCATCGAATGCACCCCCAGTGGCAACCTGCCGCCTGAGGCTGTGCAGCGCGAGGTGCGCCAAGCCATCGAATTCCTGGCCGCTCATCCACAGCAGTTGCAAGCCCTGGCGCAGCAACGTGCTGATGCTCTGCTGGACGACCACAAGCGCGTGCGCGAAGCCGCTCGCGACGTGGGCCAGTACAACGTCAAACCCTGCCTGCCAGTGGATGTGATGGGCGTTTACGTGCTCCTGCCCGATTCGCTGTAAGCCTGAGCCGAGAACAACATGAAACGCATACGCAACAGCAAGCACCAGGCCACGCTCAACCTGCCCACCATTCAACTGGAAGGCAGCCTGTTCCTGCCCGACCAATTGGAGAAAGCCGCGCAAGGCCGCGCTCAAGGCCAGACCGAGGTCGACTACGGTGTGCCCAAGGGCGTCAAGCTCAAAGACGAATACAGCCGCGCCTTCCAGATTGCCTGCGCGCAATGGCAACACTTCGCCCCCCAGTTGGACCGTGCAGACGTAGATGCCCACCGGCTCACAGTCGGCTTTGTGAGCGAACTGCTTCGCGACGCCTTGGGTTACGCCCCCATACAGCCCGCCACCTCGGTACAAGTAGCTGCTATGGCCTACCCCGTCAATGTGATGGCAGGCCGTATGGCAGTGTTGGTAGCCCCGCACAACCTGGCTCTGGACGATGCCGACCCACGCTTTGCGGTGGCGGGCAGCGGCAACCGCAAGAAGTCCGCCTTCCAGGCCATGCAAGAGCTGCTCAACGCCAGCCCTGAGCACACCTGGGGCATCGTCAGCAACGGCAAGCAACTTCGCCTGTTGCGCGATGCGGCCTCGCTCACCCGGCCCACCTACTTGGAATTCGACCTGGCGGATTTGCTGGGCGGCCAGCGCTATGCCGAGTTCGCCAACGTGTGGCGCCTGCTGCACGGCAGCCGTGCACCGCAGTCTGGTGGCGCCGCGTGCGTTTGGGAGCAATGGCGTGAAGCAGGCAAAGCCGAGGGCACGCGTGTACGCGACGGTCTGCGCAGCGGGGTAGAGAAAGCCCTGCTCACCTTTGGCGAAGGCTTCCTGCAGCACCCCACCAACGATGCACTGCGCGCCGCGCTGCACGACGGCAGCCTGAGCAAGGACGCCTACTTCCAGCAACTGCTGCGCCTCATCTACCGGCTGATCTTTGTCTTCACCGTGGAAGAGCGCGGTGTGTTGCATCCGGTTGATGACAGCGCCGAGGCATTGGCCGCCCGCAAGGCCTATGCCGGAGGCTATGCACTGAGCCGTTTGCGCGAGTTATGCCTGAAGCGCCGCGCCCGCAACAGGCATGATGACCACTGGCAGGCCATTCGCATCGTATGGCGTGGCTTGGCCCACGGCCAGTCCAGGCTGGCATTGCCCGCTCTCGGTGGCCTGTTCGCGCAAGACCAATGTCCGCACCTGGACACCGCCAGCCTGCACAACACCCACATGCTGGCCGCTCTGCAGCACCTACGCTGGGCCGTCATCGCCCAAGGCAAGGCCAGCAGCCTCACCCCGGTGGACTACCGCAACATGGGGCCAGAAGAGCTGGGCAGCGTGTATGAAAGCCTGCTGGAGCTGACGCCTACGATCAACCTGCCAGCGCGTAGTTTTGGGTTCCTCGGCGTAACCGGCGAGGGCAGTGCTGCCGGCAACCAACGGAAGACCAGCGGTAGCTATTACACCCCGGACAATTTGGTTCAGGAATTGATTCGCACGGCGCTCGATCCGCTGATTGATCAACAACTGGCAAAACACCCAGACGGTCCGATTGAGGCCCTGCTATCTCTTAGCGTTGTTGACCCTTCTTGCGGCAGCGGTCACTTCTTATTGGCAGCTGCACGACGAATTGCTGAAAAGCTGGCCGTTCTTGAGTCTCCCGACGGTGCAATCACACCGCAGGGCTACCGACACGCCTTGCGTGAGGTTGTCGCCAACTGCGTCTACGGCGTAGACCGAAATCCTATGGCCATTGAACTGTGCAAAGTTGCACTATGGCTGGAGAGCGTTGAACCAGGACGTCCGCTTGGCTTTCTTGATGCTCACGTTCGCTGTGGCGACGCACTGCTGGGAGTACATGATCTGTCCGTACTGCGAGCCGGCATCCCCAACGAAGCTTTTGCCCCCCTGAAGGATGTGTTGGCCGACACGGGCATTTCGGGGCAATTGGTGGACAACCGTGAGGCAGGCTCAGCACTGCGACGCCGAAATATCGGCGAGCGAGCACAACCTACATTGCCCCTGGCAAGCCTGAACCTTGGAATCCCAGACGAGTTGGATGCAGTGCTTGCCCGGCTGAGCCGCGACGACGATGGCCTATCTGACGTTGAAGCGAAACGTCAACTCTATGAACATGCCCGCGCCGATGGCACCTTGACTTGGCGCCTGCTGCGAGCCTGCGATCTCTGGACGGCCGCCTTCTTTAGCGTGAAGCAACCGGTAGAGCGCCAGGGGCGAGAGCACACGCCCACGTCGGATACGGTTTGGCGCTTTTTGGGTGACCCAACCAGCCTCGCGTCACACGTGGCCGAGGAAACCGAAGCCTTACGCCAGCAGTACCGATTCTTCCATTGGCCACTGGAGTTCCCGGAGATATTCAAACGTGGCGGCTTTTCTCTGGTGCTGGGCAACCCTCCATGGGAGACCATGAGTCCCGACGCCAAAGAGTTTTTCGCCGAGCACGAACCCGTGATTGCCAGCATGGCGCCCTCGCAGCAGCAAGCACGTATCGCTGAGTTGCTGACCACCCCGGTCATTCTTCACGAGTGGGAGAGGCATGCGCGCGAACTGTATGCGGCCGTGCGTTTCATCAAAGACAGTGGCCGGTACCGGATGTTTGCCGCAGGCAACCTGGGCAAAGGAGATTTCAATGTTTATCGCCAGTTCGTTGAGCTGGCGCTGACGTTTGCCGCATCTGACGGGTTTGCTGCGCAGATCGTGCCTGAGAACTTTTACAACGGCGCAAATGCATCAGCTATTCGTGCTGCGTTGTTCGGAGAGTTCCGTCTCACAACGCTCTTTGGCTTTGAGAACACGCGCGGGGTGTGGTTCCCCGCCATTGACACGCGCATGAAGTTTGCTCTCTATTGTGCGCGGCGCGGCGGCTCGACCACGGAGTTTCCGGCAGCGTTCGCAATCAGCTCGGAGGCGCGCCTACACGCTGCCCGTGAACAACCATTGCACCTACCAGTCGCACTGCTGCGCGAGTTCTCACCCGAGGCGCTGGGGGTGATGGAGTTCTCAAACCAACTAGAAATCGACATTGCTCGAAAAATGTATTCACGCTTTCCTCGGCTTGGAGATGAGGTCGAAGGCTTACCCACTTGGGTGCCCGTGCGAGAAGTTGACATGGGAACCGACAATGACCTTTTCACAACGGATACAGACGGCTGGCCGCTCTATCAAGGCAGCATGGTTACCCACCATGACTATCGAGCCAAGGGATATGTGTCAGGTCATGGTCGCAACGTGACTTGGGAGGCTTTGGTCTTCGGGTCTCCAGAGAAATGCATCCGACCGCAGTGGCGAATTTCGCCCGACAAGATTCCGAGCAAGATTCGCAATCGAGTTCATCGGTATCGAATTGGATTCTGCGACGTCGGTAATGCAACAAATCAGCGCGCGCTAATGGCGGCATTGATCCCGCCTAGTACCGTCTGCGGTGACAAAGTTCCAACCATCGAGTTCGAGCCCTACGAGCGAACCGTCATGCTTCTTTGGCTTGCTGTGGCGAACTCACTGGCCATGGATTTCATTGTGCGCATGAAAGTCGCACTGAAGATGTCAATGTCGCTACTTGCGTCACTACCTTTCCCTCGTCAGGTCTTGGTAGGTGAGTCATCTGCCCGTGCGTGCTCCATAGCAGCCCGTTTGTCGTGCGAGGGCCCTGAGATGGCAGATTTCTTGCAAATCCTTCGCAAGCATTCTGTACTGGCTGGGCAGAACCTGAATCCATCAAATGACCCCGAAGAACGTGTTCACCTCGCAGCAGAACTGGATGCAATCGTCGCCCGTGACCTGTTTGGCCTGACGCGTGAGGAAATGCAATACCTATTGGAACCGCGCGATGTACTTGGACCAGATTGCACTGCAGAGACCTTTGCTGCGTTGCGAAGGGCCGAGGAGCGAGAACATGGCGAGTACCGGACCAAGCGCTTGATCCTTCGTGAGTTTGACCGTATGGATCTTGCTGAAGCCAATGGGGAGCCCTACGGTGCTCTGCTCAGCCACCCCCCGGGGGTACAGACGACTCACAGTTACTCCGCCCATGGCGTAGTTCGAGACGAGGCCGATGCTCACCTTGCCGGCCTGCTGCTCACGATCATTGAGCAGGCCGGTCAAATGCCTCGCCGCGAGTTGAGCCAGGCGCTAACGCTTGCAGGCCGCGCTGACTTGCAGGGTCGCTTTGTGGACACTCAGGATGTCGCCCTGCTTCGCGCGTTCGAGCAATCGCATCCCGGTGTGTTCGACAGCGCGAGGTTGCCGGGCGACCGGATGCACCAGTGGACTCGTCACTTTGAGGCGACGGGCGTGATCCGGCTGCACGCCGCCAATGACCTGATCGAGCGCATCCAATCAGTGGCCCTGCCTGCCTATGCTAAGGTCACTGCAGAAACCGCACCGGTGGCGACGGTGCTGGTTCAAGCAGCTACTCGAGCCTTCGCGGGGATGACTGCGGCCGATGAAGGTACGGCAGCTACGACCCCGTCAATAAAACAAGCCTGACCGGGAGGACGGCGCTGTGAAGCAACTGACCAAGCATTTACCGACAGACAGAAGCGCGCCGCGCCTGTGGTTTGAGTGCTTGACCCTGTTCGACGAACCGGGTGACGATCACGTGCTGCGCACGATCTCCTTTCAACGCGGGCTGAACATCGTATGGGCTAAAGAGCCAACCGCCGGCCGTGCCAAGGGCACACGCGCGGCCGGGCATGGTGTGGGCAAGACCTCGCTGTGCCTCTTGCTAAGGTTGTGTATGGGCGATGTCTCTGAAGCCGTGGCGGAATTGCGCGACGAGCTGGTCGGAGAGTTTCCGCAAGGCGGCGTCATTGCCGTGATGCATGTGGACGGACAGCCCTTCACTTTGTGCCGGTACTTCAGCGCGCACAAGGAGGGCGTGGCCTGCCCGGGTACGGACATCACTGGCATCTGGACTCGCCAGGCCGAGGGCAGTGACCGTGCTTTTCTCAAGAAGCTCGCGGACGACATGATGAGCCGGGTCGCGCCCAAGAGCATTCCCGAAACCGGCCAAGCCATCGAATGGCGGCATCTGCTGGCCTGGATCAGCCGGGATCAAGGGGCGCGGTTCAAGTCGTTCTTCGCCTGGCGCGACGGTGAAGGAAATTTACTGCAGCGTCGCCGTCAAGATCCCCCCATCGTCATGCGGGCAGTGCTTGGTCTATTGAACAAGGGCGAGTCCGCGCTTTTGACCAAGGCTGCTGAGTTGGAAGATGAGGTCAAGAAGGCGAAGGAGCGAACCGAAGCTCTGTTAAAGGAGCCTGCGCTGATCCGCCGCCGAATCGAGTCGAGCCTGAGAGCTCGCGGTCAGTTGCCTGATGAACTGCCCATCCGCGTCGACGACCTTTTCGGGGACTCGGTGGAACGTCGCATCACGGCAGCGAGCGAGGAGGCCGAGAAGCGGTTGGCTCAGTGGACCGCCAAGCAGGAAGCGGACGACCAGGCCGTAGCCGACCTGCGGGCCGAGTTGAAGCTGGTGCAGGTTGAGTACAACAAAGCCAAAACGGAGTTCGACCTTGCAGATGCCGCCAGGCGAGGTGATGAGGCGGCATTTCGTTCCCTCGGGACACAGTTGCTTAAATTGAGGCAGCTGAATGGACATTGCGAAGAAGGTAATGTGCGCTTCTCCGAATGCCAACATGTGAACGCAGAGATACGCCTGCTGGAGCAGGCCAGCATCCGCGATGCCCGAGACAAGAAGAACCTCCAAATTGCAATGGATGAGTCAGTTTCTCGTGCCGGCAGGGTGTTATCGCGCAAGAACGGACTGGAACAGCGAATTGAGGCAATGCAGCGGAACGAGAAGACGCTTGTCACCACGCAGAACAGGACTCGACTGGCCAAGCGGACTGCGGAGCTTGAAGCCAATAAATGGCCTGCGCTGCTGGAAGAACTGGCCCGCTGGGAAAGCTCCGCTGGGTCGGCGCAGGCACAGGCTGATATCGAAGCTTCTCGTACCAGGAGCATTCAGGTTGAGCAGGACCTTGGACGTGTTCACACGCAACTGGTTGTCTTGCAGCAGAACAAGTCCGACCGAGAAAAATCACTGGCATTAATCACTGACGGACTGACCCAACAATTGTTTCCCGATGATGCGTTTGGCACCTTTGATCCGCGCGACGAACAGCGGCCATTCCGGCTCTCCATGCGCGGAGGCGAGGCCTTCCGAGTCTTGGAGGTGTTGCTCGGCGACATAGCCTGCATGCTGGACAGCCCACGATCGGAAGGTGCGCTGCCCGGACTCTTCATCCACGATTGCCCTCGGGAGGCGGACATGAGCACGGGACTCTATGAAAATTTCCTGTCATTGATTGATACCCTGCAAAAAGAGCAATACCCATACGGGCAGCCGCCATTTCAATACATCGTTACGACGACCACGCCCCCGCCAATTCATCTCCAAAACAATGGTTTCGTTTGCTTAGTTCTCGATCCCAGTTCTGATGAGGGACTTCTCTTCTATCGTCGATTTGCTGGAGAGAGGCAGGCTGTGCTATGAAACCAAGTGAAGTCGGTCGCGCCAATCGATTCGTCATTGCTGCGAATCCCTTGCAACGGGCCCTCATCGAAAAAGCAGGCCATGACAACGGCTTCGAGCACGTGCTGCCATCCGCTGGCGATGTGGTGACACTGGCTTCGGCTCGCCATCGAAGTCAGGTTGTAGTGACGGCGTTGGCCGGCGGCTTCTACGTGCGCTTTCAACCGGCCACGTCCGCGCTGTTGCCAGAGTTGCTGCGTAGCTTCCAACCCTGGGCCGAAGCCAGTGACGTATTTTTCGTACCCACACTGGCCGATTTGGCGGCCCTGCTTCGCCGTGCAACCTGCCTGTCGCAGGCATTGCCAAATCAGGCCGTGCGCGACTACCACACGGCCGTGGCTCAGGCTGTGGATACGCTGCCGGCTGGCAGCCGTGGCACGGAAGTAGAGCGACTGATTCGTCAGCGCGTCGGTCAGGAGCGGTATCGCGTTGCCCTGCTGGCCTACTGGGGCGGTGCCTGCGCCGTGTCCGGCGTTACGGTGTCCGAGGTGCTGCGCGCGAGCCACGCCAAGCCTTGGGCCGAATGCGCCGACGACACCGAGCGACTGGATGCCTTCAACGGCTTTCTGCTGGTGGCCAACCTCGATGCGCTATTCGACCGCTTTCTGATCAGCTTCGACGATGCCGGGCATTTGCTGATCAGCGACCGTCTGTCCCAAAACGATCTACCTGGGCTTGGCATTCATTCGGGCATGACGTTGCGCTGGCTGACCAGCGAGCATCGGCATTATTTGCAGTGGCACCGCGAGCGCTTCATGCTCGGTACCTGATCGAAGAGAAAACACGGCTAACTGCGTTCGTAGGCTAGGTCCACCCATACTGCCTGACTAGCTACCAAGATAGATAGCAGTGATTTGAATGCGCTCGTGTCCCAACTCATGACTGATAGTCTGACGAGCACGGCTGTCTTCCATACGTTGCATTGGACTTAACTCCGCGGTTGATGGCCCACCAGCCGCTGGCGCCGGCCACCCTGTCAATGTCGCATAGCGGCTTTGTGCGTACTGATGTCGCAGCCCATGCATGCTGCTCAGTCCCGTTTTTTTGCACTGACCATCGTAAACGTGCCGCTGCTGGATGTAGTTTTTGTGTGCTGGAATCAATGACCCGGTGCTCGCCAAGCGGTGCGCCACATGAAGCACATCGCGTTGCTCTGCCGTGGTAATGGGCACCGTTCGTTCCCGTCCGCCCTTCGTCCACGATCCCTTGAGGGCGATGTGGTCGCCGCGATCCGCGTAACTGGGCTGGAACTTGATCGCCTCCTCTCGGCGCAATCCGAAGGCGGCCTGTAGCTGAAGGCTCATGCGCACGTGGACATCGGTGATCTGTTCAAGACCTGTGCCCAGTTCCCGGGCCTTGCTGATGTTGGTCACATAGCGGCGCTCCGCCACGCCAAGCTGCGTGTTATCTGCTGGCAAGTTGCCGGACTTGCCAATTTTCTCGGCCCACCAGCGCAGGTGAGAAAGCCGATTCTTGATGGTGCCAGATGACAAGCCTTCGCCTTGCCAGCGGTCCAGCAACGCCTGGACGTGCTTGCCCTTGAGTGACGAAGCCTTCATCTGCCGGAAACCGGCCTCGCGCAGTTGCCGCGCAGCCAGCGCGAGAGAACGCATCCGGTCGGCCTGTGTGTTGTAGCTACCATCACGGTTGCGCTGGCAGAGCTGCCGCAGGGTATAGGTCAAGTCGTCCATTTTGCGGCCTCTCAGTAAAGCGCCGTACTGCGTTGTCCTGAAACTCAATGGTTAGTGTTGGTGCCAACTCGCCAAGGCGAGATCCCGTGAGGGCAAGGGCATGGTGTTCAGGAGACACCAGAGCCTCGAATGAGGCGTCCGTCTTGCTTCCTGCTGGAAGCCCGGACGGAGGTACTACAAGACGAAAGTGATGTGAACGTGGACGATTCCTCCTATGAAGTGAGTGGGATGAGAAATGCAGCGGCAGGCCTGTGCGTTGCGCATAGGCAATTGCCGCAAAGGACAGTGCGCCAGGCGGCGCGATAGGGATGAGTTCAAACAGACGAAGAGGGCTCCGCCCTTGGGTAGGGCCGGTATGCGGTCGGAGCCTGGGCATACCTGGGGTGGTTCCGCCCTGACGGGCCAGCGCTTGCGGGAACCTGCGCTGATGGGGGGTGCCGATGTACGAAGCCCATCGGTCTTGGCAACTGCCCGGTCAATGTAGTACGGGCATCATCATGTATGCCGCACGCAATAGGAACTGGCTTTCGCCCGCATTGTTGGCGGTGTTGCGCGGGTCGTCACTGCGGCGTGCAGTGACGACCCGTTTCGTGGCAGCATTTGCTACGCAGGATGGGGCTGCCATCCCCTGACCTGCATTACCTGTGCTGCGATGTCCCCAGCGTTCGTCGAGGCGTTCAGCATCTTGCGGATGTTGGCGATGTGCGCCAGGGCAGTTTCACGCGATGCCGGTTGCGCAGTCGGTTCTGGGCGGTGTTCGGTGCGTGGCACACCAGCAGGCCGATTTTCGGTAGGCCGTAGGGCGGCAGATGTCTCCTTACGACCTGCCCACAAGCGGAACTCGCCCGCAAAAACGCGCTTCACCAATGCGAAGAAGTAGGCCACGACATTGCGCACGGTGCCGCTCTGGCTGCGTGCCTGCAACTCGTCGAGTACCTCCTGGCGATGTTGGGGCGGCAGCCGCCGCAAGGCGGCCTGCACGTCCTTTTGCTGATCTGCCTGGGTATTGCTCAGGCAAGGCGGCAAGCTCACCGACTGCGATGCCGAATCGCCGTCGCTTTCGCGCGCGCGGTACGTACGTTCTTTTTTATACATATACGTCTTATACGTACCGCCCTGCTCAGCCGTCATGTGGCGAGCGTGTCCGGTCTGTTGCGGAACAAGCGTGCTGCCAGCGGAATCGCCAGACAATGGTAGTGGGTCGGCTGCCCCGCTCGCCGGCGACGGCGGCGTAGGGGGCAAATCATCGTCATCGCCGAGCCGATCGTGGGTCACAATGGAGGCGGCTTCAGGTGCTTGCGCCAGCGTTGCCTGAATGTGGACGGCCACCCGATCCACCTGGTTGTTTTCGTGGCCGATAGACCCATGCAGAAGCGCGGGCAGGCTGGCATCGAGCGCGCAAGCTTGTTGGAAGTCGAGAGCGCTTTCGTGAACCTGATACAGCTCGCTGAGCTGATGGCCGGTCAGAGGATCGCGCTGCTGGCCCACCAGACTGATCCACCCCGTCAGCCGAAGCACGACGAGAACGCGCCGGGCCGTCTCGTACCCGGCCCGCTGCCCCAGCGGGCTAGAGGTGAGATAGCGACGCAACTGCCCCAGATTCGCCAGCGGACTGATGCCCTCCGCAGAGCGCAGCATGCGCAGCACCTGCCAGCCATTGCGCTCCAGCGGCGTGAGGCGAGCATCGAGCATGAGCGAGGCGGGTGTGATGGTCTGCCATGAGAGTTCTCCGAGGTCTGGGCCCCAGCGGCCCGTTCCCCTGCATCTCATCGCGTACCGTTCCAGGCGTCAGCCAACAATGCGGTCTGCGCCATACCCGTTTTATCCGGCAGGCGCAGCGCTGGCACCGGCATCCAGACTGATCTATCATCCCGATACCCCTATGGGGGGGTACAACTGGGGGTACTTCCAGCTATTCCCGCAAAGGCCGTGGCCTGATTTCCCCGTGAGACCTAGCATTCACGGCCCTTTGCTGACCGATCAACGTTTAAACGTGTGATCAACGTCTGATCCGTCTGACCGATTTCACGGCGTTTCGTGAAACTCGGTGAAATTGTGGAAGTACCTGAAAAGCCGCGCAAATGCGCGGTTTTTTGGTTTCAGCCGTTGGCAGCCAGTCGCTCGCCGCCTGCCGCCTTGGAAAATAGGGGGGCGCATGGTTCTGAACAGTACCGACGGCGAACCCAACACCGTCATCGCCCAGCGCTTGAGGTTGACCACGGTCTCCGCGGAAAAGTGCGTGGTTCCGCGACTAGACACCTAGCGATGCCCGCCGTAGCATGCATTGAATCCAACGAACACGTACGGACCCACCCCGTGAGGTCTTTGAGATGGATACCCAAGGCACTACCCGATCATGGCTCGACCGCATCGTTGCGGGCGTGGGTGTCTTGGGGACGCTTGTCACCATCGTACTGACGATCTGGAATGCGCAGACCAAGCAACTGATTGACCAGCGCGAGGCGGATTTGAAGATTCAGAGTGCGGCGCTGGATGCCGAGCTTCGGCGACGCAGCACCAGCGTTGAAGAGTCCAAGGAACGCGTGGAGCGTTACAAGTGGGTCTACAGTCTTGTTCCCGAGCTGAGCGTTCAGGATGGGGCCAAGCGCAATGCTGCGCTCGCCATGGTGCGGCTTGCACTTTCCAAAGAAGAGGCGGACGGCTTGCTCGCAGGGCTGCAGCAGTCACCCAACGAGGAGGTCCGCAAAGCCGCCGCGCAAAGTGTCGCAACCATCGCCAAGATTGAAAATGCGGAAATTGTTCGCCTTGTTTCTCAGATGAATGCGCCTGGCGTGGACGAACGCCGCCGCGCCACGGGCAGGTTGCAGAGAGACTTCAATGATTCAGCGGACGCCATTGTCGAGGCCTTGAAGTTGCTGAATAGCGATCAGATCGACAAGCTCTCTCCGAGCGGCTTGATCAATGTGCTTTATTTTCTTTCTCGCACGGACCCCCGTGCCTGGACTCAAGACGCGCGCTCTTTGGCTGGGCAGGTCCTGCCGCTTGTCCGCGCGCGCAATGCCGGCCCTCAGACGCAAGCAGAGTTGTCCAGAGTAGAGGAAACGCTCAAGGCTGCTGCACGGCAGTAGCCGATTCGAGCTTCCAAGCAAAATCCGACGATTGGACTGTAGCCGGCAACGCTGGCGATGGGCGGTGCGCGCTGCCTCCACCCGTTGCTGGACCGCACCCAGTGCCCGTGGTTTGACGGTCATCCTCTGGGGCAGAACCTCGCTCCGTCCAGGCGGCTTTCCTGCTCCAGGGTCAGGGGCCCAATATCCTGGGGCCCAATAACCTATGACAAGCTCTGACTGTGCGCCATACCCAATTGAAGGGATATGCAATGTGAAAGCGCATGACTAGCATCGGACGCAAAGATCCACTGACGATAGATGCTGGCCGAGGAAGAGACGAACATGCTGACTGATGTCCAACTCGCGCAGATCATGCGCCACGCATCCCGGCTTCGCCGTGCGCAGTGCCTGGAGCCTCTCAACGATGCCATGGCGGCTCACCAGATCGACGCCAACCTGCGGCGGGCGGCCGCCTTTGTGGCGCAGTTGGGCCATGAGTCGGGGGAATTGCAGTTCCTGGAGGAGCTCTGGGGGCCGACGGCAGCGCAGCGGCGTTATGAACCTCCCAGCGATCTGGCGCGCAGACTTGGCAACACGCATCCGGGCGACGGTCGCCGCTTCAAAGGCCGTGGACCGATCCAGATCACCGGTCGTGCCAACTATGCGCGCTATGGGGAACTGCTGGGCCTGGATCTGGTCGGTCAGCCTGAACAAGCAGCCGACCCCGTGGTGGGTTTCCGGATTGCGGGGCTGTTTTGGGAACGTAATGGGCTCAATGCGCTGGCCGATGCAGGCCAGTTTGACGAGATCACGCGCCGCATCAACGGAGGCCAGAATGGTGCCGATGACCGGCGGCGCCTCTATGCCCTGGCACTTGACGTCCTGCGCGGCAGCCTGCCCGACATGGCTGCTGGTCCGGTACAAGCCACTCGGCGCGGGGGAAAGGCAGGCGCGCGGCGCGCCGCGCCCGCGATGGCGGCGGAGGCGTTGACACGCGGCTGGGAGTTCATCGCGGAGGCCGCGCCTGATGAGCCGACCGATCAGAAAGCAAGCGGCAAACGCCGCGGCGGCCAGGCGAACGCCGCGACCAAAAAGGAGGCGGCAGGCGCAGGTCCTGCGCGGCGGCTCGATGCTCGGCCGGATACCCTGGACTTCCGCGATCAGATGTATACCCCCACGCTGATCGAAGTGCCCTTGCACGTATCGCTGGGTGACTATCTTGAATGCAACGTGCCTATCCTCGATCAAGGTGCCGAAGGGGCATGTACCGGCTATGGCTTGGCCACCGTTGCTCACTACCTGCTGCTGCGCCGGCGCGTGGTACCCGATGCAACGCCGGTAAGTCCACGCATGATGTACGAGCTGGCCCGTCGCTATGACGAATGGCCGGGCGAGGACTATTCCGGCTCCAGCGCACGTGGAGCCATGAAAGGATGGCACAAGCATGGCGTTTGCTCCGAATCGCTCTACCCCAGTGGCGTGGTCAAAGTGGGTAAGAAGGCCGTCAAGTCTGCCTCCAAGGGTTCCCCTGCCGAGGGCGGCCTGAACGACGAGCGCGTGGTCGACGCGCTGCGTCGTCCGCTGGGGGCATATTTCCGGGTCAACCACAAGGATCTGGTGGCCATGCATTCGGCGATCGCCGAGGTGGGCGTCTTGTACGCGACCTGCACCGTCCATGAAGGATGGTCACATGTGGGTGCGGATGGGGAGATCCAGCAGTCGTCCGCCATCCTGGGCGGACATGCTTTCGCCATCGTCGCCTACGACGAGCGCGGTTTCTGGATTCAGAATTCCTGGGGACCCGCCTGGGGCCGTAGCGGCTTCGGTCTGCTGAGCTACGACGACTGGCTGGAGAACGGCACCGACGTGTGGGTGGCCCGCCTGGGCGCGCCAGTCACGCTGCGGCGGGCGGAATCTACCGCGACGGTGCATGCCACCACGGCAGCTCAGTCCGTCAGCTATTCCTACGCCGACTTGCGGCCACACATCATCAGCGTGGGCAACAATGGCGCGCTCAAAGCCGGTGGCGATTACGGCAGCACGACTGACGAACTCCAGCGTGTTTTCGACGAGGATATCCCGCGCGTTACCGGTGGCTGGGCGGTGCCGCGGATCCTTCTTTATGCCCACGGCGGTTTGGTGGGTGAACAGGCCGCCGTGCAGCGGCTGGCCGAGTATCGTCCGTTGCTATTGGATGGCGAGGTTTATCCATTGGCCTTTATCTGGCGTTCGGACTACTGGACCACCATCACCAACATCCTGCGCGATGCCGTCAATCGCCGAAAGCCCGAGGGGGGGCTGGATGCCGCCAAGGACTTCATGCTGGACCGCCTGGACGATGCGCTGGAGCCGCTGGCGCGCACGCTCACCGGAAAATCCGCTTGGAGCGAAATGAAGCAGAACGCCCTGGCTGCCAGCGACAAGGGTGGTGCGGCCGAACAAGTCGCCGACCTGCTGGTGGCTTTGCGTAAACGCCTGCCCGCGCTGGAAGTGCACATGGTCGGTCACAGCGCCGGTTCCATCCTGCTGGCGCCGTTGGTCAGCCTGCTGGGCGCGCGGAAGATCCCCGTAAAGAGTTGCACCTTGTGGGCGCCCGCCTGCCAGGTAGAGCTGTTCAAAGAGCATTACGCGTCCGCGCTGGAGAAGAAAAAGGTCGAAAAGATGGCCATCTTTGCCCTCACGGATAAGGCCGAGCGAGATGACAACTGCGGCCGCATCTACAACAAGTCGCTGCTTTACCTGGTTTCCAACGCCTTCGAAGACCCGGCGCGCATTCCACTGTTTCGCGATGGCTGCCCCATCCTGGGCATGGAGCGCTTCATTGACCGGACGCTGATGCAGCAATTGGGCGTGGATCTGGTGCTGGCGCCCAACACCGAGCCGGATGACTCTCTTTCCGCCTCAGGCGCCACCCATCATGGCGACTTCGACGACGACAAACGCACCGTGATGGCCACGTTCCGCCGCATTGCGCAGGCAAGTGCCAAGAAGGCAGCTTCAAAGGCGGCGGCTGCGGCGCGGGTAAAGACAAAACGCATCAAGGATGGCGAGCAGCCGACGGTGACGGTGGCGCCCACCTTCAATCGTTCGGAATCGTCCATGCGCGACCAACGTCAACTCATTGATCTCCGTACAAAGGCACTCTAGCTAGGGGGCTTGCCAGCTGATCCGTGGGCAAAGTCGATGTCATTTCTCGACGATCGAATCTGCGGTGGCGGTCCACTGAAATGTTCGGCACGGGCCAGCGGATCTCTGTCAGCCCACGATGGCCGTCTCATCCCTGCGCCTGAGCTTCCTGGCCGCATGCACGCAAGTTTTCAAGCGGCACCCAGCCCGTCTCGCCATCCACGAGCCTGACCGCCCACACCCATCCATTCAATTCGCGTTCGCCGCGCAGCATTTCGCCTTCCGCGACATCCAGTTCCTTGTTGGTGAAATCCTCCAGCATCGTGGCGCTGCCGTCGGCGTGGCGATCCAGGAATTGCGCCGGCACGAAGCCGGCTTCCTGGTTCGCTGGCGTGCAGAGATACCAGTCGGGCCAGCCCTCGGGGCCATCGTACCGCTCGCCGACGGTGACGCGATCTCCCTTGCGTACCAGCATGGGCTCGGGAAACTCGCTGGCGTGGGCCTGGACGACGAGGTAGCGGCGATCGGGATTCATGGGTGTTGTACCTGTCCGTGTTGCTGTCAGGGACGGAACTATGCCACGCGTTCAAGCAGCCGCGGCACTGCCGATGCCAGCAAGGCGACGCCGGACGCCGTCAGCAGCCCCAACACGATCTGCCGGAAGCGTGCCTCGCTGATGCCTATGTAAAGCTTCGCGCCCAGCAGCACCGGCACCAGCATGGCGGCGGCGACGATGGCGAACATGGGCAGCATGGCGCGCGTGACGATGCCGCTTGCCAGATACGTGCCCATGGTCACCAGCAGCATGGACAGGTTGAAGTTCTGGATGATGGCGCGTTGCGCGTCCTTGTCCAATCCGCGCAGCGTGCACCACAAGGTGGGCAGCGTGCCCGTGAAGCCGCCGATGCCGCCCAGCACGCCGCCGGCCATGCCGACGGCCGCGTCGGCCGCGCGGCCGCCTGCGGAGATCTTCGGCAGGTTCTTGGCGTACAGCATGGCGGGGCACCAGATCACCAGCAGGGCGCCGAGTATGGCCTTGAACCAGTCCATGTCCAGGCGCGGCAGCAGCGCCACGCCCAGCGGAATGCCGAACAGGCCGCCGATCACGAAAGGCAGCAATCGTCCCAGGTCGAAGCCGCGGCGCACGGTGATGGCGGCGAGGACCTGCCCCACCAAGGCGCCGAAGACCGCGAGCGCCGCAGCCAGGCGCGGGTCCAGCACCCAGGCCCAGAACGACATCGCCACCAGGCCGAACGCAAAGCCCGACAGGCCTTGCACGAAGCCCGCGATGACCGCGCCCAGGGTGACCACCAGATATACGGAATCCATTGCCGTGCTCTTTGCGCCTTGTACGGAAGGGATTTGCATTATGGGCGATTCCCGTGCCTCGAAAATCGCATTTTCCTATGGTCCGATAACAAGGGTCTTATGGTTGCGGGTGTCAGGAAGAAGATCCATGATTAACGAGAGCTCTGGGTGCCAAGAAGGCGCGGATGCATTATCTCGAATTAATCATTTTCTGGAGATTGATTCATGCTTTGTCTGTGGTCATACGAAAATGTAGCCCGATACTCGGCATTAGTCCGTTTATAGAGCTTCCATGGAGTTCGTTCTTCGTGCGGTTTACTTTTGCATAGAGGTTTTCAAGTCAAGTAGCAGAGTATCGTCAGTCTCGCTGATTTTCTACGGTTGACGGGATTTCTTAGGAATTCCAGTTATTTAACCCTGTTATTTTGAATAGGGGCGGATTAAAAGAGCTAAATTTTTGGGTCGCTAAATCGTTAAGAAATCGCAGGAAATGGAAAGTGAATCTCTTAACAATGCCAACGTGTCGACGCTCGTCGATGGATAGGTTGCGCGACAGCACATTTGAATAGGCTGTGCTTGGCGGATGTGCCGCAACCAGGGCTGACTCGACACAAAAGCGCCCAGATGGGAGTTCGTGCGATGCAAATCAAGAAAGCCATGGTTGTAGCAACACTTGCCGCCACTACGATGTGCGCTGCCGGAGCGGCTGTTTCAGGGCCTGCGGTAACGGTTACGTTCAAGAATCTGGGGGCGCAGCCGGCTACGTATACGCCCGTGACCAATAACGAAACCAGCACCTTTGTCGATGCGAGGCCAAAACCTAAGAAACTCGTCAGAGCGGGCGATTCAGACTCGTATCAAGTGCAGAACCTGATCAGTCCCGACGCCAACGCAGCCGTCGTGCGCTACACGATGGACGGCAAGACATGCGTCTTCGGCACCACATTTGTGTATGCCATTGGCGGGGGATCACTGATTACGGGTGGTCTCACCAAGATACCGAAGTGGAACAAGACGGCCACGGGCACCGGAGGGGCGGATTGCAATGCCGCGTTCACCTTGCAGAACCCCGTAACCCACGAGTGGTCGGTTGAGTTCACCATGAGGTAGCAAGGCGGGGCAGCCTCGCGCTGCCTCCTTGCTGCCGCATACAGTCTAAATCCTATCAACGATGGACCGGCATATGAATCACATCAATCAATTCAGTTATTCCGCGGTACGCAGCCAGCAGCCCGCGCGGCAGGACCTCGCTGGTAAAACCGCCGTCAGCCATGCGTCTCCGGCGTCCGCCGCGTCTGGCTCACTGCCCGCCAGCAAGACCGGCGTTTCGTCGCTCGCGCGTTTGCTGAGCGAAGCGGGCACGCGGGCGGCCGCTAGGGATGCCAGCACCAGCCGCGAGGGCCTGGTCAAGATTGTCGACGCCACTGTCGATAAGCTGATAGGCGACGGTTACCGGATGAACAAGTCCAAGGCTGATGCCGAAGTGCCCAAGTCGGACGATCCACAACGGCTCGCCCTGGCCAAGCAGGCTACCGACTTCGCCAACGGCGCGGGTCCCAATCCCTTCAAAGGGATGTCGCGCGAGCAATTGGCATTGATCACCTACGACGATAGCGGAGCCTTCACCGTCAATGAGCGTCAAGCGGCTTGGCGGGAAGACTATGACCAGGATCAGGTATGGAGGCGGGGCATCATCGCGAAGCTGAACGATGACTCCCGTCGGATAGGTCGGGATTCGCCCCAAACCCTGCAGGAAATGCTGGATTACCACAGATCGTTGCCGCCCATTCTAAGAGCCCAGGAGCCCCAGGACTACGAGGCCAAGCTGGAGGTAGCGATTACTCAGTCGAAGCGTACGGAGTCGATGCCGCAGAAGGACGAATTCCAATCCTTGCTGACGCTGTTGCTAAAGCGCTTGAGCGACGATCAGGGCAAGCGACGCCACACCGTGGCTCCCGCGCATGTGGCGGGAGCATTGAGGATGAGATCGGCTTCTTGATATATCGCGCGTCGCGAGGCGGCTGAGTCGCCGTGTTCGGTTGCCGCTGATGCCAACGAACATCTGTCGGGGCGATGCTTGTGTTTGCGGATGGAAGGGGGAGGAGTGCCTGGAATATACGACACGGACATGCTCCGCCTGGAGGGAATCACACATGCCTATGCTGCGGGCGCTTCCAGGCAAGCAATATTGCACGACGTGTCGCTTTCCATCCCCGCGGGCCAAAGCTGCGCCATCGTCGGTGCATCGGGATCCGGCAAGAGCACACTGCTCAACCTCATGGGGCTATTGGATGCGCCCACCGCCGGGCGCGTGTTGCTCGCCGGTGTGGATATGACGCGCGCCGGCTCCGACGAGTGCGCGCGGGTGCGCAATCGGAGTATTGGATTCGTTTTTCAGAGCTTCCATCTGCTGCCGCGCCTCGATGCGCTGGACAATGTCGCGTTGCCCTTGCTGTATCGCGGCCTGTCGCGGCCAGCAGCGAGACAGGCCGCCCTGGCGCAACTGGCGAAGGTGGGATTGGAAGAACGCACCTGGTACCTTCCCGCGGATCTGTCGGGCGGCCAGCGTCAGCGCGTGGCCATTGCCCGAGCCTTGGTGGGCGAGCCGGCCCTGTTGCTGGCCGATGAACCTACCGGCAATCTCGATGGCCAGACCGCACAGGACACTATTGATCTGCTGCTTTCCCTGAATCGGGAGCAAGGCGCCACGCTGATCCTGGTGACTCATGACCATGGAATTGCCAATCGCATGGAACGCCGCATCGAAGTGTGCGATGGCCGAATCCGGGAGGCACATGGTTAGGGCGCGGGCGCCACATGTTGGGCGTCATGTCCTGCAATCCGGTTATGGCCCGTCCTGGTCGCAACTGCTGCGAGAATCGATCGAGAACCTCCGCTTGCAGGGGCGGCGGGCCATCTTGTCCATGTTGGGGATCGCGGTGGGCTGCATGGCCGTCGTGGCGCTGTTGAACATCGGGCACAACGCCCAGCTTGAAGCCATGCGCGTCTTCCAAGGCATGGGCACTGATCTATTGGTGGCCAGCGTGAAGAATCGCATCGAGGGTCGCAGTGCGGCGGTGCCCGCCGTCGCTCACCTGGATGTCGGCTCGTTGCGCGCAGCGCTGCCCGATATTGCGGCGGCGGCCGTGTTGATTCCAACGGGCGCGGAAGCACGGTTGCGGGGACGTTCCCTGAGCGTCACGGTATTGGGCAGTAATACCGAGCTGCGGAACGTTCTGGATCTGCGGCTGGCGCGAGGCCGATTCCTGAGCGAGTTCGACGCTGGAGCCACCCATGCGGTTTTGGGGGCGAATGTCGCGGCTGAGTGGGAACGCGCAGGCGTTGCCGTTTCATTGGGTGACCAGATGCGGCTTGGCGGCTACTTGTTTGAAGTGGTCGGCATTCTATGGCCGAACGGACAGAATCCATTGCTACCCGTTTCCCCGGACGATGCGGTTCTTTTGCCCGTCGAAGGAATGCGGCGTGTCATGCCGCTTCCGCAAATTTCCAGCATCCTGGCTCGTAACGCCGATAGCGGTACGCTCGGGCATACCTCACCCCAGCTACAGGCCTGGCTGACGGAAAGGTTGCCCGGATTCGAGATCGATGTGCAGATCCCCCAGCAATTGCTGGACGGCATGGCGCAGCAGTCACGCCTGTTTTCATGGTTCCTGACGGGCCTGGGGGGCATCTCCCTGCTGGTGGGCGGGATAGGCGTGATGAATGTCATGGTGATGAGCGTCGCGGAGCGGCGCCGGGAAATCGGCGTACGCATGGCGCTGGGCGCGCGTCCCAGGGATATTGCGCGCCTCTTTCTGCTGGAGGCAATCCTGCTGTCGGCCGCTGGTTCGCTGGTTGGCGCGGCATGCGGCTTCGCGGCGGCCAGGCTCTTCGTACATCTCTCCGGCTGGTCGTTGTTTTCAGCATCGGTGGCGGCGTTGCCATTGGGTGTCGGCAGCGCCATTGCGATCGGCTTGTTCTTTGGATTGTCACCGGCGTTGGCGGCGGCGCGCCTGGCGCCTGTAGAGGCGCTGCGCGATGTGTAGGCTGCACGCCATTGTTGCTGCGCTGCTTGCCGCAGCACTCCTCATCACTTCTGAAAGAGCCGCGGCGCGGACGGCACCGATGCAGGCAGGTCGGCAAGGCCAGGGGGCACCTGCCGCTACCGGGAAGTCGTTGAATGCCTCAACCATCGATCTGACATTGAGCGACGCAATCTATCTGGGGTTGCGGGAAAACCGTGCCATTCGCAGCGCCTATCTGGATCGCGTGGCTCAAAAGTTCGACCTGCGTGTGGCCGAGGATCGTTTTACGCCAAAGCTGACGCTCCGCGGCAGCTACCTTTCTCTGCGGAATCAGGCGGATCCCTACCGACAGGGGACCCTGGCCCCCACCGCGAGTCTGCAGACGCCTTATGGCAGTCGTGTCAGCCTGGGCTGGAACTACAGCCACATGCGGGCCAGCGAGGGCGGCCTGTCGCGCAATGACGGCGCCAATATCGCTGTGATCCAGCCTTTGTTGCGCGGCGCCGGGAAGGACATCGCGATGGCCCCCGTGCGCCTCGCGCGCCTGAATGAACTGATCAACCGGCTCAACCTGAAGCTTATCGTCGCGCAGACCATCACGCAGGTCGTTGTTTCCTACCGAGCACTGCTGCAAGCGCAGGGGCAGTTGGCGATTGCGCAGGAATCGCTGGAGCGCGCGCGTCAGTTGGTTGACGTCAATCGCGCCATGATCGCTGCCGGGCGCATGGCCGAATTTGAAATTGTGCAAACGGAGGCCGAGGTGGCCACGCAGGAACTGGCCTATGAAGACACGCGCAATCAGGTGGAGAGCGCTCGCCTGGCCCTGCTGCAGTTGCTGACCCTGAACCTGAACACGCCGATTGTCGCGACCGAGGCCTTGCAGGCGCAGCGCCTGGACGTCAATGCTGTCGAAGCGCTACGGCAGGCCGAAGCTTCTCAGCCTGCTTATCTGACACAGATCATTGCCAGCGAGCAAGCTACCGTCAATCTTGCCGTCGCGCGCAACGATCGCCTCTGGAATGTATCGCTCGTGGGTGGCGCCAGTCAGGCGCGCGAGCGCAGCGCCTTGAGCGGCGCCTCGCGCAACTGGGAAAACTATGTTGGGCTTCAGGTGGAAATTCCCATTGGCGACTTGAGCACGCGCCAGACCGAAGTACAGGCCGAGGTCAACGTGCGCGGCCAGGAACTTCAGTTGGCGGAGGCTCGCCAACAATTGGAGCGCGATGTGGTCAACGCCGTGCGCGATATCGGAACGCGGTGGCGCCAATACGAAATTTCCCAGCGTGCACGCGATCTTTCTCGCCGAAAACTGGAAATAGAACGTGAAAAGCTCACCGTGGGCCGCTCCAGCAACTTTCAGGTCCTGAGCTTCGAGAATGATCTGCGCAATGCGGAAAACGCGAGGCTCAACGCGCTTGTCAGCTATCTCAATGCGCAGGCCGAACTGGACCAGAAGCTGGGGACCACGCTGCAAAGCTGGGACATCGTGCTCAATGACTAGCTTCCGTCTTGCGAGCCAAGCTCTCTTCTTCATCGGCCGCAGGCCACTCTTGCTGATGTTGCTGTCGCTGGCTGGCGGCATGCTGCTTTGGCGGCCATGGAAGACAGATGCCGCGGAGACAGAGCCGGCAACGAGCGAGTGGGTGGCCGTGGAGCCCCGGCTTCTCGAACAGCGGCTTGGCTTGGTCGGACGTATTCAGCCGAGCCGTCAGGAGACGCTGGGGGCTCCATTCGAAGGTGTCATCCGCGAAGTGCTGGCGCGCGAAGGACAGTCCGTTGATGCGGGGCAAGTTCTGATACGACTTGACCCTGGGCAGATCGATATTCAGCTGCGTCAGGCACAGGCTGAGCTGCTCAAGGCACAGCGGGAAGCCAATCAGCTGCGCAACTGGGACAGCAGTTCCGACGTTTTTCGCGCTCGACGAGCCGTGCAGACCGCTCGCACTACCCTGGAAAATACAGAGACGAACCTGCGCGATACCCGGATGCTCTTTGCGCGCGGCATCGTCGCCCGCATGGAAGTCGACACCATGGCGCAACTGGTGCGCACGCAGCAGCAGGATCTGCTCGCCGCGCAGGAGGAGCTGCACATCGTTGAGACTCGCGGGCAGGGCGTGGACCGGGAGATCGTCGAGATGGAGCTGGTCAATGCTCAGGCTCGCCATCAGGCGTTGCTTGCACAACGCGATCGTCAGGCGGTCACGGCGCCATTTGCGGGGTTCGTCGCGCGCCCCTCGGTTCCCGACGGAGGGAAGGCGCTGAGCGTGCAGCCTGGCGTGCTGGTCAGCCAGGGTACGCCCTTGTTGAGCGTGATTGGGCGGGAACACATCCAGGTGCTCTCCAGGGTGGAGGAGATGGATCTGCACCGGTTGCGCGTAGGCATGCCGGTGCAGATCGCGGGCGACGGCTTTGCCGGGCAGGTGCTGGGCGGGCACATCGAGTCCATTGCGGTGCAAGGCAACGCAATGGACGTGCAAGGGGCTGCCGCATACTACGACGTAGTGGCATCGGTCGACGCCTCGCTCACCGATCTCAGCAAGCACGTCCGGTTAGGGATGAGCGCTCGCTTGACGGTCATTCTGTATCGCAATGAACAGGGCATCGCGGTGCCGCCCGACGCGTTGCGGATTGATGCCGGCGGAGCATCCTACGTCCTCCATCGCGCAACACTGGATGCCTTGCCGTCGAAGATCGTCGTGAAACCCGGCCAGGCGATAGCGCAGGGCGTGGAGGTGCAGGGATTGGATGTGGGATATGTGCAGACAGGTTATGGGCAGTCCAGGGCGCGGGCGCGGTGACTGCTGGGAGGTTTTCCGCCAACGCCGCATTCGGCCTGGCGTCTTCAACCTTGAGGCGTCTTATCCGCCTTCCGCAGGAAATTCGCTTCCAGCACGCTCAGCACGCGGTTCAATGTATCGATATCCGCGGCCGACAAACCCTTGAGCGACTCTTCGAAGAAGGCCGCCCGCTTGGGCAGGGCCTCGTCCACCACGGCCTGGCCGGCGGGCGTGAGGCTGGCGTTGGTCAGGCGGTTGTCTTGCGGGTCCATCGCGCGCGCGATCCAGCCCAGTTTCTGCATGGCCTGCAACTGGCGCGTGAGCGATGCGGGATCGAGCCGGCAGCGTTCGGCCAGGTGCTTCTGCGAGCATTGGCCGCATTCATGCAGCGCCAGCAGGATGCGCCAGCGGGGCAGGGCGTGGCCGACCGTGCCACTGAACGCGCTCTGCATGCCGCGGTAGGTCTGCCCCATGTGTTGGATGACCTGCAAGCCTTGTTGTTGTTTGGGCAAAAGCTATTCTCCGACGCCGGCCGGCTCCGGTTTGGAGGGGCGGATCAACTGGACCGGCGGCACGCGCCGCACACACCAGAGCGCGAACACGGCAACCACCAGGGCGATGAGCTGTCCTTCGTGGATGGCGCCGACAAGCGCGACGCGCGCGATCTCGATCAGCGAGGTTCCGTCCTGGCCTTGATGCGCCAATTGTGCCAGGAACTGCGTCTGGGCCGCGGGATTGACCAGCATCTGGGGATCGTTCAGCTCGGGCAGCCAGCGGGCGGAAGCGCCGCGCAGGGTGGACTCGACGCCGCTGAAATAGCTGTGGCTGACCATGGTGCCGACGATCGCCGTGCCCAGCATGCCGCCTATCATGCGCAGGGATTGCAGCAGTGCGGTGGCGATGCCCAGATGGCTGCGGCCGGCGGTCTGCTGGGCGAAGACCGTCAGGTTGGGCATGATGAAGCCCATGCCAAGGCCGGCCATCAGCATGTATGCGGCGATGAGCGCATGTGACGTATAGCTATGGGTGGTAACAATTCCCAGGCACGAGAGCGCCATCAGGATGAAGCCCGCATACAGCATCCGGTTGGGATTGCGGATGCGGGTGATGATGCGGCCGTTGATGATGCTGCCCACGGTGATGAAGACCACCATGGGGGTGATGAGCAGGCCGGCATCCTGGGGCGACAGCCCGAAGCCGCCCTGCAGCAGCAGCGGCGCGTAGAACAGCAGCGAGTACATGGTCACGCCCACCAGCAGGGCCAGCGTGAAGAGCATGGCCAGGCCGCGGTTGCGGAACATGTCCAGCGGCAGCAGCGGGTGCGGGCAGCGCCGTTCCCACCAGAGCAGGACGGCGAAGGCGACCGCGCTGCCCACGCCTAGCAGCATGATGGGCCCGCTCAGCCCTTCCTTGGGCAGCAATTCGACCAGCAGTTGCAGGCTGCCCAGCGCCAGCGCGATGAGCACCGCGCCCTGCCAATCCAGCCGCACGCGGCCGGTCGTGTGGTTGCGCAGGTGCGGCAGATAGCGTCCGACGAACCAGAGGCCGAGGATGCCGATGGGCAGGTTGACGTAGAACACCGAGCGCCAGCCGTAGTGCTCCGTCAGCGCGCCGCCCAGGGTCGGGCCCACGGCGTTGGCGATGCCGAAGGCGGAGCTGAGCATGACCTGCCAGCGCAGCCGTACATGGGGATCAGGGAACAGGTCGGGGATGGAGGCGAACGCGGTGCCCACCAGCATGCCGCCGCCTATGCCTTGCAGCGCGCGAGCCAGGACCAGCGTGAACATGCTGTCGGCCGCGCCGCAGAGCACCGAGGCGAGGGTGAACAGCACGATCGCCGCCACCACGAACGGCTTGCGCCCGTAGTAGTCGCCCAGCCGGCCGAAGATGGGAACGGTGATGACGGAGGTCAGCAGGTAAGACGTCGCTACCCATGCATACAGTTCGAAGCCCTTGAGTTCGGCCACAATGGTCGGAAGCGCGGTGCCGACCACGGTCTGATCGATGGCGACCATCATCATGACGAAGCACATGCCCAGCATGGCGAGCAGGGTCTGGCGGAAAGGAAGCACCTGGCCGGGCGAGTGCGGGGTGCCTGTAGCGGGGGCGGACATTGTTGGATCTATCAATGATTGATGTGTCAATCATTCTAGCCCTACAATCCGCGAGACAGAAAGTTGTCAGGTCCGAGGCTGGATTTCGAAGCACGGAGCCCGGGGCAAGAGTGCTGAATTTGCGCGGTTTTGCCTGGCTTTCCGCGCGAAGCCGGCTTGATTTGTTACGATAGCGCTATCTGTACGCTGGCCTAGCTGGCGTCTTCATCAGGCTTTCCTTGGCAGATCCCCATTTTTGGCGCCGCAGCCCCAGGCTCGGCAAGAGAGCGGGCACGCCCTGAAAGGCCGTGGCTACATGAGCCGGGCGGTTTTTCCGCCGCTAAAGCACCTTCCGCGCGCCTGGCGCTGCGGACGGCATTCAAGGATTTCCAGTCGAGGTACCGACGGGGCAGCAATGAAAACGTGGTTCAAGCGCATTTTGATAGGCCTGGTAGTGTTGGTTGTCGTGGCCGTCGTTGGCCTGGCCATCTTCTTGCTGACATTCGACCCCAACGCGTACAAGTACAAGCTGGAAGAGCTTGTCCAGCAACGCTACCAACGCACGTTGACGATCGACGGCGAGATCGAGCTGTCGCTCTTCCCGCGCATCGGGCTGTCGGTCCAGGGCGTGTCGCTGTCCGAGCCGAACAGCGCCGAAACCTTCGCCTCCATCGATAGCACCAGGCTGGCGGTTGCCGTGTGGCCACTGCTGTCCAACAGCTTCGTCGTCGATCACGTGGCCATCACCGGTTTCAAGGCCCGGGTGGTGCGGGACAAGCAAGGCCATTTCAATTTCAGCAATCTCGTGGGCGGCATCGCGCCGGTCACGGCGGCGCCGGCCAATCCCGCCGAAGCCTTGGCGGGCGCGGCGCAGAGCGCGGTGCAGGCCATCGCCAACGGCAACCTGCCGCAGCCGCGCAACAACATGCAGATCGACATCGCCGGGCTGGACCTGAAGGACGGCCAGGTGCAGCTGCAGGACGCCATCACGGGCATGGCGGTGGCGGTGACCAAGATCAACGCCAACACCGGCCGCGTTACCTTCAATCAGCCGTTCGATGTGCGCATGACCGCGCGCGTCGAGGGCGGCAATCCGCGCGTGGACGCCAATCTGACCGGCCAGGCGCTGCTGACGCTGGACCCGTCGGCCAAGCGTTACGCCGCGCAGAAGCTGGACCTGCGCATGGACGGCAAGCTGCCGGGCGCCGAGGCCAAGAGCCTGGCCATGCGCGGCAATCTGGCCTTCAACGGCCAGAAGTCTGCGCTGGACATCGCCGGCCTGGAAGTCGTGTTCCAGGGCGACGTCACGGATCCCGCTGCGCGCGCGACCAATGTGGATGCCAGCGTGGCCATCCCCAAGCTGGCGATCGACCCGCACAAGAGCCAGCTGCAGATCGAGAAGCTGGCGATACGTGCCAAGGGCGGCGTGGCCGATGGTCCCTTCGAATTCGCCGTGGACGCGCCCGCGCTCAATATCTCTCCGGCGTCGGCCACGGGTGAAGCGCTGACGGGCCGCGTGCGCATCAGCGGCCTGGACGCGAGCTTCGGCCTGAACGGCATCAGCGGCAACGCCGGTGAGCTGGACATCAAGGAAGCCAAGCTGGACAGCACCTCCAAGAACGGCGAAAGGATCGTCAAGCTGAACTTCGCCTCGCCGCTGTCCTTGAACCTGCTGCAGCGCAGCGGCGGCCTGTCCGGCCTGCGCGGCGACGTCAACATCACCGATCCCGGGCTGCCCAAGGGCAGCCTGCAGATTCCCGTGATCGGCAGCGTGACCGCGGACCTGCTGAAGGATCAGGCCACCAGCAAGATCAACGCGGTGCTGGAAGGCGGCAAGTTCGACCTGAGCGCGGACATTACCAAGCTGAGCGATTCACCGAAGGTGAGTTTCGCGCTGGTGGTGGATACGCTGGACCTGGACAAGCTGGTGCCGCCCGCGGCGGCAACGCCCGCGCAGCCCGCTCCCAAGCAGCCTGCCGAAGCCAAGAAGGAAGACGGCAAGCCGGCGCAGCCGGCCGCTGCTCCGGCTCCCCCCGCTCCCGCCAAGCCCGCCGACGATACGATCGACCTGTCGGCGCTGATCGGCCCCAGCGTCAACGGCACCATCAAGGTCGGCAAGCTGGTCGTGCGCGGCCTGAAGGCCGACGACGTCGGCGCCGCCATCAAGCTGGACAAGGGCAAGCTGGACATCTCCAGCCTGACGGCCGGCCTCTACGGCGGCAAGCTGGCGGGCACCTTGTCGGTGGACGCCGCGCAGGGCAACCAGCTGGCCACCAAGATGTCGCTGGCCGGCATCGCCATCGAACCGTTCCTGATGGACCTGGCGCGCCAGAACGTGCTGAGCGGAACGGGCAGCCTTGCGCTGGACCTGAAGACGGCCGGCGCCAACGCCTACGCCATGAAGAGCGGCCTGGGCGGCACCCTGCAACTGCGCCTGCGCGACGGCGCGGTCAAGGGCATCAATCTGACGCAGACGCTGCGCGAACTGAAGGCCGCCTTCAAACCGGAATCGCAGAACGAGACCGTGGCCTCCGACACCAGCAAGCAGACGGCATTCTCCGAGATGGACGCCGACCTGGCCTTCACCAAGGGCGTGGCCGCGGTCAAGCGCCTGAACGTGGTGTCGCCCCTGCTGCGCGTGACACAGGGCGAACCGGCCACCATCGATTTCGTCAAGAGCGAGCTGGACCTGGTGGCGCGCGCCCGCGTCGTCAATCCGGCTGCTGATCCGGAAGGCAAGGAACTGATAGACCTGAAGGACGTGACCATCCCCGTGCACGTCAAGGGGCCGTTCGACAAGCCTACCTACACCGTGCTCTGGAAGGACGCCATCGGCGGCATTCTCCAGCGCAGCCTGGAAAACAAGCTGCGCGAAGCGGTGACAGGCAAGGGCAAGGGCGGCGCGGCCGTCGACAAGGCTTTGAAGGGACTGCTGGGCAAATGAACGCCGAGAACTTCCAACCCGTGGCCGAGTGCGGCGCCACCACGCAGGCCCAGGCCGCTGGCTATCACCGGCAATGGCTGGTCGCCAACGATTCCGGGCAGTGGTTGAACCGCGCCCTGTGTCCTCGGTTGGCCGAGGTCGCGGTCGAGCTGCGGCTGGGTTATCTGGTGCTGAAGGCGCCGGGCATGCTGCGCATGGATATTCCGCTGGACGTCATCGAAGACGACGACAGCGTGCGCTATAGCATGAAGGTGGGCGAGCAGGTGATCGACGTGATCGACGAAGGGGAGCTGGCCGCGGCCTGGATTTCCAACTTCGTGCAAGTGCCTTGCCGCATCATGAAGGTGCATCCCGACACGCCCGTGGCTGCCTGGCCGGCCTGAACGGGCCGGCTGCAAGGGCCGCTCAGGCCTGCGTGCCCGAGCGCTTGAGCTCGAATGCCGCGTGGGCCAGCAGGCCCGCCATCAGGCCCCAGAAGGCCGAACCGATACCCCAGAAACTGAAGCCCGATGCCGTGGCCAGCAGCGTGATGAGCGCGGCTTCGCGGCGTTGCGGGTTGGCCATGGCCGCGGCCATGCCGCCCATGATGGTGCCCAGCAGCGCCAGCCCGGCCAGCGCGGCCAGCAAGGCGGCGGGCAGGGCCTGGAAGAACACGGCCACGGCGCCGGCAACGACGCTCAGCACAACATAGCCCAGGCCGTAGGTGGCGGCGGCGATGTATCGCTTGGACGGGTCCGCGTGCGCTTCGGGGCCGGTGCAGATAGCCGCGCTGATGGCGCCCATCGTGACGCTGTGCGCGCCGAAGGGCGCGGCCAGCAGGCCCAGCAGGCCGGTGGCCGCCACCAGGCGCGAGGCGGGCGGCTGGTAGCCGGCGGCTTGCAGGATGGCCAGGCCGGGCAGATTCTGCGAGGCCATCGCGACGACGAATAGTGGAATGCCCAGGCTGACCGCGGCCTGCGCGCTGAAGGCGGGCGTAGTCCAGACGAATTCGGTGAGGCGCCAGTCCAGCAGGTCCAGCTGGATCAGGTTCAAGCCGAAGGCAATCGCGATGGCCACCAGCATGACGACCAGCACCGCGTAGCGCGGCGCCCAGCGCCGGCACAGCAGATAGGCGGCGCACATCGCCAGCACCAGCGCGGGCTGCTGCTTGATGTTGCTGAAGACGCCCATGCCGAAATTGAGCAGCACGCCCGCCAGCATGGCCGCGGCGATTTCGCCGGGGATGCGGCGCAGGATGGGATCGATCCAGCCGAACAGGCCGCAGGCCAGCGTCAGCGCGGCGGCAAGGATGAAGGCGCCGATGGCTTCATTGAAGGGAACCCCTGCCAGCGCGGTGACCAGCAGGGCCGCGCCGGGGGTGGACCAGGCCATGACGATGGGCAGGCCCGTGCGCAGGCTGTACACGGCGCCGCCCAGGCCGAACGCCAGGCTGAGCGAGCCGATCCAGGAACCGATGTGCGCGGAATCCAGGCCCGCGGTATGGCCTGCCTGCACCATCAGCACGGCGGTGCCGCCGAAGCTGACCAGTACGGCGACCAGGCCGGCGGCGATGGCCGATGCGGACAGATCACGGCGAGCGTGGTGGCGGGCAGGAGGGAGGTTGATGCTGGACTGCGCGGCGTCGCTCATGCCGCACCGGTCAGGCGGCGGTACTTGGCCATGAGCTGTTCCTGGCCTTCCTTCCATTGCGGGTGCAGCTCGATGCACTCCACGGGGCACACCACCTTGCATTGCGGCTCGTCGTGGTGGCCCACACATTCGGTGCACCGGTCAGGGTCGATGATGTAATAGTCCTCGCCCATGGAGATTGCTTCGTTCGGGCACTGGGGCTCGCAAACGTCGCAATTGATGCATTCTTCGGTGATGGTCAGGGCCATGGCGGGCTACGGTATGGGGCGGGTAGGGCTACGCGCATTGTACCGCCGTCGCCCGCCCGGGCCGCGCAGCGCAAGAAGGGCGCTCTGCGCGCCCTTCGAGGGTGGAGCAATACCTGCGGCGGGGCTCAGCCCGGCCAGGACTGTTCGCGGCGTTCCTTGGCCTTTTCCTGGAGCCAGCGCTCGACCGACGGGAACACGAACTTGCTCACGTCGCCGCCCAGTTGCGCGATTTCGCGCACGATGGTGCCGGAGATGAACTGGTACTGGTCCGAGGGCGTCATGAACAGCGTTTCGACGTCGGGCAGCAGATGGCGGTTCATGCCGGCCATCTGGAATTCGTACTCGAAGTCGGACACGGCGCGCAGGCCGCGCACGATGACGCGGCCGTTCTGGTCGCGCACGAAGTCCTTGAGCAGGCCGGCGAAGCTTTGCACTTCCACGTTGGGATAGTGGCCCAGCACTTCGCGCGCGATTTCCACGCGTTCGTCGATGCTGAAGAAGGGCTTCTTGTTGCGGCTGATGGCGATACCCACCACGACCTTGTCGAAAAGCGTGGCGGCACGGCGGACCAGGTCTTCGTGGCCTCTGGTCAGCGGGTCGAAAGTGCCAGGATATACAGCGATGATCATGCGAGCTCCGTACCGTTATTAGTGGTGTACACCATCCTCCGAAGCTCGGATTATTGACCTATTTGCGCAATGCAGCAAATTCCAGCAGGTGGTAGTGGACCGCGCCTGCCTTGTCCTGCCGCAAGATCGTGAATCCTTCGGGGGCTTCGATGGGGTTTTCCGCCTCTACGTAGACTAGCCCATGCTCGGTCAGAATGCCCGGCAGAATGGGCCACAGGCGCGGCAGCCAGCCTTGGCCGAAGGGCGGATCCAGCAGAATCAGGTCAAATCGGGACGCATCCATGCGTTCGGCGACCTGCATGGCGTCGCCCACGTGGATGCGTATCATGTCGGCTTTGAGCTTGTCGCGTAGTGTCCGCAGCGCGGACGCGGCGGTCTTGTCCCGCTCGACCATCTGCACATGCGCCACGCCGCGCGAGGCTGCCTCGAAGCCCAGGGCGCCGCTGCCGGCGAACAGATCCAGTACCTGCTTGTCGGCGAAGTCGCCGCCCCACAGGTGATTGAGCCAGTTGAACAGCGTCTCGCGCACCCGGTCGGGCGTGGGGCGCAGCGTCTCCACGTCGGGCACGGCAATGGGGGTGCGTCTGTATTGGCCCCCGACGATACGAATATACTTGTTACCCATGTTTAGCCGCTTCTTCAAGAAAAAATCCCCTCCGCCCGCCGCGCCGGTCCAGCCCGCGCCGCCGCCGGAGGCCGCAGACGCCGTTGTTGCGCCTGCCGAGCCCGTTCCGTTCACTCCTGCGCCGCCGGCGCCGGTTGCCGCCGAACCGCGAATCGAACCGAGCATCGAACCGCCCGCCGCCACCGCGCCGGCCGCGACGCCGGCCGCCGCGCCAGTTGCTGCACCGCATGAGACGCCGGCCGCAACGCCTGCGCCGGTTGCGCCTGCAACGTTTGCGCCCGTGCATGCTCCGGCTCCGGCAGCCACTCTGGCACCGGTACATGCTCCAGCTCCGGCACCGGTACCCGCTCCGGTAGTGGCTCCGGCGCCCGTCGCGGTTCCCGCGCCGCTGGCACCCACTCCCACGCCGCCCTCTGCTCCCGCTCCGGTTGCGGCTCCGGTGGCCGCGCCGGCTCCCGTGGCTGCCCTCGAGCCTGCCGCCGAAGCCCCCAAGAAGGCTTCCTGGCTGTCCCGCCTGAAGCAAGGCCTGTCGCGCACGGGCCAGAGCATAGGCGGCATCTTCGTCGGCGTGAAGGTCGACGAGAACCTGTTCGAGGAACTCGAATCGGCGCTCATTATGGCCGATGCGGGCCTGGAGGCCACCGAAAGGCTCCTGACCGCGCTGCGCGCGCGGGTGAAGAAGGAACGCATCGAGGATCCGGCCAAGGTGAAGGCGGCCTTGCGCCAACTGCTGGCTGATCACCTGCGCCCGCTGGAGCGCGCCTTCGACCTGAAGCGCACGCAGCCCCTGGTCGTCATGATCGCCGGCGTCAACGGCGCCGGCAAGACCACGTCCATCGGCAAGCTGGCCCATACCTTCCAGCGCCAGGGCGCCAGCGTGCTGCTGGCTGCCGGCGACACGTTCCGCGCGGCCGCGCGCGAGCAGCTCATCGAATGGGGCAGCCGCAACAACGTGACCGTGATTTCGCAGGAAGGCGGCGATCCGGCGGCGGTGGCGTTTGACGCCGTCAACGCGGGCCGCGCGCGCGGCATGGGCGTGGTGATGGTGGATACCGCGGGCCGCCTGCCCACGCAGCTGCACCTGATGGAAGAACTGAAGAAGATCCGCCGCGTCATCGGCAAGGCGGATGCGGCCGCGCCGCACGAGGTGCTGCTGGTGGTGGACGGCAATACCGGCCAGAACGCCTTGGCGCAGATCCGCGCTTTCGATGCCGCCATCAATCTGACCGGCCTGGTCGTGACCAAGCTGGACGGCACCGCCAAGGGCGGCACGCTGGCCGCCGTGGCCGCGGGCAGCCAGGGCGTGCGCCCGATCCCGGTGTACTGGATCGGCGTGGGCGAGAGCCTGGAAGACCTGCAGCCCTTCGTGGCCGACGAGTTCGCCGGGGCTTTGCTGGCGGATTGAGGTCCATGGGTCCGGCGCGCAGGCGCCGGAAAAAACAAAGGGACGGCGCATGCCGTCCCTTTTGCATTCAAGCCCGCGTCACTTCCAGAACGGCTTGCTGGCGGCCAGGTCGTCGAACGCTTTCTGTGCGTCGTCGGCCAGTTCTTCCAGGCGGGCGCTGATCCAGCCCAGCGCGAACCAGGCTTGCGGGTGGGTGGCGGTGCACGACTCGTAGTAGTCCTTGGCCACCGCCAGGTCGTTGATTTCGCCCAGCACGTCCTGCACGCGCGACAGGAGCTTGCGATAGCCGCGCAGCTTGCCGGCAGGCAGCAGCGATTCGGCGAACGCCAGGCTGTAGCGCAGGCGCTTGCCGCGCTTGCGCAATTCGTGGCGCGTGGGAATGTCCAGCGTCGCGAATTGCGTGCCCTGGTCGGCCACCTTGCTGTGCCAGCGATGCAGCCGCCGCGCGAGCTGCTTGTGCAGGCGCTGCGGATCGGGTGCGGGCGCCAGCATCGGAATGATGGTGGGTTTGACGCTGGGCGTCGCCACGCCGCCTTCCAGCCGGATGGCGGGCTCGGGCGCGGTGTCGCTGGGCGTGCCGTTGGCAATAGTCTGGCCTTCAGTGGAAGGCAGGGCCGGCGGCACGTCCAGGCTCCATTCCAGCAGCTCCAGCAGCCAGGCCTGGAAAGCCTTGCCGCCGGCGATGCTGCGGGCGTCCTGTTCCGGGGGCGCGGCTTCCATGGGGATGACCGGCATGCCCGCGCGCATCAGCGCGGGCGCCACGGTTTCGTTCAGCACGTCCTGGTCGCGGTTGGCGCCAAAGGCGGCGAAGTGCGTGCGCACGCCTTGCAGCAGAGCGTCCGGAATCGGCGCGATCCAGCCGTCGAACAGCTTCCAGGCCGAACGCAGCCGGCGCACGCCCACGCGCAACTGGTGCACGTGTTCGGAGTTGCCCGCGCGGTATACGCCTTCGGTGTCGACCTCGGCCAGCACCGCGGCGTTGCGCGCAATCTGGTCCAGGCATTCGGCGGCGATGCGCGCCATGGCCTGAGGCGCCGTCATGTCCTCGCGCAGCTTGACCGATGTGGCGCCGCGCGGCGCCCAAAATTGCGCGATGGCTTGTGCGCGGCGGGCTTCGAGGTCATCGCCGGGGATGGCGTCAGCGTCGGCCAGGCGCTGCGCCAGCTGGGCCAGCGCATCACCGCGTTCGGACTTGCTGCGCGGGTCCAGCACCAGGCTGTGGCGCTGCTGCCAGCCGCGAGCCGCCGCGAAGATGGCGGCGGGGCGGCCCGACACCAATTCGAATTCCAGTTCGGAGATGGGCAGCTCCAGCGCGCCGGCGCGCAGGATGCCGGTGTCGTAGGCCAGCTCCACCGTGCCGTAGCGCGTGCGGACCTTGCGCAGCAGGCGCTGCACATCGGTTTCGTAGCGCAGGCCCAGTTCGCCCTTGACGGCCGCCAGCGCGGCTTCGACTTCGGTGCCGGCATACACCGACAGGTCCAGCACCGGACCGGGCCGCGGGTGATTGAGTTCGATGCGCGTGATGGCATTGATGCCGGGCATCTTCAGCGTCTGCACCCAGTCGCGGCCTTCCTGGCGCAGCCGGATGGCGATGCGCGCCCGCGCAAGTTCGCGTTCCGGCGTATCGAAATACATGGCGTGCAGGCGGATGCGGGTCGCCTCGCGCTGCTTGACCTCTCGCTGCACCGCCTGGCGCGAAGCCGCGGGCACGTGCAGTTTCAATTCCTGTTCCGACATGGCGACGAGCGTCCAACGGCAAAAGCCGAGATCTTAATCAAACAAGGGGGGCGATTTGATGACCGGTCATATTTATTTCACATGGAGCATAGACGTGTTTGCGGCGCATCAACAACTGGCTGAGCGGGCTGATCGCCTGACGCTTGCTGGAGCATCCAAGGGCCGGTAGCCATATGGCCCGGAGCCGGCGCGGCCGCTGAAATTACCCAGTTTCAGTGATATGCAATGTTACGGATCGCTTTTCTAATTGTAATCGGCGGGTAACGCGACCCGCACGTTGCCATTTCCACTCGCGTCCGCTGGGCGCCAGTCTGCGCGGGCCATGATTACAGAAGAGCCCCATGAACCGCACGTATCGCATAGTCTTCAACCGCAGCGCGGGATTGTGGCAGGTTGTAAGTGAGCATGCCCGCGGGCAAGGCAAGGGCGGTCGCCGTGAAAGCAGATCCGCGCGCGCGCGCCTGCCGTTGATGGCGATGTTGCTGGCGGCGCTGGGTACGGCCGGTGCAGTACAGGCAGGGCCGATGGTCACCCTCACCGGCGATACCACTTTCGGAGCTTATTCAGATCCATACCTCACGGTCGTCGGCCCGCTTCACGTGGGCATGACCGGTGTAGGAACATTGACCGTTGCCGATGGCGGCCAGGTGACGATACTGCCCGGCCACATGGTGATTCTGGCCGACTCGGCCTCGGCTCAGGGCACGATCAACATCGGCGCGGCTCCCGGCGCTGCGCCCGCGGGCGCCGGTGTCCTGGCGACGGGGCTACTCGAGTTCGGCGCGGGCGCGGGCACGCTGAACTTCAACACCAACGACCTCCACAACTTCGGCGCGGCGCTGGTCAGCCGCGGGTCGGGCACGCATAAACTCAATCACTATGCCGGCGAGACGCTGCTGCGCGGTGATAGTTCGGCCTTCGCGGGCGCGGTCAAGGTCATGGGCGGAAGGCTGACCATTCTCAACACACTGGGCGCGTCCGAAGGACGGCTCGATGCCGGAATTGCGGCGGGCGCCAGGGCCAGGGTCGACGTGGGCCGCGGCGGGGCCTGGAACATTGCGGGCAACTTGTTTGTCGGCGAAGTCGGCTCCGGCGAGCTCAGAATTCTTGACGGGGGCACGGTATCGAACCAGTTTGGCACGGTCAACGCCAAGATGGGTTCCGCCGCTCAAGTAACGGTTTTCGGTGCGAATTCCCGCTGGGTGAACAGCCATGCCCTGTTGATCGGCACGGACGGTGCGCGGGGGGCGATGACGGTCGAGCAGGGCGGCTACGTGAGCAGCAACGACGCCTATGTCGGCCGCATGCAGGACGGCCATGGGACCGTCTTGGTGACGGGGAGCGGATCGGCCTGGGCCAGCGGCGGCAGACTCCTGGTGGGAGACATGTCAGCCCAGGGCTTATTGAGCATCGAGACGGGCGCTGTCGTCACGACTGTCGACAGCGTGGTGGGCAGCATGGGCGGCAGCGGCAGTGTGGTCGTCAGCGGAGCCGGCGCCTCCTGGAACAATACCGGTGCGCTCAATCTGGGCTTCGGCCAGGCTCTCCTCTTTGGCACCGGCAGCGTGACGATCGCGAATGCGGGCGCCGTCAATGTCGGTGCGAACGGAACAGGGGTGGTTGCCTTGGCCAAGGATGGCCTGTTCCCCGGGTTCGGCACGACCGGCACGATCAATATCGGCGCGCAGGCCAACCAGGCCGCCGTCGCGGCCGGTACGCTCAACGCCTCGGCGATCGAATTCGGCAAGGGCAATGCCACGCTCAATTTCAACCATGCCGATGCGGGCTATCGATTCCTGGCGCAGCTCAAAAGCACGGGCAATGGCACACACCAGCTGAACCAGATCGCCGGCTCCACCATCATGGAGGGAGACAGCTCCGGCTTCAGGGGCGCGATGAAGGTGTCGGGAGGCAAGTTGACCGTGACGGGAAAACTGGGCGGATCCGCCGAGGTGACCGGCGGCGTGCTGCAGTATGGCGATGGCGCCACGGGCGCGGCCAACAGCCTGAGCGGCAACCTGAAAGTCTCCGGCGTCGGCAGCATGCTGGCGCTGCGAGGGGGCGCCACGCTCGGGGTCGCAGGCGATGTCGATCTGGCCGACGCCACCGTGTTGGACATCGCGGCCGGCGCGGGCAGTCCGTCATTGCAGGCAAACAAGGTCAAGCTGGGCGACGGCGTGGTGTTCAAGCTGAGCGGCATTGCCGACAGGAGCCAGCTTGACAAGGTACTGATCCAGAGCACGAACGGCATCGATGGTGATTTCAGCGGCGTGAGCGTGGGCGGTTTCACGGGCGCCGTCGATTACCTTACCGTCCACACGCGCAAATCCGCGGACGGCCTGCAGTATCGCGCCACCTACGATTTGAGCTGGACCGCCAACAACAATCTGGGCCATGGCACCTTCACGCTGGCCAACCCTGCGGACCGTTTCGACGTGGGCGTGGCGCTGTCGGACCAGGCCGCCAATGCCGCGGCCGGCTGGGATGGCAACACGCTGACGAAGGCAGGAGCGGGCACGCTGGTGCTGAGCGGCAACAACACCTACAGCGGCGGCACGGTGATCGCCGGCGGCACGCTGCAGGTCGCAAACAATGCGAACCTGGGCTCCGGCGCGCTGACCTTCAGCGGCGGGACATTGGCGGCCACGCACTCCTTTGACACCTCGCGCGCCGTCGCGCTGGCGCAGCCTGGCAGGTTCGACGTGGCTGACGGCGCCGTGCTGGGCCTGACCGGCAGCGTGGCGGGGAGCAGCGACCTGATCAAGAGCGGCGCGGGCACGCTGCGCCTGGACAAGACGGGCAATGCCTACGGCAACACCTGGATCCAGTCGGGGACGCTGATCGGCAATGCCGCTTCGATCTCCGGCACCGTCAACAACGGTGGCAAGCTGGTGTTCGACCAGGCGATCAATGGCAACTTCTCGGGCAGCATCTTCGGGGCTGGCGCGCTCGTCAAGCAGGGCGCAGGTACGCTGGTGCTGTCCGGGGACCATGTTGCTTTCTCTGGCAAGACGACGGTGTCGGCGGGCACGCTGGCCGTGCAGGGCGTGTTGGGCGGCTCGGCGGAGGTCACGGGCGGCACCTTGCAGTATGGCAATGGCGTTGCAGGTGCGGCCAACCGCTTGAGCGGCGACCTGAAGGTGAGGGCTGCGGGTAGCACGCTGTCGGTGCAGGGCGCCGCCGCCTTGTCGGTCGCGGGCGACGTCGGCCTGGCTGATGGCACTGTGCTGGACGTCGACAGCAGCGCGAACGGGCCGGTCTTGCAGGCGGGCAGCGTCACGCTTGGCGACGGTGTTGCTTTCCGGATCAACGGCATCACCGGCGCGGGGATGGCGGAAAAGGTCCTGATCGATACCCGTACCGGCATCAGCGGGGACTTCGGGTCCGTGAGCGTCGGCGGCTATTCGGGCGCGGTGGACTACCTTGCCGTCAACACGCGCAAATCGGCGGATCAACTGCAGTATCTGGCCAGCTATGGTCTGAGCTGGATGGCCAACAACGATCAGGCAGGCGGCACGTTCACGCTGACCGGCGCCACGGACCGGTTCGAGGCCGGCGCGGCGCTGAGCGATCAGGCGCCCAATGCCGCGAAAGGCTGGAACGGCCGCAGCCTGACCAAGGCGGGCGCGGGCACGCTGGTGCTGAGCGGGAACAACCGCTACACCGGCGGCACCGAGATCCTGGGTGGCACGCTGCAAGTGGCGCGCGATGAGAACCTGGGCGCAGCCTCGGGCGGGCTGGCTTTCAACGGCGGCACGCTGGCCGCCACGGGCTCCTTCGACACCGCGCGCGCCGTCACGCTGTCGAACTCAGGAACCTTCGACGTGGCAGACGGTGCCAGGCTGGGGCTGAATGGGCAAATCTCGGGCGGCGGTTCCCTCGTCAAGACGGGGGCGGGTACCTTGGCCCTGGGCCCAAGCAACAGCTACATCGGCGACACGACGATTGCCGGCGGCACCTTGCAGATCGGGAGCGATGCCAGCCTGGGGGCGCTGGTCAACCGTCTGTACATCACCGGCGGCAGGCTGGCGACGACGTCGTCCTTTGATTTGTCGCGCGCCGTGACGTTGGGGGGCGCGGCGGCGGGGTTCGACGTGGCAGCTGGCACGTCGCTGGGCGTGACGGGTCCGGTATCGGGCTCGGGCATGCTGGCGAAATCCGGAGCCGGCACGCTGGTGTTGAGCGGCAGCAATAGCTACACCGGCGGCACGCGTATCGATGGCGGCAGGCTGAAAATCTCCAATGATTCGAACCTGGGCGCCGCGGCTGGCGGACTGGCGCTCGATGGCGGCACGCTGGCCACCACCGGCATCTTTGACATGGCGCGCGCGATCGCGCTGACACGGCAAGGCAGTTTCGACGTGGCTGCCGGCACGGCGCTGGGCCTGACGGGCAAGGTGTCGGGCAACGGAGACCTGCTCAAGGCCGGAGCAGGCACCTTGCGCCTGGACAACGGAGCCAATGCCTACGGCAATACGTGGATTCAGGCAGGTACGCTGGTCGGACATGCCGGTTCGGTCTCGGGAAATGTCGGCAACAACGGAACGCTGGTGTTCGAGCAGGCCGCCGATGCGAGCTTTGGCGGCGCCATTTCCGGCAGCGGCAATTTGATCAAGACCGGCGCAGGCACGCTGGACCTGGCCGGCAATCACGCTTCGTACACAGGCAAGACGACCGTGTCGCAGGGGCGGCTGATCGTGCAAGGCGTGCTGGGCGGTTCGGCCGCGGTGACGGGCGGCACATTGCAATACGGCAATGGCGTCGCGGGCGAGGCAAACCGCCTGAGCGGCGATCTGAAGGTTGCCGGCGGCACGCTGTCGGTGCAGGGGACGGCCGTGCTGTCGGTGGCGGGTGATACCGATCTGGCCGACGGTACGGCCCTGGAGATTGCGGCAGCGACTGGCCGCCCCGCCTTGCAGTCCGATCGCGTCTTGCTGGGCGATGGCGTGACGTTCCGGCTGGCAGGCATCTCCGACACGAGCCGGCTCGACCAGGTGTTGATCGATACCCGCCACGGCATCAGCGGAGACTTCGCGTCGGTGAGCGTAGGCGGCTTCACGGGCGCCGTGGACTACATGACCGTCAATACGCGCAAGTCGGCGGACAATATGCAGTATCTGGCGACTTATGGCTTGTCCTGGAGCGCCGGCAACAACCTGGCGCACGGCACGTTCACGCTGACCAACGCCACGGACAGCTTCCAGGTGGGCGCGGCGTTGACGGATCAAGCCGGCAATGCTGCCAGCGGTTGGGACGGCAGGACCCTGACCAAGGCCGGCGCGGGCACGCTCGTGTTGAGCGGCGACAACAGCTATGGCGGCGGTACGACCATCTCGGGCGGCGTGCTGCAGGTTGGCCGCGACGCGAACCTGGGGGCGGCCACGGGCGGGCTGAGCTTCAACGGCGGCACGCTGGCGACTACCGGGACTTTCGACACCGCGCGCGCGATCACGCTGGCGCAGGCGGGCGGCTTCGACGTGGCGGCCGGTACTGCCTTGGGCCTGGCCGGCACGGTATCGGGTAACGGCATGCTCATCAAGGCGGGGGCCGGCACGCTGGTGCTGAGCGGCAATAACACCTATGGCGGCGGCACGCGCATCGTTGGCGGCAGCGTGCAGATCGCGCAGGACGCGAGCCTGGGCGCGGCTTCAGGCGCGCTGACGTTCGACGGCGGCGCGCTGGCGACCACGGGGTCGTTCGACACCTCGCGCGCCGTCATGCTGGCGCAGTCGGGCAGCTTCGACGTCGCCGCAGGCACGGTCTTGGGCCTGAACGGCACGGTGTCGGGAGGCGGCATGTTCGCCAAAACCGGGGCTGGCACGCTGGTGCTGGGCGGCAGCAATACCCACGCCGGCGGCACGCGGGTCGATGGCGGCACTTTGCAGGTCGCGCGGGACGCGAACCTGGGCGCAGCCGCTGGCGCGGTAACGTTCAATGGCGGCACGCTGGCGACTACTGCGTCATTCGATACCACGCGCCCGATGTCGCTGATGCAGTCGGGTCGCTTCGACGTGGCTGCAGGCACGGCGCTGGGCCTGAGCGGCACGGTTTCGGGCGCTGGCGCGTTTGCCAAGCTTGGCGCCGGCACGCTGATCCTGAGCGCAAGCAACAGCTATGCCGGCGGCACCGCGATCGCCGGCGGCATCTTGCAGGTCGCGCAGGACGCGAACCTGGGCGCGGCCGCGGGCGCGTTGACGTTCAATGGCGGCACGCTGGCGGCCACGGGCAGCTTCGATACCGCGCGCACGGTCGCGCTGGCGCAGACAGGGACCTTCGACGTCGCCGCCAGCACGACGCTGGGCCTGACCGGCATGGTCTCGGGTAGCGGCAATCTGATCAAGACCGGGTCCGGCACGCTGCGCCTGGACAACTCGGCCAATGCCTACGGCAACACGCTGATCCGGGACGGCATCTTGGTCGGCAATGCCGCTTCGATCCTGGGCAACGTCGACAACAACGGCACGCTGGTGTTCGATCAGGGCGCGAATGCGTCGTTTGCCGGCGCCATTTCCGGCAACGGTGCCTTGGTCAAGAGCGGCGCCGGCACGCTGGGGCTGACCGGCGACAGCTCGGGCTTTACCGGCAGCACCACGGTCCAGGGCGGCAGGCTGGCCCTGAACGGCAAGCTGGGCGGCGGCTTGAACATCGGTGCGGGCGGCGTGCTTGCAGGCGCGGGGACCGTGGGCTCGGGAGCCGGCTCGACGGTGACGGTGGCGGCCGGCGCCACGCTGGCGCCGGGCAATTCCATAGGCACGCTGACCGTCGATGGCGATCTTGTCATCGAGAGCGGCGCGCGCTATGCCGTGGAAACCAATCCACGCGGCGCCGATGCCGACCTCATCCATGTCACCGGCAGTGCCACGATCAATGGCGGCTCCGTCGCGCATATCGGCATCGATGGCGACTACGGACTGCGTTCCGTCTACACGCTACTGGCCGCTGACGGCGTCTTGTCCGGCCGGTTCGACACGGTGACTTCCGACTATGCCTTCCTGACGCCGCAACTTGGGTACGACTATGGCGCGGGCCGGGTGTCGCTGGAATTGACGCGCAACGGCACGGCCATGGCCACCGCCGCTGCCACGCGCAACCAGCGCGCGGCGGCGGGCGCCATCGACAGCATCGGCATGGCGGCGGGCAACGGGCTTTACGATGCGATCGTGGCGCTGCCCGACGACAAGGGTTTGCTGCGTTCCAGTTTCGACCAACTGTCCGGCGAAATCCACGCGTCGGCCAAGACCGTGCTGCTCGAGGACAGCCGCTATGTGCGCGACGCGGCCAGCGAGCGCCTGCGCTCGGCCGCAGGCGCGGTCGGGGCATCGGCGGCGCCGGTCCTGGCGTCCGCCGGGGACGGCGCCCGGCTGGCTCCGGCTGGCGCCATGGGGCCAGCCAGCTGGATACAGGGCCTGGGTTCCTGGCGCCAGACCGATGGCGACGGCAACGCCGCTCAGGTCAAGAGCTCGACCGGCGGCTTTCTGCTGGGTGTGGACGCGCCGGTGTCCGACGCCTGGCGGCTGGGCCTGATGGCGGGCTACACCCGCACGGATTTCGATCTGCGCGACCGGGCCTCCTCCGGCGACAGCGACAACTACCATCTTGGCGCCTACGGCGGCGGCCAATGGGGCGCGTTGGGTCTGCGCGGCGGGCTGGCCTACAGCTGGCACGACATCGCGACCCGGCGCTCGGTTGCCATGCCCGGCTACTCCGACCGCCTCAAGGCCAACTACGATGGCCGCACCGTCCAGGCCTTTGCCGACCTCAGCTACCGCATCGACACGCGCATCGCCGCGCTTGAGCCGTTCGCCAACCTGGCCTATGTCAACCTCAAGACCGACGGCTACAGCGAGAGCGGCGGCGCCGCGGCGCTGCGCGCCAACAGCCAGACCACCGAGACCACGTACACGACACTGGGCTCGCGGCTCATGTCCAGCTTCGAACTGGGCGGCGCGCAAGCCACGGCCCGGGGATCGCTGGGCTGGCGCTACGCCTTTGGCGATTTGAAACCCGGCGCCACCCAGGCCTTCGCGGCGGGCGATGCCTTTACCGTGGCCGGCGTGCCCATCGCGAAGAACAGCGCGGTGCTGGAAGCGGGGCTGGATGTACAGGTTTCAAGCAAGGTGTCGTTCGATCTGTCCTACCAAGGGCAGCTCGCCAGCGGGGCGCAGGATCACGGCGTCAGGGCGGGGCTGAACGTGCGGTTCTGAGTCGTCGCCCCAAAAAAAACCGCCCGTTTCCGGGCGGAGCAAAGGAACGCTGCAGGGATCCGCGGACGCGTCAGAGGATGCGTTTGCGGACCTGGGTGATGATGATTTCAGCCACGACGACCACCGCGAAGATGGCGGCCAGCACCAGCGCCACGCGGTCCCACTGGAACAGGTTCAGCGCGGTGTCCAGCGCCATGCCGATGCCGCCGGCGCCAACCAGGCCCAGCACGGCCGATTCGCGCACGTTGATGTCCCAGCGCAGCAGCACGATGGACCAGAAGGCCGGGCGGATCTGCGGCCAGTAGGCGTACCAGATCACCGAGGCCTTGCTGGCGCCGGTGGCGGTGACGGCCTCGATGGGGCCGCGCTGCGCTTCCTCGATGGCTTCGCCCACCAGCTTGCCGACGAAACCGATGGAGCGGAACGCGATGGCCAGCGTGCCGGCCAGGGCGCCCGGCCCAAAGATGGCGATGAACAGCAGCGCCCACACCAGTGAATTGACCGAACGGCTGGACACCAGGATCAGCCTGGCCAGCATGTTGACGGTCTTGCTGGGCGTGAGGTTGTTGGCCGCGAGCAACCCGACAGGCACCGCCATCACCACGGACAGGATGGTGCCCAGCGTGGCGATGTGCAGCGTTTCGATCAGCGCGCCGTGCACGCCTTCCGGGTAGTAGGCCCAGTCTATCGGCCACATGCGCCGGAACAGGTCGGCCATCTGCTCGGGCGCGTCGTACAGGAACTCCGGAATGACCTCGACGCCGCGGATCGCCTGCACGATGGCCGCGACCAGCAGCAGGTAGAGCGCGAAGCGCAACAGGCGCTGGCCCATGCTGTAGCGTTGCCAGACGCGCGGCGTGCCCGCCGGATTCAGGATGGAGGCATGGGCGTTCATTCGTCCACCTCCGCCCGACGCTTGACCGGCGTTGTGCTGCTGCCGATGCCGCGCGCGCCGGCGAAGCGGCCTTGCAGGATGCGGTCGAAGCCCAGGTTGTCCAGGAACACGGCGCGCACGAAGCCCGCCAGGATTTCGCCCAGCATGATGATGGCGATCAGGGTCAGCAGGATGGCGCTGACGAAGTCGTAGTCGAAGCGCTGGAACGCCGAGAACAAGGTGCCGCCCACGCCGCCCGCGCCCACGATCCCCACCATGGTGGAATTGCGCAGGTTGGAGTCGAACTGGTAGGTCGCAAAGCCGATGAAGCGGGCGAACACCTGCGGCAGCACGCCGAAGATGATGACGTTGGCGAACGAGGCGCCCGTGGCGCGCACGGCTTCGACCTGCTTGAGCGATATTTCCTCGATGGCCTCGGTGAACAGCTTGCCGATGAAGCCGACGGAGGCGACCGTCAGCGCCAGGATGCCGGCCAGCGCGCCGAAGCCCACGGCCTTGACGAACAGGATGGCGACGATGACGGGATGCAGCGCGCGGCACAGCGCCACGATGGCGCGGGCGGGCCACGATACCCAGGTGGGCATCATGTTGCGCGCGCCCAGCAAGCCGATGGGCAGGGCGATGATGATGCCCAGCACCGAAGCCAGCACCGCGATTTCCAGGCTCTCCGCGATGCCCTTCCACAAGGTGGCAGGCTTTTCGAAGTTGGGCGGGAACATGCGCGCCAGAAACGTGGACGCGTGGCCCATGCCGGTTTCGAAGCGCGCCCAGCTGAAGTCCAGCTGCGCGCCGGCGTACAGCGTGTAGGCCAGCAGCAACAGCAGGCCCGCCTTGGCGCGTCCGGACATGGCGAAGGGGCGGGCCCCTTTGGGTGGGATCATTCCAGCCAAGACTCGCCTCCGTAGATGGTCTTGAGCATGGTGGCGTCCAGCCCCTGGCCGTCGCCGTCATAGACCACATGCCCGCCGGACATGCCGACGATGCGGGTGGCATAGCGGCGGGCGAGTTCGACGTCGTGGATGTTGACGATGACGGGAATGCCCGTGGCGCTGCCCTGTTCGGACAGCAGTTCCATGATCTCGACGGAGGTCTTGGGATCGAGCGAGGAGGTGGGTTCGTCCGCCAGCAGCAGCTGCGGACGCTGCATCAGCGCGCGGGCGATGCCCACGCGCTGGCGCTGGCCGCCCGACAGCGCATCGGCGCGCTGGTCGGCAAAGCCCGCCAGGCCCACGGTGTCCAGCAGCTTGTAGGCATGCTGGATGTCCTCGGGCTCGAAGCGGCGCATCCACGCCTTCACGGCGGAGGTGTAGCCCAGCCGTCCGGTCAGCAGGTTCTCCATGACTGTCAGGCGTTCCACCAGGTTGTATTCCTGGAACACCATGCCGATGCGCCGGCGCGCGCGGCGCAGCGACGCGCCGCGCACGCGGGCCAGGTCCACGGTGCCATCCTGGGACTGCAGCACGATCTCGCCCTTGGTGGGTTCGATCAGCCGGTTGATGCAACGCAGGAGCGTGCTCTTGCCGGTGCCCGAGGGGCCGATGATGGCGGTCAGCCCCTGTCCCGCGATCTGCAGGTCGATGCCGTTGAGTACCGGCCGGCCGGCCCGGTATTCCTTCACCAGGCCGGTAATGCGTAGCGACGTCGTCATACGGAATTACTTCTTGCTCTTGGCGGATTCGCGGTCGTAGGCAGCGCGGTTGAAGCTCTCGCCGCCGGATTCGGCGACTTGGCGCACGATGGCCCAGTCCTTCTCGTAGGTCACCGGATAGAAGCGGTCGGCGCCGTCGAAGGCCTTCGACATTTCCGCCGGGAAGCGGTAGTCGTAGAAGCACTTGAGCATCTGGTCGCGGAACTTCGGCTCCAGGTCATGCGCATAGGCGAACGACGAGGTCGGGAACTTCTCGCTCTTGTAGATCACGCGGAAGTCGGCTTCCTTGACCTGGCCGCGCTCGACCATGCGCTTGAACACGTCCGAGGCCACGGCTGCGGCGTCGTAGTCGCCAGAGTTCACGCCCATGACGGACTGGTCGTGCTTGCCGGAGAAGATGACTTTGTAGTCCTTGTCGGGGGTCAGGCCTTCCTTGGGGAACAGCGCGACCGGCGCCATGTGGCCCGAGTTCGACGAAGGCGCGGTGTGCGCGAGCTTCTTGCCCTTCAGGTCGGCCAGCTTCTGGTAGGGGCTGTCCTTCTTGACGATGACGATCAGGTTGTAGCCCTGGAAGCCGTCGGCGTAGCCCTTGACGGCGAACGGCACGGCGCCGGCGATATTCACGGCGAAGGCGGTGGGGCCGGTCGAGAAACCACCCACATGCAGGCGGCCCGAGCGCATGGCTTCGATTTCCGCGGCATTGCTTTGCACCTGATAGAACACCACGCGCTTGCCCGTGCATTCGGACAGGTGCTTGGTGAAGGGCTTGAAGATGTCTTCGTAGACCGCCGGGTCTTCCACCGGGGTGTAGGTGAATACCAGCGTGGACGGGGTCTTCAGCTTGGCCGGATCGGTGGGCGTGTCGGCCACCAGGTCCTTGTTGGCGTCGCAGTACATCTGGTCCAGATCGCCGCGGTTGGTGCAGGCATCGGCGGCCTGCGCGGCGGACGTACCCAGGGCGAAGGCGGCCAGCGTGGCCGCTTGAAGCAGGCGCAGAGCTTGCATCTTGTGTCTCCTCTTTCTTTGTTTGTGTGACGTGTCACTTAATTCAACCTGAATTCAAACATGGAAGAGGAGGGGCTGCACTCGGGAAAGTCCCTGCCTTTCTTTTCGGCTTTTGTTCGTTTTGTTCGATTTATATTCGTTTTTGCGCGAATTTGGCCCGTTCAGCTTCGGTAGCCGAGCTTGCGCGAGATTTCCTGCGCGCAGGCCAGCAGCGGCCGGGCGATGGCGCCGTCCCAGGCCACGTCGAACAGCCCCGTGGGACCCAGGCTGGTCAGGGCCAGGACGATATTGCCGGTGTTGTCGAAGACCGGCACCGACAGCGCGTCCACGCCCGGCAGCGGGTTGCCCAGCGCGCGCGCCATGCCGTGCACGCGGATGTCCGCCAGTTGCGCCTCGATGTTGGCGCGGGAGGTCTTGCGCGGGGGCGGCACGCTGGCGATGACGGCCGTGTCGCCTTCCTCGCGCGCGATGTAGTGCTCGCTGACCTTGGGCGGCAGCCAGGCGGCGAACACCAGGCCGGTCGCCGTATGCAGCATGGACATCACCGTGCCCTTGCGCATGTTCACGTGTACCGGGTAGCTGGCTTCGGTCATGTGGATCATGGTGGGGCCGTGCGAGCCGAGCACGGCGATGCCCAGCGTGTGGCCGATTTCCGATTGCAGCTTGGCGATTTCCGGCATGGCGACGCGCACGGGGTCCAGGCGCTGCAGGCTGACCAGGCCCATCTGCAGGGCGAAGGGGCCGAGCTCGTACTGGCCGGTGATGGCGTCCTGCTGCACCAGGCCGACGCGGATGAAGCTGACCAGGTACGGGTGCGCCTTGGCCGAGGTCATGCCAGCGCCTGCCGCCAGGTCGCGCAGGGTCAGGGGCTTGCCGGCGTCGACCAGGGCGGCCAGCAGCGGCACGCCCACCTCGATCGACTGGATGCTGCGGCGGCCATCGTTGGCGGCCGGGGAGGAAGCGGAAGGGGATGTCGCCACGGTGTGCGGACCTCAGGCCGGTTGTGCTTGGGTGGACCGCGCGGCCAGCAGCCGGTCGGCCATTTCCACGAAACCCGCGCCGCCGTGGAAGGCGGCGACGAAGGCGGGGCGGTGCGTCAGGCGGTGCAACTGAGCCTGGATGTTGGCCACGCCGACCGAAATCGGGAAGTAGGCGAACATGGGCTCGTCGTTGGGGGAGTCGCCAATGAATAGGGTGCTGTCCAGGGCGTTCGCCACGTCCGCGCCGAATTCGCGCTGGAACATGGTGCGCGTCATGGTGAGCTTGTCGTAGTCGCCGAACCAGCCATTGACGTGGATGGAGCTGACCTTGGCCTGGGCGCCCGCTTCCTCGAAGATCTGGACGATCCGGGTGATCGCCGTATCGGGCAGGGCGGGCACGTCCTCGCAGAAATCGATGGCCAGGTCGGCCACGCGGTAGTCCTGGTCGCTGGCCACGGCGGCGCCGGGCACTTCGGCCAGGACGCGGTCGCGGATGGCGTCCAGCTTCCTGCGGCTGGCCTGGCGCGAGGCGGCGTCCGTCCAGTAGTGGGTGGTCATGCGGCGGGCCTGGCGGTCATAGGCGTAGTAGAACGCGCCGTTTTCGCCGACCACGGCGCGCACCGGCCACATGCGGGCGATATGGTCGCACCAGCCGGCGGGGCGGCCGGTGATGGGCACGACCTGGATGCCAGCCTGTTCCAGGCGCTCCAGCGCCGCGTAGGCGTCCGCCGGCAGGCGGCCCTCGGTGGTCAGCGTGTCGTCGATGTCGGTCAGCACGACGCGGACGGCCGCCGCGACGGTCAAAGGCATGGCCGCAAGGGCTTGCATGTGAGGTTTCCTTGGCTCGGTTTTTAAGGGTTGGTCTCCGGGCGAAAGTTTACCGGACACCCCCGGCTGGCGGGGCTGGCAGGGCCAGATAGGGGTTCCGCCTCCAGGGGCGGTAAAATCCGGGCTTTCCCGCCTGGTTTACGTGCCCGCCATGTCCGTCCAGTTGTCCCCTTTGCCCGGCTCCGAGCCGGAATCCTTCGGCATCGCCTCGGTCGCCGAAATCATCGCCGAGCTGCGCGCCGGCCGCATCGTCATCCTGGTTGACGAGGAAGACCGTGAAAACGAGGGCGACCTGGTCATGGCCGCCGAATTCGTCACGCCCGAAGCCATCAACTTCATGGTGACGCACGGCCGCGGCCTGGTGTGCCTGACCCTGACCGAAGAGCGCTGCCGCCAGCTGGACCTGCCCCTGATGGCGGCCCGCAACGGCACGCGCTACGGCACCAACTTCACCCAGTCGATCGAGGCCGCCGAAGGCGTCGAGACCGGCATTTCGGCCGCCGACCGCGCCCGCACCATCCAGGTGGCGGTGGCGCGCGACGCCAAGCCCGCGGACCTGGTCCAGCCCGGCCACATCTTCCCGGTGCGCGCGGTGCCCGGCGGCGTGCTGGTGCGCGCCGGCCACACCGAGGCGGGCTGCGACCTGACCGCCATGGCCGGCCTGACGCCCGCCGCCGTTATCTGCGAAATCCTCAAGCCCGATGGCACCATGGCCCGCCTGCCGGACCTGGTGCAGTTCGCCCGCGAGCACGGCCTGAAGATCGGCACCATCGCCGACCTGATCCAGTACCGCAGCGAACACGAATCCATCGTCAAGCGCGTGGGCAAGCGCACCATGCAGACGGCCTGGGGCGAATTCGAGGCCGTGGCCTATGAAGACGCCGCCACCGGCTCCGCCCATTTGGCGCTGGTGCATGGTAACGTGACTCCCGACGCCGAGACGCTGGTGCGGGTGCACGAACCGGCCTCCGTGCTGGACGTGCTGGACACCGGCGCCAGCCCGCACAGCTGGGGCGTGGCGCAGGCCCTGCAGGCCATCGCGGCCGCGCCTGCGGGGGTGCTGGTCCTGATGAATTGCCAATCGTCCACGGAACACCTGTTTGGCCAGATCGCCGGCTGGAATGACCCGAAGGCCCAGGCCAACCCCGCCAACGCCGACCGTTACGGCCTGCGTACCTACGGGATTGGCGCCCAGATTCTGCGTGACCTGCACGTGGGCCAGATGAAGCTGCTGGCCCGGCCGCGCAAGATGCCCAGCATGGCGGGCTTCTCGCTCACCATTACGGGTTACGATTGCGACCCTCCGAATACTCCCGCAACACACTGAAGGCCGACACATGAACCCTTACATCCTTACCCCCGACCTGAACGGCGAAGGGCTGCACATCGGCATCGTACGCGCCCGCTTCAGCGAGGAAATCGGTCAGGCCGAACTCGAAGCGTGCCTGAAGGAACTGGCCGAACTGGGCGTGGACGAGCGCGACGTCATGGTCGTCACCGTTCCCGGCGCCCTGGAACTGGGCGTGGCCCTGTCCCACATGGCCGAAACGTTTGAATTCGACGCCCTGATCGCGCTGGGCGCGGTCATCCGCGGCGAGACCTATCACTTTGAAGTGGTCAGCAATGAAATGGCCACTGCAATCACCCGTATTTCCCTGGAAACCGGCATCCCCGTCGCCAATGGCGTGCTGACCGTCGACACCGACGAGCAGGCGCAGGCGCGCGCCGCCGGCAAGGGCCGCGATTGCGCCCAGGTGGCCGTTGAAATGGCCAACCTGGTGGCAGCCCTGGAACCCGAGGAAGAAGACGAAGACGACGAAGACGAGGACGAAGATTTTGACGACGAAGAAGACGACGACCAGCGCTGATAGCGCGGCGCAAGCCCGCGCCAACGCGCGCAGCGCGCGCCGCCGCGCCCGCGAATTTGCCCTGCAGGGCGTGTACGCGTGGCTGCTGCGCGGCGGCGAAGGCACGCAGGACGCCGGCGAGATCGACGCCCATCTGCGCGACACCGAGGATTTTTCCGAGGCCGACGCGCAGTGGTTCAAGACCTTGCTGCATGGCGTGCTGCGCGAAGCGCCCGCGCTGCGCGAGCGTTTCACGCCCTACGTCGACCGTCCGCTGGCCGAACTGTCGCCTGTCGAGCATGGCATCCTGCTGATCGGCAGCTTCGAACTGATCCATCATGTCGAAGTGCCGTACAAGGTTGCCATCAATGAGGCCGTCGAACTGGCCAAGTCATTCGGCGGCACCGACGGTTTCAAGTTCGTCAACGGCGTGCTCGACAAGCTGGCGGCCGACGTGCGCGCGAACGAAGTCCAGGCTGCGGCTAGAAGGTAGGCCCCCCCCGAAGCGCTGCGCGCTTCCCCCCCAGGGGGGCGCCGCTGCGGACCGGCGGAGCCGGATCCGCGCGGCCCGGATTGGGAGGCACCTGTTTTTTGCGACGCGCGGGTTTATCTTCGGTTGTGTATGGCGCGGCGCATGATTGATGTTGGCTGTCGTGCCGTGTGGGTTTCAACGCCGGCCGGCTGCGCCGGACTGCGGAGTTGCCTTGGCGTCCGAATTTGATTTGATCGCGCGCTATTTCACCCGCACGGCCCCTGCCGGCCTGCTGGGCGTGGGCGATGATTGCGCCCTGTTCCCGGTCCCGCCCGGCGAACAGGTGGCCACCAGCACGGACTTGCTGCTGGAAGGCCGCCACTTCTTTCCCGATGTGGATCCGCAAGCGCTGGGGCACAAGGCCCTGGCGGTGAATCTGTCCGACCTGGCCGCCATGGGCGCGCGCCCCATCGGCTGCGTGCTGGGCCTGGCCTTGCCGCGGCTGGACGAGCCCTGGCTGGCGGCTTTCGCCGCAGGCTTCCATGCGCTGGCCGCCGCTCACGGCTGCCCGTTGATCGGTGGCGACACCACGCGCAGCGCGCACGACCTTGCCATCAGTGTCACCGTGTTCGGCGCCGTGCCGGCCGGACAGGCCTTGCGCCGGGACGGCGCCCAGGCTGGCGATGACATCTGGGTATCGGGCGAGCTGGGGGCGGCCGACGTGGCCTACCGCCTGCTGGACGGGCAGTACCCTGCCGATGCGGTGCTGCTCGCGGCGACGCGCGGCGCGCTGGAGTGGCCAGAACCTCAGGTGGCGCTGGGCCTGGCGCTGCGTGGCATTGCCCATGCCGCCATCGATATCTCCGACGGCCTGCTGCAGGACCTGGGCCACATCCTGGCCGCCAGCCGCGTGGGCGCCACGCTGCACTACGCCGAGCTGCCCGCGGCAGCCGCCCTGGCTGCCCTGGAAGATGCGCCGCTGCGCCGCGCGGTGCTGGGTGGGGGCGACGTCTACCAGCTATGCTTCACCGCGCCCGCCTCGCGGCGCGAGGCCGTGCTTGCCGCGGCGGCTGAGGCCGGCGTCCGCGTGACCCGCGTGGGGCAGATCCAGGCGCAGCCCGGCCTGTCCGTGCTGGACGGCCAGGGTCAGCCCCTGGGCGACTTGCCTGCTGGTTTCGATCACTTTCCCGCGGCCTGATCCGCCGCGCCCCAACCCGCACACCCATGCCGTCCACCGACAACCGTCCCACCTCCATGCGCGACCGCGCCCGGACCGCCTACCCGCCGCTGTCCTGGGTCTGCCGGGATCCGGGACGGCTCATCGCCTTCGGCTTCGGCAGCGGCCTGATCCGGCCGGCCTCGGGCACCTGGGGCACCCTGCTGGCCTGGGCAATCTGGGTCGCGGCCGCGCCCGCCGCGTCGGACTGGGCGATCGGCGCATTCCTGGCGCTGGCTTTCTTGTACGGATGCTGGGCCTGCCATCGCGTCGGCCGTGAACTCCAGCAGTCGGATCATGTCGGAATGGTCTGGGACGAGATGGTGGCGTTCTGGCTGGTGCTCTGGCTGACGCCCGCGGGCTGGTTGCCGCAGGCGCTGGCGTTCGTGCTGTTCCGCACGTTCGACATCGTCAAGCCGCCTCCCATCAAGTTCTTCGACGCCCACATCAAGGGCGGTTTCGGCGTGATGTGGGACGATATCGTGGCGGCCGGATACGCCCTGCTGGTCATGGCGCTGGTCGTGCGCACAGGAGTCTTGGGATGAGCGGACAACAAGAAGGCACCCGGCCCAATCTGTCGGCCGAACAGCTGGCGCAGGCCACCTCGCTGGCGCTGGCCGAACGGCTGGGCGAAACGCTGCGGCGCAAGGGCTGGATGCTGGGCACGGCCGAGTCGTGCACCGGCGGCCTCCTGGCCGGGGCCATGACAGCGGTGGCCGGTTCCAGCGATTGGTTCGAGCGCGGCTTCGTGACCTACAGCAACGAGGCCAAGGTTTCTGAACTAGACGTGTCGCCCGACGCCTTGCACCACTTCGGCGCCGTCAGCGAGCCGGTGGCGCTGGAGATGGCCAACGGCGTGCTGCTGGCGTCCCCCGCCGCGCATGTGGCGGTGTCCACGACCGGCATTGCCGGTCCCGGCGGCGCGACGCCCGGCAAGCCGGTGGGCATGGTGTGCTTCGGTTTCGCGCTGCGCGCGGGCGAAGGCATCAGCAGCCGCGCCGTCACGCACGTGTTCCCCGGCGATCGCGCGCAAGTGCGCAACGCGGCGGTGGATTACGCGCTGCGCGGGGTGCTGGAATTGTTGGGAGCGCCGGTCAACCGGCGCTGAAGGACGAGGCTGGCGCGGCTGGGGGCGCGAGGCCCCCGTGCCGGATCAGCGCACCGCGTTGATTGCGTCGCGCAGGCCCTTGGCCGCCGTGCCGGCGGCCTCGCGCCAGTCGTCGCCGCCGCTGGCGTAGATGATGGCGCGGGACGAGTTGATCATCATGCCGCTGCGGGCGGCGTTGGCGCCGGCATTGACCGTGGCGGTGATGTCGCCGCCCTGGGCGCCGATGCCTGGTACCAGCAGGGGCACCGCATCGCCGATGCGTTCGCGCACCGCGGCCAACTCATTCGGGAAGGTGGCGCCCACCACCAGGCCGCACTGGCCATTGGCGTTCCATTTGTCGGCAACCAGGCCCGCGACGTGCAGGTACAGCGGCTCGCCATTGTCCATCTTCAGGAATTGCAGGTCCGAGCCGCCAGGGTTGGAGGTGCGGCACAGCACGATTACGCCGCGGTCGCGCCACGCCAGGTAGGGCTCGACCGAGTCCAGGCCCATGTAGGGGCTGACCGTCAGCGCGTGCGCCTGGTAGCGTTCGTAGGCTTCGCGGGCATAGTTCTCGGCGGTGGAGCCGATGTCGCCGCGCTTGGCGTCCAGCACGATGGGCAGGTCAGGATGCTTTTCGCGGATGTGCTGGCATAGCGCTTCCAGCTGGTCTTCGGCGCGGTGGGCGGCAAAGTAGGCGATCTGCGGCTTGAAGCTGCAGGCATAGGGCGCGGTGGCGTCCACGATGTCGCGGCAGAACTGGAAGATGGCGTCCGGCTTGTCCTGCAGTTCGCGGGGAAAGCGCTGCGGATCGGGATCCAGCCCGACTTGCAGGAGCGAGTTGCTGGTGGTCCAGGCGTGTTCGAGTTTTTGCAGGAAATTCATGGGAGTTCAGTGCAGTTTGACCCGCGGGCGCGTGCGCCGCATGAGCAGGCGGGCCAGGGCAAGGGAGGCGGTACGAGAGATGCCGAGCACCGCTTTGTGGTGCATCAGGTGCAGGCTCATGTACATCAGGCGTGCCAGTGTACCGCTTACGAACAGCCCCCGTCCGGCGAGCTTGCCCATCAGGCTGCCGACGCCGGCGTCCTGGCCCAGCGACACCAGCGAGCCATGGTCCTCGTAAACGTAGGGCGCGGTGGGCTCGGGCGCGTGGCGCAGGCGCGCGGTGAGCTTCTTGGCCAGATAGTCGGCTTCCTGGTGCGCGGCCTGGGCGCGGGCCGGCACGCTGCGGCCGTCGCGCCACGGCGCCGCGCAGCAGTCGCCCAGCGCCAGGATGTGCGGATCGGCGGTTTCCAGCCGTTCGTTGACTTCCAGTTGGCCCACCTTGTTCAGCGGCAGGTCCAGGTCGGCCAGCAGGGCCGGGCCCTGGATGCCCGCCGCCCACATGCAGAGCTGGGCGGGGAATTCACGTCCGTCGGCCGTCCTGACGCTGTCGGCGGTGACTTCCGAGACCCGGCAGGACGTTTCCACCCGTATGCCCATCTCGGTCAGCCGCTTGGTGGCCGCCACCGAGATCTTCTCGGGCAGGGCTGACAGGATGCGCGGCGCGCCCTCGACCAGGGTGATGGCCAGGTCGCGTTCGGCGCGGAAGTTGGGCAGGCCGTAGGCGCTGACCACGTGGCTGGCCTCGACCAGTTCCACGGCCAACTCGACGCCGGTGGCGCCGCCGCCCACGATCACCAGATCCAGGCGGGCCGAGGGATTGCGCACCTTGGCCTGGTCCACCAGGGCCATGGCCTTGAGCATGGTCAACCGGAATTGCTCTGCGTTTTCGGTGGAGTCCAGGGTGACCGCGTGCTCGGCCGCGCCCGGCGTATTGAAGAAATTGGAGGTGCTGCCCAGGGCCAGCACCAGGGTGTCGTAGGCCAGTTCGCGGCGCGGCAGGACTTCCTGGCCCTGCGCGTCGCTCACCGCGCCCACCGTGATCCGGCGCTGCTCGCGGTCGACCTGTTCCAGGCGGCCCTGCGCGAACGAAAACCCGTTCATGTGGGCCAGCATCAGGTAGGACAGGCCTTCCTGGTGGATGTCCAGCGTGCCCGCGGCCGCTTCGTGCAGCGAGGGCTTCCAGATATGGAAGGGGCGGCTGTCGACCAGCGTGATGTGCTGCCGGCCATGCAGGCGGCCCAGCTTGGCGGCCAATTCCAGGCCGCCGGCGCCGCCGCCGACGATGACAATGCGCTCGGAGGAGTCGGGCGTCGATCTAGGCATCATGGCTCCCAGTATAAATAGCGGCGCATCTCCGCGGAGATGACTAGCCGTGTCAATGCATGACGAATCGGCTGATGGCCACGCCGATCCAGACTGCCCCGGCGAAGATCAGCAGCAGCATCACGGCGGCGCTGCCCAGGTCCTTCGCGCGTCCCAGGAGCGGGTGCGATTCGACGGACAGCGCGTCGGCCAGCGCCTCGATGGCGGAATTCAGCAGCTCCGCCGCCAGCACCATGATCACCGTGCCCACCAGGAAAAACACCTCGACGGTGGTCCGGCCGAGGAAGAACGCGGCCGGGATCATCAACACGGCCAGCGCCAGCTCCTGGCGGAATGCCGCCTCGTACTTGATGGCAGCCTGCAGGCCCTGCAGCGAGTAGCGCAGCGCATTCAGGATGCGGCGCAGGCCGCCTGTGCTCTTGAAGGGCGAATGATGCGGATTGTGTGACATGGGTACGGAAAGTGGGCTGGGTGTGGCGGCTTTTTAACAGATAAGCATTGCCCGCGAGGCCATCGCAAGCATCTTTGGGCAAACCCTAATTGTGACGCATCCGGGACCGGCGCAAGATTTGGTCAATTGGTAAGGCCACTTTACCTTTTGGCCTAAATTTCCTACCCGAGTCTCCGCAGTCCATGCCCATCCAGACCATCGAACCCCGCCGCCTGTATCGCCAGATCGCCGACCAGCTTCGCCTGCTGATCGAGTCGGGCGAGTTCCCGGTCGGCGCGCGCCTGCCGCCCGAGCGCGATCTGGCGCTCAAGCTGGGCGTGTCGCGTCCGTCGGTGCGCGAAGCGCTGATCGCGCTGGAGGTCGAGGGCTGGGTGGAAGTCCGCATGGGCTCGGGCGTCTATGTGCAAAGCCTGGCCGGGGGGCCGCGCGCCAGCCTGACGGCGGAAAGCCCGCTGGAAACCATACGAGCCCGCCAGGTGATCGAAGGCGAGCTGGCCGCGCAGGCCGCGTTGCGCAACACCCCCGCGCTGGTGGACGGGCTGGCCGAAGCCGTCGGCACCATGGAAGACGAGGCGCAGGCCGGCAACGTGCCCATCCGCGGAGACCGCTTGTTCCACCTGCGCGTGGCCGAGATGGCGAACAACGCCGTGCTGGTGCGTGTGGTGAGCGAGCTGTTCGACGAGCGCCACAACCCGCTGTCCGTGAAGCTGGGCGACTACTTCGAGAATCCCTCCAGCTGGGCTGCCGCCATCGCTGAACACCGCAAGGTGATCGATGCCATCCGCGCCGGCGACGACCGCGGCGCGCGCGCCGCCATGCATCACCATCTGGCCTGCTCGCACGATCGCCTCACCGCAAGCTGGCCCGGCGCGGACGCGTCCGGCCAGCCCTTGGACAGCCGGGAGCAGGCCGAACCATGAACATCGCACGCAGGCGCCCGCCGTCCGCCATGCCAAGGAGCAAGTCGCCATGACGCTGGCCTGTCGCATCCACGGGGCGCGCGACCTGCGCCTGGAACCGGACGAAGTCGCGCCGCTGGCGCCGCACGAGGTGGAGCTGAAGCTGGGGGCCGCGGGCATCTGCGGATCCGACCTGCACTATTTCCTGCATGGCCGCGTGGGCGCCTTCGTCATCCGCGAGCCCCTCATCCCCGGCCATGAGGCTTCGGGCGTGGTGCTGCGGACGGGCGATGCCGTGCGGTCGGTGGCCCCGGGCATGAAGGTCGCCATCAATCCCTCCCACCCTTGCGGCGGCTGCGATTACTGCCGCGCCGGCCGCGACAATCTTTGCCGCAACATGCGCTTTCTCGGCAGCGCCAGCATTTATCCGCACGTGCAAGGCATGTTCCGCGAGCGCTTCGTGATGGGCGAGCGGCAGCTCACGCCAGTGCCGGAAGCAGACGTCACGTTGGGCGAGATCGCCTGTGCCGAGCCCTTGTCCATCGGCCTGCACGGCGTCAACCGGGCGGGTCCCATGATGGGCAAGCGCGTGCTGGTCACGGGCGGCGGCACCATAGGCTGCATGACCGTGCTGGCCGCCAGGCTGGCGGGCGCGGCCCACGTGACGGTCGTGGACGTGGCCGACCGGCCGCTGGACATGGCGCGCCAGGTCGGCGCCGATGAGGCCGTGCGCAGCGACCGGCTCGCGCCCGCCGATCTGGCCGATATCGCCGACATCAGCATCGAAGCCGCCGGCAGCCCCGCGGCGCTGGCGACCTGCCTGACGGCGACGCGGCGCGGCGGCCGCATCGTGCAAGTGGGAACGCTGCCCGCCGAGGGCATCGCGTTTCCGGCCAACAACATCATGGCGCGGGAGCTCGACTATGTCGGCGCGTTCCGCGCCGGCGTGGAGTTCGATTGGGCCGTCTCCTACCTGCGTGCGCGCAAGGTGGACGTGCGGCCCCTGATGAGCGCGCAGTTGCCGTTGTCGCAGGCGTTCGAGGCCTTCGAGCTGGCGGCGGATCGCAGTCGCAGTACCAAGGTGCAACTTGTAGTTGAAGCGTGACCCGCTGGCGGCTCGCCATGGGCCGCCAGGCCGGGCATTCAAAAAACAACGAGGAGACGACATGAACCTAGGCAACGCCGTCAAGGCGCTGGTTGCCGCCCTGGCGCTCGCCGCCAGCGGCAGCGCAATGGCGCAGACCAAGCTCAAGTGGGCCCACGTGTACGAGACATCCGAACCCTTCCATACCGCTTCCGTCTGGGCGGCGCAGGAGATCGGCAAGCGCACCAACGGCCGCTACCAGATCGACGTATACCCAGCCTCGCAGCTGGGCAAGGAAAACGACATCAACCAGGGCCTGACCCTGGGCACGGTCGACATGATCATCTCGGGTTCCAGCTTCGCGGCCAAGAGCTTCCCCCGCATCGGCGTCACCTACTACCCCTATATCTTCCGCAACCCGGAGCACCTGATCGCCTACACCAAGAGCGATATCTACAAGGAGCTCACGCGCGGCTACGACGAGAAGAGCGGCAACCACATCGTCGCCACCACCTACTACGGCACGCGCCAGACCACGTCCAACCGCGCCTTCACCAAGTGCTCCGAAATGAAGGGCCTGAAGATCCGCGTGCCCGACGTGGCCGCCTACCTGGCCATGCCGCGCGCCTGCGGCGCCAATACCGCGCCGATCGCCTTCGCCGAGGTCTACCTGGCCTTGCAGAACGGCACGGTGGAGGCGCAGGAGAACCCGCTTACCACCATCGAGGCCAAGAAGTTCTACGAGGTGCAGAAGAACATCATCCTCACCGGCCACATCGTCGATCACCTGAACACGGTCATCTCTGGCAAGCTGTGGAAGAGCCTGTCCGATGAGGACAAGAAGATCTTCTCCGAAGTCGCGCAGCAGGCCGCCGAGAAGGCCTCCGCCGAGGTCGCCGAAAGCGAGAAGAAGATGGTTGAAGTGTTCCGCAAGCGGGGCCTGAGCGTGGCGGAGGTGAACGTTCAGGATTTCCGCGAAACCGTGCTGGAAAAAGTGCCGTTCAAGCAATACGGCTACGAAAAATCGGATTGGGAACGGATCCAGGCCGTGAAGTAAACGCATGCGGAGCCGCCGCGGCGGCTCTGCGCCGACCTGTCCGATTCCGCACAAGGGGAACGCCATGCATTCCGATGCCAAGGCCGCCGTCATGGCGGCCGCCAGCAACAACCCTGTCCATCCCGCCGGGCACCAGCCGCCCGCCACGGCGCAGGAGATCGTCCACAGTTTCGAGGAAGCCGACCACCACGAGGTCAGCCTGGCAGGCTACCAGCCCGAGGACTGGATCTGCCTGGGCATTTTCTGGGCCATGGCGCTGCTGGTCTTCCTGCAGTTCTTTTCGCGCTACGTGCTTAACGATTCCTACGCCTGGACCGAGGAACTGGCCGTCTACTGCCTGATCGGCGTGGTGTTCATCGGCTCGGCCATGTGCGTGCGCGCCTGCCGCCACATCCAGGTGGACTTCCTGTACCGCTATCTGCCGCGTCCCGCCGGCCGCGCGCTGGCTACCGTCATCGACCTGCTGCGCACGGCATTCTTCGGTTATGCGGTGTGGCTCACGTACCGCTACATCACCCTGGTCGGAGACGAGCCCATGACCACGCTGTTCTGGAACAAGGCCTACGTCTACTGGATGGCGCTGGCGGGATTCGCGTTGATGTTCCTGCGCTCGGTGCAGGTGTCGATGAGCAATTGGCGCCAGGGCTACTCCATCCTGGAAAACCCCGCGGCCTACGAGTCGCAGGACTAGCCGGGGCGGCCCCGGAATCCGACAACGACAACCGGAAGCGAGACATGGGCATACTGATCGGAACCTTTCTGCTGTTGATGATCTTTGGCCTGCCGGTGGCGGTGGCCATGGCGGGCGCGTCGCTGCTGTTCGTGCTGATTTCGGGCAGCGTGCCCGATGTGGTGGTGGCGCAGCGCATGATCGCGGGCGTGGAATCCTTCCCCCTGCTGGCCGTGCCGTTCTTCATCCTGGCCGGCAACCTGATGAACATCGCCGGCATCACCGGCCGCATCTACAACTTCGCCGTGGCGTTGGTGGGTTGGATGCGCGGCGGGCTGGGGCAGGTGAACATCATCGGCTCGGTGGTGTTCGCCGGCATGTCGGGCACCGCCATTGCCGACGCCGCGGGCCTGGGCACCATCGAAATCAAGGCCATGAAGGACCACGGCTACGAGACCGAGTTCGCGGTGGGCGTGACGGCCGCCTCGGCCACGCTGGGTCCCATCATCCCGCCGTCGCTGCCCTTCGTCATCTACGGCATGATGGCCAACGTGTCCATCGGTTCGCTGTTCCTGGCCGGCCTGATTCCAGGCGCGGTCCTGACCGTGCTGATGATGCTGACCGTGGCCTACTACGCGCGCCGCAACAACTGGGGCGGCGATGTGTCCTTCGACTGGAAGCGGCTGGGCGCCGCCGGGTTGGAAGTCGGCATCGTGCTGGCGTTTCCGCTGGCGATCTGGCTCATGACCGAGGCCGGCATGTCGGCCAACCTGGCCGCGGGGGTCGCCTTTGCCGTGTTGCTGGCGCTGGACTGGCGCTACAACTTCTCGGCGGTGATGGCGTTGATGGCGCCCGTCATCCTGATCGGCGGCATGACGCTGGGCTGGTTCACGCCCACGGAGGCCGCCGTGGCCGCGGTGATCTGGGCGTTGTTCCTGGGGCTGGTGCGCTATCGCTCCATGACCTTGCGGACCCTGGCCAAAGCCACGTTCGACACCATCGAGACCACGGCTTCGGTGCTGTTCATCGTCACCGCTGCGTCGGTGTTTGCCTGGCTGCTGACCACCACCCAGGCGGCCCAGGCGCTGACCGACGGCATTCTCAGCGTGACCCAGAACAAATGGGTGTTCCTGCTGATGGCCAACGTGCTGATCCTGATCGTGGGCTGCTTCATCGACACCATCGCAGCCATCACCATCCTGGTGCCTATCCTGCTGCCCATCGTGCTCAAGCTTGGCATCGACCCGATCCATTTCGGCCTGATCATGACGCTGAACCTGATGATAGGCCTGCTGCATCCGCCCATGGGCATGGTGCTGTTCGTGCTGGCGCGGGTATCCAAGCTGTCGGTGGAACGGACCACGGTCGCCATCCTGCCCTGGCTGGTGCCGCTGTTCCTGGCGCTGATCGCGATTACCTACATCCCCCAGATCACCCTCTGGCTGCCCACCGTCATGGGCATGGCCAAGTAAAAAGGAAAACGTCATGACTGGAAGGCTGCAAGGCAAGACCGCCATCGTCACCGCCGCGGGCCAGGGCATCGGCCGCGCCGTGGCCGAGGCCTATGTCCACGAAGGCGCCGAGGTGCTGGCGCTGGACCTCAACGGCGGAGCGCTCGAGACGCTGGCGGGATGCCGGCGCCGCATGCTGGATGTGACCGACGCCGCCGCCATCGGCGCGCTGGCCGCCGAGGCCGGGCCGGTGGACGTGCTGTTCAACGGCGCCGGCTTTGTGCATGCCGGGACCATCCTGGACTGCGACGAACAGGCTTGGGATTTTTCGTTCGAACTGAACGTGAAGTCCATGTATCGCATGATCCGCGCCTGCCTGCCCGGCATGCTGGCGCGCGGCGGCGGCTCCATCGTCAATATGGCCTCGGTCGCGTCCAGCATCAAGGGCGCGCCCAACCGCTGTGTCTACGGCGCCACCAAGGCGGCGGTGATCGGACTGACCAAGTCCGTGGCCGCGGACTACGTGGGCCAGGGCATACGCTGCAACGCCATCTGCCCGGGAACGGTGGAATCGCCTTCGCTGCGCCAGCGCATCGAAGCGCAGGCCAGCGCCGGCGGGCAGACGCTGGCCGCCGTGGAGGCCGCCTTCGTCGCCCGCCAGCCCATGGGCCGCATCGGCAGCGCCGAGGAAATCGCCTTGCTGGCGGTGTACCTGGCCAGCGACGAGTCCGCCTTCACCACCGGCACCGCCCAGGTCATCGACGGCGGCTGGTCAAACTGAATATCCACTACACACTCAAGAGGAACATGCGATGAAACTGTTGCGCCATGGCGCGAAAGGCGCGGAGAAACCCGGAATGCTGGACGCCCGCGGGCAGGTGCGGGACCTGTCGGCCGTCCTGCCGGACATAGCCGCCGCCACGCTCACGCGCGCCGGCCTGGCGCCGCTGCGCGCGCTGGACCCGGCCAGCCTGCCGCTGGTGGATCGCCCGGGCCGTCTGGCCCCACCCTGGAGCGGCATGGGCAAGTTCATCTGCATCGGCCTGAACTATGCCGATCATGCGGCGGAGTCGGGCCTGCCGGTGCCGGCCGAGCCTGTGATCTTCATGAAACCCACCTCGGCCGTGGTTGGCTGCAACGATCCGGTGGTGCTGCCGCAAGAGTCCGTCAAGACCGACTGGGAGGTCGAGCTGGGCGTGGTGATCGGCGAGCGGGCGCGCTACGTCAGCGTCGCCGACGCCATGAGCCACGTGGCTGGCTTTTGCGTGGTGAACGACGTGTCCGAGCGCGAATACCAGATCGAGCGCGGCGGCACCTGGGACAAGGGCAAGGGCTGCGACACCTTCGGCCCGGTGGGCCCGTGGCTGGTCACCGCCGACGAGATCGCCGACCCGCAGGCGCTGGACATGTGGCTGGACGTCAACGGCAAGCGCTATCAGAACGGCAGCACGCGCACCATGGTGTTCGGCGTGGCGCAACTGGTGTCCTATGTCAGCCGCTTCATGACCCTGTATCCGGGCGACCTGATCAGTACCGGCACGCCACCGGGCGTGGGCATGGGCCAGAAGCCAGCGCCCGTCTATCTGAGGGCGGGCGACGAGATGCGGCTGGGCATCGCCGGCCTGGGCGAACAGCGGCAGCGCGTCCATGCCTGGGATCCCTCGCTGATCGACGGTTAGCGGCGCACGCACGCCAGGAGTCTTCTCATGTCAGAAACCGATACCGCGGTCATACGCATCCATCCGGCGGACAACGTGGTGATCGCCAGGCGCCAGCTGGCCGGCGGCACGCGTCTGGCCGGCGAAGACGTCGTCGTGCGCGGGCTGGTGCCGCCTGGGCACAAGGTGGCGACATGCGCCATCGCCGCCGGCGAGCCGGTGCGGCGCTACAACCAGGTCATCGGCGTGGCCCGGTGCGACATCGAGCCCGGCTCGCACGTCCACACCCAGAACCTGGAGTTCTCCGACTTCGAGCGCGACTACGCGGTGGGCGCCGATGCGCGCGCCACCGACTATGTCGACGCGCCCGCGCAGTTCGACGGCATCGTGCGGGCCGACGGCCGCGTCGCCACGCGCAACTACATCGGCATCCTCACCAGCGTGAACTGTTCCGCCACGGCCGCGCGCGCCATCGCCGACCATTTCCGCCGCGACATCCATCCGGAAGCGCTGGCCGGATATCCCAACGTGGACGGGGTGGTGGCGCTGACGCATGGCGCGGGTTGCGCCACCGGCAGCGAAGGCGAGCCGCTGCGCCTCTTGCGCCGCACGCTGGGCGGCTACGCCCGCCATCCCAATTTCGCGGGCCTGCTGGTGCTGGGCCTGGGCTGCGAGACCAATCAGATCGGCGGCCTGATGGAGCAGGAGGGGCTGCGCGAAAGCGGCCTGCTGCACACCTTCAACATCCAGGAGACCGGCGGCACGCGCAAGACGGTGGAGCATGGCATCGAGCTGGTGCGCGCCATGCTGGCGCAGGCCGACCGCGTCCGCCGCCAACCCGTGCCCGCAGGCAAGCTGACCGTGGGCCTGCAATGCGGCGGGTCCGACGGCTACTCGGGCATCAGCGCCAACCCCGCGCTGGGCGCCGCGGTGGACCTGCTGGTGCGCCACGGCGGCACCGCCATCCTGTCGGAGACGCCGGAGATCTACGGCGGCGAGCACCTGCTGACCCGGCGCGCGGCCACGCCCGAGGTCGCGGCCAAGCTGCTGGCGCGGCTGCGCTGGTGGGAGGACTACTGCGCCCGCAACGACGCCGAAATGGACAACAACCCTTCTGCCGGCAACAAGGCGGGCGGGCTGACCACCATCCTGGAAAAGTCCCTGGGCGCCATCGCCAAGAGCGGCACGACCCGCCTGGCCGATGTGTATGAGTATGCCGAGACGGTCCGCGAACGCGGGTTGGTGTTCATGGATACGCCGGGCTATGACCCTGTGTCCGCCACCGGCCAGGTCGCCGGCGGCGCCAACCTGATCTGCTTCACCACCGGCCGCGGCTCGGCCTACGGCTGTGCGCCCGCGCCATCGTTGAAGTTGTCGACCAACACGGCGCTGTGGCAGCGGCAATCCGACGACATCGACATCAATTGCGGCGAAGTGGTTGACGGCGCGCAAAGCGTGGCCGGGATGGGTGAGCGCATATTCCGTCTGATGCTGGAGACTGCCTCGGGCCGGCGCACGCGCAGCGAGGAACACGGCTACGGCCAGAATGAGTTCGTGCCTTGGCAGTTGGGCGCGGTGATGTAGGCGCCCGGCGTCGGCCAGGGGTTTCCAGCATTCCACAGGACCATACATGAAGATTACTCAAGCGCGCGTCATCGTCTGCAGCCCCGGCCGCAACTTCGTCACCTTGAAGATCGAAACCGATGAAGGCTTGTACGGCATCGGCGACGCCACGCTCAACGGCCGCGAGCTGGCCGTGGCGGCCTATCTGACCGAGCACGTGATTCCTTGCCTCATCGGCCGCGACCCGCAGCAGATCGAGGACATCTGGCAATACCTGTACCGCGGCGCGTACTGGCGGCGCGGCCCGGTCACCATGTCCGCGATCGCCGCCGTGGACACGGCGCTGTGGGACATCAAGGCCAAGGCCGCGGGCATGCCGCTATATCAGCTGCTGGGCGGCAAGAGCCGCTCGGGCGTCATGGTCTACGGCCACGCCAATGGCCGCGACATCGACGAAACCGTGGACGAGGTGCTGCGCTACCGGGAGATGGGCTATCTGGCCATCCGCGCGCAGAGCGGAGTGCCGGGGCTGAACTCGGTCTATGGCGTGGGACGCGGCCGCATGTTCTACGAGCCGGCCGACGGTTCGCTGCCGTCCGAGCACGACTGGTCCACGGAAAAGTACCTGGACCACGCGCCGCGCCTGTTCCAGCGGGTGCGCGACGCGGTGGGCTGGGACACCCATCTGCTGCACGATGTGCATCACCGGCTCACGCCCATCGAGGCAGGCCGCCTGGGCAAGTCGCTGGAGCCCTACCGCCTGTTCTGGATGGAGGACGCCACGCCCGCCGAAAACCAGGAAGCCTTCCGGCTGATCCGCCAACACACCGTCACGCCGCTGGCCGTGGGCGAAGTGTTCAACACCATCTGGGACTGCAAGGACCTGATCGAAAACCAGCTGATCGACTACATCCGCGCCACGGTGGTGCACGCAGGCGGCATCACGCATCTGCGCCGCATTGCCGATCTGGCCGCGCTCTATCAGGTGCGGACCGGCTGCCACGGCGCCACCGACTTGTCACCGGCCTGCATGGGAGCCGCCCTGCATTTCGACCTGTGGGTGCCGAATTTCGGCATCCAGGAGTACATGCGGCATACCGACGAAACGGACGCAGTGTTTCCCCATGCTTACAGCTTCAACCAGGGCATGCTATACCCTGGCGACGCGCCGGGCCATGGTGTCGACATCGACGAAAAGCTCGCCGCCAGATATCCCTACCAACGCGCCTACCTGCCGGTCAACCGGCAGGCGCATGACGGCGCACTATGGCACTGGTAATCCATGCTCGAACGCTTGAACTCGGAGTCCCTGGCGCATCTGCCCGAGGATGTGGAATCTCCCGCCTATGACCGCGGCAGGGTCACGCCCGGCATCGTGCATCTGGGCATTGGCGCCTTCCACCGCGCCCATCAGGCGGCCGTGACCGACCTGGCCATGGCCGCCAGCGGGGACCTGAGCTGGGGCATCGTGGGCGTTTCGCTGCGCAGCCCGGCCACGCGCGACGCGCTGACGCCGCAGGATGGCTTGTACACGCTGGCGCTGCGCGACGCCGGCCCGGACGGGCAGCTGCGGGAACAGCTGCGGGTGATCGGATCGGTGCTGCGCATCGTGGTGGCCGAGGAAGATCCCCAGGCAGTGCTGGAGCGCATCGCTTCCGCCCAGACCCGCATCGTCAGCCTGACCGTCACCGAGAAGGGCTACAGCCACGAACCGGCCACCGGCCATCTGCGCTGGGACGATCCGGACATCGAGCACGACCTCGCGCATCCGGTCAGGCCGCGCAGCGCCATCGGCATGCTGGTGTACGGCCTGGCGCTGCGGCGCGAACGCAGCCTGCCTCCCGTCACGCTGCTGTCCTGCGACAACCTGCACGCCAACGGCGACACGCTGCGCAGCCTGGTGCTGGCCTTTGCGCTGCGGGTCGACGTGGGCCTGACCGCGTGGATCGATAACCACTGCACCTTTCCGAACTCCATGGTGGACCGCATCGTGCCGGCTACGCAGGACGAAGACCGCGCGCGCGTGGCGCAGCGCCTGGGATTCGAGGACGCCTGGCCGGTGGTGGGCGAGCCCTTCCTGAACTGGGTCATCGAAGACAAGTTCGCGGCCGGCAGGCCCGCCTGGGACGCCGCCGGCGCGAGCTTTGTGCGCAACGCCGCGCCGTATGAACGCCTCAAGCTGCGCATGGTCAACGCGCCGCATTCCGCATTCGCGTACCTGGGTTCGATGCTGGGCCTGCGCACCAATAGCGAGGCCGCCGCCACGCCGGCGCTGCGCCGCTATGTCGACGACATGATGCGGCTGGAGCTCGGGCCCACGCTGCGCGGCGTTCCGGAGTCGGGGCTGGATGAGTATCGCCTGCGCTTCCTGGCGCGTGTGGCCAATCCGGCGCTGCCGCACCGCACCCGGCAGGTCGCGATGGACGGTTCGCAGAAAGTGCCGCAGCGCCTGCTCGCCGCCATCCGCGACCGCAAGCAGCGGGGCGACGATTTCAGCCGGCTGGCCATGTCGGTGGCCGCCTGGCTGCACTACCTGCGCGGATACGACGAACTGGGCAACGCCTATGCCATTCAGGATCCGCTGGCCGGGGCGCTCGCCAAACTGCTGGCGCGCGCGGAGGTGGCCGCCACGGCTTCGGCCCCCTCGCAGGCGGCGCATCGGCGCGCCACGGTGATGGCGGGATTCCGGCCTGTTTTCGGCGACCTGGGCAGCAAGCCCGCCTTTGTCGAGGCGCTGGCCTTACACCTGGAGCGCCTGCGGACGCTCGGCGTGCTGGGCGCCCTGGAGGCCCTGGAGCGGGACGCCGCCCGGCAAGGCTCGGCGCAGTCCGTGCCGGCCGCTTGACCGCTGGCGGCGCGCCGCCAGCATCCACAAGGAGCGCAGCATGGCAAGGCTGGAAAGCGTGGATGCGGAGCAGTGGCGGCATTGGGGCGAGGGATGCTTGAGGGCCCTGGACTTCAACCAGGACGACGCCCGCTGCCTGGCTTCCAGCCTGGCGCAGACCAGCCTGTGGGGCATCGATTCGCATGGCATCGCGCGGCTGCCGCACTATCTGAACCGGGTCGTCCATGGATCCATCCTGGCGCGACCCGACATCCGTATCGAGCAGAGCGGGCCCGCAAGCGCACAGGCGCATGGCGGCAGGGGTCACGGCATCGTGGTGGCGCACCGCGCCAACGAAGCGGCCATGGCGCTGGCGCGCGAGGCGGGCGTGGGCGCCGTCGGCGTCAGCGACTCTTCGCACTGCGGGGCCATCGGCCTGTACACGCGCGCGGCCGCCCGGCAAGGCCTGATAGGCATGGCCTTCACGCATTCCGACGCCATCGCTGCGCCATTCGGCGGCTGGCTGCCGTACTTCGGCACCAATCCCGTGTCCTTCGCTTTTCCCAGGCAGGGCGGCGAGCCGCTGTGCCTGGACATGGCGACGACTTCGATCCCGTGGAATCGCGTCATGAACGCGCGTCGCGACGGCGCGGAGCTGCCCGCGGGCGTGGCGCTGGATGGCGAGGGACTGGGCGTGACCGACGCGGCGCATGCCCGCGCCCTGACGCCGCTGGGCGGCGAGTACGGCCACAAGGGCTACGGCCTGGCGATGATGGTCGAATTGCTGTGCGGGCCGCTCAACGGCAATCCCCACGGGCCGCACATCGGTCCCATGTACGAGCAGCTGGATCGTCCGCGCGAACTCGGGGCGTTCTTCATCGTCATCGATCCCGCCCGGTTTGCGGGCGGCGCGGCGCTGGCTGCGGTGGCGGCGGGCATGGCGGCGGAATTGGCTGCACAGCCCGGATCGCCACGCATGCCCGGCGATCCCGAACTGGCCTCGCAGGCGCAGCGCCAGGTCACGGGGATTCCGGTGCCGTCGGCGCTGAAGGCTGAAATGGCCGAATGGAGCGGCAGGCTGGGGCTGCCATTGCCGCCATTCGCGCCGTTGGACGTCCAGGCCTGATCGCAGCCGTCTTGCGTCGCAAAGCGTGTCAGGAATTCAGGCCGAAGAACGTCATGGTGTTGCGGCACAGGATCTTCTGCTGCACATCGGGCAGCAGGCCGGCATGGGTCACCAGCTTGCCCACTTCCTGCTCCCCCAGCGGATAGGGGTAGTCCGAACCCAGCAGCACGCGGTCTTCGCCCATCACGTCGATCAGCAGGCGCAGCGCGCGCGGGTCGAACACCGCGCTGTCGGTGTAGAAGCGGTCGGTGTAGGAAGAGGGCAGCTGCGGACAGTCCTGGCGGATGATGTCGCGGTGGCGCCAAGCGTTGTCGACGCGGCCCAGCAGGAAGGCGAAGCTGCCGCCGCCATGCGCGAAGCAGAGCTTCAGGCTGCGCGGGATGCGCTCGAATGCGCCGGACAGGATCAGCGACAGAATGCCTAGCTGCGTTTCCGCCGGCATGGCGACCAGCCATGGCAGCATCCATTTCTTCATGCGGCCGTCGGTCATCATGTCCCAGGGATGCACCAGCACCGGGATGTCGTTGTTGGCGCAGTGGACCAGGAACTGCACCAGGGTCTCGTCGTCCAGGTCGCGCGGGCCGACGTGGTTGCCGATCTGCACGCCCAGGTGGCCGGCGGCGCGGGCGCGCGACGCTTCCTTGCAGGCCAGCTCCAGATCCTGCAGCGGCACCTGCGCCAGCGCCTTCAGGCGCGCCGGCGCATGGGCGCAATGCTCCAGCGCCAGGTCGTTCATGCGGGCGGCCCAGTCGGCCGCGGCCTGCGCGGGATAGGAGTAGCCGAACATGATGGGCGTCGCGCACAGGATCTGCAGGTCCACGCCGTTGCGGTCCATCTGCTCCAGGCGCAGGGCCGGGTCCCACAAGGTGGCGTCCACCGGGCGGAAGGGGCGTTCGCCCGCCATGATCTGGCCGCTTGAGCCATCGCCGTCCAGCCGCAGCCAGGGCGCGTTGACGGGGTCCAGCGCCGCCGCTTCCTGCCGGGTGATCGGCGGGAAGAAGTGCGCGTGCATATCGATTTTCTGGGTCATGTGCAGAACAAGATGGGTCGGTCGGACGCCTGGCCGATCGCGGCAAGGCAAGACTGGAGGAGAGCGGGCCTAGGCCGGCGCCGCTTGAGCGGAAGGCGCATGCCCCTTGCCGGGGTGGATCTCGCCGCAACCGGGACAGGTGCGTTTCTCGGTGCTGGAATAAAAGGCCTGGAACAGCGGCGGCAGGTCGGTCACGATGCTCTTGAGCTGCACCTCCACGCGATGCACCAAGTTGCCGCATTGCGGGCAATACCACTCGAAGCCGTCCAGCAAGCCCAGCGGGCGCTGGCGTTCTATGACCAGGCAGGCGCTGTCGGTTTCGGGCCGTTGCGGCGAATGCCGCACGTGCGGCGGCAGCAGGAAGATATCGCCTTCCTTGAGGTCCACGCGCTCGGGCTTGCCGTCCACCCACAGCGACAGCCAAGCGTTGCCGCGCAGCTGGTAGAAAAACTCTTCCAACGGATCGTCGTGGTAGTCGGTGCGATGGTTCGGGCCGCCGACCACGGTGACGATGAAGTCGGCGTCCTGCCAGATCTGCTGGTTGCCGACCGGCGGCTTGAGCAGGTGCGCGTGGTCGTCTATCCAGCGCTGGAAATTCAACGGCGGGCCATAGGCAGGCATGAGGATCTCCGGAAGTCTGGGGGCGGACCGGGGCTGCCCCATAGCCCGCAGTCTAGGCGGGACCTTGCGGGCCTGCACAATAGAAATTACGCCGCCGGGTATGCGGCTTGTCTATGGCGGGATAACCCTGATCAGCCTGTCAGCCGTTAGTTTCAGCGCGCTGCGCCGCAATCTGCTTCAGATAGTCCACCAGGCGCTGGCAGGCTGGCGTCAGCGGACGGTCCGCGCGCACCGAGTAGCCGACGTCGCCAAATGCGCCGAAGGCATTGGTGGGCAGGCGGGCCAGCATGCCCGTGGCCAGGAACGGCGCTGCCGCGTCGTAGGGCAGCAGGGCCAGCGCGTCGCTGTGCATGAGCACGCCGATGTTGGTCAAGAGGGATAGCGATTCGACATGCCGGGCCGGCAGGCGCTGGCCGGCGTCCAGGAAGCTGCGCTCGATCGAGGCGCGTAGCGGCGAACTGGGCGCGGGCAGGATCCAGATATGGCCGGCCAGGTCGGCCAGCGCCGCAGGCGGCGCGCCGGCCAGCGGATGGGCGGCGCGGGCCACCAGGCACAACTCTTCCCGGTACAGCTTGTGATGGTCCACCGCCACGCCGGAGATGGACGCCATGTCGGCGCCGGGCAGGCGGCCGACCACGATGTCCAGGTCGCCCGTGGCCAGCGCCGGCAACAACTGGGAGGTCGGTCCTTCGCGCACGCTGACCTGGATGCCGGGGTGCGCGGTCATCAGCCGCGCAATCGCCTCGGGCAGCAGCTTGGCCGACGCGGCGATGAGCGTGCCCACCACCACGTGGCCGCTGGCCCCGCCCAGCACTGCGTCGATGTCGTCGGCCATATAGCGGATCTCGGCCATCATGGCGTGGACCCGGCGGCCCAGCACCACGGCCAGTTCCGTCGGCGTGACGCCACGGTTGGAACGGTCGAACAGCGGTGCGCCGAAGAAGGTCTCCAGTTCGTGGATGGCCTTGGTGACCGTCGGCTGGGTCAGGTGCAGTTCGCTGGCGGCGCGCGACAGCGAGCGGCATGCCAGCACGCGTTCGAAGATCTGCAACTGGTGCAGCTTCAGCTTGCGGCTGAGCGCATTGGGCGTGATGCGGAAGTCCGACATGCGCCGCTAGCGCGCCTGCGGCTTGTAGGCGACCGCCTTGATCTCGATCAGCAGCTGCGGGTGCGGCAGCTGATGCACGGCAACGGTGGTGCGGGCCGGGCCATCGGAGTCGAAGTACTCGCCATACACCTGGTTGTAGCCGCCGAAATCGTTCATGTTGACCAGGAACGTGCTGATCTCCACCACGTCGGCCAGCGTGGCGCCGGCCGTGGCCAGGATGTCGCGGATGTTCTCGATGACGGCGCGGGTCTGCACCCGGATGTCCAGCGTGGCGGTGCCCATCGCGTCGACCTCGGCGCCCGCGATGCGGTTGTCGGGCAGGCGCGAGCTGGTGCCAGAGACATACAGGAAATCGCCGGCGCGCTTGATGTGCGGATACTTGCCGCGCGGCGTGGCCTTGCCAGCGACGACGGTGGCGCTGACGCCGGGCTGGCCGGGTTGACTTGTTTGGGACGGGTTCATCGCGTCCTCCTTTGCGTGGGGTGGGTCAGAGCTTAATGCAGACGTTGGTGGGTTCGGTATAGAAATGCAGGGAATGGCGTCCGCCTTCGCGGCCTATGCCCGACAGGCCACTGCCGCCGAACGGCGTGCGCAGGTCGCGCAGGAACCAGCAATTGACCCAGGCCAGGCCGACCTTCATGGCTTGCGCCACCCGGTGGCCGCGCGTGAGGTTCTGGGTCCAGACGGCCGCGGCCAGGCCGTAGCGCGTGTCGTTGGCCAGGCGGATGGCTTCTTCTTCGGTATCGAAGGGCGCCACGTGGCAGACCGGGCCGAAGACTTCCTCCTTGATGCAGCGGGCGGTCTCGGGCAGGCCGGTCCAGATGGTGGGTTGCACGTAGGCGCCTTCGTCGCGCGCGTCGCCGAATACCGGCACGCCGCCGCCCGCCGCCACCGTCGCCCCTTCCTCGCGCGCCAGGGCGAAGTACGACAGCACCTTTTCGCGATGCTCGCGCGACACCAGCGGTCCCATCTCGGTGGTGGGATCCATGGGCCAGCCGATGCGCAAGGCGTCGGCACGAGCGGCCAGCGCCGCGACGAAGCGTTCGTAGATCGGGCGCTCGACATAGACGCGTTCGGTGCACAGGCAGACCTGCCCGCAATTGGCGAACACCGATTGCGTCACGCCATCCACGGCCGCATCGAAGTCGGCGTCGGCGAACACCAGCGCCGCGTTCTTGCCGCCCAGCTCGAAGGACACCGGCTTCACGCCCGGCGCCACGGCCCGCATGATGGCGGCGCCCGTGGCGGATTCGCCGGTGAAGGTAATGCCGTCGATGTCCGGGTGCGTGGTCATGAATTCGCCCGCCGAGTTCGGCCCGAAGCCATGCGCCAGGTTCAGCACGCCGGCAGGCAGTCCGGCCTCGTGGGCGACCTCTGCCAGCAGCGTGGCCGTGGAGGGCGTGATTTCCGACGGCTTCATGATCACCGTATTGCCGAACGCCAGCGCGGGCGCCACCTTCCAGGTCAGCAACAGGAGCGGCAGGTTCCAGGGCGAAATCACGCCCACCACGCCCAGCGGCTTGCGGTAGGCGTAGTTCAGCGCCTGCCTGCCGTCCGGGGTGTCCGTCATATAGCTTTCCATGTCCAGCGTGCGCGCCAGCTCGGCGAAGGCGCGGAAATTGGCCGCGCCGCGCGGAATGTCGATCTTGCCGGCCCAGCCCACCGGCTTGCCGGTGTCGCCGATCTCGGCCTGCAGGAAATCGTCGAACCGTCGCGTGATGCCGTCGGCCAGCGCCAGCAGGTGGTCGGTGCGCGCGGCAACCGGTAGTCCGGCCCAGGCGGGCAGAGCGCGATGCGCCGCCACTACCGCGCGGTTGACCTGGTCGCGGCTGGCTTCGTGGACCTGGGCGATCAGGCGCCCGTCCACCGGGCTGTGCTTGTCGAAGGTGGCCGCGCCGTCTTCGAAACGGCCGTCGATGTAGTTGCGCAATTGTCGGATCGTCATGTGCAGGGCTCGCTCGGGATGCAAAATAAATACGTATACGTACTATATTTTGGATCATAGACAGCGGCCCGCCTCAAGTCAATGCGATTTCGAAGCCGCCAGCGCCTGCCATTCCTTCTTGCCGATGCGGCTGACATGCTCCGTTCGGTAGTCGTTCATGAACGGGTTGAACTTGTTTTCCTCGGTGTGATGGTGCTTGAAGCCGCACTTTTCCTGGGCCTTGCGCGAATTCTCGTTGTCGGCGAAGTAGCCGCACCACAGGGCGTTGAAGTCCAACTCATCAAACGCGTGGCGCATCAGTTCCTTGACGGCTTCAGGAATCAGTCCCTGGCCCCAGAACGGCACGCCGATCCAATACGCGATTTCGGCTTCATCATCGGCAATATCGAAATTGCTGTCCTTCCCCATGAGCAACGCCGCCAGGCCTATGGCGGTGTTGTCTTGCTTCAGTGTCACGGCATAGGCCAGTGGTCGCGAAAAAACCGTCTGGATGATCTCCTGGCTATGTTCGACGCTTGTATGCGGAGGCCAGCCCGCGGCGAGGCCGATCCGCTCGTCGCTCGCATACTCAAATAAGCTCGGCGCGTCGTCGGTGTGCCAGGGCCGCATGATGAGGCGTTCAGTGTGCAGCATGATTTCCCTTCCTTTCAGCAATGAAAACAGCAGCTGGAATTCTAGGATCCGAGGTCGCAACTGATAACAGACAAGTTTGAGCAGATTAGGTAATTCTGAAAACAAAAATACGGAATTTACGGAGGCTAATCTAAAATTTCCGCATAAATGAAAACACTCTCTCAACTCTCGGATTCAGGCATCGAAGACCTCGCCATCGGCCTCAATAGGTTCGACGCACAGGTGGGGCGCCCCTTGGCGTTGGCGTATGTGGTGGTGCTGATCTGCCGCGAGGGCAGCGCCGAGTGGGAGGTGAACTTCAAGCCGCACAGGATGAAGAAGAACGATCTGCTGGTCCTGGCGGAAGACTCCATCGTGCTCATCAAACGCAAGTCGGATGACTTTTCGTGCGCCTGCTATTTGATGAACCGGTCCATCGCCGCGGAGGTTGCGCACGCCCTGCCCAACAGCCTGTTTTCCTTCTTGAGCCGTTCGCCGTTCTTCGCCGCCGAAACGCTGTCGCCACAGTATTCAAGGGCCTGGGAGAGCCAGGCCGCGTTGATCCATGAGCAGTGTGTCACCTACCAGCGAACCATGATCGTCAACCATGTCCAGAACCTGTTCTTGTGGATCTGCGAAAAGACGGACGGCCTTGGGGCCGGCACGAGGAATGACTTCAGCAGATCGGAAGCGGTCTGCTGGAAATTCTGGGAGTTGATCTCGGTGCACTGCGTGCAACAGCGCGGGGTGGCATTCTATGCAGGGCTGCTGCATATCACTCCATACTATCTGTCGCAGCTGAGCAGGAGGTTCTTCAACGACGCGCCCAAGACGCTGATCGACAGGCAGGTCGTGCTGGAGATAAAAAAGCGCCTTAGCCAGCCCAGGAAATCCGTGCAGCAGATTGCGGAGGAACTGCATTTCGCCGACGCCTCCTATCTGGGCAAGTTCTTCAAGCGCCATACCGGCATGGGGTTGACCGACTACCGGAAAGGCAGGGCATGATGAAGTCTGAAAGGGGCGTGAGCTATCTTATAGGACTGCGGAGCAATGCCATGACCGCCGACATCCATCCCTTGGAAGCCCGATGACCGCTACACCCCGACGTGTCCCCGCCGACCAGGCCGCTCCCCAGGCCTTGCAGGCGTTCGATCTGACCCTGGTCGCGTCCCATCTGCTGCGCCGGGCTCATTTCCGGGCCGAAGCCCTGTTCGCGCAGGCCTTTCCCGACGAAGACCTGACCCCGCGCCAGAAGGCGCTGCTGATCACCGTCTACCAGAATCCCGGCGCGACCCAGAACCGCATCGCCGAACTGATCGCATTGGACCGCAACTCCTTCGCCGAAATGATCGCGCGCATGACCAAGAAAGGCTATGTGCGCCGCAAGCGCTCAACCCAGGACGGGCGCGCCTACGCGCTGGAGATCACGGAAGAGGGCATCGCCCTGCTGGCGCGCATCCTGCCGCAGGACGCCGCCGTGGAGGCGCAGGTGCTGGCGCCCATACCCGAGGATCTGCGCCCCGTGTTCCTGAAATGCCTGCGCCTGATGGCCGGGCTGGAGCAGCAGGACGACACCGCCGTCTGATGGCGCCGGGCTCAGGCGTCCGTTGCGGGCGTCGAGTCCGCCGGGGCCGGCGTGGGCGGGTTTTTCCTGCCGAAGCGCAGCGCGAACTGGCGCGTGAACACGGCGCCAAAGAAGAAGATTTGCGCCGAATAGTAGATCCACAGCAGCAGCGCGATCAGCGATCCCGCCGCGCCGTAGGCGGACACCGCCGCGCCCCGGCTGAGATAGACGCCGATGCCCCACTTGCCGACCAGGAACAGCGCCGCGGTCACGATCGCGCCGGGTATCACGTCCGGCCATGAAATCTTCGCGCTGGGCAGCAGCTTGTAGATGACCGCGAACAGCGCCACCACGATGGAGAAGGAAAACAGGCTGGAGATCCACTCCGCCACCAGGGCGAAGGACGAAGCCGTCCACAAGTCGCCGTAATAGCCGCGCGCGGCCCCCAGTGCGGCGTTCACCGTCAGCGATATCAAGAGGAAGAGCGCCAGCACCAGCACCAGCCCGAACGACAGCATGCGGCTGCGGACCATGCCGTGCAGCCCGCCTTTCTGGTTCGCGGAGACTTCCCACAATTCGTCCAGGCTGGCCTTCAGTTCCGCGAAGGCCGTGGTGGCGCTGAAGATCAGCACGAAAATCGAGATCAGCGCCGCGATCCAGCCCTTGCCCGACTCATGGGCGCTGGCCAGCACCGTCTGGATGACTTCAGCGCCGCGCTCGCCGGTCAGCTCACGCAACTGCGAGAACAACTCCGAGCGCACCGCGTCTTCGCCGAAGAATGCGCCCGCCACCGCGATCACCAGGATCAGCATGGGGGCCAGCGAAAACACCATGTACAGCGCCAGCGCCGCGCCCTTGCTCGACGCGCGATGGGTGGACCACTGTTTGGCGGAGTCCATCAACAGCCCGCCGATTTCGGAGGGACGCAGGGCACGCAACAGGGTCGGGGGCAAACGCATGGGACTCGGCTCGTTCTAAGGGAGCCTTCATTGTAGGGACGCATGCTCTGCCGCGAAACCCGCAGATTGTGCGCAAACGTGTTCTTTGGCGAGGCTGCGTTGCCTGAAAAAAGAAAAACCCCCGGGGCGAAGGTCCGGGGGTTTCTCGGGATACTGCGTTCCCCGGCCGAAGCCGGGGAGGCCTTGCAAGGGTGGCGGGACTTAGAAGTCCATGCCGCCCATGCCGCCCATGCCGCCGGGCATGGCCGGAGCAGCGGGCTTGTCTTCGACCAGTTCCACAACGGCGGCTTCAGCCGTCAGCAGCAGGCTGGCGACGGAGGCAGCGTTTTGCAGGGCGGTGCGGGTCACCTTGGTGGGATCCAGCACGCCTTGCTCGACCAGGTCGGTGTACTCGCCGGTCGCGGCGTTGTAGCCGTAGTTGCCCTTGCCGTTCAGCACGTTGCTGACCACGACGCTGGCTTCTTCGCCGGCGTTGGTGACGATGGTGCGCAGGGGCTCTTCCACAGCGCGCAGGATCAGCTTGATGCCGGCGTTCTGGTCAGGCGTGTCGCCCTTCAGGTCGGTGATGGCTTGCTTGGCGCGCAGCAGTGCAACGCCGCCGCCAGCCACAACGCCTTCTTCCACTGCGGCGCGGGTAGCGTGCAGGGCGTCTTCGACGCGAGCCTTCTTTTCCTTCATTTCGACTTCGGTGGCAGCGCCAACGCGAATCACGGCAACGCCGCCGGCCAGCTTGGCCACGCGTTCTTGCAGCTTTTCACGGTCGTAGTCGGAAGTGGCTTCTTCGATCTGGATGCGGACTTGCTTGACGCGAGCCTCGATCGACTTGCTGTCGCCAGCGCCGTCGATGATGGTCGTGTTTTCCTTGCCCACTTCGATGCGCTTGGCTTGGCCCAGTTCAGCCAGGCCGGCCTTTTCCAGCGACATGCCGGTTTCTTCGGAGATCACCGTGCCGCCCGTCAGGATGGCGATGTCTTCCAGCATGGCCTTGCGGCGGTCACCGAAGCCAGGAGCCTTGACGGCGGTCGTCTTCAGGATGCCGCGGATGTTGTTCACAACCAGGGTGGCCAGGGCTTCGCCTTCGACGTCTTCCGCGATGATCAGCAGCGGACGGCTCGACTTGGCAACTTGTTCCAGCACGGGCAGCAGGTCACGGATGTTGCTGATCTTCTTGTCGAAAATCAGGACATACGGATCTTCCAGAGCGGCAACTTGCTTGTCCGGGTTGTTGATGAAGTAGGGCGACAGGTAGCCGCGGTCGAATTGCATGCCTTCGACGACGTCCAGCTCGTTTTCCAGCGACTTGCCGTCTTCGACGGTGATGACGCCTTCCTTGCCGACCTTGTCCATCGCGTCAGCGATGATCTGGCCGATGGAGGTGTCGCTGTTGGCGGAGATCGAGCCGACCTGAGCGATTTCCTTGCTGGTCGTGACCGGCTTGGATTGCTTCTTCAGTTCAGCGACGGCGGCGGCGACAGCCTTGTCGATGCCGCGCTTCAGGTCGATCGGGTTGAAACCGGCGGCAACGTACTTCAGGCCTTCCATGACGATGGCTTGAGCCAGCACCGTGGCGGTGGTGGTGCCGTCGCCGGCGTTGTCGGAGGTCTTCGAGGCAACGTCCTTGACCAGTTGCGCGCCGATGTTCTCGAACTTGTCCTTCAGTTCGATTTCCTTGGCGACGGACACGCCGTCCTTGGTCACGGTCGGGGCGCCGAACGAGCGCTCCAGCACGACGTTGCGACCCTTGGGGCCCAGGGTGGTCTTGACAGCGTTGGCGAGAACATTCACGCCGCGGACGATGCGCACGCGGGCGTCGTCACCGAACAATACTTGCTTGGCAGCCATTTCTTAGCTTCCTTCGAAAATTCGTTTGAGGCGGGGTTTACTGGACCACGGCGAGGATTTCGTCCTCGCGGATGACGAGCAGCTCTTCGCCGTCAACCTTCACGGACTGGCCGGCATACTTGCCGAACAGAACCTTGTCGCCAGCCTTCAGGTCGACCGGCAGGATCTTGCCGTCTTCGGTCTTCTTGCCGGGGCCGACGGCCACGACTTCACCCTGGTCGGGCTTTTCAGCGGCGCTGTCGGGGATAACGATGCCCGATGCAGTCTTGCGCTCGTTTTCGAGGCGTTTGACGATCACGCGATCGCCCAGGGGACGCAAGGCCATGAGGAACTCCTGTTGCTAAAAGAGAAGGGAATGATCGGTTAGGCCCGGGAACGCTTGTTAGCACTCACCGGTGTCGAGTGCTAATTATAGGGATGATGTTCTAGGGTTCAAGGGGGAGGGGGCGGGTTGTTACATATTGGGGGAAGCTGGCGAGCGTCGAACCTCACTGAGGTCGAAGTTCATGTCGAAGTTCATTCAACAGGAGATTTGGTTCATTGGACTTGGCATGTAACAAGTAGATCGCGCTGGCGTGCGGCTTCTAGCGGAGTGCTGCCCCTTTCAGCCCAAAAGTTGCTCGCCCTGCGCATTTCGGCACAGGAGCGCTCTGGCGAACTTCTGGTTCATTGAAGTTGGAAAAACCGAAAGAAATGGTTCATTCAACTTGGGAATCGGCCGAAAAAGTTCGCTAAGGATGGCGCGGAAGCAGCGAGGATTTGAGTCCGTCACAAATGGACCGCGATGGGTCGGAAGCGGGGCTAAACAAGATTCGGTCCGGGAAATAGATTCTCTGCCATGAAATCTACAAATGCCCGGACCCGGGGGGATAGCTGCCGATTGGACGGCCATAAGACCCAAAACGTGCTGGAACTACCCGCCCACCGATCCAGCACAATCTGAAGCGCGCCACTTTCCAATGCCGGTTGAACGGCAAAGTCCGGCAGGCAGGCAATACCGTGGCCCTGCACAGCCATATGCAGAAGCGTCTCGACATGGTTGCTGGTCATGCTGGCCGTCAGACGAATCACCGTTTCCGACGGGGGGCGGATCAATGGCCATTTCTCTAGCGTGCCGGTAGTAGGAAATCGGTGCATCAGGCAGGCGTGTTGCGTCAGTTCTTCCGGATGCAGCGGCGTACCTCGTTGTGCGAAGTAACCAGGCGCACCGACATACACGAAGCGGCTGCTGCCCAGGCGCTTGCTCAACAATCGGGAGTCGCTGAGTTCGCCCGTACGCACCACGGCATCGAAGCCTTCGGCTATGACATCCACTAGCCGGTCGCTGAAGTCCAGATCCAGCTCAATCTGGGGGTAGCGATGTGCAAAGGCCGATAGCGCCGGCAGCATCAGACCGCTGACCAATGGCAGACTCACCCGCAGGCGGCCTTTAGGACTGGCGGTTGTGCTGGCCAGTTCATTCTCCGCCGCGGCGATTTCAGCCAGGATTCGTCGACAGCGGTCAAGGAACAGTGTGCCTTCTGGCGTCAAGCTGACGCTGCGGGTACTGCGCTGAAATAGGCGCACGCCGAGCTTTTCCTCGAGCCGGGCTACCCCCTTGCTGATGGCCGACGCGGAGACGCCCAATTGGCGCCCAGCAGTCGCGAAGCTATGCACCTCAGCGACCAGAACAAAAATTGTCATACCACTCAGGCTATCCATTTCGCCTCCAATAAGTGACAAATTAGTCATGTCAGCGATGAATTTACCCATATTTTTGGCAAATTGATTCCCATGTAGCATTAATTGGGAGTGCCACAGCGGAACTCCGCCCACGCCTTGGCCGGCGGCGGCGTGAGGATTCTGCGTGGCTTTAGCCTATTGCCTGGATACCCGATGACAGCCAGCACTTCAGCCGCAGGCTCGACAGCCTACAAAGCACCACTAATCTTGACTGGCTGCCTGACAGCAGCGGTCATCCCATTGAGCATCGCCGGCCCCGCCGTGGTGGTGCCCTCAATCAATCAGGCTCTTGGGGGGAGCGCCGCGGAACTTACTTGGATCATCAACGCCTACATCCTTACCTACGGCAGCGCGACTCTAGCTGCAGGGAGTCTAGCGGACACGTATGGGCGCAAGCGGCTGTGGTTGGCTGGCATGGTTCTGTTCGCGCTCGTAACGGCTGCAATTCCTTTCATGCCATCCGTTCTGTGGATCGACATCTTGAGGCTGATCCAGGGGCTAGGGGCAGCTGCAGCGTTCGCGGGCGCAATGGCCGCATTGACACAGGAGTTCGACGGCCACGCGCGGACTCGTGTTTTCAGTTTGATCGGGACGACCTTTGGCGCGGGAGCTGCATTTGGCCCGTTCCTAGCCGGACTCTTGATCGATACCGTGGGTTGGCATTGGGTGTTTCTACTGCCGGCATGGGTTGCACTGCTTGCTTCCTTCCTGATCTTGCTATTCGCACGTGAAACACGTGATCCCGAAGCCACTGGGTTGGATTGGCCCGGAGCTATCACCTTCACTATCGGGCTCGCTGTGCTCACCTACGGCCTCATCCTCGCCCCTGAGAAGGGCTGGGGCCACACGTCGGTACTTACTTCCTTGGCGAGTGCCGTTGGACTGTTGATGGCCTTCGCCTTCATTGAACTGCGGCGAGCCAAGCCTATGCTCGACCTCTCCCTATTTGCCAACGCGCGGTTTGTAGGAGTGCAGGTGTTGGCGGTTGCGCCGGCCTATGCGTATATCGTGCTGCTCATCATCTTGCCCGCCCGATTCATCGGGATGGAAGGCTATAGCGCGTTGGCGGCGGGGAAGATGATGATTGCGTTATCTGCGCCATTACTGGTGGTTCCTTTCATCGCAGGCCAACTGGCGCGCTGGATCAATGTTGGCGTGTTATCAAGTATTGGTCTTGCCATCGCTGCGGTCGGTTTGTCCTGGTTGGGTTACGGCATCGCTGGCGATGTCCAAAGTAACCGCTTGGCCGCGATGCTGCTGATCGGCGCGGGTATCGGTTTGCCATGGGGCCTTATGGACGGTCTGGCGGTCAGCGTGGTACCCAAAGAGCGGGCCGGCATGGCGGCGGGGATCTTCAACGCGATTCGTCTGGCTGGGGATGGCATCGCTATCGCAGCGGTCGGGGCCATCCTGTCTGCTCGGATTCTATCGGGCTTGGCAGCTGCAGCGGAGGATAGCGCGTCAGGTCATATGAAAACGAGCGAGTTGGTGAAGGCTTCGAATCGGCTGGCAATGAGCGACCTGCAAAACGCCATGGCCCAGCTACCGATGATGGAACAAAGTTCCTTGCTGCGGGTGTATGAGAGCGCCTTTCAGTTCCAGCTCCTTGTCTTGGCAGCGGCTGCGGCAGCGACAGCAGTTTTGGTATTTCTACTGTTGGGAAAAACGAAGATGCACAACTGAGTCGCGCAGGCTCAGGGCAGAGCCTTGCAACGCGTAGGGCCTACGAAGATGCCATGATCGAAGAACAGCTTGACCAGCGCCCGATAGCACGCGTCCGCACGACCGGCAGGCCCTGCAATAAGAACGGGAGGCTCGAATTGGAGTCATCCCGTTCTTTTTGTTCGGACTAAAGCCGTCTCGATAAGCCGCGCTTGTCGCCGGAAAATTAGGGTTATCCGGGATTCTTTATGCTTAAACTTTTGTGAAGAATGAGCGGCAGATGCAGGGCCGCCGCCTCGATGAGGCATCAAGGCGGTTCACCGTGCTGCGGCAAGTGACGCACGCGCGCGGGATAGCGGGGTGACCCCCCATAAGGAGAATCACATGCTGTTGCGTAGACGTTGTCTGGCCATGATGATGCTGGCGCTGACTGGCTGGGCGACGGGCAGCCATGCGCAAACGCCGTCTCAGGCCTGGCCCGTCAAGCCCGTGCGCCTGGTCGTGGGGCTGGCGCCCGGAGGGCTGGTCGACGTGCTGGCGCGCACAGTGCAGCCGCACTTGGCCGAGGCCTTGAAGCAGACCGTTATCGTGGAGAACCGGGGCGGTGCGGGCGGCAACGTGGCGGGAGCCGAGGTTGTGCGCAACGGCGGAGACAACCATACCTTCTTGCTCAATCCATCGACGACCGAATCAGTCAACCCGCTGATGTTCGCCAGCATGCCGTTCGATCCGCAGCGGGACCTACGGCCGGTCGCCTTGCTGGCCAACAGCCAGTTGTTCCTGTTTGTCCGGTCCTCGCTTGGCGTCGATACGCTCGAAGAATTCGTGGAATACGCGCGCAAGCGGCCCGATCCTCTAAATTACGGTTCGGCCGGAAACGGCACGACGCCGCATCTGGCCGGCGAGCTACTCAAGCAGGCTACTGGCATGCAGGCCACCCATGCGCCGTATCGCGGCGTGGCGCCGGCGATACAAGACCTGGCAGCGGGCCAGATCGACTTCGCGTTTGGACCCGCCACGGTCTTTCCCATGGTGCAATCGGGCAAACTGAAGGTACTGGCGGTGGCGAGCCGGCAACGCGCTGCCGTGGCGCCCGATATACGAACCTTTTCTGAGGTCGGCATCGACGGTGTTTTCGCGGACAGCCTGTTCGGCGTGTATGCCGCCGCTGGCACCCGCGATGATGTGGTCGATCGCATGAACGCCGAAATCAACAAAGTGCTTGCACGGCCGGAGATCCAGGCGCGCTTTCTGGATGCGGGCGCCGAGGCGCTACCGCTGCGCGTGGCCGACTATGCCGCGCGCGTGCAGGACGAAAAGAAATTGTTCGCCCCGTTGATGCGTTCGTTGGGGCTAAAGGAACAATAGATAGAACAACGATCCAAAAATAGGGTGTCAGACTATATTTACGCAACGCCGACATGGCGAAATCGTAGTCTGACACCGTATTCGAAATATGCTCCTGATGTAGTCCATCTGGCCGACACCCGCGCCGCAAGCCTGCCACTACAGTTCGGGCTATGAATAGGAACACCCCCGGAGAACAACCCCGCGGACCGCTCCGCGACTACCCCGGCCCAGCATCGTTCCTGGATCCGGTCGACGAACAGCCGGCACGCAAGGCGACTAGGCACAGGCCTGCAACACGGGGGATTCAACAGCCCCAGTGCGCTGCGATATCAGCCATAATCAATTCAACCTGGCCCCGAGTGACGGCAGGAGTTCAGTTTTCGTTCCCACATGAACCGGTAGCGGGTGGGCCGTAGCGTACTCAGTGCGGAATATCTCAATGATGACACCGGAAACGCCAGACGACGACTTGGTACGGACCCGCAGCCACAGGCCTCGCGACCTGCCCCAGGGCTTTCGGGCTGGATTGATTACGGCCATCACGGTATTACTGGGCTTTTCGCTGGGTTTCCTGCGCTACTGGGGCTTCGACGCGCCGGGCGATTGGAGCGCGCTGTCCGTGCTGCCGGGCGTGTCCCTGTTGCTCGCCAGCCTGCTGCAGATAATTGCTCTTTACCGCGCCTTGCGTTTGGAGGATGAAGCCGAGGCTGAATACCGGAAAACCGTGCGATGGTTCATCGCGTCGGCGATACTGCTGTTGCTGGGTGTGACAGCGGCGTTGTGGGAGGCGGCGTGATAAGAGAGGGATTGGAGCGGATGAAGGGAATCGAACTTTCGCATGAAGCTTGGGAAGCCACCGTTCTACCGTTGAACTACACCCGCTCGGGTGTTGTGCGCCGGGACAAAACCCGGGCAGAGGCGGCGTTGTAGACCGGGTTTCCGGCTGTCAGCCAAGCGCCAGGGAGCTACCGCTACACTTTCGGCATCCCGCGCCGATGGCCGCCGGACCGGCCCCGTGCGCAGAGGCAAGGCGGCGGGCAGGCGGTCGATCTCTCATTCTCTCGTCATGTCGCAACCCGATTCGTTCAATCTGAAACAGATCGCCGTGCCGGCGTTCGGCCCGTCGCTGCTCTATGGCATCAGCAACGGCGCCATCCTTCCCGTGATCGCGCTCACCGCGCGCGATCAGGGCGCATCGATGGCCGCCGCCGGCCTGATAGCCGCCCTCATCGGGGTCGGCTCGCTGCTTTCCAATATTCCGTCCGCGCTGATCACCGACCGCTTCGGCGAGAAGCGGGCCATGGCCGGCGCGGCTGTGCTGAGCGTGGTCGGTCTTCTGCTCGTGATCGGCGTGCCCAACCTCTGGGTGATGGCGCTGGCCATGCTGATGCAGGGATGCGCGCAGTCGGTGTTTCAGCTGGCGCGCCAGAGCTACATGATTGAAGTCGTGCCGCTGGCGTACAGGGCGCGCGCCCTGTCCACGCTTGGCGGTACGACGCGGATCGGCACCTTCTTCGGCCCCTTTGCGGGGGCGGCGCTGATCCATTTCGTCGGGCTCGACGGCGCCTATTGGGTTGCCGTCTGCGCCATGCTCGGCGCGGGATTCATCGCCATCAAGGCGCCCGACATCGAGCCTTCGGCTGGTGGGCACGCGGGCGCTCCGCGGGCGCGCATCGGCGAGGTCGCGCGCGACCATCGCGGCGTGTATGCCACGCTCGGCGTGGGTGTGATGCTGGTCAGCGCGCTGCGCGCGTCGCGCCAGGTGGTGATTCCCCTGTGGGCAGACCATCTGGGACTCGATGCCACTACTACCTCGCTTATCTACGGACTGGTCGCCGCAGTCGATATGTCAGTGTTCTATCCGGCGGGCAAGGTGATGGACCAGCGTGGCCGCTTGTGGGTGGCGCTGCCGTGCACGCTGCTGATGGGGCTGAGCCTGATGGCGATCCCGCTCACCGAAGGGGTGGCGAGCTTCATCCTGGCGTCGGCGCTGCTGGGCTTCGGCAACGGCATCGGATCGGGCATCGTGATGACACTGGGCGCCGACGCCGCGCCGGCGGGCGCGCGCACGCAGTTCCTCGGCATCTGGCGCTTCATGGCCGACCTGGGCGCAAGCGGCGGCCCAGTGGCGCTGTCGATGCTGACCGCCCTGGTGTCGCTCGGCGGCGCATCGTTCGGCGTCGGCACCTTGGGCCTGGTGGCGGCCGGCGTATTCTGGCGCTGGCTGCCGCGCCGCGCGCAGGCTTGAGCGCCGCGGCGTGCCATCCCAGGCCTGGGTTGCATATCGGCAGCTAACCTCGCTGCCCGCTTCTCGGCCGCCGGCGCGCCTGCCGCTGCCAGCTAAAATCCCGCATGCGCATTGAGGGCTGCCACGGTTGGACAACCTCGATGCCTTGCGTTTGCACCGTCGCCTCGCGCGACCACCACGCCTCACCTTCGAAGCACAGATGAAAAATACGTTGATGGCCACCCACCTGCGCCTGGTCGGCATGGCAGCGCTCTGGGGCGCGTCGTGGTCTTGGGGCAAGGTCGTCGCCCAGGCTATGGCTCCACTGGCCGCGGCCAGCCTGCGATTCCTGTTTGCCAGCGTGGTGTTGGTCCTGTGGATGCATCGCGCCTCGGCGCTGCGGGGCTTGAAGTCTCTGACGCCCAGTCAATGGCTTGGCCTGGCCGCCGCCGCGCTGGCGGGCGTCTTCGGCTACGCCAGCTTCTTCATGTTGAGCCTGCAGCTGGTGCCGGCCGGCAAGGCGGCGATCGTGGTGACGCTGAACCCCGGCGCGACGCTGTTGCTGGCGGCGATCCTGTTCCGCGAACACCTCAACTTCGCCATCCTGGCCGGCATGGTCCTGTCGGCCATCGGTGCGTATATCGCCATCGGCGGCGGGGGTTCACAAGCCGCTGTCGGCTCCGGCGTAGGCATCGGCGAACTGCTGCTGCTCGGTTGCGTGGCCTGCTGGGTGGCCTACACCCTGATCGGACGGCTGGTGCTCAAGGGCGTGGACGCCCTGACCACCACCACGGTGACCACCATGATCGGCGCGCTGATGCTGTTGCTCGCCAGCCTGATCGTGGAAGGCATTCCAGCCTGGGCGAAATTGGGACAGGCCCCTGCCAGCGCCTGGGGCAGTTTGCTGGCCCTGGCGTTCGGTGCGACCGCGATCGCCTATGCCTGGTATTTCGAAGGCGTGAAGATGCTGGGCGCTGGCGCGGCCTCCGGCTACATCACGCTGGTGCCCGTATTCGGTGTGCTGTTCTCCAGCCTTTGGCTGGGCGAAGCCACCACCGCGAATCTGTTCATCGGCGCCGTCCTTGCGATCTCGGGCATGGCCATCATGCACGTTGGCCGGCGTCGCGCCGAGGCGCGGCAGCGCCGATAAGCGGTGCATCAGTCCCGAGGAAATCGATACGCAATTGGCTCAGACATGACTAGCAACGAGGGCATCCAGGCGTCGGTCTATACCCGATGGCACCAGTTGTCGGTGCCGTTGGCCTTCGCCTTGGCGGCGGGAAGTTTCATGCTGGTGGTGTTCAACCGCGGGCCGATCGCCTTGGCGGCCATGCTGGCGGTGCTGGGGTTGCTGGTGCCGCCTCTGGTGGCGTTCAAGGGCTTTCCCACACGCAATACCGTCAAGGTGACACCCGAGGGGCTGGAGTTTTCGCGCCGTTCTCCCGTCGCCTTCGTCCAGTTGTCCAGCTGGGGCACTGACGACTATCTCAAGCTGGTTCGCCCCGGCCTGCCGACGCTACTGGTCAGCGCAGTGGACCTGCCCAGGCGTGAACGTCTGTTGCGCGAGTTCGAGCAGTCGTTGGCGGCGTGGCAAAAGCGCCAGCCCGCCGCTACGCAGGCGGCACGCCGCACGCATTTCTATGGCTCCACGGCGGGGCGCCTGGTGGGCTTGTTGATTACCGCCCTGGGGGCGGGCTCGGCGATCATGGCGCTGAGCTTGCGCGAGCCATCGATGCCGCTGGCTATCGTTGGCGGGCTGGGAGCGCTATTCGGATTGACGATGCTGTTTGGCCGGCGGGGCTGAATGGCAAGGGCGGCGAGTCGCTGCCCGAGGGGCCTGTGCTGGTGGGGAGACGGGGCCAGCGGCCGCTCCAAGGCTGCCGGATCGAGTTGACGGCCCGCATGGAAATGCACTGTTCCCCACAATTTTCTCCAAGGATTTTCAGCACCTGCCAATAGTATGTCGGCAACCTCTACCCGGTGCTGCTGCGCGCTAATTTCGGGCGTCGCATCAGCGCGGCAATTGCTGCGACCATAAGGATGGAAACCGCGACCAGCATCGTCGCCACCGCGGTGATGGTGGGATCGATGCGTTCGAGGAGCTGAGTGAACATGCGCTTGGGTATCGTGTCGTGCGTCCCGGCCAGAAAAACCGTGACAGTGATTTCGTCAAAGCTGATCATGAAAGCGAATAACCAGGCAGCGAATAGATTCGGAGCGATGTTTGGCGCGACCACCCGCCAAAGTACCGTTGTGCGCGATGCGCCAAGCGTGTACGCGACCTGTTCGACACGGACGTCGAGCGTGGCAAGACCGGTTGAGATCACCAGTACGACATAGGGCGCGGCCAGGACTGCGTGCGCCAGAACGAGCCCGCCCATGGTTCCGAGCAGGCCTATGTTGGCAAAGAAGATATAGAGTGCGACGCCTGTGATGACGTGCGGCACCACCATGGGCGCCGCGAAATTCAACTCGAGCAGAGACCGGCCACGGAACCTGCCGCGAACCAGTCCGTATGCGGCGACGCTGCCGAGACAAAGAGCGATAAGGCTGGATAGCAGAGCAATGAATACGGAGTTCCGGAGCGCTTCGATCCATCGCGGGTCGCCGAAGAATGCTTCGTACCATCGCAACGAGTAGCCGGGCGGAGGGAATTCCAGGGTGCTGGAACTTGAGAAGGACATTGGCACCACGATTACGACGGGGATGCAAATGAAAAAAAGAACCAGAGATGCATAGACGGCCAGTATGGCGGGGCCCGGTTTGCGGACTTTCTTGATGTCCTGCATAGCCTTGGATTCTTCCACTAGAAGCCTTGACGACATGGGAGACCTCATGACGAACGTAGATTGAGTCGCCCAAGCCTTCTGCTTGTGGCGTACAGAGCCAGGCAGGCAAGCAGCAGGGCGATGGAAATGGCGGATGCCAGGTTCCAGTCGGGCATGCGGTTGATCAGCAAATCAAGCATGTTGACCAACATCGGTACGCGTCCGCCACCCAGAATCATGGGCGTTACGTAGAAGCCGAGAGCCATCAGGAACACCAACAGCCCTCCCGCTGCGAGCGCGGGCAGAGTCAGCGGCAAGAAGATCCGCCAAAATGCGGCCCATTCCGTCGATCCCAGGGAGCGCGCAGCATGCAGGAGTCTGGGATCGACTTTGCGCATTGCCGCGTACAGGGGCAACACCAGAAAGGGCAGCAGGGCATTGACCACGCCGAGGGTTACGCCGCCGCGGTTGTACAGGAAAGCGATGGGGCCATCGACGAGCCCTCCGGCTTGCAACAGGCCATTGACGATGCCGGCGTTGCCCAAAAGGATGATCCAAGCGTAGGTGCGGATAAGCACGCTAACCCAGAATGGGATGACCACGAGAGCAAGGGCGAAGAGTTGCGCCCTGGGAGTCAGGCCGTTGATCCAGTATGCCAACGGATAGCCTAGCGCCATGCAGGCCAGCGTGGCGAGCGCCGAGATGATGAAGGTATTGGCAATGACCTTCAGATAGAGCGGCGAGCCGAGTAGCTCGCCATAGTGCGCCAGCGTCGGATGGGGCCAGCCGAAGCTGCGGATCAGTGTGTCGAGTAGCGGTAGATTGAAAGCCAATACCATCAGCATGAGCAATGGCGCGACCAGCTTCAGCTCCGCTCGGCTGCTGCGCGGCAGCGCAGCGCTTTTTTTCGTCGGGTGCATTTTCAAAGCCCCAGCTTGAAGAGTTGCCACCGCTTTTCGACCACGGAGGCATGGGCGGCCCAGAATGCTTCATTGGGGAGGATTTGTACTTCCCGATTGGCCCGGCTCGTCGGGAACTGCGCCAGCTTGTCCTGCGGGAGCAGCTTGTCCAGGTAGGGACTATTGCCGGTATAGGGGATGATCTTCGCCGCCTCTGCCTGGGAAGCGGGCAGCGTCATCTGATGGAGCAGACCAAAGGCGGCGCTGGCTTGGGCCGGCGCGGCGCCTCGCGGCATGACGAAGTAACCAATATTCAGCAGCCCCTGATTGAATTCCAGGCGCAGCTTTGGGTTCCCCGCAACGCGACCCGAATAGGAGGCGGCGTAGCGGACTTCGTTATCCAATAGCAGTTGCGCGGGCTGGGCGCCGCTGGACCACCATACTGGTACGTGCGATTTGATCCGCTCCAGGCTGGCGAAGGCTCGATCGAAGTCGATTGGGTAGAGGTTCTCGGGCGCCACGCCATCGGCAAGCAACGCGATGGGTAGGGAGTAGTACGGGATATCGGGCAATGAACGCCAACCCGGAAACTTCGTGGTATCCCAGAAATCCTTCCAGTTGGCCAAGGGAGTGGCATCGGCCCGTCCGGATAGCGCGACCGAGAAATACTGATACCCCATCCCATGTGTGTGCCGCGCCTCGGGGAACATCGCATCGGGATCGATCCGTGCCCAGTCCAAAGGCGCTAGCAGGTCAAGCGCCATGGCTTGGGCCAAGGCGGGGCCGCCGATTTCGTGCAGCACGGCGTCGATGCGCCCGGATTCGACCATCGCCCGCAGTTTTCCCAGGGGCGTTCCGGTGGTGTCTTCCCGTTGCACCGTGATGCCGGTGCGCGCGGTGAAGGGATCGATATAGCCTCTTTGGAGAGCCTCGCCGGACTGGCCCCCGGCCGCGATGATGCGGATGGACTTGGCCGTTGCCGGCGTCGATGCCGCGGCACGCACCAAGGCGGGTGCGGCGCACGCGCCCATGGTAGCCAGCGACGACTTGATGAAAGTACGACGTTCCATGAAGGACTCCGTTAGTGCAGGTGGGTGACAGCAGCGGGGGGATGCGCCAACTCGGCGGGTTGTTTGGCCGGAAGCAGCCAGACGGCGTCTTCTGGCCACGAGAGCACCACATGGTCTCCGATCGCGAACCGGACTTTTTCGTCGTTGGTGGCGACGATGAGCGGACGCGCCTGGCGGGTTTGGACGTGATAGCGTACGGACTGCCCCAGATAAACAATATCCAGGACGCGCCCTTTGAGGCCCGCGTGTCCGGCGGATGGGGCGGATAGTGTGGCCCGTTCGGGCCGGACGATCGCCTGCACGAGATCGCCGTCCGATGGCGGTTGTGATAGTCCCGCGGGATGGACTACCAGCCTTTCCCCTTCTCCAAGGTCAAGAATGAACTTGGAACCTGCCGTCGCGAGACGGCCGTGCAGGAAATTGGCTGTACCCAGAAAGCCGGCCACGAACGAATTGTTTGGCCGTGTGTAGATTTCTTGCGGCGACCCCACCTGTTGCATCGTGCCATCGGCAAGGAGCATCACCCGGTCAGACATGGACAATGCCTCTTCCTGATCGTGGGTAACAAGGATGGTCGTTGTACCCAGGGATCGCTGCAGGCGCCGCAATTCCACTTGCACCTCTTCGCGCAGTTGTTTGTCCAACGCTCCCATGGGCTCGTCCAGCAACAGGATGTCGGGCTGGAAGACCAAGGCTCGCGCGAGCGCCACGCGCTGTTGCTGCCCGCCGGACAACTGCGCGGGCCGACGGCTTTGCAGACCGTCCAGGCGCAGCAACGCGAGCACTTCCTTCACCTTTTTATCTATTGCGCCGGCATCGTTGTGCCGGATCCGCAAAGGAAACGCGATGTTCTCGCGCACCGATAAATGGGGAAAGAGCGCGTAGCTTTGGAAGACGAGGCCGATGTTGCGCTGTGCAGGGGGGAGTCGGGTGACGTCGCGCGGACCCAGGAAGATCGCGCCTTCGCTAGGCAGCGTAAGCCCGGCGATCAAAGCCAGCGTAGTGCTCTTGCCGGAACCGCTTGGGCCGAGGATGGTTAGAAACTCCCCTTGACCCACGTGCAGATTCAGATCGCGCAATGCTGTCGTGCCATCGTAATGCTTGGACAGTTTCGCAATGGTGATTGCTGTCATGTCGACTCCCCTGTTCTTGTTGACGCTACCGTGCTTGGGTGCTCAGTAGGTATGGGCGTTGGTTTGCGCCGTCAGCTTGTTGTCGCGTACGTTCTTGACGGCTGCGCGCAGGTCGTCCAGGTACCTGTCCATGACAGATTGGTGCACCGGATTCACCATGAAGTGGATTGCCACGGGATCCACGCCGACGCCGACGAACCATCCCTTGTTGTCCAGTTCTTGGGCGACAGCGTTGATGTCGACCGATGGATCTCGCGATCGATAAAGCACGAAAGAGAGCTCGCTATGAGGACGGAGCACTTCCAGGCCTTCGATGTCTTCGATTCCCTGGATCATGCGATTGCGCGTATCGGCCACGATCTTGGCGATACCTCGATATCCCTCGGTGCCCAGGTAATTCATGACCGCCCACGCCGAGGCGACGGGGCTGGCCGGGCGTGTACCGAGAAAGGTGTCGGTCTCGTAGTGGCCACGCGGCCAATCGTCGAATTCGAAGCGTTGGTGTCGTTTGAAGATCTCGTTGCGATAAAGAATCAGCGAGGCGCCTTTCGCGGCGAATCCGTACTTGTGGATGTCGGCCGAGATGCTGGTGACGCCAGGCAGAGAGAAATCAAAGTCAGGAATGGGTTCGCCGTTGAGCTTCATGAACGGACCGAGAAAGCCGCCCACGCACGCGTCCACATGCAGCGGAACCTGATGCTTCAACGCGACTTCCGAAAGTGCGGCGATCGAATCGTAGACTCCATGCGGGTATGCAGGAGCGGAACCCACGATCAGTGCCGTGCGCTCGTCAACGGCAGCATCCAGCGCCTGGACGTCGACCCGGAAATCGTCGCCGATGGCAATGCGCTGCACGTCCATGTCCAGGTAATACGCGGCCTTGTTGAACGCCGGGTGTGCCGAGCGCGGGACCACGATCTTGAGCCGTTCATTGCCGGCGGCAACCCCAGTCGCCCTTTTCAGGCTACGTGCCGATTTCACTGCCTGGAAAATGCTCTCGGTACCCCCCGAAGTGAAGCTGCCTGCGGCGCCAGCCGGAGCATTGAACAGGGAAAGCGCCATGTCGATGACTTCCGATTCAAGGTGCTGGACACTGGGGAACGCCTTGCGGCCCAGGCCGTTCTCCATGAAGTACTTGGCCGAGGCGCTCTTCGATACGGCGCCGAGCGCGTCATCCAGCCAGTAGACATAGAGCGCCATCCTGCCTTCGTCCCAGCGGTAGTCCCCATTCTTGGCGTCATCCAAGCGCTTTTCCAGCGCTGGCCAGGGCGTGCCGGTGGTTGGAAATCCGATTCGCGGAGATAGAGGGGAATGAGGCGTGGTCATGGCAGGTGCTTTATGTGAAAGTGAATGAAAAATTAAGATATCACGAACGATTAGATTTGTGATCACAAAAATGGGTCGGGAATTCCCGTATGAGGCCAGGACGATCCAGGGTGATCCGCGAAATTCCTGTGAGAACGCCCAGTTCCATGGGCGCGCGTATGCCTGCCGGAAGGTCGACGTTCAATGTGATTGGAGCTTTTGCGAGAAGGCCTATCGGCGAGGCCTGAAAGCTGCCGCGTTCCGACAGCGCGGAGCGGGAAGACGGACTACCGCGGCGAGCACTTCCGTCGATGCGCCGGGCTCCTGTGGCAATAGCCGGCTCGATACGGGCGCGCCACGCGCCGCGGTATGCCGCGCCGGCTCAGGCGAAGCGATCGACCGAGCGCCACGGCCCCAGGATGGGTTCTGCCGTTACGTCGTGCTCGGGCCAGATCCGACTGTCACTCCAGGCGAAACGCCGAGGAGCATAAATGCTGAGACCCGGCGTGGCGACAGCGAGCGCCGTGCCGATGCCCGCAAAGTTCAGCTTGAAGTGGTAGCCCGACTTGATGCCGACAAAATCGAATTCGTTCGGTTCGACGCCATGGCTACGGAACCCCTGTGGATCGTGAATCAGTCCAGGTTGGCTGGTGGCGATGACGACGGAGCCATCGGGCATGCGCAAAGTCGCAGTCAGGCCAAGTTGAATCAAGGTTCCCTGCTTGTATGGCCCGCTCACGACGTAGCTGCCCGGCCCCAAGGCGATGACCTCGACCGCGGTTTCCAGTGACGACAGGCCAGGCGTATCAATGCCCCCGAGTCTGGCGACGAAACGAGCGCCGACGCCAAGTGCATGCGCATCCTGGACCGCTACGGCATCGGTCACTGTCACGGCGCCGCGCAGCGGCCGCTGGCGCTGCTGGGCATGGCGCAGGATTTCAATGCTGTCGCCAGGCGCGCCAGCAAGCACGCGATCTCCCATATCCGCCAAAAGAAACGGGCGTTCCTTGGGACTTTCCTGAACGGTGTCGAGAGCGGCTTCCGTGGTCGGTAGCGTATCTAGAAATTCATCACGCCGAAGCCAGAAATCGCCTGCCAGCTTTGCGGACAGCTTGGCGGCGAGCACGGCATCGCCATCGGCGATGACCAGCGCGCCCTGGCCCATGGCCTGGCCGTTGGCGTAGGGAAAAACGTTGAGCAGAGAAATATCCAATATCGCCGGGTGTTGGTGCAGCATCTGGCGGGCTTGCTCGTGCAGCGCTTGGAGCGGGCCTGAACTGGTGTCGGCATTCCCTGGCAGAATCATGCGGGCCTTGGTGAGCACCGAAACCGGCCTGATCTTCTTGCGGATCGCGGCCTCCAGCAGTTGGACGCAGCGGCGGCCGCAGTCCATGACGTCGCGATGCGGGTTTTCCTTGCAGGCGCTGACAATGTCTGCCGCAGTCAGCATGTCGGCCGTCAAATGGCAATGGAGATCCAGGCCGACGGCAATGGGTACGTCCTCGCCCACCCACGCGCGCAAGAGTTTAAGGAAGTGGCCTTCGACGTCGCCAATTGACGCGGTGGCCATGGCGCCATGCAGCTCCAGCGCGATGCCGTCGATTCGTCCAAATTGGTCCAGAGTGCTTGCTATGCTTGTCTTGAACCGCGCCACGAGGTTCTCGTACACGTCTTCATCGACCGGGCCGCCAGGCGCAGCCTCGGCGAAGAGGGCCGGTATGGCCGTGTGTCCTCGCTGCGTCAGCTCCGAAACAATGCCTCCCAAGGTAGTGCCCGCGCCTTGCATCTTGGATATGAGCTCGGGGCCTTCGATCCATGTAAATGCGGTTGCAGTGGTCCGGCGAGGGCTGAACGCATGTGTCTCGTGGAAAAAGCCGCCAGCAACAATCTTCAAGGATTCGGTTTTCATGCCAGTTCAGACGCTCAGTTGACTCGCGGCATTTGCGTGTCGCGGATCATCTGCCCCATTTCCTGGAGGCCCTTTTTTAATTGTGCGGCATATTCGGCGCCGTTCAGCGGCATTGCGTCCATGCCCAATTTGTCGAATGACTCGAGCGTCGCGGCATCACGGACTGCTCCGATGACTGCATCCTGCAAAATGGCAAGCACCTCGGGCGGAGTGCCAAGCGGCGCTGCAAGCCCGATCGAGGCGTCGATCTGTACTGGCCAGCCGCTCTCCCGAAGCGTTGGTATGTCTGGGTACTCGGGCCAGCGCATAGTACCCACTGACGCAATCATTCGCAGTTTGCCGGCTTGCATGTGCGGTAGAACGTCGGAGGGGTTCGCGACGGTGACGTCTATTTGCTTGCCCAGGAGGGCGTTAACCGTCTCGGTGCCGGACTTGTACAAGACTTGTTCGAACTTGCCTCCGGTCTGGCGACTGAGCTCGAGCACCGCGAGGTTGACAGCGGCGCTGGGTGAGCCGAGAAAAACGCCATCTCCCTTCTTTGCGTTGTTCAGCAGGTCTTGCAGGGTGAGATAGGGGGAATCGGCCCGCACCACGATGCCGTAACGGTACCGTCCCACGCCAGCCACAAAGGCGAAATCCTGATCTGCATAGGGGAGCTTCATCAGGTGCGGCAGGATTGCCTGTGTGGAATAAGTGACCACGCCGACGGTGTAGCCGTCCGGGGTCTGCCGCGCGACATAGCTTGGGCCGAGCGTGCCGAGCGCACCAGGCTTGTTTTCGACCACCACGGGTCGGCCTAGTCTCGCTTCCATGCCCTTGGCCAGAACGCGCGCAGCCACATCGGTGCTACCGCCAGGGCCGTAATTTACGACGAGATGAACTTCGTTCTTGGGAAAGTCTGCCGCCGCGGCGGCTGTCCCCAGGCTCGAGAGGGCAAGGAAGGCGGCGAGGGCTATGCGCGCGCCTGGGCTGGCATCGATGCTGCAATTCTGGGACCTGGTGTCGGCCATGTCGAATCCCCGGAGTGTCGGTGTTGTTCTTTTAATGTATCACTAATTTATATAAATGTGATCACAAAATAGCGCTTGGGAATTCCCTTGCCACCTGGCCAAGCAATGACGCCGGAGTGCGCCGCGCGAAATTCTGGGAGAATTGGCCCTGTTTTATGTCACATTCAACTCCGCCATGCAGCGTGTCATGTCCGAAGCAACCCCAGAAACAGCTATGCGAGAAAGCGTCTATCAAGGCATTCGCGGGTCTCTGATCTGCGGGCGTTTCGCGCCCGGGGAAAAGCTGCTGCTGCGGCAACTCGCGTCGGAATTCGAGGTCAGCCTGACCCCGGTTCGAGAGGCGCTGCACCGCCTCATTGCGGAAGGCGTGTTGACGCAGGAGCACAGCCGCTCCGTGCGTGTGCCCATATTGTCGAAAGCACGGGTGCTGGAGTTACGGGACATCCGCCTTTCGTTGGAAGGCCTGGCTGCCGAACGCGCCGCCGCGAACGCGACGGCGGCGGATATCAAGGTACTGGAGCGGTTGGCGGGCGAGGTCGAGGCCGCCCGTCGTGCAGGTGATATCGCAAAGGACACGCAAAAGGTGGCCGAGTTTCAGGTCGCTCTTTACCGGGCGAGCGAAATGCCTGTACTTGTGCGGCACATCGAAATGCTGTGGCTGCAGACCGGCCCCTACATCCGGCTGTTGCATCCGGATTTCATCCGCATGGTGCAACAAGTGCGCGCAGGATGGCGATATGAGCTATGCGACGCTTTGCGTGAACGCGACGGTGGCAAGGCACGGCAATTGATAGAGACCGACATTTCCGAAGCTCTCACTTATTTAGCAAATCTCTTCGACGCGGCCGCATTGATCAACCACGCTTGAGAGCTTCGGTTGCTGAGCGTGGAGTGATGGGTCCGCGTGGCTCTCTATCGTGCGGAGCGGCTCAGCGCACCGCGAACCAGGCCCCCTCCATGCTGCCATTCATGCCGCAGAACGGTGGACCAAAACCGTCGTTTTCCACCCCGGCGGGCCGCGTTTCGCGCACCGCCAGCACGGCGCCGCGGCGCGTCAGGTCCAGGGTCCAGGGCGGCCCGTCCTGGTAGGTGACGATCAGGCTGTCGCCGACGGCGACTGCCTTGCCGCTCAGGTCGCAGACCCAGCGGCCGTTGTAGGGCTGGGCCGAGTTGGCGGCCACGAAAAACTGGCCGTCGGCGACTCGGGTGATTTCGATTTCGCCTTCGAGGTTCTTCCACTTGCCGACAAAGCCGGCAGGCGGCTGCGGATTGATGGCCTTCAGAAATTCCAGGCGGTAGCGCATGCTGGTGCCGATCTCCTTGACCGGCGTGCTTCCGGCAAAGGGCTCGGCATAGATCTTGTCCCGCACGCCCAGGAAATAACGTTGATCGGCGGTCAGCGACTTGACCGCCTCGGCGTCGAGCTTGCCACGCACTGCTTTGTACTGCTGCGCGATGGCCGCGTCCTGGTCGGCCAGCGCGGGGTGGGCGCAAATGGCTTTTTCGACCGGAGTCGCGGCTTTGGCGCAGTTGAAAGAGGGGGCAGCCGCGGCGCTGCCCGCCATGGCCAACGATGCTGCAAAGACCAGATGACGGATCATCGTGTGTAGGGCTCCAGGTTGTGTGCAAGTCCGGGCAGCCCGCAGGCGCCGAGACAACGGCGCAGTGTACCGGCGCGGGCGTTGTTGGGGCCGTTGCCGTCCGCGCGGTCACGCGTGCCGCGCCGCGGGCTACTTCTTCTTCTGGCTGGTCTTGGCCTGTTTCCAGAACGCTGCCGCCGCGGGAGACAGGCGGTTCTCGTTCAGGCATGCCAGTCCGACGCGCCGTGCCGTCTTGGGCAGCAAAGGCCGATAGACCACGCCGGGATAGGCGTCTGGCAATGCCATCGATGCCACCACCGATATTCCTTCGCCCTTCTGTACGAACGCCAGAATCGACAGCATCTGGGTCAGTTCGTGCGAGATCTTCGGCGCGGTGTCGGATCGCGCGAACATCTTGGCGACCAGGCTCTGTGATCCCGCGTGGGTCAGGATCAAGGGGTAGCGGCCCAGATGGCGGATGTCGATGGATGCCGCCGCGGCCAGCGCATGGCCTTCCGGCAGGACCGCAACCAATTCGTCCTCGGCCAATTGCAGGGTATCGAAATTGCTTTTGGGCAGGGTGACGACGCCGATCTCCAGCCGGCGTTCGATCAAATCCTGTTCGATCTCGGCATCGGCTTTCTCGAAGACCCGTACATCGATGCCGGGATAGAGCTGCCGGAAACGTTGCAGCAGCGGCGGCAGAAGCTGCAGCGAGGAACTCAGGCCGAACGACCCCAACCGAAGCATCCCGCTGTTGAGGCCCGCGCTTGCGCCCGCCGTTGCCTGGATGAGGTGCATCGCGGCAAACAGGTCGCGCACGTGGGGGAGTATCTGCTGCCCGGCATGGGTGAGTTCCAGCTGCGGGGCATTGCGATCGATCAGGTCAGTGCCCAGCGTGGTTTCGAGCGCACGCAACACGTGGCTGGTGGTGGACGGCGTCATGCCTATCTTGGAGCCGCCGCTGGCGATGCCGTCCGACGCCGCAAGCGACAGGAATAGCTCCAGTTGACGCAAGGTGGGCGCATTGGGTCCAAGCGGAGATGTCATATTGAATTCAAATTCAATTGTTGTTGAATCCTTTGAATTCTAGACTTATTCCCGTCGCCACCGGAAAAAGTCCATGCTCTCGCCACTCGTTGCCACTCTGCGTTCCTCTCCCATTCAAGTCATGGCGGAGCAGACCCGCCAGGCCATTCAGCAGGGCCGCAGCGTCATCGACATGACGCTGGGCGAGCCCGATTTCCCGACGCCTGCCCATATCTGCGAGGCCGCGGCGCGCGCCATCGCGGACGGCCAGACGCGTTACACGCCGATCAACGGGACCCCGCTGTTGCGCGAGGCGATCGTCGAGAAGTTCCGCAGGGATAACGGCCTCGAATGCACGCCGGCGCAGATCAATGTGGGTTGCGGCGGCAAGCAGGTGATCTATCAGGCCTTCCTGGCCACCTTGTCGCCTGGCGACGAGGTGATGATCCCGGCGCCGTACTGGGCGTCCTACAGCGATATCGTGTCGATGAATGGCGGCGTGCTGCGTCCCTTGGCGACGGCGCCGGACGAAGCTTATGCGCTGCATCCGCAGGTGCTCGAGGCAGCCATTACGCCGAAGACCAAATGGTTGGTCCTGAACTCGCCCAGCAACCCCAGCGGCACCGCCTACACGCAACAGCAGCTGGAGCAGTTCGCCGCCGTCATCCGGGGGAGCCGCAATCAGGACTTCCTGATCATGGTCGATGACATTTACGAACACATACTCTATGACGGCAGGTCTTTCGTCACGTTCGCACAGGTCGCGCCGGATCTGGCGCATCGGATCCTGACCGTCAACGGCGTATCCAAGGCCTACTCGATGACGGGCTGGCGGGTAGGTTACGCCTGTGGTCCCGGGTTCTTGATCGATGCCATGACGAAAGTGCAGATGCAGATCAACTCCCACACGTCCTCGGTGTCGCAGGCGGCCGCAGCCGCCGCGCTCGCGGGCCCGCAGGACGAGGTGCGCCGGCGCTGCGGCATCTTCCAGCAGCGGCGCGATTACCTGCTGGCGCAGTTCGCGCGGATCGATGGCCTGGTGACGCCCCGGCCGGAAGGCGCGTTTTACCTGTTTCCCGACGTGCGCAGTTTCATCGGCCGCAAGACGCCTGCAGGACTACGCCTGGAGGATGACGTTGCGCTCGCGTCGTACCTGCTGGGCGCGGGCGTGGCGGTCGTGCCGGGTTCGGGATTCGGCATGCCGGGATTCATGCGTCTTTCGTACGCGACCTCCGACGAAAACCTGCACATCGCCGCCGCCCGCATGGCCGCCTCTCTGGGCAATCTTCAATAGCTGCGGCGTCTGCCGCCGCCATTTTTCAAGCACTCATACCAAAGCTTTCCTAAGGGGGAATGTTGCATGTCCACGGTTTCGCAGATCATCGGTAAACGCCTGTACGAGGCGGGGTGCCGCCACGCATTCGGCATTCCTGGCGGCGAGGTCCTGTCCGTCATGCGCGGATTGGACGATGCAGGGGTCAAGTTCACGCTGGTCAAGCATGAGAACTCCGGCGGCTTCATGGCGGAGGGCGTGTTCCACCGCACGGGCGCGCCGGGCGTGCTGGTCGCCACCCTGGGGCCCGGCGTGGCCAATGCGGTGAATGTGGTGGCCAATGCGCTGCAGGACCGCGTGCCCATGATCTTCCTGACCGGCTGCGTCGACGAGGACGAAGCCGCCACTTACACCCACCAGGTGTTCGACCATGCCGCTCTGATGCGGCCGATCACCAAGGCCTCGTTGCGCATGACGGCGGGCAATGCCGAGGCCATCATGGACAAGGCGCTGGCCATTGCCATGGACGATCCCCCGGGGCCGGTTCACGTCGACGTGCCGATCAGCGTTGCCATCGCCGAGGCCGCCGTGGCCAGGGGCGCCCGGCGCGTCCAGCCGGCCCCGGCCGTTCCCGCGCATACCGAGCAGCTCGAACTGGCACGGTCGTGGTTGGGCAAAGCCAAGCGCCCCGTCATCATCGCCGGCGTGGAGGCCTTGCATCATCGCGCGGAGGAGCAGGTCCGCGCGCTGGTGCAGAAGCATCGGATCCCGCTGATCACCACGTACAAGGCCAAGGGCATCATCGACGAGCGCGACGATATGGCCGTGGGCGGCATGGGCCTTTCGCCGAAGGCCGACAACATCGTGCTGCCGTTGATCAAGGAAGCGGACGTGGTGCTGTTGCTGGGCTACGACCCCATCGAAATGCGGGTGGGCTGGCGCAACATCTGGGAGGACGGCGCGCACGTGATCGAGCTGTCCTCGAACCGCAATACGCACTACATGCACCAGTCGGCGATCAGCTTCGTGGGCGATATCAAACACGGGATGGAGGTGTTGGCCGATGGCCTGCGCACGGTATCTGAATGGAAGGGCGACGAGGTTCAAGCCATCAAGCGTGCGCTGGCGGACATCTATCGCGTCGACGAAGAATGGGGCCCCGGCGCCATCGTGGATGTTGCGCGCGCGGAAATGCCGGCCAATACCGTGGCGTCGGTCGACAGCGGCGCGCACCGGATCCTGCTGTCCCAGACCTGGCAGTGCTACGAGCCCCGCACCCTGATGCAGTCTTCGGGTCTCTGCACCATGGGTTGCTCGCTGCCGCTGGGCATAGGCGCCAAGCTGGCCGAGCCCGACCGCCCCGTGGCTGTCTTCACGGGCGATGCCTGCCTGGAGATGACGCTGGGCGAATTGGCGACGGCCCGGGACGCCAAGACCCCGGTCATCGTCTTCGTGTTCGCCGACGAATCCCTGTCCCTGATCGAGATCAAGCAGCGCGGCACCGGGCAGCCGAACCTGGGAGTGGATTTCCCCGGGACGGACTTTGCGGCCGTGGCCAGGAGCATGGGCGGCCTGGGCTTCGACGTGCAGGACCGCGCGGGCCTGGCGCAGGCGATACGCGCGGCCCTGGCGGCAAAGACGTATTCGATCATCTCTTGCCGCATCCCGCGCAAGGCGTACGACAACCGGATCTGAGGCACGCGCGGGACGGATTGCGGCAACCAGGCAGGAAAGTGCTTTCAGCTTCAAAAAACCCAAGGGGAATGCCCAATGAAGCGACGCTGTTTTCTCAAGGTATGTGCTGTATCGATGGCCGCGGCGCCGGTGGTGGCGCGGGCCCAGGACCGCATCATCAGGATCGTGGTGCCGTTCGCGCCAGGAGGCTCTGGCGATCTGATTCCACGCATTGTTGCGCCGGCCATGTCGGAACGGCTGGGCATGACGGTGATCGTGGAGAACCGGGCCGGCGCTGGCGGCGTGATCGGCGCGACCTATGTGGCGCGCGCGCCCGCGGATGGGCTCACGCTGGGGGTGGCGACCGTCAGCACGCATGCGATACAGCCCGCGGTGCTGGCAAAGCCGCCGTACAACCCGCTGAAGGATTTCACGCCCATCTCCAATCTGGCTCGGGTGCCCAATGTGATTTCCATCAATCCGGGCCTGTCGGCGCAGGACATGGCCGAGTTCATCGTGCTGGCCAAGCAGCGCGGCGGCGATATCACCTACGGGTCGCCCGGCGTGGGATCGCTGGGGCACATGATGGGCGAACTGTTCGCCCAGGCCACGGGCGCGCCCATGCGGCATATTCCGTACCGTGGGGCCGGCCCGGCGTTGCAGGACGCCATCGCGGGCCACGTAGATGTGCTGTGCGACAACCTGCCCGCGTCATTGCCCCATATCCAGGGCAAGCGCTTGCGCGCGCTGGGGGTGGCCTGGCCCGGCAGGGTGGAGCAGTTGCCGGACGTTCCCACCTTTGCGCAGGTCGGTGTACAGGCGCTCAATGATCCTGCCTGGTTCGGACTGGTTGCGCCCGCGGGAACGCCCGCGGCTTTTGTGCAGCGTGTCAGCGAGGCGGCCGCGGCTGCGCTGAAAAATCCGGAGGTGGCCAGCCGGATCAGGCAGTTGGGCGCGGTGCCTCAAGGCGGCCAGCCGGAGGCATTCGCGGCCGATATCCAATCCGAACTGGATAAATGGCGCCGTGTTGCCAACGCCGGCAACATTTCCCTGGAGGCCAATTGACTGATCAATCTCTTGATTGCTCCAGCGAAACGCTAGCCTGGTTGGAATCGCTGATCGCCTGCCCCACCGTATCCGGCAGCCACTCCAACCTTGAGCTGCTGGCGCAGGCGGAATCGTTCCTGCGCAAGATTGGTTTCGCGGTGCGCTACACCTACAGCGAGGACCGCAAGCGTGCCAACCTGTACGCCAGCTTCGGGGGCAGCGTGGGCGGAATCCTGCTTTCCGGCCATACGGATGTCGTGCCGGTGGCGGGACAGGATTGGACTCGGGATCCGTTCCGCCTGACCGACGAAGGCGAACGGCTCTATGGCCGCGGCACGTGCGACATGAAGGGATTTCTCGCATGTGTGCTGGCGACCGTGGGTCGCCTGGGCAGCGGCAGGCTGGCCCGGCCCGTGCATATCGCGCTGACTTACGACGAAGAGATCGGCTGTGTCGGCGTGCGTGGGCTGCTGGCAGACCTGCGGCAGCAAGGCATTCAGCCGTCCGCGTGCATCGTCGGCGAGCCGACCCGCATGGAGGTTGTGCGTGCGCACAAGGGCCGTCACTCCTGGCGCTGCAATGTCCGGGGCAGGGCAGAGCACTCGTCACTGAGCGGCACGGGCGTGAACGCCGCGGAGACGGCCTGCGTCCTCGCGGCGGAAGTCGCGGCGCAGGCCCAGGCATTGCAGTCCGCAAAACGTGACGAGGGCTTCTATGTGCCCTTCTCGACGATGGCGGTTTGCCGTGTGCATTCCGGACATGCATCGAATGTGATTCCCGAAGAGGCGGAGTTCGACTTTGATCTGCGGTTCCTGCCGGGCGTCGATCCCGACGCCGTATTGGCGCCCATCCATCAGCGCGCCGGGGAGCTTGAGCGGACGATGCGGCATAGGGTTCCCGAATCGCAGGTGCTGCTGATGCAGCGCACATCGGTGCCTGCATTGGTGCCCAGGCCGGATACCGACATGCTGGTGGAAGCCTTGTTCCAGGCCGGAGCGCAAGTTGGCGGGCACGTTGCGTACACAACGGAAGGCGGGCTCTATCAGCAAGCGGGCATTCCGGCCTTGGTCTGCGGGCCAGGCGACATCAACCAAGCCCACACGGCGGATGAGTACATCCTGCGCAGCCAGCTCGGGATGTGTGAATCCGTGCTGGAGCGGTTGCTGGCAGGCGGGCCGTGATACGCATAGGTGCGGCGGAGGCGACTGCCTCCTGCCTTCTGCCGCCGCTGTTGGTCCGCTGGGCCCAAACGCATCCCGGCGTACCCATCCGACTGCGGGTCCTCAGCGCTGAAGCCATTTGCGCCGGCTTGCGGGAGAACGAGCTGGATATCGGCTTCACGCATGGTGCCGTCGGGATGGCGGGATTGCTCGCTCGTCGCTGGATGAACGAAGCCTGGCTGGTCGTCGCGCGGCCGCAGCATCCCCTGGCGCAGGGCGTGGGGCCGATATCGCTGGACATGCTGCGCCAGGCCCAATGGGCCTGGCTGGCGGCATCGGAAACCGCCCAGGATGCGGTACGGCAGAGATTCGAGCATGGCGTTGGCGCCTTGGACGTGGCGCTCGGATTGGGTTCGGTCCAGGCAGTGATAGCCATCGTGCAGAACAGCGATCTGCTGGCATTCCTGCCGCGCCACGCCGTACAGCCCGCCCTGCATCGAGACGCCCTGACTGCGCTGGAAACGGAGGGCACGCCGCTGAGCCTATCGCTTGAAATGCTCACGCGCCCGGACCTGCGGCTGTCTGGGCCGGTGGCGGGTTTCCTGGACTTTTGCCACGCAGAGGTCGCCGAACTTTCGTCCACGGCCAGCTGCGGGGCGGTGAGAACGCCTGCCTGGCCGGGTTGAAGGCAGGCCCGACGCAGCCTATGCCAAAAAGACGGAAAAATTCATCGTGAAAAAGTCAATCAAAAAAATATAGATCGTTGATTCTTATTGAATTGCTCCGCCAATTTGAATGAGTTCCGGCGTGGAATGCCCGATTCTTCAGCGCATTGTGGTTTTCTAAATATATAATTCATCTGATAAGCATTCGCATTTAGATATCGGATGGATGAATTGTGCCCAAGAAAACTCAGTTGACAATCGCGCTGTGCGTCCAGTGCTTCAGCCCAGCCGTTGCGCTGTCTTTGATTCTTCCCGCCAGCGCCAGCGCTCAGACCACGACGCTGCAGCCCGTCACCGTGACCGCGGGTTCGGTATCTGAGGAGGCCTTGCCCGCGCCTTATGCCGGCGGGCAGGTGGCGCAGGGTGCGCGCCTGGGTCTGATGGGCAATCAGGACGTGATGGACACGCCGTTCAACGTCACCAGCTATACCTCCGAGCTGATCCAGAATCAGCAGGCGCGTACCCTGGCGGACGTCATGGCCAACGATCCTTCCGTGCGGTTCACGACGTCGAGCGGGCATGCCTATGAGAACTTCCGGATCCGCGGCTTCGACGTCAACCAGAACGATGTGGCGATCAATGGCATGTACGGCCTGGCGCCCATGGGCCGCACGCCGCTAGAGTTCGTCGAGCGGGTGGAGGTGCTGAAAGGCCCGAATGCCTTGTTCAGCGGCATGGCGCCCAGCGGCGCGGTGGGCGGCACGATCAACCTGGTGCCCAAGCGGGCGGAAGACACGCCCAACGCCACCTTCGGCGTGAACTGGCAGGCCGACGGCCAGCTGGGCACGACCATCGATGCCGGCCGCCGCTTCGGCTCCGCCAATGAATGGGGCGCGCGCGTCAACGGCTCGTTCAGCGACGGCGCCACCACGCTGGACGGCCAATCCAGAAAACGTGAGTTCCTGTCCGCCGGGCTGGATTATCGCGGCAGCGCCTTGAGCGCGTCGATAGACGCTTACCACAGCCAGGAGTCGTTCTCGGGCGGCACGCCGGCCATGTTCTGGTTCGGCGGCTCCGTCGTTCCGGAGGCGCCCGATCCCCGCATCAACCAGTTCAGCACCGGCTATGGCAGCATCCAGAGCAACGCCGTCGTGGCGCGCGCCGAGTACCGCTTCAATGACAGCGTATCGGCCTTCGCTGGCGTGGGTAGGCGCGACAGCCATCAATCGGGCCTGATCAATGGCACCCACGCGCGGCAGATCGACGCCAACGGCAATTTCACTGGCTCCATCATCGGCCAGCGCGCCTACACGGACGCCACCTCGGCCGAAGCGGGTTTGCGCTCGCGCTTCAACACGGGCAGCGTGCGGCACGAGCTGGTGCTCCAGGCCTCCTTGCTGAAGCTGGAAGACGGGTCGGCCACCGGCACCGCATCGACCTTCAAGTCCAACATTTACGACCCGATCACGCCGGTCATGCCGGCCGTGCCCGGCAGCGCGCCCAAGACGGCGGAGAACACGCTGTCCAGCCTGGCGCTGGTGGACACCATGTCCTTCTTCGACGACAAGCTGCTCCTGACCGGCGGCCTGCGCAACCAGCGCGTGAAGACCACCAACTTCGACAAGACAGGCAAGACGACGGCGCGCTATGACGAGGACGCCGTGACGCCCGCCGTGGCCATCGTCGTCAAGCCCTGGGGACCGGATGTCTCCCTGTATGCCAACTACGTGCAGGGCCTGAGCAAGGGCGATAGCGTCACGGACACCACGGCCAGCAACTATGGCCAGGTGTTCGCGCCCTACAAGACCAAGCAGCAGGAGCTGGGCGTCAAATGGAACGCCGGCACTTTCACCAATACCCTGGCGTTCTTCCAGATCGACAAACCCATGCTGGTCACGGAGGGTTCCACGGCCAAGCCTACGTATGCGGACGGCGGCGAAAAGCGGGTACGCGGCGTGGAATGGAACACGTTCGGCGAGCTGGCCCCAGGTGTGCGCGTGCTGGGCGGCGTCACCTATACGCAAGGCACGCAGGTCAAGACCTCGTATGGCCGCTATGACGGCAACACCGCGGTGGGCGCGCCGCGTTGGCAGGCCAATACCGGGTTGGAATGGGACATGCCCTGGGTACCCGGCCTGACGCTGAGCGGGCGCGTGCAGGCGACCTCGAGCCAATACGCGGATGCCGCCAACAAGCTGCAGATTCCGGGTTGGGGCCAACTGGACCTGGGCGCCCGCTACGCCACGCAGGTCAACGGCCGTGACGTGGTGCTGCGCCTGAACGTCAACAACGTGTTCGACAAGCACTACTACGCCGGCAGTTTCAGCGACACGACGCCTATCGTGACGCTGGGTCCGGCGCGCACCGTGACTGCCTCCGCCAGCATCAGTTTCTGAACGCGGGCTGCGCTGTCCGCCCCTGTACCGGACAGCCGATCCGCCGCAGGGGCTGGCAGGCAGGTATCGGGGATTTCATCCAGGGATGACCATGGAAGTCCTAACTCTTCTCAGCCTGGCCAGCCTGTTCCTGGGCTGCTTCTGTATCTATCGCGCTTCGCCCAATCAGCGATGGGGCGTAGCGCCCTGGCCGGCCCTGTCCGCCCGCGCCGCGGGCGTCCTGCTGCTGGCGCTGGGAGGTTGGGGCTGCCTGCGCGCATTCTCTGCCGTTGCCGCCGTGTTCGTGTTCTGCACGGCCTTGATGCTGTTCTTCAGCCTGCTGCCATATCTGGGCGTGCTGGCGGGCCTGCGCGGAAGCGATACCCATGAAGCCCGCTAAGCCCGCGCCGATCCGGCGCGACTGGATCTCCAAGAGCCTGGCAGGCGTGCTGCTGGGCTTCGCGCTGGCCATGGGCGCCAGCGCGGCGCTTGCCGCGTTGACTGCGGGCATTCCCTTGGCGACGCGCTCGCAGCTGGCCATGTGGCTGGTGCCGCCGGTCTGGCTGGGCATCGCGAGCACCGTCTACTTCTTCGCCAGCGGCCTGCGCGCCTGGATCTGGCTGGGCGGCGCTTGCGCGCTGCTTTATGGCGGGCTGTTTTTCGCCAAGGCGATCTGAGGAGAGTCCGCGACCATGAGAGCCGACTACATACGCATCTACAAATCCGTCCATACCTGGACGGGCATCCTGACCGGCATGGCGTTGTTCATCGCTTTCTACGCCGGCGCGCTGACCGTATTCAAGGAACCGCTTACCCGTTGGGCGACACCGCCCGCGGCCGTCTCGCCGGTGCCGCTGGAAGAGGCGCCCGGCCTCATCGCCAGGACCCTGCAAGCGCGGCCGGATGTGGCCAAGGGGTTCAGTATCCAACTGCAGGACGCTGAAAACGTGCCGGCCCGCATGGGCTGGGAAGTCCGTGACGGGCAGGCCGACGACCACGATGAATCGTCGATCCGCCACTATGTTGCCTATCTGGATGCGGGCGGCGAGTTGCGGCTGGAGGAGTCCGCACCCAGCGGGCTGATGCCGTTCATCGACGTGCTGCACCGCGTGGTGGGCCTGCCCGCGGACAGCGATCCCAACCGCTGGTTAATGGGCATCATCGCATCGCTCTATGCAATCGCCCTGGTATCGGGGGTGATCGTGCTGTTGCCGTCGCTGGTCAAGGACTTCTTCGCCTTGCGGGTCGGCAAGAACCTGAAGCGCATGTGGCTGGATGCGCACAACGTGGTGGGCATCGTGTCGCTGCCATTTCACATCATCATGGCGCTCAGCTCCGTGGTGTTCGCGTTTCACGACGGGATCTATGACCTGCAGGACAAGCTGATGTACGAAGGCAAGCTGGGATCCGTTTTCCAGCGCTCCGGCGGCGGCGCGCCGGCCGGAGAGGCCAGGAATCCCGCAGACATGCTGACGCCCGTGCAACTGGCAGCCCAGGCGCGCAGCCTGGCGCCAGGCTTTGAGCCGAGTGCGCTGCAGTACCAGCAAGTCACCAGCCCGCGCGCCATCGTGCGCGTCTGGGGCAAGGACGACAGCGCGGTGTCGCCGCGGGCGCGGGGCGGTTTCGTGGCGCTGGACCCCTACACCGGCAAGGTGCTCAACCGCGACTATCTGCCGGGCGGGCAGGATGCGCCCAACCTCTGGGTCAGCAGCTTCTTCGCGCTGCACATGGCTTCCTTCGGCGGCGCGGCGGTGCAGTGGCTCTATTTCCTGCTTGGACTGGCGGGCGCCTGGCTGTTCTATAGCGGCAATCTGCTGTGGATAGAAACCCGCCGCAAGCGCGCCAACCGGCAGACCGGCGAGATTCCGGTGCAGCGCTTGGATACGCGGCTGATGGCGTCGGCGACCGTGGGCGTCTGTCTCGGGTGCGTGTGCGGCATTTCCTTGATGATGGTGGCGTCCAAATGGCTGAGCGGGCATGTGAGCGATCTGAATGCCTGGCTCCAAGGGCTGTACTACGCGGCGTTCTTCGCCAGCGTGGCCTGGGCTTTTCTGCGCGGGGGCGCGGCGGCGGGGGTACACCTGCTATGGCTGGCGGCGGCGTTGACGCTGGCGATACCGGCGACTTCGCTGGTGGGCGGCCTGTTTCCCGCCTCCGGGCTTTGGGCGCACGCGTCCGCCGCGGCGCTGGCAGTGGATGCGACGGCCTTGGCGGCAGCGCTGGGGTTTGCCTGGATGGCGAAGGTCAGCGCGCGCAGGATCGGCCAGGGCGACGCCGACAGCGCATGGGCGCCGAGGCGGCTTGCCGCGCGCGAGGGATAGCGGATCGCGGCGCCCATGTCTTGAACAAATGAATGGATGAACATGCGTAAAAAGAACAGCTTGGAATGGCGGGATTGGATGTCGTCGGCGGCGCTGGCGGTTTCCTTGATGGGCGTGGCGCCGGGCATGGCAGCGGCACAGTCCAAGCAGGGCGCCGTGACGCCCGAGGCCCGAGTAGACGAACGGATTTCCCTGCAAAAGGGAGAGTTCCTGGCGGGAACCTGGGCCGCCGATTCCGGCGTGACCCTGGATCTGTTGGACAGCGCCGGGCAGCAAGTGCGCCGGCTGAGTGACGCGGAGAAGCCGGCCGGAACCTTGATGCTGGTGGCGCCGGCAGACGGCCTCTACACCGTGCGCGCGCAGGGCCAGGGCGTGTTCCGGTGGGCCGTGACGGAACGCCTGCCCCTTGCGGAACAGCGTGCGCCCGCGCCGGCGCTCGAGAGCCCGCGCCTGGCCGCGCTGGCGGCGACGCTGGCCGGGGGCGGCACGACGGATGCCTTCTGGGATGAGGTGGCGCGGCGCGGCACGCCGCTGGTCGAGGCCGTGGACGCCAGGCATGACCGCGTCACATTCCTGTGGCGGGGCGCCGAACGCAATGTGCGCCTGTTCGGCGGACCATCGTCGGACCATGCGCAGTTGGTGCGCCTGGGCAATTCCGATGTCTGGCATGCCAGCTTTGTCGTACCCCGATCCACGCGTCTGTCATATCGCCTGGCGCCCGATGTGCCGGAGCTCCCAGGCTCAGGGATGGCGCGGCGCCGCGCCATCCTGGCCACGGCGCAGGCCGATCCGAACAACGCCAAGGCATATCCCGCGCGGGGCGTCGACGCGTACCAAACCTATTCCATGCTGGAACTGGCGGAAGCGCCGCCGCAGTCCTGGGTCGAACCCCGCGCGGGCGTGCGGCAGGGAACGGTCGAGACCCTGGAGCTGCGCAGCGATCTCATGCGCAACACGCGCAAGATCCACCTGTACCGTCCTGCGGGCTGGCAGCCTGGCGCCGCCAACAATCACGTCTTGGTGCTGTTCGATGCCGGCGCCTATCTGGGCCGCGTGCCTACGCCCACCATTCTGGACAACATGATCGCCGCGGGCGTCATTCCGCCGACGGCGGCGCTGCTCATCGACAACCCCACGGCGGAATCCCGCAGCCAGGAATTGCCGCCCAACCCAGACTTTGCAGACTTCCTCGCGAAAGAGTTGATGCCGTGGGCGCGCAAGCAAGGCATCAACGCGCCTGCCGCGCGCACCGTCATCGGCGGGTCCAGCTACGGCGGACTGGCGTCGGCCTATGCGGCGTTGCGCCACCCCGAGGTCTTCGGCAACGTGCTCAGCCAGTCCGGTTCCTATTGGTGGTCGCCCGCGGGCGAGGAGGACCAGTGGCTGACGCGGCAGTTCGTCGCGGTGCGCAAGCTGCCGGTGCGCTTTTTTCTCGGCGCCGGCCTGTTCGAATCCGGACGCGGCGGTCAGCCGGGCATCCTGGAGACCAACCGGCATCTGCGGGACGTGCTGCGCGCCAAGGGCTATCTGGTGACGCACCGCGAGGTGGCGGGCGGGCACGATTACCTGGTCTGGCGCGGGACGTTGTCGGATGGCTTGCTGGATTTGATCGGCACCGGCAAGCAGGGCGGCGGATAAACCCGGCTTGAACGCTGGCAGGGCTGCTCAGCGGGCGTCTTCGGACGCCTCGCCGTTCTCATCCCACCAGTCGCCCAGCGCATCCAGCAGCGGCACGAGCGTTCTTCCGGAAGACGTGAGCTCGTATTCCACGCGCCGCGGATAACCGTCGAAATCGGTGCACTGGACGATGCCGGCCAACTCCAGCTTGCGCAGCTCCAGCGTCAGCATCCGATGCGAGATGGTCGGATTGTCGCGGCGCAGGTCGCTGAAGCGCTTGGTGCCTTCCTTGAGGTAGTAGATCAGCAGCGCCGGCCACCTGCCGCTCTATTCGGGGCTATGCAAGGGCCATGTGCCGCTGGAAACGTTGATCGCCACGTACGGGAAGTAGGCGGGCACGCCGAAGCGTGCCGCGCGCCGCTACGCGCGGGGCGCTTCGCCCTCTTCACGCGCCTCGAGCTCGTTGCCCAGCACTTCGGCCGAATCCTCGCCGCGCGGCGCGGGTTCCAGCGGGCGCCGGGTATGCCCGGCCGCGCGGGCGTCCCCGCCTTCGTCGGGGCGCTCGGATTGCACGAAGACATTCGCCGGCGGCGCGTAGCCCCGCTTGTCCTGGCCGAAGTACACCACGGTGTGCGGGTAGGGAAGCTCGATGCCGGCGGCGTCGAAGTGCTTCTTCAGGAGCCGGTTGTAGCCGCGCTGCACGGCCCACTGCATGCCCGGCGTGGTCTTGATCAGGATCCGGATGGTCACGCCCTTCTCGTTGACCGCGGTGACGCCGGCCACCGTGATGTCTTCCAGGATCTCGGGTCCCAGCACGGTGTCGGTCATCAGTTCGGCGAAGGCGGCGCGCAGATGCACGATCGCGTCGTCCACGCTTTCGCGGTGCGCGATGGTGTATTCGCCCAGGTGGTACGAGAAGTCGCGCATGTGGTTGGCGACGACGTCCACCGACGAGAACGGCACCAGATGGTAGCCGCCGTCCAGCGTGCGGATGCCGACCGAGCGTATCGTCATCTTTTCGACCGTGCCGAACACGCCCGCGACTTGCACCACGTCGTTCTCGTTCATGCCGTTTTCAAGCTGGATGAAGATGCCCGTGATGATGTCCTGGACCAGCTTCTGCGCGCCGAAGCCGATGGCCAGGCCGACCACGCCGGCGCCGGCGATCAGCGGTCCGACGTCGATGCCGATCTGCGACAGCAGCACCATCAGCGTCATCGTCACGATGACGATCAGCGCGGCGTTGCGGAACAGCGCCAGCAGCGTGCGCTCGCGCGCGCTGGGCATGCCGCGCCCTTCGCTCTGGCTGAGGCGGTGCTCGATGATGCTGGCGATCACGGTCCAAGCCAGGGCCGCGATCAGCAGCACGATGACGATGTTCACCGTCATCTTGATGGCCGCGCCGCCGGCATCCGAAGCCAGCCATCGCGACAGGTCGAAGGCGCGCCACGCGTCGAGCACCAGCAGCACCAGGACGATGCGGATGATCAGGCCGACCAGTTTCAACGTGGCGGGCACATAGGCGTTGACGCGCGCTTCCAGCAAGGGCAGGCGCTTGCGCAGGTCGTCCGGCAACCGGATGGGCTTGGCCAGCACGGCGTTCAGGAACAGGATCGACAGGCTGCCCACGCCGATCACCAGCAGCGTCTGCGCGGTGGCGCGGGCCATGAAGGGCAGCGCGTTGGTCGGGTCCACCTGGCTGACCACCAGCAGGATGGTGAAATAGCCGATGCCCAACACATGCCACACGCGCGCCAGGATGTGCAGCCGCGAGCCCATGAACGTCGTCGCGTTGGCGGCGCGCCGGTCCAGGTGTCCGCGCACCGTCTGGCGGTTGCGCCAGATGACGCGTACCGCGTACACGTACACCGCCAGCATGATCAGCAGATTGGCCAGCCGGCCCAGCGCGGGCGACAGCGAGGCCGACACCACCGGATCGATCAGCAGCGTGCCGTAGCCCGCTGCGGTGGCGATGCGCAGCAGCCACGTATTCCAATACCTGGCGTTTTCGTCCGTCATGGGCAAAAGGCGCAGGTGCGGATGCCTCACGGCGAACACCGTGCGGATCAGTACCTTGACGAGCTCGACCGACACGAAGGCTCGCAGGAACACCGCCGCCAGCGTGTCCAGCGTGCCGCGCCCGGGCGTACCCCACAGCGCCGCGGCGCCGCCCGCCATCGCGGCGAGCAGCACCACGCCCGCATCGATGGCCAGCGCGCCCACGATGGCGCCCGCGCGGCGGGACAGCACGCGCATGGAGGCCGGCGCGCCGCGCCTGGGCGGCGTTTCGGGGGCGTGGCGCAGCTCGGCGACCCAACGGTCGATGCGTCCGTAGACATACATGGCGATCATCCGCAGCAGGATGAAGGCGAGGATGGTGGCGGCCGCGGCCGCGGCCAGGGCGAGAGGCTTCAAGGCATGGCCTGCGGCGCTGCTGTCCATGCGCAGGCTGCTGCCCGAGGCCAGTGCGCGCATGTCTTCGACGCCCTGGCCCATGTCGGTCGCGAGGCCCGTCAGGAAGCGCTGGACGTTATCGGCCATGCGTTCCTGCAAGCCGGGTTCGGCGGGCTGCGCGGGCGCCGCGCCTGCGGGGCGCGAGGCGGCGGGTTTTGCGCCGGACGCCTGCGCCCGCAGTTCATCCACCAGCGCCTTGCGCGCTTCGGGATTTTCCAGCAAGTCCGCCAGGGCGGCTGGAGTCAGCGCCGCTGCGGCTGCGGGGGGCGTCTGTGCGAGTAGCGGCGTTGCGGCCTTGGCTTGCCAGGTGAAAAACAGGCAACTCAGCATCGCAGCCAGCAACAAGGCCGCCAGCCAGGGCCTTTCCCGCCAGCGCCGCCAGAGGCTTACGGCGTGAAGGCGGGGCGGGAAAGGGATCGATGCGGTCGTTGCGGATCTCACCACTAGAGAATCTCCTGTGTGATCTGGGCCAGAAAAAGGCGGCGCGTGATCGCGGTCGCAACGCCGCCGCAGGTTCGATGATAAAGGCGCCGCGGCGCGAACCGTGCCTGTCGCACTGGAGCCGCTCGTTTGGCGAATACTCGATATGCCTGGAAAATCCCGGAATTCGTCTCCATTCGTTACCTTTATGGACACCTTCAACTACATGCGCGCCTTCCGGCGCATCGTCGAACTGGGCAGCCTGGCCAAGGCGGCCGAGGATCTGGACATGTCGTCCGCCGGCCTCAGCAAGCAGCTGCGCGCCTTGGAGGCCCACCTGGGCGCCGTGCTGATCCAGCGCACCACCCGCAAGATGAGCCTGACCGACACGGGCGCGGCTTACTACGCCGAGTGCTGCCGGCTACTCGACGAATTGGATGCGCTGGAAAAATCCGTCAAGCGGGAGTCCCGCCTGGTGTCGGGGAGGCTGCGCGTGAACGCGCCGGTCTCGTTCGCCTTGAGCGTGCTGTCGCCGCTGCTGGCGCGTTTTCTGCGCCAGTATCCCGAGCTGCGGCTGGACCTGGCGATGGAAGACCGGCTGGTCGACGCGGTGGGGCAGGGCTTTGACGTATCGATCCGGCTGCGGGCCCAGCTGGACGATTCTTCGCTGATCGCGCGCCGGCTGGCGTCGCTGACGCAGGTGCTGTGCGCGGCGCCGTCCTACCTTGACAGCCGCGGCCGTCCCGACAGCGTGGACGCGCTGCGCGGGCATGACCTCCTCAGCTATACCTTGGCCGAAAGCCCCGGCGCGGTTGCGGACGAGGACGCCGGCCAGCAGGCGGACCCGTTTGCCGGACCCGCCCTGGCGCAGGTCAACAACAGCCTGATGCTGAGGGATCTGCTGGAAGCGGGGCTGGGCATAGGCGCGCTGCCGTCGTTCCTGGCCGCGCCCGCGATCGCCTGCGGCAGGCTCGCGCGCGTCTTGCCGCAGCTGCCCGCCGCGCCACGCCACGTCTACGCGGTCTATCCGACCAGCCGCCACCTGCAGCCCAAGGTCAAGGCCTTCGTGGATTTCATGGTGGAGCATCTGCCGGCGGCCATGCGCGGCGATTGTTGACGCCCAGCGAATAAAGTCCTGCCGGCGGACACCTTACTCCCGCGCCGGCCCGTCCTTAAGCTGGCGTCCATTGAAACGAGATGGACGCCATCATGACTTCTGTACCCGATCACGCACCCGCCGCGCCGCTCACCGTGGACTTCTTCCATGACGTGGTTTGCGGCTGGTGCTATGTCATGTCTCCCCGCCTGCGCCAGGTGGCCGCCGAACTGGGCATTGCCGTGCGCCAGCGCAGTTTCGTGTTGCAGGAGTCGCCTGAACAGATGTGCCAGGTGTTCGGTTCGATGCCGCGCGCCAAGCAGGTGATCCTGGGCCACTGGGAAGCCTGCGCCCGCCATGAGGACCAGTCCCGCATCGACGTCGAGGGCATGCGCGCCGAACCATTCGACTATCCCAGCGGCATGGCCGGGGCGCTGGCTTGCCAGGCCGCGCATCTGCTGGCCGGCGACGCGGGCCATTGGGACATGTTCGATGCGATCCAGCAAGCCCACCTGAGCGAGCACCGCAATGTCGGCGATGGCGCCGTGCTGTTGGACATTGCCGCCGGGCTGGGCCATGACCGTGACGAATTCGCCGCCCTCATGCAGGGCGAGGAGGCGCTGCAACGCGTGCAGGCCGACCGCGCCGCCGCCGCGCGGCTGGCCATCGACTCCATTCCCACGCTGATCGCCGGGCCGCACCGGGCTCGTCTGCGCACCATGTCGACCGCCGATCTGCGGGACAGGCTGCAGGCGCTGATACCGGGGCCGGCCGAGGCTTGAGCGCCGCGCGTCGCTGCCCACGTTTTCCCTTCTTTCCATTTTTTCCGTCCACAGGACGGGAGCTACACGCACAAGGTGCATCATGACTATCCGCTACACCCGCAAATTGCTTGGCCTGGTAATGGGCGCCGCCCTCAGCCTCAATGTGCTCGCGCACGGCGCGCCCGCCCGGGCGCCGGCCTCCGGACAGGAGGTCGGCGTGAGCCCCTGGGGCCCCGACGATGAGATCGGCCGCCTCAACCTGATCACGCCCGAATCGCGCGCCGCGGTCATGTCACGCGTGGCCGGCGGCAAGGTCTATGACCTGGCCACGGAATACTACATGGGCATGCCCAGCTGGCAGGACGCGGGCGATCCCCGTTACCAATTCTGGATGACGCACACGCCGCGCGGCACCGAAGTCGATGACCCCATGGGCGTGGGCAAGGACATGAACGCCATGCGCAGCTACACCGGCACGGCGTTCTCGATGTACAGCCACACCGGCACGCACATCGATGCGCTCAACCATTTCGGCATTCACGGCAAGATCTGGAACGGCTTCCGTGCCGACGAGCATCTGGGCGACCGCGGCTGGAAACGCACGGGCATCGAGAAATTCCCGCCCCTGGTGGCGCGCGGCGTCTTGATCGACGTGGCCGCGCTCAAGGGCGTGGACATGCTGCCCGACCAGTACCGCATTACTCGGCAGGATCTGAAGGCCGCGCTGGCGCGCCAGAAGACCGAACTGCGCGAGGGCGACATCGTGCTGATCCGCACCGGCCGCATGAAGCTGTACAACGATCCGGCAGCCTACATGGCCAAGCCGCCGGGCATGGGGCTGGACGCGGCGCGTTATCTGGTCGAGGAGGGCGGCGCCATGATCCTGGGCGCGGACAACCTCAGTTTCGAGACCTTCCCGTCCGAGGTGTCTGACGACTATGTGCCGCTGCACACCTATCTGCTGGCGCAGAAGGGCGTGCCCATCATCGAGCTGGCGGCGCTGGACGAGCTGTCGCGCGACCAAGTCTATGAGTTCGCCTTCATCGGCGGGCCGCTGAAGATCCGTGGCGGCGATGCGGCGCCACTGCGTCCGGTGGCGATGCCGCTGCGCTGAATTACTTGCTGCGCTTGACCATCGCCACGATGGTCTGCATCAATTCGTCGCGCGCCTGTTCCACGCCGATGTCCTGGGCCACGGCCGCATGCGCCAGGCCGTCGGCCGCGCCGAGCATCGCCCACATGCCGGCCTGCGCAATGCCCGCGGGTCCGGCGTAAGGCGCAAGTATGGCCTGACATTTCTTGATGAAGGCCAACTGGTATTGATGCTTGACCGACGCCAGTTCCGGCGAGCCGCCCAGCGCGGCCAGCACGCCGGGAATCTCGCGTCCCTGGGTCATGACGCATTCGATGTAGCCCGCTGCGATGACCCGGGCTTTTTCCTTCAGGACCGGCTTGCTGGCGGCGATCGCGGCGTCGATGAGCGCGGTCTGGCGGACGTCGAAGTCCTGGTATAGCGCCACCAGCAGTCCGTTGCGCGTGCCGAAGTGGTCGTAGGCCACGGGTTTGGTGATGCCGGCCTCCGCGGCCAGCCGTCCCAGCGTCAGCGCGTCCGTGCCTTCGCCGCTGATCAGCTTCCAGGCGGCGTCCAGCAACTGGCGCTGGCGTTCGTCGCGGGACAGGCGGCGCTGCGGGACGGCTTTGGCGGTGCTAGTCGGTTTTGTGGTCATGCTTGGACTTCCTCCTCGCGGATTACAGCACGCGAGGAGAAAATCTTCTGGCCTATGGTTCGGGCGGCGTCGAGATGCGCGGCGGGAAAGCCCGCGTCCGAAGGCAGCAGCAATTCCGAGGTGGCGACGTTGGCGCCGCAGTAGCCGAAGATGCCGTGGTCGATCTGCGTCTTCATGGCGCCGAAGTAGCCGTGCCGCGCATAAGTGCGTTGGTTGGCCCCGCCCAGCGCGACCAGATGCACGTCGAGGTGTTGCAGCTTCTTGACCAGCTTGCCGTCCGCGTCTTCGTAGGCCCAGCCTTGCGTGAACACCCGGTCGATCCAGCCCTTGAGCAAGCCCGGGAAAGACCACCAGTACACGGGGTAGACCAGCACCAGCGCATCCGCGCGTTCGAGCCGCGCATGTTCCGCGGCGACTTTCGGGAGCGGCTCTCCCTTGCCCATGGCCAGCGCGGTGTCCGGCTGGGTGAATCTCGGGTCGAAATCTTCCGCGGCCAGGTCGGCGACTTCGAAAGTGTGCCGGGCATCGGCGGCGGAAATTCCGTCCGCGATCTGTCGTGCGACCGCATGGGTCAACGAGGCAGGATCGGGATGTGCGACAACGATGAGCGCATGCATGGCGTATCCACTTCATCAAAAAAATTAACCTACCGATGGTAACTTACTTTTGGTAGGTTGTGATTTTGACGTGAAAGGCGGGGCTGTTCCCAGAGAGGCAGCCAGTCCCGTGGAATGCGGGGCGCCCTAGTGGCTGGGAATCTGCGCCAGCACGAGCTGGGTGGTCTGGCGCAGGTGCTGGGCCAGCAGTTCGGCGGCAGTGTCGGCGTCGCGGGCAAGCGCGGCTTCCAGCAGCTTGCGGTGTTCGTCGGCGACGTTGCGTTCCTTGCCCTTTTTCGAGGCGGGGGCGCTTTTGGTTCCGGCATTCAGCTGCACCGACAGGTAGCGGTAACGCGCGGTCTGGTCGCGCAGCAACTCGGCGATGGCGATGAGCGACTTTGAATCGCTGCCGCTGATCAGCGCCGAATGGAAGGAGGAATGCGCTTGTTCCCACTCGGCCGACAGCCCGGATCCGTCCGCCGCATGCAGGGGCAGGCGGCTCAGGCGGTAGTGCGCGCCGGCCAGCCGCTCTTCCCAGTCCAGGCTGCCGCGCGCAATGGCGCGGCGCAGCGCTTCGCATTCGATATGGATCCGGGTTTCGGTGATGTCGAGCAGTTCTTCCGCCGACACGTCCGCCACGCGGAAGCCGCGCTGGTCTTCCGCGACCACGAATCCGCTGGTGGCCAGGCGCGAAAGCGCCTCCCGCAGCGGGATGGCCCCGCTGTCGTAGCGTTCGCAGAGATCCTTGATGCGCAGACGCGCCCCGGGAGGCAGGCTGCCCGTGATGATGTCTGCGCGGATGTCATTGGCCAGGGCCGATGCCGCGGTCCGGAATGGGGTGGAAACGGAAGTCATGCGAAACGATAAGGTTTTTATCTATGAACCTCAAGTTATCCAGGGAAAACCAGAATATATATATTTTTATGAATTACATATTCTGCATGCAACCCTCACCCATCAGGAGATCACGTGAAACTGGCCACCCTACAAATCGACGGCGCGCCTCGCGCCGCCGCCCTCGTGCAAGGCCGCCTGGCGCTGCTGTCCGCTCCCGGCGTCGATCTGGGCACGCTGCTGCGCCAGGGCAAGACGCTGGCCGACCTGGAACGCCTGGCCGCCGCGGCCACGCAGTTCATCGATCCCGCTACCGCGACCTTTCTGTCGCCGTCGATCGAACCTCCGAAGATCTTGTGCGTCGGCCTGAACTACGCCGACCACACCAAGGAAAGCCCATACGACCAGCCCGATTACCCGACGCTGTTCCTGCGGGTGTCGACCAGCCTGGGCGCGCATGAGGCCATCGTGGAGCGTCCGGCCATCAGCGATACGCTGGACTACGAGGGTGAAATGGTCGTGGTGCTGGGCAAGGGCGGGCGCAGGATCGCCAAGGAACAGGCGCTGGACCACGTATTCGGCTACGCCGTGGGCAATGAAATCTCGGTGCGTGAATACCAGTTCAAGTCGCCGCAGTGGACAGTGGGCAAGAACTTCGACGGCACGGGCACCTGGGGGCCCTACGTGGTCACGGCCGACGAGTTGCCGGCAGGCGGCAGCGGGCTGCGGATCGAGACCCGTCTCAATGGCGAGACCATGCAGTCGTCCAATACCCGCGACATGCTGTTCGACGTGGCCACCGTGATCTCGACGGTCAGCGAGGCCATCACCTTGCAGGCAGGGGACATCATTTTCTCCGGCACGCCCGCGGGCGTGGGTTTCGGCCGCACGCCCAAGCTCTACATGAAGGACGGCGACACGGTCGAGGTGGACATCGAGCGCATCGGCACGCTGCGCAACCGCATCCGCGACGAGGCGAAGTCCGCCTAGGTATTCCGCTACGCATCCAGAGGCCCCGCGCCATCCATGGCGTCGGGGCGCACCGCCACGATCCTTTCCTGGAACTCCAGACATGCGAACCGTAACTTCTTTTGTGCAGCCATCCGTGGCCAATCCTGCCCGGCGCCGTTGGGCCAGGCTGCTGTTGGCCGCGGGCCTGGCGTCCAGCCTGGGCGTGGCCAGCGCCGCGGATTGGCCGGCGAGGCCCGTGAAGATCGTCGTGCCGTTCGCCGCAGGCGGAACCACCGACCTCATCGCGCGGCTGATCGCGACGCCCATGTCGCAGGAGCTGGGGCAGCCGGTGGTGGTCGAGAACCGCCCGGGCGTGGGAGGCCTGCTGGGCGCCGATGCCGTCGCCAAGGCGGCGCCCGACGGCTATACGGTGCTCATGGCCAACATCTCCTATCCGCTGGCCGCGCTGGTGGCGCAGGGCGCGAAGCGGCTCAACTTCGATCCCCTGGCCGATCTGCGCAGCGTGAGCGTGGTGGCCAACGTGCCGCTGGTCATCACGTCCACGCCCTCGGTGCCGGCCCGCAACCTGAAGGAATTCGCGGAACTGCTCAAGAAGAATCCTTCCACCCATTACGCCTATGGCTCCACGGGACCCGGCTCGTACATCCACGTGTTCGGCGTGTGGTTCCAGGAACAGACGGGCGCGTCCATGACGCATGTGCCCTTCAAGGGCGCGGCGCCCTTGAAGGGCGAAATGCTGGCGGGCCGCATCCAGATGGGCGGCGACCAATTGTCTTCGTCGTTGAGCGACATCCGGGCCGGCTCCTTGACCGCGCTGGCCGTTACGTCGCCGCAACGTTCGCCGGCCCTGCCGGACACGCCCACCGCCAGCGAACTGGGTTTCACCGGCATCGATACCGAGGGATGGAACGGCTTGCTCGCGCCGGCGCAGACGCCCGACGCCGTCGTGGCGCGCATCGGCGCGGCGGTGGCAAAGGCCGTCCAGCAGCCTGCCATCCGCCAGCGCCTTGCCGAGCTGGGCGCCGAAGCCAGCGGTTCCAGCCCCGAGCAGATGAGCGCTCTGCTGAAAGGGCAGTTCGCGCAGTTCGGCCCCATGGTGTCGCGCCTTCAGCTGGAATGAATCCGGGCCGGGGATGCATGATCCCCGGCGGCTCCGGTTTTGCCACGAGTCCAACCAGAAAGGCCAGCAATGAAAGCACTGCGTAGCGGCGTTGCCGCGAGTCTGCAGTTCCTGATCGGCATTCTGGCATGCGCGAACGCGCACGCCCAGGGCGACGCGCCGCCTGTTTCCATCGTGGTTCCGCAGCCGGTGGGCAATCCCACGGACGGCGTCGCGCGCAAGCTGCAGCCGCTGCTGCAGGCCGCGCTGGGCAGGACCATCATCGTCGAGAACCAACCAGGGGCGGGCGGCTCCATCGGCACACAACGGGTGCTGAACGCGCCGGCGGACGGGCGCATGCTGTTGATCGCCTCCCAGACCGAACCCATCCTGACCCCGGCCACGATGCAGCATGTGAAGTATCGGGCGGAGAACCTGCGCGCGGTGGCGGTGGTGGCGCGGCTGCCTTACATCCTGACGGGCGGCAACGCGCTTGCGGCCAGAAACCTGGGCGAACTGACCCAGCTGGCGCAGGCCCAGGGGGAAAAAGGGCTGAACTTCGGCCATATCGGCCCGGGCTCGATGATCCATCTATTGGGCGAGCAATGGGCGCGGCAAAGCCAGTTCAAGCTCAACCATGTCGTCTACCGGGGCGTTCCGCCGGTCACGCAAGACCTGATGGGCGGACAGATAGAACTGAGCTTCCTGCCGCTGGGCGGATCGACGCTCGACCTGATCGAGTCAGGCCGCATACGAGCCTACGCCACGACCGGCGCCGCGCCCAGTCCCAAGCTGCCGCAAGTGCCGCCCCTGTCCGCGTCCAGCGAAAAGCTGCGGGACTTCGTGTACGGCACCTGGATCGCCTTCCTGGTGCCGGCCAAAACGCCGGACGCCACCGTCGCCAGCCTGAACCGCGCGATCGTCCAGGCCATGGAAGACACCGCGTTTCGCGAGTATGTTGTTGCCACCGGCATGGAGCTGGTGGCGCAGAACACGGTGGCGGACATGCGGGATTTCTACGAGACGGAGACGGCGCTGTACCAGGGCCTGGCACAGAAGGTCGCCGTCGAGCAGTGAGGGCAGGGCAGCCTGCCGAAACCAGAACAAGATTCTTGGAGACAGACATGCAATCGAATGCGCAGACAGCGCCGCTCGCCGTGCACTCGGTGGACGAGTTCGTGTTCAGCGTTCCCGATCTCGAAGAGGCCAGGCGCTTCTATTCGAGCTTCGGCCTGGATGTGAGGGATGAAGGCGGCTGCCTGGCGCTATACACCGAAGGCCATCCGCATCGCTGGGCCCGCATCTTGCAGGGGGAGCGCAAGCGCCTGCTGTGGGTAAGCATGGGGATCCACGCCGGCGACATGGAGCGGTTCGCCGCGCATCTGGACCGCCTGCGTATTGCCCGCCGCGACGCGCCTCGGGGCGCCGACCCCGACGGGCTCTGGATCGAAGCGCCCGACGGGCTGGCCCTGCAGCTGCGGATCGCCGCCAAGTCGTCGCCGTCGGCCCCCGCGCCGCAGGAAGCGCCCCAGGCCAGCCGCGGCCAGGGCCGCGCGCCTGCGCGCAGCCAGGTGCGGCAGGTGCGGCCGCTGTACCTGTCGCACATCCTGCTGTTCAGCGTCGACGTGGTCCGCGCTACCCGGTTCTATGTCGACGCGCTCGGCCTGCGCGTGTCGGATACCTCGGGCGACAACATCGCCTTCATCCACAGTCCGCATGGCAGCGACCACCACCTGATCGCGCTCGCCAAGTCCCATGGCCTGGGCCTGCATCACAGCAGCTGGTGCGTGCCGTCCATCGACGCGGTGGGGCTGGGCATGGAGCAGATGGGCGCGGCAGGGTATGGGGATGGTTGGGGCGTGGGCCGCCATGTGCTGGGCTCCAACTACTTCCGCTATGTGCGCGACCCCTGGGGCAGCTACGCCGAGTACTCGTACGACATCGACTTCATCGCCGAAGGGCAGCGGTGGCCATCGGGGAATTATCCGCCGGAGGATTCGCTGTACGTGTGGGGGCCGGCGTTGCCGCCGGACTTCATCAACAATTATGAGCAGGGCGCCTGAGCGCGCCTGACGGATCCTGAATCACCATGCGCCGTCGGTTGACGGCGCGGACCTGCGCCACTCCCTGCCGACGGCATGGAGTGGCGTTGTTGCATGGAGACACGATCAGGCGGGGATACAGAAAATTCTGGCTTTGTTTAAAATTAATATCTATTCTCATTTGCGTCTATCTGTCCGCGAGCCGCCAATTCCATGATCGAGTCCCCTTCTCCTCATCCTGCGGATTCGATGGCGGCGTTGTACTCCGGCCATCATGGCTGGCTGCTGGCCTGGCTGCGCAAGCGGCTGGGCAGTCCAGCGGATGCCGCCGACCTGGCGCATGACACGTTCTTGCGGGTGCTGACGCAAACCCGGCCGGAGATTCGCGAGCCGCGCGCCTTTCTCAGCACCATCGCCCACGGCATACTGGCCAATTTCTATCGGCGCCGCGATGTCGAACAGGCCTTTTTGCGTGCGCTGGCAGCTCTGCCCGAAGCGCAGGCGCCTTCGCCGGAGACGCGCGCCATCGTGCTGGAAACGCTGATAGAGATAGACAGACGCATGAGCAGCCTGCCAGACGCGGTCTGCCAGGCGTTCTACATGGCCCAGATCGACGGACTGAAGCAGTCGGAGATCGCGGCCCGGCTGCAGGTATCCCTGCCCACCGTGCAGCGCTACGTCGCACGGGCCTTGCAGCAGTGCTTCTTTTGATCCGGTCGCCAGGACTGTGCCGATGAGCGTCTCGGAACCTGTGCGCTTTTCCCCCGCTGCGCCGATCGCCGAGCAGGTCGCCCGGCAGGCCACCGAGTGGTTCGTGCGCTTGCATGCCGATGATGCCGGTTCCGAGACGCGGCGCCGCTGGAGCGCCTGGCTGGCGAGGGATCCCGAGCATGCGCGCGCCTGGGACCACCTGCAACAGTGCGTGGGTGAAGTCGCCGGCCTGTCCGCGCCCCTGGCCCGTGCTTCGTTGGCTCGTCCCGCCGGCGGCGGCCGGCGCCGCTTCCTGAAATCCGCGACCATGCTGGCTGCCACGGCGGGCGCGGCCTACTGGGCCATGCGGACCGAACCCTGGCAGCCGATACTGGCCGACGCCAGCACCGGCGTGGGTCGGCAGCGCAGGCTGGCGCTGCCCGACGGGTCGCAGGTGCTGCTGAACACCGATAGCGCGATCGACATCGTCATGGGCGAGCAGCGGCGGATCCGGCTGGCCCGCGGGGAATTGCTGCTGGATGCCGTGCGCAAGGAGGGCGTGTCCGCTGCCTTGCCGTTCGTGGTGCAGACGCGGCATGGCGAGGTCGAAACCTTGGGTGGGCGCCTGGCCGTGCGCCTGGAAACCGCCCGCAGCCTGGCTTATGCACTGACGGGCCCGTTGCGGCTGACGCCTGCCGCCGCGCCGGGTTCCTGGAGCGAGCTAGCGACGGGGCAGGCGGCCGCTTTCACGGCCATGTTGGTCGAGGCGCCGGAGCCCATCGTGAACAGCGCGCTGAGTTGGAGCGACGGCGTGCTGGCGGTGCACGACATGCGGCTGGACATGTTTCTGGCGGAGCTGTCGCGCTACCGCAGGGGCGTCATCCGTTGCGATCCGCGGATCGCGCATCTGCGGGTATCTGGCGTGTATCCCCTGGACGATACCGGCAAGGTGCTGGAAACCCTGGCCCTGACCTTGCCTGTGCGGCTGGGGTCGGTGACGCGCTATTGGGTGACATTGACCCCGCGCGAACAAGCCATCTGAAACTTTTTCGGGAGATTTCGCTTTTTGGGTGATGGGTTTTTTGATCTCGCGTGGCATAGGACCTGAAGTCCTTTCGCCATCCCTACGGAACAGAAAATCCATGAGCCTTTCCGCCTCTCCCCGCCGTCGCGGCCAACCTCCCGCCTTGCGCACTCTGGCGCTGGCGCTGAGCCTGTCCGGGGCCGGCATGGCCATGCTGCAGGCGCCTGGCGTGGCGCAAGCGCAGGCCATCGTCGCTTCATACCGTATTCCGGCCGGGCCATTGGCCGACGTCCTGCAGCGTTTCGGCCGCGAGTCGGGACTGATGCTCTCGTACTCAGCCGTCGATATCGAAGGCAAGCGGTCCGCGGGCATCGACGGCGCTTACCGGAATGACGACGCGTTGGCGGCCCTGCTGGCGGGCACGGGGCTGGCTGCCCAGCGTCTGGCCAACGGCAGCTACCTCCTGCGCCCGGCAGCCGGCGCGCCTGTCTCGACTTTGGCACCGATCGAGGTTGCGGGAGCCGCTTACTCCAGCAGCGGCTGGGGGCCGGTGGACGGCTTCGTGGCCCGCGACAGCCTGACTGCAACCAAGACGGACACGCCGTTGATTGAAACGCCGCAATCGATTTCGGTCGTGACCCGCGATCAGATGACCTGGCAAGCCATCCAGAAAACGGAGCAGGCGCTGCGCTACGAGGCGGGAGTGCGGGCCGAGACGGCGGACGATCTGCGGCACCAGAATATCTCCGTGCGCGGATTCAGCGTGGCGGCGTCCAACCAGGGCATCTATCTGGACGGGCTGGCATTGGCCACCCGCTACTACGGCTCGTATGACGTCAACCCGTACTCGCTGGAACGCGTCGAGGTGTTGCGCGGGCCGGCATCGCTGCTGTATGGCCAGAACCAGCCGGGTGGCATCGTCAACCAGGTCAGCAAGCGCCCCACCGAGACTCCCTTGCACGAGGTGGAGTTCACCACCGGCGATCCCGGGCGCGCCCAGCTGGGCTTCGATTTCAGCGGACCGGTAACTGAAGACCGGCAATGGCTGTACCGGTTGACCGGCCAGGGCCGCAATGCGGATACCGAGGTGGACTTCGTGCGCGACAAGCGCGCCTTCATCGCGCCATCCTTCACCTGGCAGCCCAGCGCGGCGACGCATTTCACATTCCTGAGCAATTTCCAGAAAATCCGCGCCGGCTCGACGGATCAGTGGTTGCCTTCGGTGGGCACCATCAGCCCGACGCCCTATGGCCGGATTTCGCGCAGTTTCTTCTCTGGCGAGCCGGATTTCGACCGCTACGACAAGGACCAGGCCATGGTGGGCTACCTGTTCGAGCACAAGTTCAATGACAGCTGGACCGTGCGCCAGAACGCCCGCTACAACCAGAATCGCACGCACTACCGCGCGCTGATTTCGGAGCTGGGCTGGGGCACGCTGCCGGATGGTTCGCCCGACTACCATGCGTTGCAGCGCTATGCCTTCAGTTCCGAAGAGAAGGCGCGCACGCTTGCCCTGGACACCCAGCTGCAGTACCAGGGCCGTACCGGCGTTTTCGCGCACACGGTGCTGGTCGGCCTGGACTATCAGCAGTCCGCGTTCGATACCCAGCTGGGCTTCGGCATGGATGGCGTGCCGCCGATCGATCCGTTCGATCCGGTCTATGGCTACAAGATCGATGCGCCTCCCATCTATAACGACACCTACCAGCGCATGCGTCAGCTTGGCCTGTATGCGCAGGATCAGGTGAAGATCCTGGATAAAGTAGTGGTGACGGCGGGCGGCCGCATGGACTGGTCCGAGGCCCGCACCCGCAACAACCTCACCGGGAAGAACACGCAGCAGAACGATAACGCGTTCACGGGCCGGATCGGCATGGTGTACCTCTCGGACACCGGACTGGCTCCGTACGTCAGTTACGCCACGTCGTTCCGGCCCCAGGCGGGCACAACCTACGACGGCACGCCATTCAAGCCGACCAAGGGCGAGCAGTACGAAGCCGGCCTGAAGTTCCAGCCCAAGGGCTACGACAGCTTCATCACGGCATCGGTATTCCAGATCGAGCAGCGTAACGTGCTGACGCGCGACCCCGATCATGCGAACTCGCAGGTGCAGACGGGCGCTGTGCGTTCGGAAGGATTCGAACTGCAAGGCAAGGCCTCGTTGGCGCGCAATGTGGACATCCTTGCTGCCTATACCTACACGGACATCAAGACGGTCGCCAGCAACTATCCCGAACAGGTGGGCAAGGTGCCCTTCGCCGGGGTGCCGCGTCATATGGCGTCGTTGTGGGTGGATTACACGATAGACGCGGGACCGCTGGCGGGATTGGGCTTCGGCGCTGGCGCCCGCTATATCGGTACCACGTACAGCGACCTGGACAATGCCGTGAAGGTGCCTGCCGCAACCTTGGCGGACGCCGCCATCCGCTACGACTTGGGCCGCGCCAGTCCGGCGATGAAAGGAGCGAGCCTCAGCCTGAACGCATCAAACCTCTTCGACAAGCGTTACGTCGCCTCATGCAACAACGTCAATCTGTGCTTCTATGGACCGGGACGGGTGGTGCTGGCAACGCTGCGCTATGCCTGGTAGGAGTGGAGCGGCAGCGTCCTGGAACCGGAGCGCTGCCGCGCCCGCCGGCTAGGCAATCGCGTTCATGCCTAGAATCTCCCGCCCCGCGATCAGCGTCTGGATCTCCGTCGTGCCTTCGGGAATCATGCCGCCGCGCGTATCCCGGAAGATGCGTTCGATCGGATATTCCTCCGAGTAGCCCAGCCCGCCATGCACTTGCAGCGCCATGTTGGCCACTTCGTGGGCGGCCTCGGTGGCGTAGAGCTTGGCGATGGAGCAGGCTTGGCGCCCGTCCTTGCCCGCTTCCAGCGCGTGAGCCGCGCGCATGCCCAGGGCGCGCGCCGCTTCGACACGGACCGTCATGTCGACGATGTGCTTCTGCACCAGCTGGAAGCTGCCGATGGGGCGGCCGAACTGCTCGCGCTGCTTCGCATAGTCGATGGACATGTCCAAGGCCGCCTGCGCGGCGCCGACGGCGCCCATGGCGATGTTCAGGCGAGCGGCGTCCAGGCCCTTGAGCGTGCCGGCGAGCGCCGCGCCTTCCACGCCGACCAGGTTTTCCTTCGGGATGCGCACGTCGGCAAAGCCCAGTTCGGCCGTGCCGGTGCAGCGCAGCACCATGGTGTCGAGCTTGCGCACGTCATAGTGGGCAAGCGCGCGTTCGACGATGAAGGTCGAAAGCTTGCCTTCGCAGGTGGGGCTGAAGGTGCGTGCGACCACCATGGCGAAGTCCGCGCCGCAGCCGTTGGTGATCCACAGCTTGCGGCCGTTCAGCACCCACTCGTCGCCCACCAGGTCGGCCCGCGTCTGGATGCCGGCGATGTTGGAGCCGGTGTTCGGTTCAGTCAGGCCGGTGCAGGCCTTGAGGCGGCCGGCCATCAGCGGCTTGAGGTACTTCTCTTTCTGCGCCGGCGAGCCGTGGGCGGCCAGACGCTTGATGGAGCCGTTGGTGATGTTGACGATGGTGCGCAGCGACAGCCAGTGGTAGCCCAGCTCTTCCATCATCATGGCCCAGGTGGGCATGTCGATGCCGTGCCCGCCCTGGTCCTCCGGCAGATTGCCGCCCAGGTACCCGAGCTCCGCCAGCTTAGGCATGAGTTCGAACGGAAAGGTCCGTGCCTTCTCGTGCTGCGCGACGATGGGCGCCACTTCCGCCAGCATGAAGCGGCGGATGCTGTGCTGCAGTTCCTGTTGTTCGGGCGTCAGGTCGATGTTGCTCATGCGTTTACTCCAGCTTCAGGTTGGCGCGTTCCACGAGGTCGCGGGTGGCCTCGCGGTGCTCCGCCCAGAACTTGGCGAACGCTTCGGGCGAACTGCTGACCAGCGGGGTGGCGATGCGTTCGAAGCGTTCCTGCACGATGGGCATGGCGGCGGTTTCTTCCAACGCCCGGGCCAGCTTGTCGATGATGGGTTTGGGCGTGCCGGCGGGGACGACCACGGCCTGCCAGGTGGTGACCTTGAAGCCCGGGACGCCGGACTCGGCGATGGTGGGCAGATCAGGCAGATCCTTGACGCGGGTGGCGCCGCTGACCGCCAGGGGGCGCAGCATGCCGTCCTTGATGTAGGGCAGGGAACTGGAGCGGCTGTCGATCATGAACGTCAGCCGTCCGGCGATCAGGTCTTGCAGCGCGGGGGCGCTGCCCTTGTACGGCACGTGCGTGAGCTTGGTGTCCAAGGCCAGCGCAAGCGAAGAAGCCGCGGTGTGAGCCGAACTGCCGTAGCCCGGCGATCCGTAGGTGATCGTCGCCTGCTTGTCCGCCTTGATCGCCTTGATCAGGTCCGCCATGGTCTGGTAGGGCGAATCCTTGGGCACCACCACCACCAGCGGTGAATCAGTCAGTTGCGCGACGGGCGCGAAAGCCTGGGCCGGGTCGATCTTCAGGTCCTTGTACAGGTACTGGTTGACGGCGATGGTGGCCGCGTTGGTCCAGAGGATGGTGTAGCCGTCGGCGGGGGCGCTGGCCGCGGCCAGCAGCGAGAGGTTGCCGTTGGCCCCCGGCTTGTATTCCGGGATGACGGGCTGGCCGAGCTTCTTGCTCAACTCGTCCTGCATCATCTTGAACGCAATGTCGGAAGGCCCCCCGGGCGCAAATCCGATCACCGCCCGTATCGGCTTGTCCGGCCAGTCCGCGGCCGAGGCCGTCGCCGCGAAGCCGGCGGCCAGCAGGGCTGCCGCAACCATCTTGCTGAACTTCATTTCTGTCTCCTGTTTTTCTGGGTTGAGCGCGCTTGCGTTGCGCGGGCGGATTCTTGGGTGATCCGCTTTATTATTCGCATTGCGAATTATTAATTCGTTTAATGAATTGATGATACTGCGGCCCTTGGGGCGCCGCAATAACGGGCTTTCGGCCCATGGCCAGATCCGTCCGCGCAGGCGCATGAAAAATCCCTGCCGCGCGCAGGGCGGGGCAGGGATGCGAGAGGCTTGCAAGATCCCGCTGGCGCGGGGCGGAACTCAGGCGGAATCGACCATGCGCAGGAAGCGCGCGCTGGCCTGCACACATTCCTGCTGCAGCCGCCGGACGATGCTTTCGACCGGTTCGATAGCGCGGGCAAAGCCCACCGCCGGTCCCATGGACAGCATGCCTTCTTCGTGCTGGCCCGCCTGGTAGGCCAGGGCCTGGGTGCGCTCGCCGCTGATCAGTTCGCCGAAGTCCGAGTAGCGGCTCGCGCCGGCTTGTTCCAAGGCGGCAACCTTGCGCGCATTTTCGTTGTCGAGAATGCGCCAGGTGTCGCCCAGGCTGCCGAGCACGGCGCGAGTGCCGTGCTCGCTGGTATCGACCACGCGCTGCTTGTATGCCGCGTGCGCCGGGGTTTCCTGCGCCGGCGTGAAGACGCTGCCCATCACCACCGCGTCGGCGCCCAGCGCCAGCGCCGCGGCGATCTGCCGGCCGTGGCCGATGCCGCCGCCCAGCGCCAGCGGAATGCGCAGCTGTTCCAGGGCATAGGCGCCATTGAGGAAAGTGGGCAGCGGGTTGCTGCCGGGGTGGCCGCCTTCTTCCATGCCGACCAGGGTGACCGCGTCCACGCCCATGTTCTGGGCGGCGACGGCATGGCGTACGTGCGCGCACTTGTGGATGAGGATGGCGCCCGCCTCGCGGATGGCGGGCAGCAGCGGCGTGGGCGGCAGGCCTGCCGTTTCGAAGAGGCGCACGCCTTCGTCGAGCGCGATGCGCAGCCGCGTCAGCATGGCCTCGTTGCTGGCCGCGCGGCGCGACAGCGTGAGGTTGACACCGAACGGCAGGCCGTCCGTCAGCACGGCGCAGTCGCGCAGCGCCTGCCGGAAGTCCTGGTCCGTGCGCGAGCTGCGCGCGGTGATGAAACCCATGCCGCCGGCGCGCACCATGGCCGCCACCAGCCGCGCATCGGACAGCCACATCATGCCGCCCAGCAGCAGCGGCCAGCGTATGCCCATCAGTTCGGTGATGCGGGTGGGCCAGCGTTCTGGAATGGCCGGCGCAAGGGGCTGGCTCACACGTGCCTCCCCATCAGCAGGATGGGTTGTAGTTCGCGCGCCAGCTGCCGCAGCGTGGGGCCGGCTTCGTCCAGCATCAGTCGACGCGGCAGCAGCGCCGCCGGGCCGCCGCAACTGACCACGTAGCGTTCGCCGGCAGGCAGTTCGATGGCGGCGGCGACCGTGTTGATCTGGTAGGCGGGGCGCTCGTGATAGACGAAGCCGCGCTCGGGATACTGGGCGATGGCGTCGGTGGTGGCCTGCTGTTCCGCGGCATCGCCAGCCTTGCCGGATGCGCGGGCCTCTTGCAGCAGGGCGTCGCGTTCCTCGGGTGAGCAGCAGGCCAGGTAGGCCCAGCCGATCGCGCTGTGGAACAGCGGTATGCGCGAACCCACGCGCAGGTTCATCAGCAGCGGTGAATTTCCCTGGCAGCGAAGCAGGTAGACGATGCTGTCGCCGTCGCGCCGGCCCAGCGCCACCGCCACCTGGTAGCGGTCGGCCAGCGCCTGCAGCAGCGGCCGGATGACGTCCAGCGCTTCCTGTCCAGCCAGCGCGGCGCCGCCCAGCGCGATGGCGGCGATGCCCAGTTGCAGCTTGTCCTTGCCCGGCACCGCGGTGAGGAACCCGGTCTTCTGCAAGGTATGGCACAGCCGCCAGACCGTGGGCTGGGCCAGGCCGGTCAGATGGGCCAGCTCCGTCGTGCCCAGCATGCGCCGTTCGGCGCTGAAGCAACGCAGGATGTCCAGCCCGCGGGCCAGCGCGGTGACGAATTGGCGGTCGGGTTCCGCGGAATCTTCAGTCACGTCGTTCTTGGACGCGCGAGTCGAGGCTCTTGACATGGGCAAGCTCCTTTTTTATGATCAATTCACTAAATGAATTATAAATTCGCATAGCAAATTATGCAAGATCAGGAGGACGATGTGAGCGGTGAGCTGGATTGTGCGCTACGGGCCCAGGGCGTGATGGCCTGGCCGGGCGTTTGCCATTGGGGCGAGGATGCCCTGGCCAGAACCTTGGCGGCCGCGGACCGGCGCCTGCGCCTGCCATTGGTGGTGACCGACGCCGGCACCTGGGGCGCGGTGGGCTCCGCCGTCGAGGAGGCGCTTGCCGCCGTGCCGGGATTGCAATGGCATGTATTTGACGGCGTGGTGCCCAATCCCGCCATGGATCAGGTGCGGGCCGCGCTGCGCGTGGCGCGCGAGCAGGGCTGCGCCAGCGTGCTGGCGGTGGGCGGGGGCAGCGCCATCGACGTGGCCAAGGCGGTCTACGCCTGCCTGGCGAGCGGATTGGATGCCGACGAATTGCAGGCGCCACGTGGGCAAGCCTGGCTGAATTCCGCTGCTGGGACCGACGACCCGCTCTTCATCGCCGTGCCCACGACTGCGGGCACTGGCAGCGAAAGCAGCTCGGCCGCGCTGATTCAAGGCGATGACGGGCGCAAGCGCCTGTACCGCTCTCTCCGCGCGCGTCCGTCCCTGGTGGCGCTGCAGCCCGAATTCACACTTAGCCTGCCGCCGCGCCCCACCGCGCAGGGCGGTTTCGACGCCGTGCTGCATGCGCTGGGCGCCTGGATCAATACCGATCCTTCCCCCGTCGGCAAGGCGATGGCCTTGCAGGCCTTGCGCTTGTGCATGCGGGCGCTGCCCGACGTGCTGCGCGCGCCGGACAGCCTGCGTGCGCGCGCCGACATGCAGATGGGCGCCTATATGGCGGGGCTTGCGATCGGCATGAGCAAGGTCGATGCCGTGCATGCCATGTGCACGCCGCTGGAATCGCGCGTCCACATGGCGCACGCGGAAGCGCTGGGCCCGATCTTCAGCGTGGTGTCGCGCCATACGGCGCAGACCGCCGCCGCGCCCTACGCCGAAGCCGCGCGCGCGCTGGGCATCGCCGCCACGGGCGATGAACAGCAGGACGCCCTGGCCCTGATCGAGGCGGTCGAGTCGCTGGCGCGGCTGGCGGGCATCCCTCTGCGCTTTACCGGCTTGTCGCTGTCGGAGCAGGACGCCCAGCAGTTGGCCAGCCAGGCCATGCTGAGCGCGTCCATGCCCATCAATCCGCGCGTGCTTGCGCTCGAAGAAATCCAATCCCTATACCTGCAAATGGCCGCGTAAGGAGCGCCCGCATGGATGTCATTGATTCCCAACCCTATGAACTGCTGATCGGGGCAAACTGGCGCGCTGGCGCCGAAGGCCGCACGTTCGATACCTGCAATCCGGCCACGGCGCAGGTGTTGGCGAGCGTGCATGAGGCGTCGGCGGCCGACGTCGACGCCGCCGTGCAGGCCGCGCACAACGCCTTTGAAACGCACTGGCGCAAGACCACCCCGGCCCAGCGTGGCAAGCTGCTGCGGCGCCTGGCCGAACTCTTCGAGCGGGACCGGGAAAAGCTCGCCTGGATCGAAACGCTGAACGTGGGCAAGCCCATCACGCATTCGCTGGATTCGCTCAAGGGCATGCCGGGATCGCTGGAATACTTCGCGGGCATCATCCCGGCCCTGCGCGGCGAGACCATACCGGTGGGCAATGCCGATGTGCTGAATTTCACGATACGCGAGCCGCTGGGCGTGTGCGCGCTCATCATGCCGTGGAATTACCCGATGACGCTGACCGTCAACAAGCTCGGTCCGGCGCTGGCCGCGGGCAACACGGTCATTCTCAAGCCCTCGGAAGTGACGCCGCTGTCCTCTATGGCGCTGGCGCGATTGTTCGAGGAAGCCGGCTTTCCGCCCGGCGTTATCAATGTGGTCAACGGCCCGGGCGGCACGGTGGGTCAGCAGTTGGTTACGCATCCGCTGGTGTCGCGCGTGTCGTTCACGGGCGGCACGGTGACCGGCGCACGCATCCAGGCGGCTGCGGCCGCGGACGTGAAGCGTGTCACGCTGGAGCTGGGCGGAAAATCGCCGCTGATCGTGTTCGAGGATGCGCCGCTGGACAAGGCCGCGGCCGTGGCCGCGGGCGACATCATCAAGAATTCCGGTCAGGTCTGCATCGCCTGCACGCGCCTGCTGGTGCAGGATTCCGTGCGCGAGGAATTCCTCGGCCTGCTGCAACAGCGCTTGGACGCCGTGCGCATCGGATCGCCCACGGACCCCGCCACCGAGATGGGTCCCCTGGTCAGTGCGGCCCAGAAGCAGCGCGTCGAGCAGTACGTGGCGCTGGCGCAGGAAGAGGGTGCGCAGCCGGCGCGCCACGGCAAGATGCAGCTGGAAGGCGACACGGCAAACGGTTACTTCGTGCCGCCCACGCTGCTGCTGAACTCCCATGCACGCATGCAGAGCGCGCAGGACGAGATCTTCGGCCCAGTGCAATCCGTGATCGGATTTCGCGACGAGGCCGACGCCCTGCGCATTGCCAACGACACGCGCTACGGGCTGGCGGCGGTGCTGTACACGCGCGATGGCGGCCGCGCCCTGCGCATGGCGCGCGGCCTGCAGTCGGGCAGCGTGGCCATCAACACCGGCCTGCGCACCTCGTTCGACGCGCCGTTCGGCGGCTACAAGCAGTCCGGCATCGGCAAGGAGCGCGGACTGGAAGCCATCTACGAAAACACGCAGCTCAAGAACATCAAGTACGACACCACGATCTAGCGTAGCGCCCACAGGAGACAACATGAAGTTCATCGTCAAACTGGCCTCGGGCCTGGCCGCCTGCATGCTGGCGGCCGGCGCGCACGCGGAATGGCCCGACCGTCCCATCCGCATGGTCATCGGCTTCGCGCCCGGGGGCGCTTCGGACATCGCTTTCAAGATGGTGCAGGACGAGCTGTCCAAAAAGCTCGGGCAGCCTGTCGTGCCTATCTACAAACCCGGGGCCAACGGCAACATCGCCAACCAGGCAGTCGCCACGGCCGAACCCGACGGCTACACGGCGCTGTGGGCCAACGTCGGGCCGCTGGCCATCAACACCTATCTCTACAAGGGTGTGCAGATCGATCCGGGCAAGGCTTTCGCGCCGGTCACGCAATTGACCGATTCGCCGCTGGTGGTGGTGGTGCCCAAGGATTCGCCGTTCCAGACCATGCAGGATCTGGTGCAGGCGGCGAAGAAGCCCGACGCGGGGCTGTCGTATGGGTCCGCGGGACACGGCAGTTCCATGCACGTAGCTGGCGCAGCGCTGTCGCTGGCCCTGAACGCGCCCATGACGCACGTGCCCTACAAGGGCAGCGCGCCGGCATTGCAGGACCTCATCGCCGGGCGCTTGTCCTTCATGGTGGACAGCCGCTCCACCACCGCGCCCTTCATCAAGGAAGGAACCCTGCGCGCGCTAGCCGTCAGCGGCGACCAGCGCGTGGCCGACATGCCCGACCTGCCCACGGTCGCGGAATCCGGCGTGCCCGGCTTCAAGGTGACCACCTGGCAGGCCGTGGTCATGCCGGCGGGCACGCCCCAGCCCATCGTCGACAAGTTCTCCGGCGCGCTGCGTGAAACGCTGCAGATGCCGGAAGTGCGCGAGCGCTTTGCACGCATCTACACGCCGCTGGTGGGCAGCACGCCCGAAGCCTTCGCGGCGTTCTGGGCCAAGGAACGAGCCGGCGCCCGCGCGCTGGTGGAGCAGGCGCGCCTGCAGGTCGATTGAACGGCGGGCCCTTCGGGGCCCGGCGCGGCAGGAACATCGAAACTCGAATGGAATGGCATCATGGATCTGGAACTGAATGGTTGTACCGCTTTCATCACGGGCGGCGCGGGGACGTTGGGCATGGCAATGGCCAGGCGCTTCGTGCAGGAAGGCTGCAACGTGGTGGTGTGCGACGCCAATGAAGAGGCGATCGAATCCGCCTGCGCGGAACTGTCGGCCTTGGGCGGGAACGTCCTGGGCGTGCGCGCCGACGTGACCAACAAGGACGAGGTGGGCCGCGCCGTGCAGCAGGCGGTCGAGCGCTGGAAGAAGGTGGACATCCTGGTCAACAACGCGGGCTTCGCGCGCGACCGCTACCTGACCAAGATGTCGGAGGAAGACTGGCACGCGGTGCTGGACGTGACGCTGCTGGGCGCCTTCCATTGCTCGCGCGCCGTGTTGCCGCTGATGATGGAGCAGCGCTTCGGCCGCGTCGTCAATATCGCCTCGCGCGCCCACCTGGGCAATCCGGGGCAGACGAATTATTCGGCCGCCAAGGCGGGGCTGATCGGCTTCACCCGTTCGCTGGCGCTGGAGTCCGGCAAGTTCGGCATTACCGCCAACGCGGTCGCCCCGGGCGTCATTTCGACGCCGCGCATGCAGAAGCGTCCGGATTATGAAGAGCTGACTGAACGCGCCAAGACCAACACGCCGGTCGGCCGCCTGGGCGATCCGGCCGACGTGGCCGCCACGGTGGCCTTCCTGGCATCGCGCCTGGCTGGTTTCACCACGGGCGAGACCGTGCACGTGACCGGAGGGCGCTACGCATGAGCACGCCATTCGATCTGGACGAACACCTGGGCCGCCGCCTGTACTTCGAGGATCTGGCGTCCGGGCAGTCCTGGGAAAGCCCGCGCCGCACGGTGACCGAGGCCGACGTGGTGCAGTTCGCCGGGCTGTCCGGCGACTACAACGCGCTGCATACGGATGCCGTGTTCGCCGCCGGCCATCCCTTTGGCCAGCGCGCCGCGCACGGCATGCTGACCCTGGCCATCGCCTCGGGCCTGACCACCCGCATGCCGGTGTACCGCCTGATGGACGGCACGCGGCTGGCGCTGACCGAACTGCGCTGCGTGTGGCGCAAGCCGGTGCTCATCGGCGACACCATCCACGTCGAACTGAGCATAGGTGAGAAGACACTGTCGCAGAAGCGCCCCGGCACGGGCCGCGTGACCATGCTGCGCACGGTGAAGAACCAGAACGACGAGGTCGTGGTGGAGTCGGAATGGACCACCCTGATGAAATGCCGACCGGAGGCCGCATGAGCGCCAGTTCGTCCCCGTTCGATCCCAACGTCCGCTTCGACGATCTGGTGGCGCTGACGCGGCCGCGTTCGGTCATGATCGTGGGCGCTTCCAGCAAGCCGGGCACGCTGGGCCATACCACCGTGGTCAATGTGCTGGAGCACTCGGATTTTGACGGCGAGGTACACCTCGTCAACCCCAAGGGCGGCGAACTCTTCGGCAAGCCTTTGCATGCCAGCGTGGACGCGGTGCCGGTGCAAGGCATCGACGTGGCCTTGCTGCTGGTGCCGGCGGAGTCCGCCGTCGCCACGCTGCGCGCCTGCGCCGACAAGGGCGTGCGCTACGTCATCGTGTTCACGGGCGGTTTTGCCGAACTGGGCGAGGCGGGGCGCACGGTCGAGGCCGAGATGCTGGCGCTGGCGCAGCGCAGCGGCATGCGCCTGTACGGTCCCAACTGCGCGGGCATGACCATGCTGGCGCCGCGTCTGGGCCTGACCTTCTCCACCGAATTCCGCAACGACGGTAGGACCGGCAAGCTTTCGCGCATCGGCTTGGTGACGCAGGGCGGCGGGCTGGGCCGTTCGCTCATGCAGGGCAACGAGCGGGGCGTGTGCTTTTCGCGCTGGTTCTCCACCGGCAACGAGCTGGACCTGGACAGCGCCGACTTCATCAACTGGCTGGCGCATGATCCGGGCACCGACCTGATTTGCACCGTGATGGAAGGCATACGCAGCGGCCCGCGTTTCATCGCGGCCGCGGCCGCCGCGCGCCGCGCAGGCAAGCCGCTGATCGCGCTGAAGATCGGCCGCTCGGATTTCGGCAAGAAGGCGGCGCAGTCGCATACCGCGTCGCTGGCCGGCGAGGACGCCGTCAACGACGCGGTGTTCTCGCAGTACGGCGTCATCCGCGTGGAAGACCTGGACGAGCTGCTGGACGTCGCCAGCCTGATATCGCGCGTGGGCGTGCGAAGTCTGCGCAATATCTGCGTGTATTCGTCGTCGGGCGGCGCGGGCGTGCTGTCGGCCGACAAGGTGGGCGAAGCCGGGTTGTCCATGGCCGTGCTGGCGGATGAAACCGTGGCCGAGATGGCGCGGCATGCGCCCGTCTACGCGGCCCTGACCAACCCCGTGGACCTGACCACCAAGGCGCTCACCGATCCGGATCTGGCGCGGCGCTGCCTGGCGCCGCTGTTTGCGGATCCGGGCGTGGACGCCGTGCTCTATCCCATCACTTCCAATTATTCGGCCAGCACCGAGGGGCTGGTGCGCAACATGCTGGCGGTGGCGCAGGGCGGCGCCAAGGCTTTCGTGCCTGTCTGGATGAGCAGCCGCCGCGGACCGGCGCACGACCTGCTCATCCAGGAAGGATTCGCACCGGTCTACAGCCTGCGCAACGCCATGCAGGCGCTCAAGCGCGTCAGCGCGTACGCGGAGCAGGCCGCGGATGAGGTCCAGGATGCCCCGCCCGCGGGCTTGCCGGCTGCCGCGCCTGCCGTGCCGCTACCGTGCAACGAAGCGCAGGCAAAGGCGCTGCTGGCGCAGTACGGCGTGCGGGCACCCCGCGAATCCCAGGCTGCCACCGCCGAAGCGGCGGCTGCAGCCGCGCGCGCCATCGGCTTTCCGGTGGCGCTCAAGCTGGTGGCCGACGGCGTGCTGCACAAGAGCGAGATCGGCGGCGTGCAGCTACGGCTGCGCGATGAAGCCGAAGTGCGCCAGGCCTTCGCGAGCATCCTCGCGAACGCGGCGCGGCATCAGGTGCCGGCCGCCGCCATCCGTGGCGTATTGGTATCGGAAATGGTGGTGGACGGCGTGGAGATGTTGGTGGGCCTGCATCGCGACGAGGTCTTCGGTCCCGTGTTGAGCGTGGGCGCGGGCGGCGTGTGGGTAGAGGTCGAGGCCGATGTGACGCGCTGCCATCTGCCGGCCAGCCGCAAGCAGATCGGGCGCGCGCTGGACCAGACGCGCATCGCGCGCCGCCTGGCCAGCCATCGCGGCCTGCCGGCGCGCGACAGGGCGGCCCTGGTGGACGCCGTGCAGCGCATCGCGGCCTTGTTCACCGCCCTGGGCGACGGCGTGCAATCGCTGGAAGTCAACCCGCTGGTGGTGCTGGACGAGGGCCGGGGTGTGGTGGCTCTGGACGCGGTCATCGAATAGCAAGCGGGCGCAGCCCACAAAAAAATACGGAGATTTCTGATGTTCGACAGCAAGATTGGAGGCGGCGACGCCCATACCATCCTGGTGCGTGGCCATGATCTGGTGCAAGACCTGTTCCAGCGCGACTTCATCGACGTGCTGGCCCTGGAGCTGCTGGGCGAGTTTCCCACGCCCCAGCTCAAGACCATGCTCAACCTGTTCCTGGTAAGCGCCACCGACCACGGCCTCACGCCCAGCGCCCTGTCGGCGCGGCTGACCCTGCACGGCGCGCCCGAGGCCATGCAGGGCGCCCTTGCAGCGGGCCTGCTGGGCGCCGGCAGCCGCTTTCTCGGCGTGATCGAATACGCCGCGCGCTTTCTGCGCGATGCGCTGCCCAAGCAGGACAGCTACACGGACGAGGAGCTGCGCCGCTATGCCGAGGAATGCGTCGCGGCCAACAAGGCGGCCAAGCGCAAGATCCCCGGCGTGGGGCATCCGATACACGTGGATGGCGATCCCCGTTGTGAAAAGATGTTCGAGATCGCCAGGGACTGCGGCTATTACGGCAATTATTCGCGCTTTGCCGTGGAGTTGGCCGCGGCGGCCGCTCGCCAGTCGGGCCGCAAGATTCCGCTGAATGCCACCGGGGCCAAGGGCGCCATCGTGCTGGACATGGGACTGACGCCTGAACTGGGCAAGGCCTTGACGATGATCGGCCGCTCCGTGGGCCTGATGGCCCACATCATCGAGGAACAGAAGAACCCCATCGCCCAGAAAGTATGGGACATGGCGGCCGGCAACGAGTGATGTGTCTGCCGGGCCGGGCTCAATCCCGGTCCGGAGCGCCCAGCGGGAACAGCGGCCGATACGGCCGCGCTTCTTCCACGGCCCGCGCGAACGATGGGCGCGCAAGCAGACGTGCCCGATAGGCGCGCAGCACCGGATATGTCTCGGCGATACGGTGCGTCCAGTCCCCATAGAACAGCGAGGGCGCGGCGGCGCAGTCCGCCAGCGTGAAGTCTGCGCCAGCGGCCCAGGTTCTGCCGGCCAGATGGCTCTCCAGCCAGGCGTAGGCGACTTCCAGCTTTTCGACGGCCAGCGCCAGCGCTTCCCGGCGCTTGGCCTCGTCGCCCGACAGTGCGCCGCCGACGGCATGTTGTGTCCAGTTCATGACGTGCAGGTCGAAGAACCGGTCCAGGAAGCGCACCTCCAGCGCCGCCTTGGGATCGGCCGGCAGCAGGGGCTGCGGGCCGGGGTGCTCCAGCTGCAGGTGCTCGATGATGATGCTGGTCTCGGCGACATTGCGGTCCCCGTCTTCCAGCAGCGGAAACTTGTGCAGGGGCCAGCGCCGCAGCCATTCGGCCGCGTGTTGCGGCGTGTCGGGGCCGATGCAGCGGAACTCGAACGGGGTGCCGTTTTCGTATAGCGCGATCAGCACCTTCTGCGTGTAGGAAGAGAAGGGATGACCGTAAAGCGCGAGCGACATGGCGGGGTCTCCAGGCGGGATGGCGACAGACGAGGCCTAGCATCGCCGAGACGAGAAACAATCGCAACAAAGAATTTCAAACCGCTTGTGTCAGCCGTTACGTTTTTTTTTGTGGCTGCCAGACTTGACGCGCCAGCAGGCCGCGCCATTGCTGGCGCTGCAGCCGTGTTTCGTGCCAGGCCGCTGGCGCGGGGCCGCAGCGGCTCGGAGCGGCCCTATCTGCGCCATGTTTCAGGCCTCAGGTAAACGTTGCGATCCAGCCCCAAGCCATTAGTATCCGCGCACAACAAACCGATCCCGCCTAACCCAAGGACCGCTCCATGACCCTGATGCGACCGCGACTAGCCTTGTCCGCCCTGACGCTCACGCTGGCTCTGTCGGGCTGCGCGCCCCACCCGTTCCTGAGCGCGGAGGGCACCCGGAACGATCCGCGCTATGCCCAGCTATTGGACCTGATCGACGCGGCGCTCAAGGACAACATGGCCGTGGTGCTGGTGGCCGATATCATGCCGCATCGTTCGCTGGGCGACGCGTTGGAAATGACCAAATGGACCTCGCGCGTCATCTGGATGTACGAAAAGGATCCGCGGATAACCTTCAGCCGAGGTTTCGAGACCAATTCGCTGCAGCGGGACAAGAAGACGACCTACCTGTTCCAGGCCTTCGAGGTGCATATCCTGCCGCCCGGAAAATACCTGTTGACCGGCGGTGACGATTACAAGTTGAATGCGCTGCTCGAGCAGGTCGGCGCCCAGGACGGCAAGGTCGGGTCGGGCCGAGGCGCCAACGGCACCGCCTACCTGTCGCCCGAGCTCTATCGCGAGTTCTACAGGGAAACCAACTGGCGCGACGCCACCTATGGCACCGAGACCAAGACGCGCAAGGTCTGCACCGCCGTGCACATGGCCTCGGGCGCCTGCGTGAGCTGGGGCGAGCAGCAGTACAGCGAGACCACGCAGCTCGGCGCCGCCGGCTACCGCGAAGAGACCGATTCCCGCGATATTCCCGCGATCAAGGTGCAGGCGCGCATCCCGCCGCAGCAGGCGCTGGCAAGCTTCACCCTCCAGGGCGGCCAACTGGTGCTGAGCCAGCGCATGCATCTGAAGACGCCAAGCTACAAATACCGGCAATCGGCCTGCCGCGCGGTCGATCCCAAGATGATCGAATGTCCGCTTGAAGACCTGACCGTCTACACTCGGCCGGCGCCCATGGAGTTCACGCAGAAGTACATCGAGCGGCTTGCGAACGTAAGCGCGGAACATCGTGAGCTGCTGTCCAAAATGATCCCCATGCAGATCACGCCCCTGGTCAAGCAGGGCATGGAGGATCCGGTCTGGGGCGTGCCGCTGTCGCTGCGCAAGGGCAAGTAGGCGGGTAGCCGCGCGGCGCGGCGCCGCCAGGCAGTACTTACGAGGACGATCCATTTGAAGAAGATCCGGGGCTATTGGCTAGGCATCGCGATCTCCCTGCTGCTGGCGGGCCTGCTGGCATTCCTCGGCATCGTGTTCGTTTCCAGCCCCAACCTCGGCTGGGGCGCGCAGGCGCTGCTGGGCTATGGCGTGTTGTTCGGCGGACCGCTGGCCGTGGCGCTGGCGCTGTGCTGGATCGTGTACATGGTGCGCGACAAGGGCCAGGTGCCGGGCCGCGTCCATGCGTTGCTGTTCGTGCCCTCGGTGCTTGCGTTGGCCATCGTGCCCGTCAGCGACTCCATCGACCAGGGCAGGCAGGACCGCTTTCGGGAGTCACACCCCGCGATCGCGGAGACGCACATCAATCTGAGCGGCCGCACCGTCTGGCCGGACAGTCGCGGCGGGAGCCTGTCTTCCGGCGCATCGCCGTACCTGGAGCCCGGGTCGGCGGAGCAACGCATGTTTTCGCGCTTTCACCGCTATCCGAATCAGGGGCCAGCGGCCAGCGAGACGTTTCCCTACGACGGCGCGCGCCTGAAGGGCGGCGTGGATCGCTACGTGTACTCCAGCCAGGACGGGACGCCCGGCGCATCCGTGCCGCTGCAGCGCTTGCCATACCCGGATCTCGGCAAGCTGCCCTCGGCGTTCGCATATGGCGAGGCGGCGCTGGTGGTCTACCAGTACTACCACTATGCCGACCACGTCGAGGTTGCGCCGGGTATTGCGCGCTTCGCCGGCACGACCGAGGACCAGATGGAGGCTGCCGGGATTCCCGGCTTGGCGATATTCGGTCTGGAGAACCTGACGCCGCAGACCATCGCCAGGGTGGAGATCAACGGCCAGGCCTACGACATGGGTTCGTACGCGGCGCGCGGCGTGTTGCCGGGCCCTTGCGATCCGGCGCGCGGCGGCAGCCCGGTCCTGCTCGATCTGGAGCAGCCCTTGCGGGTGCGTTGGCAGACGATGGAAGCGCCCGGGACCTGGCGCGAGGCGATGGCGACCGTGCCGGCCTTCAGCGCGGCGAGCAGGAAAGATCCGGACAAGGGCCTGGTGCGCGTGCGCCTGTACTTCTTGCCCGATGAAACGGTGGCCGCCGAGCGCTACAGGGAGATCCGCGTGCGCGGCGAACTCTCCATCCGCGCCACCGGCCTGCCCGCCGCCGCGCAAGCCTATACGGGCTGCGGCGGCGCGTATTTCGGCTACAACCCGCAGACCGTGAAGCTGTTGGACAACTGAAGCCTGCGTGCGCCCTACACGTCTTCGATGCGCTGCGACGGCGCCAAGGGCGTGCCCAGATCCAGCAGGGCGTAGATCCGTTGCGTGAAACGCTGGCGCCGCGTGGGCCTGCCCATGCGCCAGCGGGTGTCCAGCCACAGCAGGGGCAGGGCGAAGCCCAGCCACACGATGAAGAAGAGCGCCAGCAGGAAGACCGCCAGTTCGGGCAAGTCCTGGAACGAGCCATCGCCGGGTTCGGCGAAAAACTGCAGGCCGACCACGAACAGCCAGGCCGTCAGCAGCAGCCCGCCTATCAGCTTGAGCATGCGCGCGCGCTGGCTCATGCCTACGCGGATGGGCGTGTCCCTGCCTTGCTCGCCGCCGTAGTAGCGGTGGCACATATAGCAGCGGCCATCTTCCAGATTGCGTAGCGCATAGACGGCGCGCCGGCCATCCGGGTGGACGGGGGCCGCGCGCACCGCCAATTCGACGCGGTCGTCCTCGGCCAGGAAGGGCAGGGCGTCGCCGAACGCTTCCTGGGCAATCATCGCGTAGTCCACGCCGTTGACGGCGTAGCGGTAGATGCCGTAGTTGGGTCCTTTGTGGACCTGGCGCATTTCGTGCGTGAGGCCGGCAAGGTGGCCGCGGACATGTCCGATGGGCGGCTCGCCCTCGTCCTGCGCCGATAGCGGCTCCTGGCGGGGCGGCTGCGGCGGCGGGGCGGGCGTGCCGGCCGCCGGCCGTTGCTTGGGGTCGTAGAGCGCTTCGCTCGCCAGGATCAGCGGGCGGTGGCGGCGGTTGTGCCAGAGGCCATGCAAGGCCGATCCCGCCACCACCAGTGCCACCAGGGCGGCGACCAGCGAGACGACCATCAGGAACACGCGTGTGAGACTGCCGATGCCGAGCAGCCACGCCAGCCACACGAACGCCGCGCCGACCGCGCCGCCGACGGCGACCTCGCGCCAGCCGCGCCGTTTCAGGGTCTGGTAGTAGCGCGGCGGGATGAGTTCTCCGCGCGCTGGAACGGCCCAGGAGAAGACCGCCAGTCCTTCTTCGCCGTCCATCACGCCCACGCGCGCGGAGATGCCTTGCTGATGCAAGCGATGCAGCTGGTTGATCTGCGGCGCCTCCAGCCCGGCGGCGATCACGGATTCTGCTCCGATGCGCAGGAACGCATCGCGCCGCACGAGCGGCACCGCGAGGCGGAGCTGATCGATGGTTCCTTCGAGTACGCGGGCGGAGGGCTGCGCCATGACGGGATTCGGAATGAAAACCGTCAAGCATAGCGTAGCGGCCTGCGTGAGTTACCAAGCGTCCGGCATGTTGGCCGGCCCTTGATGCGTGGGGAAATGCGGAAGCACTTCTTCAGCCAGTTCCTGCAGTACTTCCGCGGCGGGCCGTTGCGAGAACTGGATTCCGATCGCGGCGTGATTGACGCCTGCCGCCTGCCATTCTTCCAGCAAGGAGATCAAGCCCTTCCTGCCCGTGCGCAGCACGAAGCCGTTGTGCAAGGGCGTGCGCGGATGGTCGGGGTCTTCGGCGAGGTCCAGCCATTCATTGGTCATGTGCGGACGGAAGCCGCCGTCGGGTATCTGGGCGCGCCAGGCGCGGATTTTTTCCCCCAGGCGTTTTGGTCCTATCGACGTATCGGTGGCGTCGGGATAGGTCAGCCAGCCATCGGCGTGTTCGGCAATCCACGCCAGCGACTGCCCCGATGAACCCGTGACGATGAGCGGAATGACGCCTGCGGCGGGCTTGGGCAGGAATTCCGCATTGCTGAAACGCCCCAGCGGCGAATCGATCTCAAGACGCCCTGGGCGTATCAACTGGCGGAAATACGAGACGGCTTCGGCGAAACGCGTGCCGCGGTCGTCATGCTGCAGTCCATAAGCGGGAAACTCGACAGGCCGGTCTCCCGAGGCGATTCCCAGCACCAGCCGGCCGCCCGACAGTTGGTCGATGGTGCTCGCCGCCTTGGCCAGATCGATGGGGTGGCGCAGGGAAAAGATCGCGCTGCCCGTCGCCAAGGCAATCTTCTTCGTTTGCGCCGCCAGAAAAGCCAGGTAGGTGAATGGATCGAAGACCTGGCCGGCATCGCCGAAGGACGGGGAATACAAGGGCACGTCGCGCACCCAGACGGCGGCAAACTCCTGCCGGTCGATCTGCCGCACCAGTTCCGCCTGGCCCGCAAGGACTGCCATGCTGCCTTCATAAAAGCGCAGCGGCAGGAAGATGCCCAGGGTCAGGCGTTCGGGCGCGAACATCCGCCGATAGCCGGGGTGCGCGGAAAAGGCGAAGTATGACGCTCCGGTCGCGCCGTGGAGAGAGTGGGTGGTATCCATTTCGACTGTCCTTGTTTCTTTCAAGCGCCCGTTGCCGGCGCGGGCAGCGTGATGCCTTTGGCGACCGCGGGCCGGGCCGCCACGCGTTCGTGCCATGCGCTCAGATGCTGGTGATGGCTGAAATCGAAATCGATGATCCGCGCGATGTGGCTCCAGCCGAAATGCGCGATGTCGGCGATGGAGTAGGTGTCGCCGGCAAGATAGGGATGTTCGGCCAGCCTGCGGTCCAGCACCGCGAGCGCATCCTCGGTCAGGCGTTGGTAGCGTTCGAGCGCGGCGGGGTTGCGCGCCTTGTCGAACACCTCGAAATTCACGCGCTGTCCGATGATGGGGCCGACGCTGCTGGAATGGAATTGCAGCCACTTGATCGCTTCCCACCGGCCCTGGGTGTCAGGGGGCAGCAGCTTCCCGGTTTTTTCCGCGAGATACAGCAGTATGGCCGCCGATTCGAACAGCGCGACGCCGGTGTCTTCGTCGGTCAGGGCCGGGATGCGGCCATGCGGGTTCAGGGCCAGGAAGTCGGGCTGGCGGTGTTCGCCCTGCGCGATGCGCACGTGATGCAGGCGATAGGGCAGTTCCAGTTCCTCGAGGGCGATCGTGGCCTTGTAGCCGTTCGGAGAACTATCGGTGTATAGATTCAGCATGCGCTTGCTCATTTGAGGTTGGCTAAATTTTCAGGATCCGCTGCGATCCAGAAATTCTCCTTCCCCCGCTAGAGCGAGTACAGCGATCATTTCTCGATGTTGAGTTTAGGAAATCTAAAATGACGCAGCGTTTCCCCTGCAAACGCTGCGCGCTATTTCCTACACCGCGATCGATCCTCCGATCTCGAAGCGCTGCGCTGCCTGCAACAGCAGGCGCTCGCTGTCCGCGCGGCCCAGCAGTTCCAGGCCGACGGGTATGCCGCTTTTCGTGAAACCGATAGGCACGCTCAAGGCCGGCAGTCCCGTCACCGCCGCGAGCAGGCCATTGCCGCCGCGCTGCGCTTCGCCCAGCAGTACCGGCGCGCCGCGCACGCTGGGATAGGCCAGCAGGTCCAGCTGGCCATGCTCCATGGCCGCCAACACCTCGTCGCGCAGCGTCTGGGCGCGTGCCAGTACCGCCAAGCGGCCGCTGCCATCGGGATCGCGCAGCGCATCGCGTTCGCGCAGCAACGGCGCGACTTCCGGGTGGGGATAGCCGCCGTCCAGGATGTCGGTGAGGCTGCGCACGGACAGGCCGGCTTCGCGCAGGCAGCGCGCCAATGCATCGCGGAATTCATAGCCGGTGACGTTGGCGGCCGTCAGCCGCGCGTCTTCCAGAGCCAGCGCGACAGGCTGGATATGCGCACCGTCGGCCTCCCAGCAGGCGAGAACCGCCTGGGCATGCCGGGAGACTTCCTGTTCTGAGGAGGCGGAACCGAAGAACGCGTCCAGCGCGCCTACGCGCCAGCCTGGGTGCGCGCCGCGGCTGCTGTCGTGCTGACTGTCCAACGCTGCCATCACCGACCACAGGATTTCGAGATCCGCATGGCTGCGGGCCATGGGGCCGACAGTGTCCAGCGTTGGCGACAACGGCACCACGCCGGCATTGCTGTAGCGTCCGGCCGTGGGGCGCAGGCCCCATACCTGGTTGAAGGCCGCGGGGATGCGGATCGAGCCGCTGGTGTCCGTGCCTATCGCCGCCGCCGCGAAGCTGGACGCCACCGCAACGGCGCTGCCGCCGCTGGATCCGCCCGGCACGCGCGCGGCGTCGTAGGCGTTGCGCGTGCGGCCGGATAGTGAAGAAACGTTGGTGATGCCGCAAGCCAGTTCGTGCAGCGTGGTCTTGCCCAGCACGATGGCGCCTGCTTCGCGCAGCCGGTGCACGATGTCGGCATCGCGCCGCGGCCGGCGCCCGGCCAGCGCGAGCGAGCCTGCGGTGGCGGGCATGCCCGCGGCATCGATGTTGTCCTTGAGCAGGATGGGCATGCCGTGCAAGGGCCCCAGCGCCGCGCCGCGTTGCCGCTGCGCATCCCGCTCGGCGGCTTCGGCCAGCGCCCGGCCGTTCAAGGCGATGACCGCGTTGAGCGCCGGTCCGGCCTGATCGTGCGCCGCGATGCGCGCCAGGTAGGCGCGCACCAGGTCCATGGCGCTGAGCCTGCCGGCCGCCATGGACGCCCGCAGCTCGGCAATGCCGCGGCCAAAGACCGGGTCGCGGCCAGGCAAGGGGCCCGCCAGCAGGCGCGGCGCGCTCATCGGAAGTGGCACGCCACCCAATGCTGCCCGGCTTCCGAGCCGCCCGGCCGCTGCGTCAGGACCGGCTGCTTCTCTTTGCACAGGGGCTGCGCCAGCGGGCAGCGCGTGTGGAAGCGGCAGCCGCTGGGCGGATTCGCCGGACTGGGCGGGTCGCCCTGCAGCAGCTTGCGCTGCGCGGGCTTGTGCGGATCCGGGACCGGCACCGCGGACAGCAGGATCTCGGTGTAGGGATGCAGTGGACGAGAGAACAGCGTGTCGCGGTCGGCGACCTCGACGATGCGGCCCAGGTACATCACCGCGACCCGATGGCTGATGTGCCGCACCACGGCGAGGTCATGCGCCACGAACAGGTAGGCGATGCCCATTTCTTCCTGCAGATCCATCAGCAGGTTGATCACCTGCGCCTGCACCGACACGTCCAGCGCGGACACGGGCTCGTCGCACACGATCAGCTTGGGCCGCAGGGCCAGCGCGCGCGCGATGCCCAGGCGCTGCCGCTGGCCGCCGGAGAACTCATGGGGGAACTTCTTCATCGCTTCCGGACGCAGGCCTACCTTGGCGAACAGCCAGGCGATCTCGTCCGCGCGCGAACGGCCGCCCGAGGCTGGGAAGTTCTCCAGCGGCTCGCCGACGATGTCGCCGGCGGTCAGGCGGGGATTCAGCGAGGCATACGGATCCTGGAAGATGATCTGCATGTCGCGCCGACGGTTGCGCATCTGCTCGGGTGTCAGCGCCAGGATCTCTTCGCCTTCCAGCCGCACCGATCCCGAGGTCGGCTGGATCAGCCTCAGCACGGACTTGCCGGTGGTGGTCTTGCCGCAGCCGGACTCGCCCACCAGCGCCAGGGTCTCGCCCTTGGACACGGAAAAGGATACGCCGTCCACGGCCTGGATCACCTTGCGGCGCGGCTTGAACCAGCCGCCCGCGCCGGCGTAATGCATCTTCAGGTCGCGCACGTCCAGCAAAGGCGTGGCCGGGGCGGCGGGCTCGTTGCGGGCGCTCATGCTTGGACTCCAGTGAGGGCGGCGCCAGGCGTCGCGGCAGCCGCCGCCTGCGGGGCCGGTTGCGCGGCGACACGCGCCGCTTCGTGACAGGCCACCACGTGGTCGCTGCCATGTTCCATCAGCTGCGGCGCTTCGGCGCGGCAGCGGTCGGTGGCGTAGACGCAGCGCGGCGCGAAGCTGCAGCCTTTGCCCAGCTCGCTGGGCGCGGGCACCATGCCGGGGATTTCGGCCAGCCGCTGCGTCGAGGTGTTCATCGAGGGCATCGACGCCATCAGCGCGCGCGTGTACGGGTGCAAGGGGCGGTCGAACAACTCGGTGACGGGCGCTTCCTCGACCTTGCGGCCGGCATACATCACCGCCACGCGGTCACAGCATTCGGCCACCACGCCCAGATCATGCGTGATCAGCACGATGCCCATGCCCAGGCTCTGCTGCAGGCTGCGCAGCAGGTCCACGATCTGCGCCTGGATGGTGACGTCCAGCGCCGTCGTCGGCTCGTCGGCGATCAGCACCTCGGGGTTACAGGCCAGGGCCAGCGCGATCATCACGCGCTGCCGCATGCCGCCGGACAGCTGGTACGGATATTCGTGCACGCGCCGCTCGGGCTCGGCGATCTGAACCAGGCGCAGCATTTCCTCGGCGCGGCGGTAGGCGTCGCGGCGGCCGAGCTTCTGGTGCAGCATGACCGTTTCCGCGATCTGGCGGCCCACCGTCAGCACCGGGTTCAGCGAGGTCATCGGCTCCTGGAAAATCATCGAGATCCGGTTGCCGCGGATCTGGCGCATCTGCTTTTCGGTCAGGCCCAGCAGGTCGGTGCCGCGGTAGCGGATCTGGCCGCCGGCATAGCGTCCGGGGGGAGTCGGGATCAGCCGCAGGATGGACAGCGCCGTGACGCTCTTGCCGCATCCGGATTCACCGACCACGCCCAGCGTGCGGCCGGCCCGCACCTGGTAGGACACGCCGTCCACCGAACGCACGGTGCCGGACACGGTATCGAAGTAGGTGCGCAGGTTGTCGACTTCGAGCAGCACGTCGCCAGGGGCGACGGCGGCGGGGGATATTGCCATGGCGTGCTCCTAGCGCTGGTTGGCCAGACGAGGGTCGAGCGCATCGCGCAGGCCGTCGCCCATCAGGTTGATTGCCAGCACGGTGATGGCCAGCATGATGCCGGGATACAGGATGGTGTAGAACGCCACCGCAACGTAGTTGCGGGCGTCGGCCATCATGTTGCCCCAGCTGGGAACCTGGGCCGGCACGCCGACGCCCAGGAACGACAACACGGCCTCGGTCAGCACCGCGGTGGCGGCGATGAACGTGGCCTGCACCACCAGCGGCGTGACCATATTGGGCAGCACGTGGCGGCGCAGGATGACGGGCAGCCGCGTGCCTACGGCATGGGCGGCTTCGACGTACAGCTGTTCGCGCAGCGTCAACGCCAGGGAACGCACCAGCCGCACCATGCGGGGCACCTGCGGAATCGCGATCGCGATGATCACCGTGGTCAGGCTGGCGCGGATCACCGCCATCAGGGCGATCGCCAGCAAGATGTCGGGGATGGCCATCATGCCGTCCATGATGCGCATGATGATGGCGTCGGCCCAGCGCACGAAGCCCGCCAGCAGGCCGAGCACCACGCCGACCGCGGTGGCGATCAGCGCCACCACGATGGCGACCACGAGGGACACGCGGCCGCCCCAGACCACGCGGCTGAAAACGTCGCGGCCCAGCGCGTCGGTGCCGAAGTAATGTTCGGCCGACGGCGGCTTCATGCGTTGCAGGGGATTGATGGTGATGGGGTTGTGCGTGGCGATCCAGGGCGCGGCGGCCGCCAGGCCCGCCACGATCAGCAGCAGCAGCAGGCCCAGGATCAGGGTGGGGTGCTTGCGTATCCAGCGCCAGCGGCGGCCGCTGGCGCTCAGCGCCTCGTGCAGCACGATGGGCGAGCCTGGCGCGTTGGTGGAAATCGAACTTTCAGACATGGTTTTTTCCTGCGCGGCTCAGTAGCGGATGCGAGGATCGAACAGCCGGTAGCTGAGGTCGATCAGCAGATTGATCAGCACGTAGGTGCCCGCCGATAGCAGCAGCACGCTCTGGATCACCGGATAGTCGTGGTGTTGGACCGCGTCGATGACCAGCCGGCCAATGCCGGGGATGGCGAACACCGTCTCGGTCACGACCACGCCGCCGATCAGCAGCGCGATGCCCACGCCCACCGTGGTGGCGATGGGAATGGCGGCGTTGCGCAGCGCGTGTTCCAGCACCGGCAGCACCGCCAGCCCCTTGGCGCGCGCCGTGCGGATGTAGTCCTCGTGCAGCACTTCCACCACGGTTGCGCGGGTCATGCGGGTGATCAGCGCGATGTACACCAATGCCAGGTTGATACAGGGCAAGGTCAGGTTGCGCAGCCAGGGGATCACGCCCTCGGCCAGGCTGACGTAGCCCTGCACCGGCAGCCATTGCAGCTTGATGGCGAAGCCGTAGATGAGCAGGTAGCCGACCAGGAACACCGGCACCGAGAAGGCCAGCACCGCGAACAGCATGACCAGGCGGTCGATCCAGGTGCCGGCCCGGTAGGCCGCCAGCACGCCTAGCGGCACCGCCACGGCGATGGACACCAGCATCGTGAGCGCGGCGATGGACAAGGTGGGCTCCACCCGCTGCGCCAGCAGCTGCGTCACGGGCACTTGGGTGAAGATGGACGTGCCCAGGTCGCCCTGCAGCAGCTTGCCCGCCCACAGCCCGAACTGCCGCCACAGCGGCTCGTCCAGGCCCAGCGCCACGCGCAGCTTGGCGATGTCGTCCGCTGAAGCGAAGTCCCCGGCGATGAGCGCCGCCGGGTCTCCGGGCGACAGGTGGATCAGCAGGAAGACGATTACCGCCACCACTGCCATGACTGGCACGATGGCTAGCACTCGCCGGATGATGTAACCCATGGTCGTCTCGCGTATCGATTAGGCTGGCGGCGGACTACTTGTCCAGCACCCACAGGTTGGGCAGGCTCCAGATCTTGTCCGCGTTCTTCAGGCTGTTGTGTGAGGCGAACGCGCGCGAATACTGACCCACCGAGATTGCGGGGAAGGCTTCATAGGCGCGCTCCTGGAACAGGTCGAGGACGCGCTTGCGCTCGTCCGAACTGGTGGCCGCGATCCATTGGGCGCGCAGTTCGTCCAGCTTCTTGTCGCAGGGCCAGCCGGGCAGGCTGTTGCCGCACACCGCGCCCAGGTAGGTGTTGCTGATGGGCGAGTCGACGTTGAATTCGGAAGCGGCCGACAGGAAGATGTTCCAGCCGCCCTTGTCGATGGGCTCCTTGCGGGCGCGGCGGGCGGTCAGCGTGGCCCAGTCCATGGACTGGATGTCGAGGTTCACGCCGATATCCTGCAGCGCCTGGATGGCGACCAGCGTGGCGGAGTTCAGGTAGGCCAGGTCCGTGGGCAACAGGATCGCGACCTTCTCGCCCTTGTATCCGGCCTCGGCCAGCAGCTTCTTGGCCAGGGCGGGATCGGGCTTGGCGTAGGGCGCCGCGCCGGCGGTGGTGTCATAAGGACCGCCGCAGATGAAGACCGTGGCGCAATACTTCATGCGCAGATCGTCGGGGTAGCCCATGGCGGCGGTGAACTTGTCCTGGTCCACCAGATGGGCGACGGCCTGGCGCGCCTTTTCATTGTTGAAGGGCGGCATGGACTGGTTCAGGATGATGTAACCCTGGGCGCGCTCCATCACGCCGATCTTGACGTTCTTGTTGCCGCGCAAGGCGTCGATGTAGTCCGCCGGCGCTTGTTCGATCATGTCGACTTCGCCGTTGGTCAGCGCGGCCGTCGCGCTGTTGGAGTCGGGCAGCACGCGCCATTCCACGCGCGGGATATGCGGAGTCTTGTTGCCCGCCAGGCCGTCGGCCTGCGCCTTGGGGCCAAGGTAGTTCGGATTCTGCTCGAACACGATCTTGCTGCCGGGCACCCATTCGGCACGCTTGAAGACGTAGGGGCCGGAGCCAACGACCTCGGTCAGCGGACGGTCGGCAGGAAGCGAAGCCAGGCGCTGAGGCAGGATGAATGCGGGGTAGCTGGAGACCTTGGCCAGCCCGTCGAGCACCAGATCGAACGGCTGGTCCAGCGTCAGCTTGAAGGTGCTGCCGTCCACGGCTTCCCACTTGCCGCCGGCGCGCGTGATGGCCTGGCCGATATTGTCGCGCGCGGACCAGCGCTGCAGGGACGCGATCACGTCGGCCGTGGTCAACGCCTGGCCGTCACTGAATTTCAGGCCGGGCAGCAGCGTGAAGGTCCAGGTCTTCTTGTCATCGCTGGCCGAGTACTTCTCGACCATCTGCGGCTGCGGCTTGCTGTGCGAGTCCATCGCGAACAGCGTGTCGTAAACCATGTAGCCGAAGTTGCGCGTGATGTAGGCGGTGGTGAAAGTCGGGTCCAGCACTTTCAGGTCGGCGTGCGGCACGATGCGCAGGGTCTTGGCCTGCTGCGCGTGCGCCGGCGCGGCGCCAAGGGTAAAGGCCAGGCCGAGCGTGGCCGTCGAGAACAGGCAAAGCAGGCGTTTTTTCATCGCGCTAGGCTCCCATCGTGTTGGTGGATACGCCGGCGTCCGCGCGCCGGCAGGGTCTTACAGCGGCCACTTGGGCAGCCGGATATTGCGGTACGTGAGCGTCTTCCAGTCGGGCGTGGCGACGCCTTTGCCGCCGACATAGATGATGTGGCGCGCGACTTTCGAGAACGAGGCATGGAAATGCTGGGCGGACTTGACCACCACGATCTTCTTGGAAGAAAGATCGCAGCCCAGTTGCGTGAACAGGTCCATGTTGATGGCCTGGTTGCGCAGCGAGGTCAGCACGATCTCGATGCCCTGGGTCTCGACCAGGGCGCAATCGCCCATGGCCGCCGGTGCGCCGGACAGGCCCGTCATGATCATGTCGGCCTTGATGGCCTTGACCGTGCAGCGCAGGTCCAGCGGATCGCCGGACAGCGGGCCGACCTTGCCGCCGATGCGCAGGTCCAGCTCGGCGCCGGGGCCGGCGTCGAAGGCGATGCGCGCCGCCACCGGATCCCACATGGGGCCTAGCGCCGCGTTCGTCACGCCTCGTTCCAGCATGCGGCTCAGGACAAAGGTGGCGTCGCCGGGCGCGCCGCTGCCGGGATTGTCGGGCCGGTCGGCCAGCACCACCGGACCGTCGCCGAAGGCCAGGGCTTCATCCAGCGCCTGGTCCACGCTGCGGTAGGGCACCATGAGCTGTTCGCGCATGCCGATGAACTCATCGGCCAGGCGGCGCGCCAGCGTTTGTGCAAGAGTGGCATCGCCATCGGCGTAGACCAGCACCTTGGTGCCCATTTCCGGCACGTCGCCGGTGGCGAAGCCCTGCGCCGCCGAGATCGACAGGATGCCGTCGCGGCCTTCCTGCGCCTTGATGCGGCTGACGAAGCCCTGCGCCGGTTCGCGCGTGGTGTGCATGGGCACGATCATTTCGCAGTCGATCAATGCCGCGACGGGCCGCGTGCGGCCGGCCTGCGCGTCCAGGCACAAGGCCAGCAGGTCTTCCGCGCGTTCGCGGATGTCGGTGTGCGGATATTCCTTGAACAGCACCAGCACCGTAGCCTGTTCCACCATCAGCGGACTCAGGTGCGCATGGGGGTCCAGTTCCGCACCCACCACGACGCCGGGGCCGACGATCTCGCGCACGCGGCGCAGGAGGTCGCCTTCGCAATCGTCGTAGCCGTCGGCCACCATGGCACCGTGCAAGCCCAGCAGCACCATGTCCACCGGCAGCGCCGCGCGCAGGTCGGCCAGGATCTGGTCGCGCAGCGTCTCAAAGGCGGCGCGCGTGGTCGTGCCGCCGGGCTGCGCGGAGGTGACCAGGCCTTCGGCCAGCGTCCAGCCGGCTTCGCGGCCGCGTTGGCGCGCCACGTATAGCGGCGCGCCTGCAAAGGTCACCGTGTCCGGATGCGTGCCGGCCGGATAGTAGTCGCGGTCCTGGAAGGAGGCGAGGCTGGTGGGCATGGGCGCGAAGGTGTTGGTTTCCGTGCCCAGGCCGGCGCTGAAGATCTTCATGGCCGGGCCCCCGGACAGGCTGCTGCATGCGCCGCGGCGCGCGCGGCGTTCCAGGTCGACGACATCGTTTTCCCCTTGTATGGATCGGAAATTCGTCACTGCCGCCACATGAAAGGGGGCCTTGCGTTCCGTACCGCGGATCATCGGTGGCACACAAGCGCGGCACAAATAGCTAACGTGCGCCCATGGATAACCCAAGGTTATGGTGTGCGGTTTTTCGGGGGAAATCGCGGTGAAAAGCACGCAGATCGGCGGCTTTTAAGGGAAAACGATAGGGCGGCCGGAAGCCTTTGCGCGCGCATATGAAAGGTTATGGACAGTTCACGATTTGGAATTTGTAGGCTTGCGCAGGCCGGACCAGAATCAAACCCTGATCCGGGCCGCATGCCTAGCGCGGCCCCTTGTCTTTCCATCCCTGAGCGGCGCGGCGCGCCGCGCCCTGGAGCCGCTCCCATGCGCATATTCACCGGCGCCCTTGCCACGGAAACCAACACGTTCTCGCCCTTGCCGACCGGACTTGCCGCGTTCAAGTCGCGGGAGTATCTGCCCGGCGGCACCCATCCCGACCACATGACGTTCTACGCGGGGCCGCTGTGGGCCGCGCGCCAGCGCGCCCGGGACGGCGGGTGGACGCTGATCGAAGGATTGGTGGCGTCCGCGCAGCCCGGCGGCACGACCACGCGCGCCGCCTATGAAACGCTGCGCGACGAACTCCTTGCCGACCTGCGCGCGGCGCTGCCGGTGGACATGGTGCTGCTGGGCTTGCACGGCGCCATGGTGGCCGACGGCTACGACGATTGCGAAGGCGACCTCCTGCGCCGCGTGCGCGAGATCGTCGGCCCCGGCGTGGTGGTGGGCGCCGAACTGGATCCCCATGCGCACCTGAGTCCGCTGATGGTCGAGCAGGCTACGGTGCTGGTCTTGTTCAAGGAGTATCCCCACATCGACGTGCTGGAACGCGCCGAAGACCTGCTGGCCTTGTGCCTGGACGCGCAGGCCGGCCGCACGCGGCCCGTCGCGGCATTGATCGACTGCGAAATGATCGTGCCCATGCACACCACGCGCGAACCGGCGCAGGGCTTCGTCAGCCGCATCAAGGCGCTGGAAGGCCGCGACGGCATCCTGTCGGTCTCGGCGGCGCAGGGTTTCGCCACCGGCGACGTGCCGGAAATGGGCACCAAGGTGCTGGTCTACGCCGATGGCGACGCGGCCCGCGCGCAAGCGCTGGCGCGCCAATTGGCCGATGAACTCATCGCGATGCGCGAACAGTTGATGGTGCCGTACCGCGGCGTGGACCAGGCGCTGGACGAAGCCCTGGCCTACGGCGACGGTCCCGTGGTGCTGGCGGACCGTTCGGACAACCCCGGCAGCGGCGCGGCCGGCGACTCTACCTATCTGCTGGCCAGGATGCGCGAGCGCGGCATGCGCAATGCCGCCATCGGTCCCATGTGGGATCCGGTGGCGGCGCGCATCGCCTTCGACGCCGGCCCCGGTGCGACGCTGGACCTGCGCATCGGCGGCAAGGTCGGTCCGCTGTCCGGCAGCCCGGTGGATGCGCGCTGCGTGGTGGTGTCCACGCATGCGGACATGTTCATGACGGGCAACTCCAACACCCGCATCGCCTTGGGCGACTGTGCGCTGGTCGACGTGGATGGCATCCTGGTCGCGCTGGTCTCGCTGCGTACCCAGGCCTATCACACGGACCTGTTCACCCAGCTGGGCTGCGATCTGACTGCGCAGCGCCTGATCGTGGTGAAGTCCGCGCATCACTTCCATGCCAAGTACGCGCCGCTGGCCAAGGCAGTGCTGTATGTGGCCGCGCCCGGTTCCGCCAGCCCGGATTGGCGCAGCCTGCCGTACCGCAAGGCCAGGCTGCCGAAATGGCCGATCGCGTAGCGGCGGGTCCGGCCGCGGCCGTTGAACTCGAGCGACCCGGGTCACCACCTGTGCTGGTAGGTCAGCGTCAGCACGGAGCCGGCTGCGGGGAGCCGGCTGGTATTGGTGTTGCTGCGCAATAGCTGGCTGTACTGCGGGTAGTAGTCGCGGTTGAAGAGGTTTTCGATGCCGAGGATGAAGGTGTTGCGCGGGTTGGGCTGATAGCGGCCCATGAGGTCCACGGTGAAGTAGCTGCTGACGTCCCGGCGGCCGAAGCTGTCCTTGCCGTCCAGGCGGTAGTCCTTGGCGCCGAAGTAATTGGCCTGCAGCCGGCCGCTCCAGCGCTCGTTCGGCCGGTATTGCAGATAGGCCGTCAGCTTGAGCGGCGGAATGCGGTAGCCGGTCATGCCTTGCCAGTTGCCGCCATCCGGCTGCTCGCGGCCCTTCATCCAGGTGAAGGTGCCGCCGGCGCCCCACTTTTCGTCGTCGGTGGTGGTGTCGATGGTGCCTTCGACGCCGTAGATACGTTCCTCGGTGCGCGTGAGGATCAGTCCATTGTTGAAGCTCTGCACGTCGCCGAGTTTCGAGGTGGTGTAGAACACGGCCAGCGACGCCGAGGTGTTGCCCGCGCCGCCGCGCCAGCCCAGCTCGTAGTTGTTGGTCTTGACCGGCTGCAGGTCCGACGAGCCGATGTCGAAGCCGGGGCGCGCATTGCGCATCTGGACCCCGATGTCGGGCAGCTGAAAGCCCTGGCTGAAGTTGGCGTAGAACTCCTGGCCGCGCACCGGAGCGTACGCGATGCCGAAATTCCACAGCAAGGCGTCATAGTTGACGGTGCCTCCCTGGACCGTGCCGGGGGAGGGTACGCGCAGCTGCGACAAGGGCACGAAGTCGCCGAACCGCGCGGAGGCGTATTCGTAGCGCGCGCCGCCCTGTACCGACCATTGCTCGTTGAAACGGTGTTCAAGCTGCGCGAAGAGGCCGGTGCTGCGGGTCGTCAATTCGGGCATGTAGGTGAGGCTGCCGATCCTGTTGAACACCCGTCCGCCGCTGCGATCGTAGGCGGCCGGATCGAAGATGTCGATCGGCATGTCGCTGCGTTCCTGGTTGAAGTCCGCGCCCCATAGCACCTTGGATTGCTCGCCCAGCGGCGTATCCACGGTCAGCCGGCTGCCGAATACCTTGGTGTTCTGTGTGACCTGGTCCACGTTGTTGCCGCGCGTGACGACGGCGCGCGCGTCGAAGGGTGTGAAGCGGGTGAAGTAGTCGCGGTAATACATCTGGGCCGTGACCTTGCTGCCCAGTACGTTCAGATGCTCGTATTCCAGGTTCAACAGCGTGTTGCGGATCTGGTTCTGATCGGCCAATTGCAGGCCGTTCATCGGCAGGGCGCGGGCCGAACCCGGCGGCAGGCGCCCGACTGAGGGATCCGAGGTGTAGTCGGAGTCCTGGTCCGCGTTGTAGTAGCTGGCGGACAGTTGCAGGCGCTGCTGGTCGTCGATGCGCAATCCCAGCTTGCCGCCCAGGCTGTATATGTTGGAGTCGAACAGGTCGCCCTGGCTGGGCTCGGGCGCGATGCGCCTGCCTTGTGCGTCATACGAGGCGCCGTTGTGGCGCGCGCCCAGGTCCAGGGCATAGTCCAGTTTGCCCTGGCTGCCCGCGAAGTGCTGTTGCAGCTGCCCGCCCAGGCCGTCGGCGCGCAGGCGGCTCAGGGGGCTGACTGCCGTCACCGTGGTTTCGGATGCCGGCTCGCCGCCGGCGGGCCGGGTGGTGATGGAAACGATGCCGCCCGTCGCGCCAGCGCCGTAGATCGAGCTGCTGCCGCGCAGCACTTCGACCCGTTCGATGGTGGCAGGGTTGATGTTCGCCAGATTGCGCGACGAGTCCCGGTTCGTGTTGAGCGGGATTCCGTCCACCAGCACCAGCACGCCCCGGCCGCGCAGGGTCTGGCCGTAGTCCGTCATGGTGCGGCTGGAGTCGGCCATGCCGGGCACGGTCTTGGAGAGCACGGTGGCCAGGCTGTCGGAGCCCGTGCGCAGCTCCTGCAAGGCGTCGCGCTCCAGCACGATGGTCTGCTGCACCGGGCTGACCAGATTGCTGGCTGTGCGCGAGGCGGAGACTTCGATGGGTGCCATGACCTGGGGCTGGCCCGCGCTTTCCGGTTCGATGATGGTCGCGGCGCCGTCCTGGCGCACGCGCAGGGACCGGCCCTTCAGCAGTTCGGACAACGCCTGCTGCGGCGTCATCGTTCCGGAGACGGCCGGTGCCTGTATGCCCGCGACGGTCTGCGGCGCATAGAAGATCTGCAATCCGTGGGTCTGGGCCAGGGTGCGCAAGGCCTGATCCAGCGATTGCGCGGGCATGTCGATCGCCACTGGCGCGGCCTGTGCCCGAACGCCTGCCGCTGCCGTCATCAGCAAGACGGCAAGCGCCGTCGTTGCCAGGCCCCGCATCCGCGCGCGGCTTCCCCATTTTTTGCGATCCACTTCCTGTGCTCCCGAATCATGTTGGCGGGCACCATGCCTGCCTGGTTATCAGGAAGAAGACGCAATACGCGGAAAATACCTGAATGCCGCAGCGGTTTTTTTTGTAACAGCGCCTGGATGCCCGCGTCAGCGGGCGACGATCTCGGCCTGGCCGTCTGGCAAGCGCCGGACCGCGACAGGCAGGATGTGCGGCAACGCCGTCAGGAAGGCGTCCGTATCCGTGGTCTGGAACACGCTGGTCAGCCGCAGCGTTTCCAGTCCCTGGCGTGGCGCCAGGGTGATGGCTTGCGGCCGGTGGCGCGATACTTCACGCACGGCGCTGGCCAGGTCGGTGTCCGTGAATACGATCTGGCCTTGGCGCCAGGCGAGCGCGGCGGCGATGGGATAGGCCTGGACCTGGCCGGCGCGCCCGCTGCCGTCGATGCGGACCGCATTGCCCGCCGTGACGGGCACCGCGTTTTGGTCTTTGACGCCGGCCACGTCGACCGAGCCGGACTCCACCATGATGCGCAACTGTTCGGGGTCGCGGCGCACGTCGAAACGGGTGCCGGTTACTTTGGCGTTGCCCAGTCCCGCATCGACGATGAAGGGTCGGGCGGCATCCTTTTCGACCGCGAACAGGGCTTCTCCTTCTTGCAGGAGGACCAAGCGCCGGGCGCCGTCGAAACGGACCTCGATCCGGCTGCGGCTGTTCAATTCGGCGGTGGATCCGTCGGGCAGCGTGACGCTGCGTCGTTCCCCGGCCGCCGTGCGGTACTCCAAAACGGGATCGGCGCGTTGCCAGAGGCCTACCGCAATCGCGGCCGCCAGCACGCACAGGCCCAGTCCCAATGCCCGCCGCCGTGCGGGACGGGCGGCGCGCCGGGGTTCCTCCGTCAGCGCGCGCAGCCGTTCCTCGGGAACGTTGGCGGCAGCATGCCAGATCGATTCCAGCATCCGGTATTCGGCGGCGTGGCGCGGATCCGCGGCAAGCCAGGCATCGCGCTCGGCCTGGGCGGCGGCCGTCCATTCGCCGGAATGCGCGCGCGCGAACCACCGCGCCGCTTCATGGCGGACGGGGTCGGCGCTGACGTCGGGCACCTGGAGCGGGCTGTCAGTTCGGGGCATAGGCTCCCAGCCGTTCGCGCAGATGCAACGCGGTGCGAATCATGTACTTCTCGACCATGTTCTTGCTCAGGCCCATGCGCTCCGCGATTTCGGCTTGCGTCAGGCCTTCCAGGCGCTGCCAGATAAATACCTGGCGGCATTTGAGCGGCAGCTCGGCCAGCGCCGTTTCCAAAGCCAGGCTCAGTTGTTCGGTGCGGACCTGGGCCAGGGGATCGCCCCAGGTGCTGGGATGGCCGGCTATGGTATCAAGCGGCACCCATTCTTGCCCGTCCGTCCGCCGGAAGTTGTCCACGGCCATGTTGCGCGCGGCCTGATGCAGATAGGCGCGGGGCTGTGTCACGCGGTCGGGATCGGCTTCCAGGCATTTGACCAGGGCGTCGTGCGCGAGATCACGCGCGGCATCGCGGCAGCCCAACTTCCGGGTCCAGACCGCAAGCAGCTCTTCGTAATAGGCCAGGAAGCCTTGCGAACGGGGGGGACGTGATGACATGGCGCGGGGTCGGCAGGGCTTTCATGATAATGCTTTTTATTTGCATTGAAAAGCGAACCGGCGGCGGCGCCCCGGTCGCCGACAATTCGCGATCGGTGGCGGGACGGACGACCTACGACGTGGGCGCGCGCTACGCCACCCGAGTGGCCGACCGCCTCAGGCTTCTATCGTCACGATATCCCCGGCGTGCCGCGCATACTCCAGCGCATACGCCATTTCGCCGCGGGTCTGCGCGTGCAGATAGAGCCAGGGCTGGCCGCGCGCGACTTCGTCGCCCAGCCGCGCATGCAGCGACACGCCGGCGGCGGGCCGTTCCGGCGCACCGGCCAGCTTGGCCAGGCGCGACAGCTTGCGGTTGTCGATATGGGTGACGCGGCCGGCCTGCGGCGCGACCAGGGGTTCGATGTGAGCGGCCTGCGGCGGTTCGCGCAGCCCGCCCTGGGCGGCGCAGATGCGAGCGAACTTCTCCCAGGCCCGGCCGCTGTCCAGGGTTCGCAGGGCAAGCGCGGTGCCTTGTCCAGGCGGCGCCGCGCCGCCAATTTCCAGCACGGCGCCCGCGACCAGCGCGGCGCGTTCGCGCAGATCCTGCGGCTGATCGACGTCGTTGCGCAGCACCGCCAGCACGTCGCGGGCCTCCAGCGCGGGTCCGATGCCGCGGCCGACGGGCTGGCTGCCGTCGGTGTACAGGCAGCGCAGCGTCAGGCCGAAATGCGCGGCCGTTTCCATCAGATGGCCGGCGAGGCGCTCGGCGGCCTCGCGGCTGCGTATCTTGGCGGTGGGTCCGACCGGGATGTCGATCACCACGTGCGTGGCGCCCGCCGCGATCTTCTTGGACAGTACCGAGGCGATCAACTGGCCTTCGGTGTCGATGTCCAACTCCCGCTCGACCCGCACGAAGATGTCGTCGGCCGGGCTCAGGTGCATGGCGCCGCCCCAGGCGATGCAGCCGCCCTCGGTCTGTACCACCCGTTGCAGCTGTTCGATGCCCAGGTCCACCGGGGCCAGCATCTCCATGGCGTCGGCGGTGCCGGCGGGCGAGGTGATGGCGCGCGATGAGGTCTTGGGCATGACCAGGCCATTGGCCGCGGCGATGGCGACCACCAGCGGCGTGGTGCGGTTGCCGGGCAGGCCGCCCACGCAATGCTTGTCCACCACGATGGGCGCCTGCCAGCTCAGGCGGTCGCCGACTTCGACCATGGCCTGGGTCAGGAAGATGGTTTCGTCGATGCTCAGCGGCAGCGTGGCCGTGGCGGTCAGGAAGGCCGACAGGTGCACGTCGGTGTAACGGCCGCGCACCACGTCGCGGACGATGGCGGCGAGGTCTTCTTCTCCCAGGCGGCGGCCGTAGATGCGCTGGCGTACGCCGGCCAGGGATTCCAGCACGGGCGGGTGTCTGACGTGCACGCTATCGCCGTCGCGGATGCCCAGGGCATCCCAGGCTTCCTCGGACAAGGCCACTTCGTCGAGCGCGAGCAGGTCGCTGTCGATCTGGTACAGCTGCGCCTGCACCTCGTGGCCGTTCGAGACGATCAGCACCTGGGAGCGCGATGCCAGCCCTTCGGAGCGGCAGACGTGGCAGTCGGCGCGCATCAGCGCGATGGGCTGGTGCTGCGCATGCAGGCGCATGCGCGTGGCGCGCAGCGCGGGCGGCTTCAGTTCGGGAACGCTGCTCACAGCTCGTACCTCTGGTCCTGCAGCGGCACGGTGACGTGCCAGCCGAGCTCCCGTTCGATGCGCTCGCGCAGCGCTTCGGAGGCCTCGGGTTCGCCATGGACGATGAAAACGCGCCGCGGCGCTTCATGAAAGCCCGACAGCCAGCGCATCAACTCGTCGCAATCGGCGTGCGCCGACAGCATGGGCAGTTCGGCCACTTCGGCGTTGATGGGCGTCCACTGGCCATAGATCTTGGTCTCGGTCGCGCCATTGAGCAGCTTGCGGCCGCGCGTGCCGGCGGCTTGAAAGCCCGAGAAGAGCAGGGTGTTGCGGTGGTCGCTGCCGAAGGCCGCAATGTGGTGCAGCACCCGGCCGCCGGTGGCCATGCCGCTGGCCGAGATGATGACCTTGGGGTAGCGGTTGGCCGACAGCGCCTTGGATTCCTCGACGTCGCGCACGTAGGTCACGGCGGAGCACGCGGCCTCGTACTCGCGCGGGGACAGCTTGTGCTCGCCGGCATGGCGGTCCAGCAGCTCGGTGGCGCTGGTCGCCATGGGGCTGTCCAGGTAGACCGGGACATTCCGCAGCCGGCCGGCCTGGCGCAGTTGCCACAGCGCATGGATCAGGGTCTGCGCCCGCCCCACGGCAAAGGCGGGGATGACGACCGTGCCGCCGCGCTGCACCGTGCGTTCGATCACGGCGCCCAGGGCTTCGACGGGATCGGCGGGGTCGTGGCGCCGGTTGCCATAGGTGGACTCGATGACGATGTAGTCGGCGAGCGGAGCGGGTTCGGGATCGTGCATCACCGGATCGTCGTAGCGCCCCAGATCGCCCGAGAACACCACGCGCATGCCGCCGATGTCGATCTGCGCGGTGGTCGCGCCCAGGATGTGGCCGGCGCGGCGCAGGGTCAGCTTCGCGCCGCCGGGCAGGGCGGTTTCCTGGTGCAGCGCGACGTCGGAAAAGCGCGTCAGCGCGCGCTCGGCGTCGACCACGCGGTAGAGCGGCAGCGCGGGTTTGTGTTTGGAGTAGCCCTTGCGGTTGGCGAAGTCGGCGTCCTTTTCCTGCAAGTTGGCGCTGTCCAGCAGGATCAGCTCGGCGACGTCGCGGGTCGCGGGCGTGGCGTGGATCTTGCCCTTGAAGCCCTCGGCCACCAGCCGCGGCAGGTAGCCGCAGTGATCCAGGTGGGCGTGGGTCAACACCACCGCGTCGATATCGGCCGGCGACAGGGGCAGGCGCTGCCAGTTGAGTTCCCGCAGGTTCTTCAGGCCCTGGAACAGGCCGCAGTCGATCAGCAGATGGGTATCTCCGTGGCTCAGGAGATGCTTGGATCCGGTGACGGTTCCGGCTCCGCCCAGGCAGGTCAGTGTGAGCATGGTTTCCTTGTGCTGCATCAGGATGGGTAGTCGAGATCGGCGGGATTGCCTTTGCCCGCGATGGCTTGCCGCCGCGGCGCGTCGAGCACGTCTTCGCGGCGCCAGCCGGCCACAGCGGCGGCGGCGTCGACCGCGTGCGCCCAGGTGCAGCGGTTGGCGTACAGCATGCCGGGCACGTCCAGCGTGCCGCCACGGCTGATGTAGCCCAGCGCCCGGGTGCGGGCCGGGCCGTCGTCCAGCCGGCGCAGCACACCCAGCATGGGTTCGGGGCGCGTGTGGCACAGCAGCACGCGCGGCAGGCCAGGTGGGAAAAGCGCGTGGACGGTTTCGTCGGACAGGACAAAGGCGGATTCGAGCTGGTCGCGCGGCGCGCGCAGTCGGCCGGGTTCCAGCACCACGGACACGCAGCACTCGAGTCCCTGCCGTGCCAGATGAGCGCGGGCCTTCAACGCCTCTTCGAGCTGGTAGGCGCCGATGGCGACGAATTGCAGCGCGCTGGTCTTCGGATCGCCCGCGACATGGGCCGCGCCCTGTTCGACCAGGGCCTGGGCGGCCAGCGCGTCAAAGCGCTGCGCGCCGTCGCGCTTGGACACGACCAGGCAGGCCACCTGGGCGCGCTGCGCATAGACCGCGCGCAGCGCCGCCGCGGCGCTGTTGCCGTCCACGGGGAAGAGCACGCGGGAAGTGTCGGACATTTCGCCCAGCAGGGCTTCGCCTATGGTGGGGTCCTGGTGCGATTGCTCGTTCTTGGCGTTTTCCCAGGTATGGGAGGTGACCACCAGCGGCACCGACAGCCAGCCTGGCGTCTGCCCCAGCTCCTTCTGGCGGCGCGCGAAGATGATCTCCTGGCGCAGCAGGCCCAGCATCTTCACCGCGAAAGCTTCATAGCTGACGATGAGGTTCAGGCCGCCCTTGTTCGCGAGCGCGGCGGCGGCCACCGCTTCCTCGTTCAGGGCCGTGATGACGGCGCCGTGCTGGTCTTCGGCGACGCCGGCCTCGGGATGGTCGACGCGGTGCTTCAGCAAGGCCAGCGTGCCGCCCATCTTGTTGCTGGCCAGTTCGTCGGGGTTGCCGATGCGCACGCGCAGGCGCGGATTGGCCCGCACCAGTTCCACGAACCAGCGGTCCAGCGCCGCCATGGCGCTGCCCTGGCTGCCGGTGGCTTCCCAGGCCGGCTCGGGCAGCGCAGGCGCCTCGGGATGCCGGTGCGCCATGGGATGCCTGCTTTCCAGCGGGCGCTGCTGGGCGCGGTGGTTGGCCAGCGCGGCGAGCGCCGCGTCCAGTTCCGGTCCGGGCACGAACAGCCGGGCGGCGCTGGCATTGAAAGCGTCGCGGGCCGCGCTGTCGGTGTGCGGGTTTCCGCCCAGCGGCAGATTGTGCGCGGCGTTGGTGCCGGCCCCCGGAAAGCCGTAGCCTTTTTCGGTTTCGGCGATGACGTAGGGCAGCCGGGCCGGGTACTGGAAGTCCGGCGCCGCCAGGCTTGCGGCCAGCGCTTCCTCGGCCTCGAGAATGGCCCAGGCGATGGCAGCAGGGTCGCGGCCGTCGACGATGAGCGGATCGAAGCCGTTGTGGCGCAGGTCCTCGGCCAGCCAATGCGCGCCGCCTTCCTGCACGATCTGCGTGCGCTGCTCGATGCGGCGGCCGTTGAGGATCATGACCGGCACGGCCTGGCCGCAATCCTCGGCGCGCCACCAGCGCGTGGCCCAGTCGGAGCCGCGCTGTTCCTCGAACGCGCCGTCGCTCAGGAAGGCCACCAGGCTTTCGCCCGGCAGAGGCATGTGCACGTACTGCAGGCCGGCGAAGCCCAGGTAGCCGCCTTCCGATACCGCGCCCGCCGTGTTGGGGCCGGCATGGCTGCCCAGCGGCACGGCAGGCAATCCCTGGGCGTCGATGGCGTAGGAATAGAAGTCCGTGATCAGGCGTCCCAGTCCGGCCTCGCTGCGGTCGTAGCGGCCGCGCTGGGCCGGCGAGACGTCGCCGGTCAGGGCGTTGACGGCTTCGATGGCGGCCACGCAATGGCCCTGTCCCATCAGCCAGCCGCGGGTCTTGCCGCTCAACGCATTGGCCAGCAGATAGGCGACGAAGGCCGGCACCATGTTCAGCGAGCCGCCCGTATGGCCTTCGGGGTTGGGCTTGAAGTCTCCGGCGGCCAGAGGCGCGCCGTTCAGGTCGATGCGGCGGGCATAGGTCATGTGCGCCACCACGTTCATGGCGGCGCAGCTGAGGCGGTCGGCCGCGGCCAGCATGGCGTAGGCATCGTCCGCGCGGGCGAGGCGGCCGCTGGCCGCCAGGCGCCGCACCAGCGCGTCGATGCGCTCGACGGTTTCAGCGCGGTGTTGGATGGGGCCGTGGCCGGATAGCCAATGCTCGCGTAGCGTCATCGCGGGTTCCTTTCAAATCGGGTGGTCAATCGCGCAGATCGCGCAGAAGTGCGTTGGCCAGCAGAGGCGCGAGTTCGATGCGGTTGCTGGGGTGGGGCACCGCGTCGGTGGAAACGACGCGTTCAAAACAGGCGGATACCTGCGTCCAGGCATCCTCGGCGAAGAGCGCATGCACCACCACGCATTGCGGCGGCCTCATGCCGGCGAGCTTGCCGGCAGCCACCACCAGTGTGCGGCCGGACGAGGCGATGTCGTCCACCAGCACCGGCGTGCGGTCGCGCCAGGGGGATAGGTCGGGCACCTCGATGTCGACCTGCCGGTCGCCGTGGCGGGTCTTGCGCAGCACCACGTGCGGCGCGCCGATGCGGGCGGCGATGGAGCCTGCCCATTGCTCGCTTTCCTCGTCCGGGCCGACGATCAGCGGCGACTGCACGTTGCTGGCGATCCAGCTGGCCAGCCGCGGCGCCGCATGCAGCGTGGTGGTCGGGATGGTGTACAGCGCCGACAGCGACGGATGCCGGTGCAGATGCGGATCGACCGTCAGCAGGCGGTCGAAGGTCGAGGACACCAGGCGCGCGAACGACAGCGAACTCACGCTTTCGCCGTCCTGGAAACGCTTGTCCTGGCGCATATAGGCCAGATAGGGCGCAATCAGATTGACCTCGGCGGCGCCCAGGTCGCGCGCGGTGTCGGCCGCGAAGATCAGGCCGAGGAAGCTGGGGTCGGGCCGGGCTAATGTGCAGACGATGTCGACGGCGCGGCCGCGCGGGTCGCCATGCAGCCGCACATAGCTTTCGCCGTCAGGAAAGCGGCGGGTTTCGACGGCGCCGAGTTCGCCTTGGCACAGGGCGGCAAGACGCTTGGCGAATCCTTCGTTGCCGGGTAGCGGGAGGATAAGTCTTTGCATGAATGCCGGGTCCGCCTGATCGAGGTAAGGGAAACCGAAGAGGCCGGGTGGGCCTCGCGCGGTCCATGTGGGACCGCTGCATTTTGATTATGGCGCAGGGGCGGCGCTTTCCGGCGTCGTTCGCCGGTCAAACCTTGATGTAACTCAAAGGTTTTATGCGTGGCGCTGGGCCAGCCAGATGTTCGCGCCGCCGCAGGTCCTGTCGGCTTGCACGTGGCGTATCACTTTGAAGCCGGCCCCGCGCAACAGCTCACGGTACTCCGCGCTGTCCAGGCTGCCGTGATAGAGCGGCTGGCCTTCGAACTGGCCTATGGCTTCGCCTAGATGGGTGCCGCTGGTGAACATCAGCGCCGCGCCCGGCGCGGCAAGGCGTTCGAAGGTTTTGAACATGGGCCGCTGGTCTTCAGGCCGCAGGTGAAAGAAGCTGTGCCAGGCGATCAGCCCCTGGAAGGGGCGCAAGGGCGGCAGGCTGCGCATGTCCGCTTCAATCCAGTCATGCCCCGGGAACGAGGCTCTTGCCCGCGCCAGCAGCGCGTCCGAGGCGTCCACGCCGGTCAGCCTGCAGCCACGTTCTATCAGATGGCGGCCGATGGGGATGCCGGTGCCGCAGCCTAGGTCCAGCACCTCGGGAGCGGAGCCGGGCAGCAGGTCCAGGAACGCTTCCAGCCAGACGCGTTCGACCAGCTGCGTGCCGCGCAGTTTCTCGAAGGCGTCGGCATGCTCGCGATACAGCGCAATCACGTTGTCGGCGGCGGAGGTGGTCATCGTGGCGTTCCCTAGTAGAGTTGCAAATCCCCATAAACGAGCAACGCCCGCGTTGCACAAGGACTTCCATGAGCAAGATCGAGCGCCTGCGCCTTCCCGATGACGATCCGGTCTTTGGCGGCAACCGCATCTTCGACCTGTTCCAGTACTCGCCCGCGGTCACGGCCAACGGGCTGGCGTTCATCGCCGGGCAGATCGGATTGCGCGCCGACGGTTCCCTGCCCGAATCGGCCGCGGAGCAGGCGGACCTGGCGTTCCAGCGCATTGCCGCCGTGCTCGGCCATCTGGGCCTTGATTTTACCGACGTGGTCGAACTGGTTTCGTATCACGTCGACATTGGCGCCGACCTGGCGGGGTTCCGGGCGGTGAAGGAAAAGTACGTGCGTTCCGATTTTCCGGCGTGGACCATACTGGGCGTCGCGGCGCTGGCGCGGCCTGGATTGGCGGTGGAGATCAAGGTGGTCGCGGCGGTGCGTGATTCGAAATAGGGCGGGCGGGGAGCGGCGACTCGTCAGCCAGGATGGTTGATTCGTCATCTTGGACTTGTACGGCGGTTGGCGAACGGCGACTTTCTCAATTTGCCCATTTCTGCCGCAGCCGCCATGACTCCCCTGCAAGATTTTTCCAAGCCTGGCCGCCATGGCTTGCGGCTCACCTGGTTGGCGCTGCTGCTGCAGGCGGGGATTTCCACCCTCTATGTATTCGGACGTCCGGCATTGGCGCAGACGGCGCCGCTGGCCTATCAACTGCGCGGCGCCGACGGCACCTGCTGTTCCAGCGGCAGCCACCCCGACAATGGCCATGATGGGCAATGGGGGCAGCGCGACTTCGTGCAGACGGACAGCAATCAACGCATCAGCGCCAATGCGCCGGGCCAGACCGGCATCCTGATCGACGTCAGCGGTGGCAAGGGCGGTAACGGCAGGGACGCAGACCCCAACCATTGGGGCGGCAATGGCGGCGGCGGGCGGATCATCGATTACACCTTGTCGGCCAGCACGGTCAACGCCGCCGGCCGCGGGATCGACCTGTACTCCGCGGGAGGCAACGGCGGCCTGTGGGGCAACGCTGACGGGGCCAATGGCGGCTACGGGATAGGCGGCGATGGACACCAGGCGCGAGCCACGCTGAACAACGCCAACGTGGTCGGCACCGGTTTCGGTGTCGCCGCCCAATCCTGGGGCGGATCGGGGACTGACAGCGCCATCGCAAAGGGCTTCAGCGGCGCGTACACGTCCGGCCACGGCGGCAATGGCGGCGTCGCGTCCGTGATCCTGCAAGGCGCGACATCGGTGACCGCGCGCGGGCCGGGGCCGGACAACGTCAGCGCAGCAGTGGGCTTGATATCGTCGGGCGGCAACGGCGGCGCCGCCGAGCACACGGGCGACTTTGGCGGGCATAGCGATTCAGGCCGGGGCGGTGATGCTTCCGATGTCGTCTTTGCAGCGTCGGCAGGGTCTTCCGTTAACGGGCTGGGCGATGGCGTGTATGGCGTGATCGCCCGTTCCATCGGCGGGAATGCGTCGACCGCCAATGGCACCGACACCAAAGCCGCCGCGGGCGGCAACTCGGGCTCTGTCACCATCGCCAATGGCGGAACCCTCAAAACCAATGGCAATCGCGGAATCGGCGTCTATGTCCTGGCCCAGGGCGGCAACGGCGGCAATGGCGGCCGCGGATCATGGATTGAGGGACACAATGGCGGCGCGGGCGGATCGCCCGGCGCGGTCACGATCACCAACACCGGCACGATCGCGACCGGAACCAACAGCACCGTTGGCGCGAAGGGCATCGTGGCCAGTGTGTTGGGCGGGGAAGGCGGTACGGCGGGCGCCAGCGGCGCGTTCGGACAAGGCGGCAACGGTGGCGCGGGCGCGCTTGCGGGCCAGGCGATCACCATCACGAACGCAGGTGTCATCAGCACCCAAGGCAACGATGCGGCCGCCGTCATTGCCAACAGCGCGGGCGGCGGCGGCGGGCTGGCTTCGTCCAGCAACGGCATCATTGCCGTGGGCGGCGGGCACGGCGGCACGGGCGGCGCGGGCGGCGGCATCGCCATGGCCAATAGCGGCGGCATCGACACCTCGGGCGACAACAGCGCGGCGGTGCTGCTGCAGAGCATCGGCGGCGGCGGCGGGGTGGGCGGCGACGCCAACAGCACCGGCGTGATCACCTCGGTCGCCATCGGCGGCACGGGCGGCGCGGCGGGCAACGGCGGCTTGGTCCAGTTTTCCTCGCAAGGCAAGGTCCAGACCCGGGCCGGCAATGCATCGGGCGTGATTCTTCAGAGCATAGGCGGCGGAGGCGGCAGCGGCGGGTCGGCGAACGCGGTCGGCGTGGGCGTGGGGCTCAACGTGACGGTAGCGACCGGTGGCAAGGGCGGCAGCGGGGGCTCGGGCAGCACGGTGTCGTTCACGCAGGCCAGCCAGGGCACGATCACGACGCTGGGCGCGCACAGCAATGGCGTGCTGGCGCAAAGCATAGGCGGGGGCGGCGGCAGCGGCGGGCTCGCCAACTCGCGCGCCATCACGATCGCGCCGCAACTAGGCGACAACCCGAGCGGCACGGTCACGCTTGCGGTGTCCAACGGCGGCGCCGGACAAGGAGCCGGCGACGGCGGCACGGCCATGTTCACGAATGCCGGAGGCATTCACACTGCCGCCGCGCAAAGCAATGGGGCGGTGGTCCAGAGCATAGGGGGAGGGGGCGGCAACGGCGGTGGAGTGCTGGCGCCGGTCAAGATTCCGACCATCGGCAGCTCGCTGGTCGATCTGCAACTGAGCGTGCGCCATGGCGGGCAGGGCGGCCAGGGCGGCAGCGGCGGCCGGGTGCAGGCGGACAATGCCGCCACCGGCGTCATCGCCACGCAGGGCACCGGTTCCGCCGGCGTCGTCGCGCAAAGCATAGGCGGCGGCGGGGGCAACGGCGGCATCGTCCAGGCGCACGACGCCAAGTCGTTCAACGACATCCTGGGTTCGCCCGCCAACCTGGCCGGCTTGCTGGACAAGGCGGCCAATTGGCTGGAGCAGGCGCCGCAGCTGAAGTTCAGCAAGGCCGTCAACCTGTCCGTCGGCGTCACGACCGGCGGCAGTGGCGGCGCCGGGAACGGCGCCAGCGCTTTCGATGTGCGCAATGACGGCGCCATTTCAACGGCGGGCGATCACGCGCCCGGCATCCTGGCGCAAAGCATCGGCGGCGGCGGCGGCAACGCCGGGATGATAGATTCGGCGGGGGCGTCCAGCCTGCTGTCCAGCATCGACGCGCTGATCAAGGCCGCCGAGTCCGGCGCGCAGAACCTTTTTACCGTCGCGCTGCCGCAGACCAGCATTACCCACCAGACCGGAGGCAACGGCGGCGCGGCGGGCGCGGGCGGCGGCTCCGCTTCAGACCCCGCCATCGTCACGAACGCGGGAACGATCGCCACCCAAGGCAGCGGTTCGGCGGGCATCGTCGCCCAGAGCATCGGCGGGGGCGGCGGCCGCAGCGCGGCCAGCGGCCAGGATCTGCAGTCGGTGGTGTCGGCCGGCGCCGGCAGCCAGGCGCCCGAGATCATCGACAAGATCACCCGCATCGTTGGCATCCTGGGAACCAAGGGCGGATCGCTGCTGGGATCCCTGATCAATGTGCGCAACGGCGGCGTGGCCGGGGCCAGCGGCTCGGGCGGCGCGGTCACGGTCGACGCCGGCGTCTCGGCCAGCCGGCTCACCACGCAGGGCTATCAGGCGCCGGGCATTCTTGCCCAGAGCGTGGGCGGAGGCGGCGGCATATCGATGGTCGACCAGCCGCTGTTCCTGTGGAGCCAGACCGCCGCGACCATCGCGCTGGGCGCCACGGGCGACCAGGGGCAGAGCATGACGACGAGTACGGGCGGCGCGGTCAACGTCATCCATGGCGGGACGCTTGCGACTGGCGCGGGCGGCTCCGCCGGGATCATGGCGCAGAGCGTGGGCGGCGGGGGCGGCGTCAGCACGCTCGCCTTGCGCAACGCCAGCCTTGCCGCCATCCAGCAGAACGCGTCCCTGTCGATCGCCTTGGGCGGCGATTATCCGTCGAACAACGCCAGCGGATTCGGCCTGGCCCAAGTTGCCAGCGGCACGGTCAGCGCCGCCAACAACATCGGCCGCATCGCCACGCAGGGGTGGTTTGCGCCGGGGATCCTGGCGCAAAGCGTGGGCGGCGGGGGCGGCATGGCGGCGGTGTCGTCCAGCGCGGCGCTCGGCAGCGTCGATATCCGGCTGGGAAGCGCGTCGACCGATGCGGGCGGCCCCTTTTCGAGCAGCGTGAACGGCGCGGGCGGCACTGTTGCCGTGTCGAACTTGGGCGGCAGCATCGCGACCCGCGGCGGGCTTTCCTTCGGCGTGCTGGCGCAGAGCGTGGGCGGCGGCGGCGGCCTGGTGACGATGGACGACGGCACGGGGCCTGTCTCGAGCGCGGCGAACATCACGTTCGGTTCCAGCGCGCCGATGACCGGCCCCGGGGGAACGGTCAGCGTGACGCAGGACGTGGGCGGCAGCATCGTCACGGCGGGCACCAATTCGCATGGCATCGTCGCGCAAAGCGTGGGCGGCGGCGGCGGCATCGCCGGCCTGGCCACCCGGCCCGGCCTGACGGCCCTGAAGCCGGTCGCGTCCCCCGCGCAAGGTGGCGACGGCAACGCCGTCAAGCTGTCCATTTCGGGCTGGGTCGGTACCTCGGGCAATGGCGCTGCCGGCATCCTGGCGCAGAGCGTGGGCGGCGGCGGCGGGCTGACGGGAGACCAGTCATCCGCGCACTACACGACCGGTCTCATACAGAACGCCGGCCTCACCGGCGGCATGGGCAATGGCGGGGCCGTCAACGTGGCCATCGGCACGGGGGGCACGGTCCAGACTTCCGGCGCGAACGCGCCCGCGATCCTGGCGATGAGCGTGGGCGGGGGCGGCGTGTTCAAGGACGGCGTCCTCTACCAATACAGCACGCCTGGCAACGATCTGGCCTACGGAGGCCAGGTAAGCATAGATATCGGCCATGCGGCGCAGGTCGTCGCCACCGGGGCCAATTCGCCAGCCGTGGTTGCCATCAGCAATGGCGCTTACGGCGGAGGCCGGGCCATTTCGGTCAACCTGGGCCAGAACGCGCTGGTCAGCGCAAGCAGCGTGTCGGGAACCGGCATCATGGCTGTCACGCCACTTGCCAGCACCACCATCACCAACGCCGGCGTCATCCAGGCGAAGACGGCCATCGACGTGGCTGGCCAAACCGTCGTCAACAACAATGGAACCGTGGCGGGCGACGTGCTGATGGGCAGCGGCAGCATTTTCCACAACAACGCTGGCGGCTCGCTATACAGCGGCCCCCGCTTCCAGGGCGATCTGGACAGCGCCGGCGTCCTGAATCCCGGCGGGCCGGGGGTGTATGCGTCCACGCGCGTCACGGGCGGGCTGAACCATACGGGAACCTATCGGCCAGACCTGGATTTCGGCGTCCACAACAGCGACTTCATTTCGGTGTCGGGCGCGTCGACCTTCGCGGGTACCGTCAAACCGGTGCTGCGCAATCCCGTGAAGAATGTATGGCTGGGGATAGGCCATTTCGATGCCGCGCAAAACAGCGTGCCCACGACCGCAAGCGACAGTCCCCTGTTCAGCTACGCGCTGAAGAACAATGGCGCAGGCGGCCTGCGCGATCCGCTGATTGCCGTCGACGCGGACTTCACGCCGTCGGCGTTCCCGCTCACCGCGGATCGCGCGAGGGTCGCGGCTTCCCTGCAGACGCTGTGGGACCAGGGGAAACAGAGCGATGCGGCCACCTTCGACAAGTTCACGGGCGTGCAGACCGCCGGGCAGTACCGCGACGCCTTGAACCGCATCGCCCACGATGGCCAGTTCGCCCGCGCCGCCAACCAGATGCATGCCTCCTACGCATCGATGAACCGGATGATGAGCTGCCCCGCGTTCGTGGGCGAAAGCACGATCCTGCGCGAGGGCGATTGCGTCTGGACCCGCCTGGACACGAACTGGACCCAGCGCAAGGCCACGTCAGACGACGAAGGCTACCGTGTGCGCCAGAGCACGCTCACGCTGGGCGCGCAGCGCGAGGTCGCCACCAACTGGTTCCTGGGCGGTTCGCTCAGCTACGCCTACGGCAAGACCACGTCGGCCGCCGACCTTTCGGGCAATAGCGATACCTACGCGGGCGGCCTGGCGCTGAAGTACAACAACGCGCCGTGGCAGGTTGCGCTGGCCGTGCATGGCGGCGTGGAGAAGAGCAGGATGTCGCGCGGCACGCTGGACGGCACGGCCAAAAGCAAGCCCGAGTCTTCCTTTCTCGGGGCCAGGCTGCGCACCGCCTACGAGTTCAGCCAGCCGTCCTGGTACCTGCGGCCCTACGTGGATCTGGACGTGAACTACGTCCGGCAGGACGGCTACGGCGAACAGGGGGCGGGGGCCCTCAATCTGAAAGTGCGCGGCAACCACACGACCTCGTTCATGGCCTCGCCCATGGTGGAGCTGGGCGGGCGCAAGGACTTGGCCAACGGCGCGATCTTGCGCTCATACGTGGCGGGCGGGATGAGCTTTCTGAGCGGCGGCGACGTGGTCACCACCATGCAGCTCAGTGGACCGGGCGCGACGCCGTTCACGCTGCGGTCCGGCATGCCCAGGACCTACGGCAACCTGTCGGCCGGCCTGGAATACGTCACGCCCAAGGGCGTGGAGCTGAAGACGGAGTACGCCTTGCGTGGCAACGGGGAATACCGCGACCAGTCCCTGACCCTGCGCGCCGCCTACCGCTTCTGAACCGGCGGCGCGGCAGGCCGGCTACTTGCGGACCCAGCGGCCCAGGCCGTTGTCGTCGTAGAACTTGATGTCGAAACCCTGGGCCCGGCCCTGGTCCATCTTGAAGACGATGGACGCCAGCGAGGCGACCAGCTCGGCTTCGCCGGCGGGCGAAAAGGCGTAGGTGTCGCCGTCCCAGTGCCGCAAGGGGAAACGCATGCCCTTGGGGCCCAGCACCAGGGTCAGCGCGCCGTTGGCCTCCTGGATTTCGGCGGGGCCATAGTACGGGTTGTCGAACCTGCCGGTGTATTGCGACAGGGCTTTCGGCGAGGCCGGCTTGGCGGGATCGGCCTGTCCGGACAAATCGGCCTGGGGTTCGAAGAACGCCTTCATGGCGCCGTTGTAGGCCGCGAACCAGTCGCGCGTGGGCTTGCCGTACAGCGCCGTGTCCATGAACGATGCCGCGACGGATTCGGCCGCGCCCACCGGGGCGCCATTGGTCAGCACCACGATGCCGATGCCGGCGGAAGGAACGATGCGGAAGGTTGTGCCCGTGCCCATGAGGAAGGCGCCGGAATGTCCCATCGAGGGGCGTCCGCCCAGTTCCGTGTTGACGTTGAAGCCATAGCCGTAGAAGCCAGAGCGCGAGTCCAGGTCATGCGCACGGGCGCTGAATGCCTGGGGCGACAGCGCGGGCAGCAAGGCGTTTGGGGCGATCATGGCCTTGCCCTGGTACTGCCCGTCGGCGAGCAGCAGCTTCAGCCATTCCGCCAGGTCGACGACGGTGGAGGACACGCCGCCCGCGGGCGCCTGCTGGTCGGCGTCGCGCTGCCCCGAGGGCACGAACCGGCCTTTCTGGTATGCGTGCAGCACGGCGCGATTGCCGCGCGCCTCGAAGTCGCCGTAGCGGTAGCTGGTCGATGCCATGCCCAGCGGCTTGAACAGCTGTTCGTCGGCCAACTGCTCCCAGGGGCGTCCGGCGGCCTTGGCCACCGCTTGCGCGCCTATGGTGGTGCTGAAGTTGGCGTAGTGGTAGGACGTGCGGAACGCGTCCAGCGGCAGCAGACGCAGGCGGGCGATCACGTCGCCGCGGCTGAAACCCAGGTCTTCGAGATCATCGCCCGCCGTGCCCGGCAAGCCGGAACGGTGCGCGAAGAAATCGCCGATCGTGGCGCGTTCGGACACATAGGCGTTGCCCAGCTTGAAGTCGGGCAGATAGCGCGAGACCGGATCGTCCCAGGCAGCCTTGCCCTGGGATACTTCGATGGCCGCCACCGTTGCCGACAGCGACTTGGAGATCGATGCGATCTGGAACACGGTCTGCGCATCCACCGGAGCCTGTTTGCCCGCCTCTCGCGTGCCGTATCCCTGTGCCAGCACGGTCTTGCCATCGATGACCACGGCCACGGCCATGCCCGGCACCTGGCTGCGCTTCATGATGTCCGCCACGATTTGCGGCAGTTCTTGCACGGCGCGTTCCTTGCTGCCAGCGGGAATGGCCACCGCGTCGGCGGGCGGGTTCGGTGCGCTGGAGATGGGCACGGGCTGCGACCAGGCTGCCGCGGCGCCGCCCAGCGCAAGAACGGTTACGGCGGTGATTAGCGTGTGTTTGCTGTTCATGATGGCCTCAGAATCCTGCTTGGTAAGCGATGCGGAAAACGCCCTGGTTGATGCGCAGGGCCTGGTCGCGCTGATGCGTGAGCCCGGCCTGCACGATGAAGCCGATGGGCGTGACATAGGTGACCGCGCCTGAAATGCCCCAATCCGTGTCGTCTTGCAGACCGTGTTGCGCCAGTTTCCGGCCGCTGCCGGACAGCTTGCGCACCGCCGCCGTCGCGGTCAGTTGCCAGCGGTCGCGAGACAAGGACACCGACGTCACGCCGTTGCCATTGGACACGGGAGCGCCGCGGAAGGCGCTGGAATAAGTGGCTTCGTTGAACCAGCTCAGGTTCCATGAGTTGGCCAACGGCGCGTCGTAGCGCAATCGGGCCGACACCGTGTTGGCGCTTTTCCCTTGCCCCGGGTCCAGATGCAGCCGGCCCGCGTCCAGCCCGCCCGACAATCCTTCCAGCCCAGGCAGGTCGCGGAAATCGTAGGAGAGGATGAAGGACTTCAACTGGTCGCTGAACATCGGCGGCTGATCGGGCCCGATGAGGCCGCCGTCCAGACTGAACCGGCGGTTCATCACGGTGTTGTCGCGCTTGAACAGGATGGCGGCGACGGAGTGAGTTCCCCGGCCCGTGGTATCGAGCGTGTAGCGTCCGCCCAGCCCGATCGAGCCGCGGAACTCCGAGTTCTCGTTGAACCCCGTGTACAAGCCATCGACCACGTGCCAGGCGTCGCCGAAGCCCAGGTCCATCTTGCCGCCGTACAGGGCGTAGTTGTCCGCGGTATAGGCGGCGAACAGGTTGTCCAGGTCCACGCCCAGATCGGAAAACGCGTTGTCCTTGGTGTCGTTGGTGGACGAGTTGAACGTTGCCTTGGTGCGGATCGAAAACTCACGCGTCAGCTGCAACACCAAAGCGGCTTCCGCCGTGGGCTGCACGCTGCTCCAGTGCGAGCGGGGCAGCTGGCCGTTGTCGTCCTGCACGCCGAAGAAGCCGGTGTAGCCTGTCATCAGCAGGAACCGGCCGTTCAGCCGCGGATAGGACTCGCCGCCGTCGCCCAGTTCGCTGTAGGGCGTGAGGAAAATTTCCGTCTTGAAGATATCCCTGGCTTCCTGCGCGCACGCGCCTTGCGCGGCCACGGCCAGCAGCGCGGCCGCCGCGGCCTGGCGCAGCGCAGGGCTGGCACCGTTCACCGCGCCAACTCGGCCGCCAGTTCACGCACCTGGGAATGGATGTTGTTGAACATGGCGAAGTTCACGCGGCTGGCGACGACGAACACGCCCAGCCCCCGGTTGGGCGACAGCACGGCGTAAGACATGAAGCCGCCCAGGCCGCCGCTCTTGCCCAGCAGCAGCGGCGCGCCGTTGCGCGGCAGGGTCACTACCCAGCCCAGGCCCATGCCGTCGGCGTCGGTGACCTCCGTGCCCACCACGGACTTCAACCCGTCATACGGCAGCCACATGGTGTGCGCCAACAGGGACGCCTGCTTCGATTGCCTGGCGCCGTCCAGGTGCCAGCGCATCCAGCGCGCCATGTCGTCGGCGGTGGAGTAGACGCCGGCGCTGGCGTACATCACGTCGGGCACCGGGGCATTCGGGTCGGGTTTGTCGAAGGGATCCAGGCCCGTCATCAGGCGCTTTTTCTGCGCGTCGTTGAGCGCATTGGTGGTGTCGGTCATGCCGGCGGGCTTCAGGACCTCGTCGGCCAGCACGGTGGAGTAGTCCGCGCCGCCGGCCTTGGCCAGCGCATCGCCCAGCAGGCCGAAGCCCAGGTTGGAGTACAGCGTGGTGGTGCCGGGGACATAGGCCGGCTTGTGGCTGCCGATCCACTTCCAGTAGTAGGCGCGGTCGAACGCGGCGAACGGATTGTCGGAAGGCTTGGCGTCGGGGTCGGGCAGTTCACGCGGCAGGCCGGCCGAATGCGTGGCCAGGTCCAGCAGCGTCAGCGGACGGCCGTTGGTTTCGACCTTGGCGTTTTGCGGCGCATATTTCGCCAGGGGATCGGTCAGTTGGAGCTTGTTCTTGGCCGCCAGCGCCGCCAGCACGTCGCCCGCGAACACCTTGGATACTGAAGCGATCCTGAAAACGGAGCGGCCGTCCGGTTCCACGCCGCTGCCGGGCGCGGTTTCGCCATAGCCTTGGATCACGACCTCATCGCCGCGCACCGCCGCGATGATCAGTCCCGGTGCGCCCGAGTTCAGGTACAGCTGCATGCCGGCCATGGAGACCGCGTCCTGCAGCGCCAGGTCGGCCGCGCGGACCTGGCTTGCGCCCAGTGCGCAGGCGGCGCTCAAGGCTAGGGTAGTGATGCGCGGCAGGAGGCGGGACGTCAGCATGCGGTTCTCTCTGGGTGGCTCGAGGAACGGGTGTTCCTCTGCATGCGCGATGATCCCAAAAACTCGATGCGCGGCCACTTCCGCCAGGACGAAACAACATGCCGGCGTGACGAACTGCATATTGCGGGGGGGCGGCCGGCCTTAGATTCCCATGCGTTCGCGCAGCGGCTTGCGGTAGGAGCGGGACACCGGCCAGGTCTCGTCCACGGCCCGCATCCTGATCAACCACTTGTCCACGCTTCTGCGATCCACGTCCATGACATGCAACGCGTTCGCAATGGCGGTGCGGTGCACCCGGAAGAAGGTCTGTTCCGGCAACAAGGTCGACCATATGCCGAGCGCGCGCGAGTCCAGCACCATCGACCCGTCCTCCAGCCAGATTTCGCTGTAGTTGCCCGCTGAACGCACGCCCACGATGGCTTCGGGCTGCACGCCGCGGACCACGCCGCGCATGCTGAGATAGATCACCGACGTGACGCTGTCGTAGCGCGGCGCGCGGCCGCGGTCGCGGCCGTTGCCGTACTTGGCCTGACCGATGAGATTCGCGCATTGGTACAGGGCGCCGACCTCGGCGGCGGACCAGCTGCGGTGCCGCAGGGTAGTGTCGAAGCCGATGATGCCGTAGAGCTTCTTGTCATGGAAAACCGGCACGCTCAGCACGCTCTTGTTGCCCTGGCGTTGGAATTCGACCTGGATGGCGCGCGCGGTGCGGGGCAGGTCGTTGACGTCATGGATGGCCACCGCCTGGCCTTTGACCATGAACTTGTGCAGCCAGGCGATCAGCGTGGTCGGCACGTCCTGAAGTTCGGCCACGAAGGGCTCGGTCCGACCCCGGCACCACTCATGGGTATTGCGCAGGCGCAGCATGTCCGGGCGGTACTCGATCATCCAGGACCGGTCGACGTCGGAGGTTTCGCCCATGTAGGCCAGCTGTTCGGAGATCGCGTCGTCGGCCGGGAGCTTGAGCAGGCTCATCGCGCAGTGGTAGAGCCAGTCTGATGAGGGACTCGGTTCAAGCAGGGTGGCGGTGTGCGTCTGGTACTGGCCTGCATCCTTCACTTGCGGTTCCCCCGGCGGCTTCATTGCGCTTCAGGCGCGCTGGCTGGGCCGCGCGGCTTGCCGGAATTTTCTCTCCGGTAACGAGGGATGACAATATCGCGAGGATGTAAACCCCGTTACCCCGATACGAATCACGGCAATAACCATGAGATACCCGTGGGATTGCTGCAACACCCAAGGGTTACTACTGACCGATATGCCGATAAGCCGCGGCCTTACGCGCGGCTGCCTGGCGGCGCCTAGCGGGCGCCCGATACGCCCAGGTTCGTCCCGGACACGTAGCTGGCTGCCGGCGAGAGCAGCCACATGACCGAGGCGGCGGCTTCGATGGCGGTGCCGGGCCGCTTCATGGGCAATTGAGGCCCGATCTGCGCCAGCCGTTCCCGCGTATGGATGTCGGTATCGATGACGCCTGGCGAGACGGTATTGACACGGATTCCCTCGTCGGCCACCTCCTGGGCGAGGCCGAAGGTCAAGGCTTCCAGGGCGCGCTTGCTTGCGGCGTAGTGCACGTTGCGTCCCGCCGCGCCCAGCCTGGCCGCTGCCGAAGACATGTTGACGATGCTTCCGCCGTTGCCGCCGTGGCGTGTCGACATCCGGCGAACGGCCTCGCCGCAGCAAAGAAAACTGCCCACCACGTTGAGCGCGAAGATGGCTTGCAAGTCTGGCGCCGAGATCGCATCGACCCGCCCGATATATCCACTTGTGCCCGCGTTATTGACCAGCGCGGTCAAGGCGCCCAAATCCAGGTCGGTCTTGCGGAACATGTCGGAGATCTGCGCGGCGTCGGCGATGTCCGCCTGAACGGTCAAGGCCTTGCGGCCATGGCTGCGCACCTTTTCGGCAACTGCCTGAGCCTGCTGCTCATTGTTGCGATAATTGATGCAGACGTCGTAACCCTCGCGCGCTGCCAGTTCGCAGATCGCGGCGCCGATCCCGCGGCTGCCGCCAGTGACCAGGATGACGCCGCGATGGGCCGTGTTGGAAGTTTCTCTCATTGCGTGTCCTTTTCCCCGCATCGGGGCATGGAGTTGAATCCCGGTTTTTCAGCGGACCTGCGCGAGATCCGGATTGTCCTTCGCCAGTTGCTTCCATGAACGCACGTCGCTGGCGACACGTTCAGCCAGTTGCTCGGGCGTGCTGGACTGTATGGTCAAACCATCGTTCGCCAGCCGCGCCAGCGAAGGATCGTCCAAAGCCGCCTTGGTGGCTTTGGACAGGCGGTCGATTACGGCGGCCGGCGTTCCTTTCGGCACGAACACGCCGTTCCAGGTCACGAGTTCCAGCGCGGGGACGCCGGACTCGGCGAACGTCCTGACTTCAGGCAGCGCCGCGATCCGCTCTTTCGACAGCACCGCTATGGGTTTCAACGCGCCATTCCGGATGAAGGGCAGCAGCACGGGCGGCTGCCCCATGACCAGATTGGTGCGTCCGCCTATCGTGTCCGTCACCGCGGGCGCTCCCCCCTTGTAAGGCACGTGCAGCAGTTCGATGCCGGCCTGGGCGCCCAGTACGTTGACATACAGCTGCAACTGCGCCGAGGCGATGCTGATGCCCTTGGGCTTGGCCCGGGCGGCCTCGATCAGTTCTTCGGGAGAGGAGAATTTCTGGTCGGGGTTGCCCGCGATCATCTGTGGCGAGGTCAGGATCAGGCTGACAGGCGCCAGGGCCGCGGTCGGATCGATGGCGGGGAAGGGCCCGAATGTCACGGTCTGGGTCATCTGCCCAGTGCTGTACAACAGGGTATAGCCGTCGGGGTCGGCATCGGCGACCAGCCTGTTGCCGATATTGGTTGACGCGCCAGGCTTGTTCTCGACCACGACGGACTGTTTCAATTCGCGCCCCAGCAGCTCGGCATACTGGCGCGCGACCAGGTCGGTCGTGCCGCCGACCGCATACGGGACGATCATGCGGATGGGCCGGGATGGATACTCCGTTGCCGCGCTGGCGGTCACGGCGGGGTAGACGGCCAAGAGTACCGACATGGCGGCGCTCAATGCACGCAACGTATTTCCCATGTTTGCTCTCCTTCGGTAGGCACGCGATGGTGCGGCGGAAAATCCAGGCGGCGGCTACCGGTTCAGGGCGTCCAGGGTAAGGGCGCCAGGGCTTGCGGATCGGTGACGACGTCAATGACGACAGGTAGTTCGCTCGCGCTTGCCTGCTCGAACGCGGCCGCGAACTCGGCCGGCTGGGTCACTCGTATGCCGACGCATCCCATGGCCTGCGCGATGGCGGCGAAATTCATGGGCCGGTAGTGGTAGATTTCCTCGCGCTTGCCGTCCGATCCTTCGTACGCGCCGAGAATCGAACGCGTACCCTGGGCCAGGCAGTGGTTGTTGTTGACCACCGTGATGGTCTTCAGCCCCCAGCGCAGTGCGGTCTCCAGTTCCGGCAGGTGATACATGAATCCGCCATCGCCGGTAAAGCAGACGACCGTCGCCTCGGGAGCGGCGAACTTCGCGCCCAGCGAGGCTGGAAAGCCCCATCCCAAGGAACCCGCCGCCCGCAGGTACCGTTGCCCTTCGTGACGCAGTTGCACGTAGGTGCCGGTCCATTGCGACGAATATCCCGTGTCCGAAACCAGGATCGCGTCCGGCGGCAGGACCGCGCTCAGTTCGGCGCACAGCCGTTCCGGACGGATGGGGACGGAATCGCTGGCACAGGCCACGGCGGCCGCGTCGTTCCACTGCCGCACAAATCCCTGGACGCGATCCAGCCAGGCAGACCGGCGGGCCGGCCGGCAGGCCTGGGCCAGCTGTTCGAGAATGCTGCGGGCGTCTCCCGGCAAGCCCAGCGCGCCGGGGTAGTTCCGGCCCAATTGGGCGGGATCGGCATCTATCTGTATGACCGGCACATCCTGCCGTGGCAACGTCCAGTTGTGGCTGACATGGTCGCCGATGACGCTGCCGGCAAAGATCACCAGATCGGCGGCGTTCACGATCTGGTTGGCGCAGGCGCGCGAATAGGTGCCGGCAACACCGCCGTTCAAAGGGTGCGTTTCGGGCAAGACGGCTTTGGCATCCAGCGACGTCACCACGGGAATCGAGACTTGTTCGGCGAACAGTCGCAAGGCCTGCTGCGCGCCCGATGTGCAGATCCCCTGGTCAGCCACGATGACCGGCCGCTCGGCTTGCGCGACCCGCCGTGCCGCCGCTTCGATGAGCCGACTTTCGGCCGGGGGGCGAAAGCCCGGCAGTGCCGAAAAAGGCTGCACGGCCTGCGGGTAGCCGTCAAGCGTCGCGGCGGCGATGGCGTCTCCGGTATGGCCGGCGACATCGATGTGCACGGGGCCTGGGCGGCCCGTGACGGCTTCGCGGAATGCCTGTTGCAATACGTGCGGCAGTTGTTCGATATCATCCACGCGCATGCTGTTCTTGGCCGTGGACCGAAACATCGGCTCATGCGGCAGTTCCTGGTAGGCATTGCGGTATTGCATGGCCGCGGGCTGCCGGCCGGTCAGGGCAATGATCGGGGTCTGGGCCAGACAGGCGTCCTGCAGGCCCGATGCAAGGTTGGCGGCGCCCACGGACTGGGCCATGCAGACGGCAGGCTTGCCCTTCACGCGCGCATAGCCGTCCGCCATATAGGCCGCGGCGATTTCCGAGTGCGCCAGGATGCGGCGGATGCCTAATTTCTCCATTTCGACCAGGGCGCGCCGTAGTATGGCGTCCATGAAGAACACGTGCTCCACGCCGTGCGCTTGAAGTATTTCCGCAATGATGCGACCGCCTGTGAGGGGAGTAGACATACGCTTCCTTGTGTAGTGAGTTTCCGGTGATGCTCAAGAAGCTTCGGCGAAAGGCGTGTCGCACATCCCCGAGACTCCTGTGTTCACGGCAAAAAGCGCGCCAGCCAGCGGCTGCTCGCGTAGCGCTTGCTCAGTCAGCCCCTGCGTAGCGGTGGTGATGAAGAGCGTTTCGCACCGATCGCCGCCAAAGGCGCATGAGGTGACGCCGGTGACAGGCAGCTGGATGATCCGGTCCAGACGCCCCTGCGGCGTGTAGCGAACCACCTGGCCCGCGTGGATGTGAGCGCTCCACAGGCATCCTTCGGTGTCGACGGTTGCGCCATCGGGGCGGCCGGCATGGCTGGACATGTCGAGAAATGTGCGGGGGTTGTACGGCACGCCGTCGTCCGTGTCGAAGTCGAAGACCTGGATGGATTTCGCTGGCGTATCGGCGAAATACATCTTTTTGCCGTCGGGACTCCAGGCCAGGGAGTTCGGGATGGTGATGCCGGAAAGATGGCCGATGGACTTGCCGTTGCCCAGCACGGAATACAGCGTGCCGGTGGGAATCCGGTCGCCATCGTTCATGCTGCCTACCCAGAATCTTCCTTGCCTGTCGCACTTGCCGTCGTTCAGGCGATTGTTTGGCAGGCCCGGTTCGAGGTCGAACCAGGCTTGCAGTCCTCCGGTTTCCAGATCGAGGAAATGCAGGCCGGACTTGAGCGCGAGCATCAGTCTGCCCTTGCTGGTTTCACAAAAGCTGCCTATCGAGGCGGGCAGGGGAAAGGTCCGCACTGCTGCGCTGCCGGGAGTGTAGGCATGGAGCGCAGGCTTGTGGACATCGATCCAGAACAACGACTTGCGCGAAGGCGACCACAGCGGGACTTCTCCCAGCCGGTTTGCGCTTTCCACAACGACATGGACTACGCTCATTTTTTTCCCTCGAGATGCGCGGCAACGTCTCTCCACATGGCCTGTTCGGTCTGGAGGTATTGGGAAAAGTCCTGCGTGTCCAGGAACGCGGCCTGCGCATCCGCGGCGCTCAGCGATGCCTGCACATCCGGCCTGGATACGATTTCCCGGACGCTGTCAGATAGCCGCCGGATGATTTCCGCGGGCGTGCCGGCGGGGGCATGCAAGCCAAACCACGAGGTCACGATGGCCTTGGGATAACCTTGCTCGGCCATAGTCGGAATCGCCGGCGTGTTGGGGCTGCGTTTTTCGCCGAACGTCGCCAGGCCTTTCAGTTTTCCTGATCGGATCAGTGCGGTCACATTGGCGGAGGCCAGCACTGCCATGGATACGCGGCCGCTTACCAGGTCCGGGATGATGGGAGGAGCGCCCTTGTACTGGACCGGTTCGACGTTCAGGCCCGCCTGGCCCAGGAACAGTTCGGCCGCCATGCGTTGCGTCGATCCGGTCCCGGGGCTTCCATACTGCAAGGGAGGATTGGACTGGCTGCGGGCAAATGCCACATAGCCCGCGAGATTCTGATAGGGAGCGGTGGTGGGGACTACCAGCAGGTTGTCCGTGAGCGCGAAGCGTGCCACCGGCGCCAGGCTGGCAGGCTCCCAGCGTCTGCCGGTCTCCACATATTGGTTGATCGCGAACCATGGGCTGGTTACCAACAGAGTGTAGCCATCGGGCTTGGCTCGGGCCACCCATTCCGCCGCAATGTTCGAGTTTGCGCCGGGCTTGGATTCCGCGATGAACGGTTGGCCCAGCGTCCGGGCCAGTTCGTTCAGCACGATTCTGGTGACCACATCGGCGGCGCCGCCAGCAGGATAGGCGATGACGACGGTTACGGGCCGTTCCGGCCATGCCTGAGCGGCGTGGCCCGATCCTGGCAATGCATACGATGCCGCCAGGATCAAACCGGCGAACATCCGTTTGATACTCACCATCACCTGTCTCCTCGATCTTGCCCGCTGCGCTTCTGTCGAGCGCATCGCGAGCAGTGCGTGCTACTTCATGCCGGATTCCGGTTCGTCATTGGTTGGCTGGCGGTGCGTGGACGCGTCCTGTTTCTCTTCCAGCAGGCGCAGCGCAAAATTCTTCGAGGCGGCCATGATGTGCTGGGCCGCGACTTCCGCCGCCTGCGGATCTCGGCTGAGCAAGGCCCGACCCAGATCGTGCCAGTAGCGGTTGGCGTCCTGGCGGCTCGCATACGAGGAAATGCCCATGTAGCAGTAGTGCCAGAGCATCTTCTGGCGCAGATTGTCGATAAAGGCGCGGGTGTAGCGGTTCTGGATCAGCGCATACATCTGCGAACTGATGGCGTTGGTCATTTCCTTGTATTCGCGCTCATCGCAGCCGGCGTCGGTTTGCTTGATCAGTTCATCGATGTCGGCCTCGATCTTCTTCAGCAAGCCCGGTTCGCCGTTCGAGGCAGCGTGCCTGACGCACAGCCCAAACATGTCGGCCCGAGCTTCGAACAGGTCCCTGATCTCTTCAAGAGTGGGTTCGACGATGCGCACGCCGCGCCAAGGCAGGATCTCGATCAGGCCATCGCGTTCCAAGACGCGGAAGGCTTCCCGTAGAGGCGCGCGGCTGGTCCCCATCTTGAGCGCCAACTCTTGCTCTTTGAGCCGCTGACCGGGCAGGTAGACGCCTTTCAGGATGTCTTCGGTCAGCCTGGTGACGATCTGGTCGGGAAGGGAAAGAAACTGTACTTGGCCCACGTTTGATACTCCGTTCATGCCGAGGCGCGCTGTTGCCGGCGCGCATACGATGGCCCGAATTCCCGCGTCGTCCCGAACACTTCGGGCAGCGGACGACTGTTTTCCAAGGTCAACCAAAGTCGGTAAAGGTGCCGGCGCAGTTCCGGCTCATCGTGATCCACATACTTCGTGCGCGAATGCAGGATCGAGTAGTTGTTGCCGATCTGGATGTCGCCGGGCTGCATGCTGAACGACAACTGCAAGGCAGGATCGGCGCAAAGCCGATCGAAGATGTCCAGGGCTTCGGTCTGCTGCGGCGTCAGGCGCGGAATATCCGGGAAGCGCTGCGCGGTCACGATATAGCGCCGCTTGTAGAGCACGTTCAGATATCCCAAGTGTTCCGTGAAGATGGGAACGACCTGGACCTTGTTTTCGTTCACGTTCTGGGCACGGGAGTCGAAGTAGAAGGGCTGCTGCAGCACCGCCGCAAGGTCGGGGCGCTCTTTCAGGATGGCATTGAACAGCGCGGCCGCGCTGACTAGTTTGCTGATCCCGCCTTCCTTGGCCGTGCGCAGGCAAAGCAGCATGAAGACGTCGCCGCCGTCATTGTGGAACTTTAGTTCGTCGTCGGTTTCGTATCCGCGCGCGGTATCGCTGTTGGCAATGGTCTTGCCGGTGTTCGTCACGCTGTGCAGCAGGCTGCCCGAGCGGTCTTGCGGTTCGGGCGTACCCAGATACTGAGCCAGTCCCCAGATCACGCGCTTGCATGATTCCGCACCGAGGCTGCCCGGGTCCAGGCCGCGCAGTACGGTGAAGCCGCGCCCGCCTTCGAGTTCCTGTTGGATGCGCTGGAAGCGCTCTGCCAGCGCCGTCAGCGGGAAGTCGTCCCGGGTGATCTCGAACAACGGAATGTTCCGGCTCTCGCAACGGCGCGCGGCGTCGGCGACCTCCTGAATCTCCGTGTCCGTGAGCTGCTGGCACCAACTTGCCTGAGCGCCGAGCTCTTCACTGCGCCAAACGCCGGGTCCTTCGAGTTTCGTCAGAAGCATTTCGGGTCTCCTATCCGCTACACGGTTTGTTCTTTTGTGAGATTGTCGACAATCAAACAATTGAACGATATAGGTGAAAACCCGCGTCGTCGACGCACGTCCTGCGCGCAGCGTTTATCTGTTGGGTCCGATGGGCTCCAGCCCATTCCTGGCGAGCACCTGGCCCACCTCGGGGGAGGCGGCAAGAAGCTCCAGCAATGCCCGCGCGCCTCGAGGGTTTCTGGCGCCTGTCGAGATTCCGGCCGAGAAGACCGTGTAGCGCTGAATCGATTCAGGCAGCTTGCCGACCAAGACGATGCCGGGAACGGCCAGCAGTTCGCTGACTTGCTGTATGCCGATTTCGGCCTCTCCCCGCGCCACGACGGCGCCGACCTTTTCGCCGGAGATCTTGCGGCTCTTGGGCAGCACCTGATCCTCGATGCCCATTTTCTTGAGCATCTCGGTTTCATAGTAGGTGCCGCTAAGGCTGGAAGAATACGCAATGGAGTCCGCCCGCTGCAGCATCGCCGCGGTCTGTGCCTGGGTGGCGATCTCCGGTATCGGGCTGCCGCTGCGAACGGCGACGCCCAAAGCGGATTTTATTATGTCCACCTGGCTGTCGGGCACGATCAATCCCTGCGCGGCTAGCTTTTCCAGCGTGTCCTTCGAGGTCAGCACCAGGTCGGCATGCTCGCCGCGTTCCAGGCGGCGCGGCACCGAAGTGGGCACGGAGTACAAAGCGGAGCCGAAGCTGGCGATGACCTCCAGGCCCAGCGCTTTCCGGTAGTAGGGATCGAGTTGGCCGTTGACCGCGGAAAAGGCGCCGGAGGCCAGCATGCTGACCGAGCCGTTGCGCGGCGCTTCGGCAGGCTGCTCGGCCGCGCGCGACGAGGCGGCAGAGAAGGCCAGGGGCCAGCAAAGGGCCATCCAGAATGCGACAGCGTTCTTGTTCACGGGGTCTCCTTGCGCCTGATCGCCGCGTGGCCTATTGCAGGCTGATGTTTGTTTTCTTGATGATGTCCTCGTAGCTCTGCCTTTCGGTCTCCACCAGTTTGGCGAGACTCTCGGGCGAGCCGGGAGTAGGGCGATGGCCGGAGGACTCCAGCTGCTTGCGCACGGCGTCATCTTCGAGCGTGGCCGTGAACGCCGCGTTCAGCTTCCGGACGAGGGGGGCGGGCGTGTTCGGCGGTGCGAAGATGCCGAACCAGTTGTTCGCGGAAAAGTCCGGCCAGCCGCTTTCGGCGATCGTGGGAACGTCAGGAAACGACGGCTCCCTGCTGCTGCCGGTGACGGCGAGTATCTTGATTTTCCCACTCTGAATCTGGGGCAGCACCACGGGTATGGAATCGAATAGGACGTCGATGTTGCCGGCGATCAGGTCGGTCATGGCGGGAGCCGTTCCCTTGTAGGGGATGTGGCGCAGCTGCGCGCCCGTGCCGACGACGAACGACATTGCGACAAGATGGGTATTGGACGCGATGCCGGCGGACCCGACGGTCAGCCCGTCGGGGCGGGATTTCGAGAGTTCGACCAGCCGGGCGACGGAATCCGCGTCCAGGGTTTTACGCACCATCAAGGCGTAGCTGATGCGCGCCAAGGGACTGACTGGCGTGAATTTGCCGGGGTCATAGGCGAGCTTGGGCTGAAGAATGGGATTGATGATCATGCTGCCGGGGCTGCCCAGCATGATGGTGTAGCCGTCGGCGTCGGCCCGCGCCAGGGTCCTGGCCGCCAGGCTTCCTCCCGCGCCCGCCTGATTCTCGACGATGATCTGTTGCCCGAGCTTGCCCGAGACCTGCTGCGCGACCATCCGCGCCAGCGTGTCGCTCGCGCCTCCGGGCGCGAAGCCCACTATCAGTTTGATCGGCTTGTCCGGATAGCCGGCCGCCCGCGCCGTGCCGGCCGCTGCCAAGACCCCGAATACCAGCGCGGCCGCAATCTTTATCCCTGTTTTCCTCATGATCCTGTTTCCTGTCGTGTTTCGGTGGCTCATTCCATGCGGATGCCGGCGGCGTTGATGACTTGCGTCCAGAGCCTGCGCTGATCCGCGGCATGGCGCCTGAAATCGTCTCCCTTCATGGGCGTGGGAATCGCGCCCATGGCAAGGAGCTTGTCGCGTACCGCGGGAACCGCCAGGGCGCGCTCCAGCGCTTGTTCCAGGCGCCGCGCGGATTCATCGGGCATGCCGGCCGGGGCCACCAGGCCTTGCCAGGAATCCGCCACGAAACCCGCCGCGCCGGCTTCCTGCAAGGTCGGCAGCCCGGGCAGCTCCGGCAGCCGTTGACGGGTGGCCGCGCCCAAAGGTTTGACATTGCCGGCGCGTATCTGGGCCAGTCCTCCGGGCAGTCCTATCATCAGCAGGTCCACCTGGTTGCCGACGACATCCTGCATGGCTGGCGCGACTCCCCGGTAGGGCACGTGCGTCAGGCGTGCGCCGGTTTTCTGTTGCAGCATCTCCATGGCGAGATGCTGGGGCGAGCCGGTGCCCGCGGAGGCATAGGTGTACTTGCCCGGATGCTTGATGGCGTCCTGCAGCAGGGCTTGGAAGGAATCGACGGGCAGTTTCGACCTGGCAACCAGGATCATCGGCATGCTGACCATGCCGCCCAGGTAGGTGAAGCTGCGCTCGGGATCGTAGGGCAGCTTGGGATAGAGGCTGCTGTTGTATGCCAGCGTTCCGCCGTCTGCCGACATCACCGCGTGACCATCGGGCGGCAGGGAGAGCAGCGCCTGCGTGCCGATGAGAGTGCCCGCGCCGGCCTTGTTCTCCACGATGATGGTTTGTCCAAGCTGCTTGCGCATTTCGTCCGCGATGGTACGCGCGATGGTGTCGGTGCCGCCTCCGGCGGGGTAAGGCACGATCCAGCGGATCGGCGCCTGTTGGGCGCCGGCGGCCGCGGCGGCGGCGGCCAGCGCCGCACCGCCGAGCAGACGGTATAGGGTATGCAGCATGGTTGTCTCCATTCTCGTTATTGTGAGTCTCGCGCGGCGCAACCGGCAGGCGCAGTCCGCGCGCAGGCTTCACGGACCGGCGCCGCCCGCGCAGAGCATGCCGTAGCCGATGCCGTATTCCAGTGTTGGCGCATAGAGGCTGGCGTGGGGCATGCGTCCATCGGCGGCCTTGTAGGCTTCTCCAGCCGCGACCCAGGCCAGCAATTCCATGGCGCCTATGCCGGCGGTTTCGATCACGTTCCCGGCCTCCCAGGACCGGGTTCGTTCAAAGTCCAGATTCATCGCCATGTCCAGGAACTCCGCGTCGAACTCCGGATTCAGCTTGATGTCCGCGCGAGTGCGTCGGCCGTCCACCAGCATGGCGGCGCCTTCCTCGTGCATATCGCGCAGGCGGGAAAACCATTCTTCCCTGCTCATGCTGCCGCCGAGTTCCGCGTGCATTTGCCACGCCTGTACTTCGGGGGTGGCGGTGCCGCTCAGGGGGTAGTAGCGGGTCGGGTGATGCGAAAGGCCGCCTGAACCCAGATAGAGCGTCTTGAGGCCGCGCTGCGCCATGGCCAGGCCGATGGCCGTGCCCAGCTCGCGGATCCTGGCGAAGGTGGGCAGGGGCGGCGCGATGGCGTTCAGGAAAACCGGGATGACCGGACGCGTGTCCAGGCCGCCGAGCAGGCGGTGGATGGGCTGCGAGAACGCGTGGTCCACCGTCATGCCGTGCGAGGCTGCAGGATCGAAGCCGGCCCGCTGCAGCGATTCGATCAGCCGCAGCGCTTCCTGGACGGGTACGTCCAGGTTGCCGCCGAAGCCGCCCACGTCATGCTCCGCGCGGGCCTGCAACCCGATGCAGTAGGACGGCATCATGTCCAGGTGGAAGCCCGAGTAATGGTCCGAGCCGAAGACCACCACCACGTCAGGATCGTAGCGCTCGATCTCGGCGACGCACTGCTGGTAGAGCCGGGATATTTCGGGCTCTTCCCGTGGCGCCTTTGCGCGGATCATGATGATGGGCGAGTGCGATACGCATACAAGCATGCTTTGTGTCATGGAGGGCTGCTCCTGAAAGGCCGGGCGGAGATGGGCGGCATGGCTACGGTGTCCTTTCCACGTGATTGCTCAGCGTGCCCAGCCCGGATATGGCCACCGAAACGACGCCGCCCAACTCCGCCAGGTTGACGTTCTGCACCGCCATGCCACCGCCGGAGCGGCGCAGCGCCGTGCCCAGCGAGATGATGTCGCCGGGCATGAGCGTCATGTACGAGGACAGGAATTCGATGACCTCGGGCAGCTTGAAGAAAAGATTGGCGGTGTTGTCCTGGGTGATCAGACGGCCGTCGTGGCTGCAGGAAACGTCCAGCGCGTGGGGGTCCTCGATGTCGTCGGAGGTGACCAGCCAGGGGCCGACCGCCGAGAACGTGTCGCTGCATTTGTAGCGGCCCGGATAGCTGACATGCGTGTCGACGTATTCGATCTGCTCGGGATCTCCGGCGCTCGGGTGTATGGCGCGGTAGTGGAACGTGTCCTCGGCGCGCATGGTCGGCGAGGTGAAGTCGTTGTGTATCGTGTAGCCGAAGACATGGTTCATGGCCTCGGCGGCGGAGACATCCTTGGCGCGGGCGCCGATCACAACGGCCAGTTCCGGTTCCGGGTGCACGCGTCCGTAGACGGGCCGGATCCGCAGCGCCGTGTGGTTGCCGGTCATCGCGGTCCAGGGTTTTACGAACACCGCCGGGTGCTTGGGGCCGGACAGGATGCGTTCGCTGTTGGCGCTGTTGTTCAGAGCCAGGCAGCAGAGCTTGGACGGCCGGCGTACGGGCGGGTGCCAGGTGATTTCGCCGGGCGAGAACTTGAGGGTGGCGCGCTGTCCGGACCCGTAGAGACTGTGCAGGTCGCGCAAGGCGGGCCACCAGGACCCGAGTTCGGTTTCGAGCAGCGGCAGCAGATCGGCCCGGATATCGGCCAGTTGCGGCATGCCCTGGCTGGTCGCCGCCGCGGCGATGTCGACTACGTTGCCGTCCGCGTCCTCGAATCCGATCCTGTCGCGCCCTGCTGCCCAAAAGCTGGCGAGCTTCATCCTGTTGCTCCTGGAAATGATGAAGCCTCAAGATAAACAAGCCGCGCCGCCATGCGTAGTCCGGCGCAGGCGCTTTCCGCCAGGCGGAAAGCGCTGGGGCCTCAACCCAGCTGGATGGCCTCCGCCAGGTCATTGCAGACTTCCCGCAGCGGCAGCAGCTGGCTCTTGATGAAGGCTGGCGTCATGATGGAACCGAAGGAGGTCAGCGAGACGCAGGCCGCGAGCTCATCGGCGACCATCAGCGGCACGGCCAACGTGGCGGTTTCGCGGGGCCCCGCCGCAAGCCTCAGCCCGTACCCCTGGCGTCGAGTCCGGTCGATCGCGTCAGCCAGGAGCAGTCCGGATTCGGTGCCGCCTGCGTCCTTGAGCAGCACTTGCAGGGCGGCTGAGCGCTCGGCCTCGGAGCAGAAGGACAGGTAGGCCAGGCCAGCCGCGGTCCTGTCCAGGGGCAGCCGATGGCCGTAGGTGCTGGGCTGGGACGCCAGCGGGCTGTAGGGCATGGTGCTGAAACGCACGACCATGGCATCCACGTCCAGCGTCGAAATCGCCAGCGGCCATTTCAAGACCTTGGTGGCCCGGATCAGCATGGGCATGGCCATGTCGACCACGCGCTGCCGGTCGCCGCAGCCAGCGCTCAACTCCATGACTTTGGCCGTCAGGCAGTAGATGCCGACAACGCCTGTTCCGCGCACATAGCCTTCCTGGCGCAGCGTCTCCAGCATCCGATGCAAGGTTGCCTTGGGCTGGCCCGTGGCCGCGTGCAGATCCTGCAACGAGGCTTCCGGCTTTTCATTCAGGACCCGAAGCAACTGCAATACCCGGGATACGCTGCGTATGTTCTCCATATGTCTGACCTGGTTTTCCGATGGAGCCGGCCTTCAGGCGGCCCTGTCCGAAGCAAAGCTCTCAGCTATCAATGTGCGCAGCCAGCGGTTGGCCGGGTCATGGTGTACCCGTTCGTGCCAGTACATCACGACATCGAAGGGGTCGATGTCGAGCGGACAGGGCAGTACTTCAAGCCCGCACCTACCCTTGACGAATCGGGCCAGGGCCGAAGGCGCAACCAGCACGCAGTCGGTTTCGCTGGCGATCATGGCGCTCAGTAGAAAGCTGGGCGAAGTGAGTTTCACCGCAATGGCGGGCAGCATGTCCAGCAGCGCCTGTTCGGCGCGGCCGTGGATGTGGCCGAGCACGCCGGCCGAAACGACGATGTGCGAGGCTTCGAGAAACCTGGCCTGAGTCAGCGGACTCGAGAGGATCGGGTTTCCCGTACGGACCAGGCAGACATACTGCTCGGTGTAGAGCCGGCGACAGCGTATGGCATTTTCCAATGCCGGAAAGGCTCCCACGGCGACGTCGACGGCGCCGGATTTCAGTTCTTCCGGGAGGGATTTGATGGACAGGCGCTGGGCGTTGAAACGCAGGCCCGGCCAGGCTGTGCAGGTTCTCATGAGTTCCGGAATCAGCACCAGCTCTCCTACGTCGGACGCCGCGATGGAAAACTGCCGGTCGCTGGTTTCAGGATCGAACGGTACGGTCGGCAGCAGGCGTTCTGCGGCCAGTTCCACGATTTCAGTGACGGGCGCCACGCAGTCATGCGCCCGTGGCGTCGGCTCCACGCCCCTTGCCGTCGGAATAAACAGCGGGTCATCAAACGCGAGGCGCAGCTTGGCCAGCCCTCGGCTCATGGCTGCCTGGGATATTCCCAGTTCCTCGGACGCCTTGCGCAGGTTCTTCTGTTCGTAGAGAACCAGGAAGGCGTGCAGCAGCCGCAAGTCCAGATCGGGAAGGCGCATGAAGTCTCCTGGCTGTGCCTGATTCGATATCCGATCCATAGCGATTCGCGTAGCGGCATTGCTGCGCGCCGGGACCCATCCTCATACTGGAATCACCGCATCGACACTTGATTTCGGCTGATCGCCGATGGCAAACCTTATCAAAGAGGACGCCCAGGAGACAAGCGGAACGAACGATTCCATCGAGGAGGCTACATGAGAGACGAGCAGATTCTTGGCCTGCACCACATCACGCTGTGCACGAGAAGCGCGCAGGAAGACGTGGATTTTTTCGTCAAGGTTTTGGGGCAGCGCTTCATCAAGCGAACGCTTTTTTTCGACGGACGGATTCCGATCTATCACCTGTATTTTTCCGACGAGGCGGGAACGCCCGGCACGGTGATGACGACATTCCCGATGCTGCGCACCGGCCTGCTCGGCAGAAAGGGATCGGGCCAGTTCACGGCGATCGCCTATTCCATTCCCGCGGGGTCATTGGATTTCTGGCGTGAGCACCTGGGGCGAAGCAAGGTGCAAGTCGCGGGAGAGTCCGAGCGGTTCGGAGAGAAGTACATCCGTTTCGTCCATGCCGGCATCGATTTCGAACTCGTCGAGGATCCCACGGATTTGCGCCCGGCGTGGAAGTCGGAGTATGTGCCGCGGCAGTATGCCGTGCGCGGCTTCCACAACTGGACAGCAGCGGTCCGGGAGCTCGAGGGCATGGAGGATTTCCTCAAGGCGGCGTGGAAATTCCGCCTGACCCGCTCGGACGGAAAGTTCAAACGCTACGAGGCGGTCGACGGCGGGCCCGGGAAGCGGATCGACATCGCGCATGAGCCCGACATGCGCCAGGGAACCTGGACCCTGGGGCAGGGGATCGTGCATCACGGCGCCTTCGACGTCGCGGACTATGACGCTCAAGCCAGCGTCAAGTTCGACATCGAAGGCATGGGATACACCGACTTTTCCGACAGGAAGAACCGGGGCTATTTCGAATCCGTCTATGTGCGCACACCTGGTGGCGTGATGTTCGAAGCCACCAAGTCGCTGGGTTTCAAGATGGACGAAGACGAGGACAGCCTGGGTAGCGAGTTGATGATTGCGCCGGAGTTGGCGGCAAGATATTCGCGCGACGAAGTCCTGGCGCTGATGCAGCGGGACGATCCGATTCACATTTGATGCTGGCCGACGTGGTCATGGCAACCGAGACTCAACAATGAAATCCTATAAATTGATCGGGAACGGCTTGCAGAAGGTGCTGCTGTTTCCCGGTTTGCTCGGAACGCAGAATGCGTTCGACGAGGCCCTCCATTACGCCGATGTTGAACGCTACCAGTATGCAGTGGTGGACTACCGGGGGTACGGCGCGTCGAAGAACCTGGCGGGCCTGTTCACATTGCGCGAAGCTGTCATCGACGCTTGCAAGCTGGTGGAATTCCTTGGTTGGCAGAAGTTCTCGGTCGGAGGGCATTCGATGGGCGCGTTGACCGCGAAGATGGTGGCGATCGCCATGCCTCGACGGGTGGCTTCCATCATCTCCATTGCGGGCGTGAGCGCGAAGGGAACGAAGCCCGATGCGGGGCGGGCGGCGCTGTTGAAGGATGCGGCGCGCGACCCCAAAAGCCGCGAGAAACTTGTCGTTGCGGGAACGGCGGATCGATACACGGAGGGCTTCGCGCGCGCGATGGTCGCGGCGACTTTCGACCAGATAGCTCCGGACGCATTCGCGTCCTATGCCAAGGATGCCAGCCGTACCGACGTCAGTGACGATGCCAGGATCCTGGCCTTGCCCATGCTGGCGCTGGTCGGGCAATTCGATCCTGCTTGCGGTGAGCAGGTCGCCCGGGAAAAGATATCGGCCATTTATGCGGATACTGTCATAGAGGTCGTTCAAGGCGCGGGGCACTATCCGCATGTCGAGGCGCCGGCGGCCACGGTCTCCGCCGTTGAGAGATTTCTTGCGGCGAGCGGTGGATAGTCCGCCCGCCGGCTCGCGAGCCGGCGAGGTTCGCCAGTGACCCCGGCGCCAGGAACTCGTCGCGCGTTCGCGCCGCCTACCGCAGCTGGGTCGGCGTGGCCGCCTGCGACGCCTGCGTCGGCATGCGGCCCACGCTGAGCGAGCCTGGATCTTCGACGGAGGGCCGCAATACCGCCGCCTGGTTGGCGTCGTTGGCGCCGAGCTTGGGCAGGTCGATGGGGCGCGCGGCCACGGTTTCGAAGGGACCGCCGCCGGCGGACGGCACGCCCTCGAGGGTCAAGCCGCGGGTCCAGTTGCCTTCGCGGCGCGACAGCACCTCGTAGCGCTGCGGGCCGCCGGTGGCGCGGGCGACGATGTAAAGCGTGCCGTTGACCAGGTTGAGCGCGGGCGGCGAGGCGGCCTGGGCGTCCAGCTTGGCCGGCCTGCCGTGCTCCACCAGCCAGAGCTGTCCGCCGGCGCGTTCCAGCAGCGCGACCATGACGTTGCCGCTGGCATCGGCGCCGATGGCCGGGCGGCCGATGTAGGGCACGCCCATGTCGGTCGGGGAGCCCCAGTCCATGTCGAGATCGGTGGTGTCGCCGGTCTCCATCAGCCGGGTCAGATGGTTGCTGCCGCGCTGGCGGAAATAGAGTTCGACGCGGTTCTGGTGATTGCGGATCGCCGCCAGGCCGCCGGCGGCCTGGGGCGCGGGCACGCGGCGCCAGTCCTGCCATTCGGGTCGCTGGCTCTTGGCGGCAGGCAGTTGGCGGGTGTAATAGAGTTCGCCGGCCGCGGTGATGGCGAAGATGACGTAGCGCCCGTCGCCGCCCAGCGCGGCGGCCGGGGAGCCGGTCACGCCTTCCAGCGGCGGCAGGTCCTGCCAGGTGCTCCAGCTGCCGTCGACGCCGGACGGCGTGATCCAGTGCAGCAGGCCGTCGTAGCCCAGCGCCACGGCGGCGGCTTCGCCGCGCGGCGCGACGGCCGGGATCTGGGTCACGCGCAGGCCGCCCAGGGCTTGCCAGCCTTGCCAGGTGCCGTCATGGCGCTGCTTGTTCGCCCACACGCCGCCCAACGGGTCGCGCGCCATCAGGCCGGCCGTGCCGTCGGCATGGGTGAACGAGACCAGCGGGCCGCTGGTGCGTCCGCCCAGGCTTTGCCAGCGGCGCTGGCTCGCGTCCCAGCGGTTGACGGCGCCATTGGTTTCGCCGGCGGCGAACACCACCATGCCGCCGCGCCCGTCCGGGTAGAGCTGCGGCGCGATGTCCTGGCGCGACACGTAATAGGCGCGCTGCACCCAGGCCGCGGCGGGGCCGGCCGGCTCCTTGCAGCCCGTGGGGCCGGCGCAGTAGTGGTAGTCGTTCCAGGCGTAGTGTTGGAAGATCAGCGACTTGCTGGCGATCTCGGCCTGGGTCAGGTTGGTGGCGCGTTCCTGGCTGGGGTAATCGACATAGCCCATCTCGGCGTAGTTGCCGGGCGCGCGCAGCATGGCTTCGCGCGCCAGCCGCGCGCTGGCGATATGGTCGGGATGTCCGTGGCCGGCGCAGCGCCAGCACAGCTGCGTATAGGGCACGGCGATGGTGTCGTCGAGGTGGCGCACCGTGGTCGGCGCGTACTGGCGGATCAGGTCGGCCAGGGTGTCGATCAACTGTTCGCGCGTATAGGACTCTGGATAGGGGCCCAGCGTATCGACGTTCTGGCCGGGCACGGATTCGGTGCGGCTCAGCGGCGTCAGGCTGCCCCAGCCATTGCCCAGCCAGGGATCTTTCAGGCGCATGTGCCACAGCTGCACGCGCGGATTGCCTTTCAGGGTGAAGCGCGCGATGCGCCGGCCGCCCGCGGTGCCAGCGTCCTCTTTCCATTCGTCCGGTTGATGCGCCATATAGGCGTAGGCGGAGCGCACGCCGCGCTCGCGGCTCAGCATGTAGCCTTCGCCTTCGCCGGCATCGCTGGCGGTCAGGTAGACCAGCCGCACGCAGCCGCCCGCCTGGATGTTGGAGGCGATGTCGGGGTTCATGAACAGCAGATCGTCGTCCAGGTGGGCGACGAAGGCCATATCCTTGATGCCGTGGCATTGCGCCAGCGTCGGCGGAGCGGCGAACGCGTGGGCGGAGAGCAGGGAGGCGACGGTACAGAATAGCGCCCGGCCAACGGGGCGCAGCAAGGCCAACAAGACGGACATAACAGGGCGCAGCAGAAAAGGCGCGGCGCGTAAGGGGTATTGAGGTGGGACCAGTATAGCGGCGCGGGATCGCGATAATTGGGGGCGGTACAGACCGCGCCTGTGGCGCGGTTGGCCCCGTGCGCTAGCGGCCTGGCGTGGTCGCGGCCTTCTCGCCCTGGTACGGGCTGAGATCCAGCCCCGCCCGCTGAAAGCGCTGCACGATTGCCGGCAGCTGTTTGCTCTGGCTTGCGCCGTCGACCGCCTGGATGGCCAGGCGGCATTTCCCGATGTCCTTCGGACAGCCGTGGCCGGGCGCCAGCAGACTGGCGTACACCGATATGTTGACGGCCAACTGGGACACCTGCACGGTGGCCGGCTTGCCCAGGTAGAAGTCGGCGAGGTCGCGCTTCAAGCGGGCGGCTTCCTTCTTGCCGGCCACGGCGCCGTCGCGGCAATCCATGAAGGTGGGGGAACCGTCGACCAACTCCATGCGGCTGCATGCCAAGGCCAAGCGTTGGGCGGGCAGGAGGCCCGCGGGCAACTGGGCCCGGACTGTCGGGGATCCGGAGGTGGCGAACGACACGATCTGTCCGTCCTTGCTCCTGCCGGCGTCGACCGGGCCCGCGATCAGCATGGTTACGTCCAGCGAGGCGGGAAAGCGCGCGGTCGGGCCGTTGGCATAGGCTTGGGACACGGTTTCGGCGGTCGCGATGGGCAGGCCGAGGCGCGCGCCGATGAGGCTGCTGCCACCCTGCATGTAGGTGTCGAGCTCGTCGCGCAGCACCGCTTCGAGCACCGCAGTCTCGGTGGCGGAAAGACTGTAGGCGGCGCTGGCCAGCGCGGGGACCAGCAGGCCCAGCATCGCGCAGAGTTTTTTCATGGATACGTTTCGGCGGTGTGGTTCGGCGCGCCAGGGTAACCGGTTTCGGAATTCTGCCTGCGCGCGGAAGATGTCAGCCGGCGTCCGCGCTGGCCAGCAGCCAGTCACGCAAGCGTTCGTGCGCGGCGTCGGCGCGGACCGCATCCCTGCGCAGGCACAGGCTGAAGGCTGCACCGCTTTCCACGAAGTCCAGCGGGGCGGCCAGCCTGCCCCGGTGCAGCTCGGACTCCACCAGCACCGCGGGGGCGATGGCCACGCCCAGGCCAGCGGCGGCGGCTTCCAGCATGTGGCCCAGGTGGTCGAATTCGCGCCCCGCCTGCCGCGGGGCCAGCGCGATGCCCTGGCGCGCCGCCCAATCCTTCCAGGCGTCGGGCCGTGAACTGGTGTGCAGCAGCGGCATAGCCAGCACGTCGGCCGCGCCGCGGATACGCGCGGCCAGGGCCGGGATGCAGACAGGTCCTATGGTTTCGGCGAAGAGCGGCGTGACGTCCCACTCCCGCGGCCAGGCGCGCCCGGCCAGGATCAGCGCGTCCACGCGCTGCGTGTTGAGCAAGGCGGCGTCGGCGGCGGTCTGCAGCCTGACGCGGATGTCCGGATGCAGGGCTTCGAAACGTTCGAGCCGCGGGATCAGCCAGTTGGAAAGAAAACTGGCTGGCGCACCCACCGCCAGTTCCGCCGGCTGCGTGCTGCGCTTGAGCGCATCACAGCGGCGCTCAAGCAGGTCGAAGGCGTCATGGGCGGCGCGTTGCAGGTCCAGGCCCGCCGCGGTCAGATGGACGCGTCCGGCGCGGCGCTCGAACAAGGCGCAGCCCAGCCATTCTTCGAGCTGCCGGATCTGCTGGCTGACCGCGCTGTGGGTCACGCAAAGTTCCTTGGCCGCCAGCGTGAAACTCGCCTGGCGAGCCGCGCTGTCGAAGAAGCGCAGGGCATTGAGGGAGGGCAGTCGTCTCATGATTGTTAGCTGAACTTACATTAATGATAAATAAATCATTGATTCAAATAAGTATTTTGTGAAGATAGCATAAGGAAAATTCTTTCTATCCTGTCACGGAAAACTTACTCATGCCATCCGCCATCCATCCGGCCGCGCCCGACAGCCGGGGCCAATTCGGCCCCTACGGCGGGCGCTACATGCCCGAAACGCTGGTCCCCTCCCTGGACGAACTCGAACGCCAGTTCAAGGCGGCGCTGTCGGACGAGGACTTCTGGCAGACCTACCGCGGCATGCTGGCCGACTATGTGGGCCGGCCTAGCCCGCTGTTCCTGGCCCAGGGCGTTACGGAGGAACTCGGGGGCGCGCAGGTCTACCTCAAACGCGAAGACCTCAACCACACCGGCGCGCACAAGATCAACAACTGCCTGGGGCAGATCCTGCTGGCCCGCCGCATGGGCAAGCGCCGCATCATCGCCGAGACCGGAGCAGGGCAGCATGGCGTGGCCACCGCCACCGTCTGCGCCCTGTTCGGGCTGCAGTGCGTGGTCTACATGGGCGCCGAGGACATGGAGCGGCAGTCCGTCAACGTGCGCCGCATGCGCATGCTGGGCGCCGAGGTACGGGCCGTGCATGCCGGCACCGCCACGCTGAAGGACGCGATGAACGAGGCCTTGCGCGACTGGATCGCCGACCCCGCCGACACGTACTACCTGCTGGGCACGGGCGCCGGCCCGCACCCTTATCCCTGGCTGGTGCGCGAGTTCCAGAAGGTGATCGGAGAGGAGACGCGCCAGCAGATCGCGGCCAAGACCGGCCGCATGCCTGATGCCATGGTGGCCTGCGTGGGCGGAGGCTCCAACGCGATGGGGTTCTTCTATCCTTTCCTGGAACTCGCGGACGTGCGCCTGTACGGCGTCGAGGCCGGCGGGCTGGGCCTGGCCAGCGGGGCGCATGCGGCCAGCATCAGCGCGGGCCATGAGGGCGTGCTGCACGGCTGCCGCAGCTACTACCTGCAGGACGACGACGGCCAGATCGTCAATGCGCATTCGATATCGGCCGGCCTCGACTACCCGGGCGTGGGCCCTGAACACGCCTTGCTGCATGACCGAAAACGCGTGGACTATGTGTCCGTCACGGATGCCGAAGCCGTCTCGGCCTTCCATTGGCTGACGCGCAAGGAAGGCATCCTGCCCGCGCTGGAAAGCGCGCATGCGCTGGCCTACGTGCGCAAGCTGGCGCCGCGGATGGCGCGCAACGAGATCCTGGTCGTGTGCCTGAGCGGGCGCGGCGACAAGGACATGGACACGGTGACCCAATTTGGCGAGGTGGCGGCATGACCCGGCTTGATCACACTCTTGTAGCGCTGCGCCAGGCCGGACGCAGCGGCCTGGTGACCTATTTCGCGGCGGGCGATCCCGATCCCGCCGCATGCCTGGATCTGTTGCGCGGCTTGCGCGCGGCGGGCGCCGACCTGATCGAACTCGGCATGCCGTTCAGCGATCCGGTCGCGGACGGTCCCGTGCTGCAGCAGGCCAACGTCCGCGCGCTGGCCGGCGGCCAGACCTTGAAGCGCACGCTGGCCCTGGTGCGCGAGTTCCGCAAGGCGGACGCGCACACGCCCGTGGTGTTGATGGGCTATCTGAATCCCATCTTGCGACATGGCGTTGAAGGCTTTATCGAGGACGCGGCGGCGGCAGGCGTGGACGGCCTGATCATCATCGACCTGCCACTCGAGCATGCCGACGATATCGGCCGCGCGGCGCGCACGCATGGCCTGCATTTGATCCGCATGTCCGCGCCGACTTCCGAGGGCACGCGGCTGGCGGGCTTGCTGCGCGACGCCAGCGGCTTCGTCTATCACATCATGCTGGCGGGCACGACGGGCGCGGACCTGCCCGACGAGGGCCGCATCGCCCAGGACCTGGAGCGGCTGCGTTCGCATACCCGGCTGCCGGTGGCTGCGGGGTTTGGCGTGCGTACGCCGGACGAAGCCCGGCTCGTGGCGCGGCATGCCGATCTGGTGGTGGTCGGTTCACGGCTTGCGCAAGTGCTGGCGGAGCAGGGCGTGGCGGGCGCGCTCGAAGAGGTGCGCGGGCTGGCGGCGGCGCTTCGGCAGTGAGCGCGAGCCAGGGCTACTGCACGGTGATGCCCTGGCTCTTGATCACGCCGCCCCAGCGTTCCCCCTCTTCGCGATTGAATTGCCCGAACGCCTCGGCATCCTGATATCCCGGAACCAATCCCATGGCGTTTACTTTCTTGCGGGTCTCCGGCTCATCGCTGATCGCCTTCAGGTCATCCGCGATCTGTTTGCGCACATTTTCCGGCGTGGCGGCGGGCAGATAGAAGCCGAACCAGCTGCTGGAAATCACGTCCTTCAATCCGCCCGCTTCATTGACGGTGGGCAGATCAGGGCGCTCGGCCAGGCGCTGGCTGGAGGCGACTCCCAAGGCGCGGATCTTGCCGGCGTCGGCATAGCCCATGGATTGCATGGTGTCGAAATAGGCATTGACCTGGCCGCCCAGGAAGTCGGCGATGGCGGCGCCGGTTCCCTTGTACGGCACTTGCAGCACGTCGATGTTCGCCCGGTTCGCAAACAGCTCGGCCGCCAGATGCGGGCTGGACCCCACGCCCGACGACGCGAAGCTGATCTTGCCCGGGTTGGCGCGCGCGTAGGCAATCAATTCACCGACGGTCTTGGCCGGCACCGACGGGTGGACATACAGCACGTTGGGCGCCAGCGCGACGCGGCTGAGGGGCGCCAGGGCATTGGGCGCGTAGGGCATGCTCTTGAGCATGTAGGGATTGGTGACCATGCCCACGCTGCCGATCAACAGCGTATAGCCGTCGGCCGCGGCGCGCGATACATAGGCGGCGCCCAGGGATGCCCCCGCGCCAGGCTTGTTTTCCACCACGACGGGCTGCTTCCAGCGCGCGGCCAGGCGTTCGGCGTACAGGCGCGCAATATTGTCGGTCAACCCGCCGGGTGAATACGGCACGACGATCTGCACGGGTTTTTCGGGAAAGGCCGCGGCCGAGGCGGTCTGGCCCAGCAGGGCGATGCATAAGGTGGTCACGATGCGGTGCATATTGTTGTCTCCTGTGTTTTCATGATTCTGGACCCAATCCCGGCGCGAGCCGCAGCGGGGGTCAACGTCCCTTGAATACCGCCGCGCGCTTTTCGCGGAATGCCTGCTGGGCCTCCTGCGCGTCCTCGGTCCTGGCAATGGCGGCGGTCATGTCCTGCTCGTAGCGGTATCCATCTCGCAGGCTCATTTCCTCGATGGCGTTCAGCGTCTGTTTGGCCAGACGCGTTCCCAAAGGGCTCTTGGACGCGATTTCACGGGCAATCTCCAGGCCCGTCTCCAACACCAATTCGACCGGTACGCTGGCCTCGACCACGCCCAGGCGATACAGTTCGTCGCCATCGATGCGCATGCCGGTCAGCATCATGCGGCGCAGGCGGGAGTGGCTGAACAGCCGCATGCCGTGACGGCCGCCTCCCAGCAGCCCGACGTCGATTTCCGGCAGCCCCACCCGGGCGGAGGTAGCGGCCACCAGCACGTCGCACGATGCCATGATGGCCAGGCCGGCGCCAAGCGCCGCGCCATTGATGGCGCCAACCACGGGTTTTGCGCATTCTCGTATCGAATGAAAACACTCGCGCGTGTACCGCGAATGTTGCGGCAGGTCGCCCGGCCCCTTGATCACGTCGCCGCGTCCTTTCAAGTCCGCGCCCGCGCAAAAAACCTTTCCTTCACCCGAAAGCAGCACGGCGCGGATGGAATCCGTTTCCGAGATCACGTCCAGCACGCGCGTCAGCTCCAACGTCATGCCGCGGCTGAGAGCATTCACGGGAGGATTGTTCAGCAGGATGATTGCGACGTGGCCATCGACGCGCACGGTCAGGTGTTGATAGTTATCGGGGGGAAAGTTCTCGCTCATGTTGTCTCCATTTTCATCGTTGGTATGGACTGCCGCTGCCAAGAGCGGCTGGCCCGGCTACAGCACGGCGCGCACACGCAGCGCGTCGATCTCTTCCGGGGAGTAGCCAAGCTCCCGCAGGATTTCGGCGGTATGTTGGCCTAGCAGCGGCGGCGCGATGGTGCTGTGGGCCGGGGCGTCCGAGAACCGCAGCGGCGACGCGATCTGGGGCACCTCGCCTGCCAGTGGATGGGGCAAGTAGCGCAGCATTTCGCGTTGGCGCACCTGCGGCTCTTCAAATACCTCCGGCACGGAGTTGATCGAACCCGCCGGCACGCCCGCATCCGCCAAGGCCGCCAGCCAATGCGCGCGGGTACGCTGTATCAGGATGGCGTCGAGTATCGGATCCAGCGCCGCCTGGTGAGACACGCGCTGGCCGTTGGTGGCAAAGCGGGGATCCTCGGCCAAGTCGGGAACCCCCAGCACTTTGCAGAAGGCGGCGAACTGGCCATCGTTGCCGACGACCAGGACAATCTGGCCGTCCTGACAGTCGAAGGTGCGCTGCGGCTGGATGTTGGGGTGGGCGGTCCCCGTGCGCCGGGGGACCTTGCCCGCCAGCAGATAGTTCATTCCTTGGTTGCACAGCAGTCCGACCTGCACGTCCAGCATGGCCAGGTCGATGTGCTGGCCGCGGCCGGTCTGGGTCCGGCCGGCAAGGGCGGCCAGAATGCCGACGGCCCCATAGACGCCGGTCACCATGTCCACGATGGGTACGCCGACCTTCTGCGGTCCGCCGCCGGGCTGGTCGTCCCTTCCGCCGGTAACGCTCATCAAGCCGCCCATGGCCTGCACCAGAAAGTCGTAGGCGGGCTCTGCCCGGCGGGGGCCAGTCTGGCCAAACCCGGTGACCGAGCAATAGATCAAGGCCGGATTGACGGCCGCAAGGTCTTCGTAGCCCAGGCCCAGGCGGGGCAAAGTGCCTACCTTGTAATTCTCGATCACCACGTCGGCCTCGGCCGCCATTTTTTTGACGATGGCCTGGCCTTCCGGCGTTTGCAGATCCAGCGTGATGGAGCGTTTGCCCCGGTTCGCGGCCAGGAAGTAGCCGCCCTCGCGCGTATCGCTGCCATCACTGTTCTTGAGGAAGGGAGGCCCCCAGGCGCGGGTGTCGTCGCCGCGGCCGGGGCGTTCCACCTTGATCACGTGCGCGCCCAGATCCGCGAGGATCTGGCTGGACCACGGGCCGGCCAGCACGCGGCTCAGGTCCAGGACTTTGATGTGGGCTAGCAAAGGGGTCAACACGGTCTCCTGCTGCTGTCCGGGCCATGCCGGCCCGGACCTTGTTCTGATGGCCCCAGTCTAAGGAAAGGAGAAAGCGCGCACCATGGGCCTGCTTGTATTTCAGGTTTGCCTTTTTTCGCATCTCTGCGCTGGCGCCACGCGGGCATGGCAGTCATTCAGGCGACTTCGCCAAAAGGCATAGCTGGATTGCCGCTGGCGCCATGCTCCGGCCGGGGACGTTCTCGTAGACTCGATCGCCAGGATGCAGTCAAAACATGGAGACCGGAATGAACATACGCACAGAACAGGACATCGATCGGGAGGAGACCACTCGCGCCTTTCGGGACAGCGCCCGCGCCTTCCTGGCAGCCGCGAGTCCGATGGCTCGCCTACGCGCCTTGCGCGGCGCACAGCCAGGATACGAACGCGACGTGTGGGAAAAAATGGCGCAGGCAGGATGGACCGGCTTGTGCGTGCCTGAATCGCTGGATGGCTTGGGGCTGGGCCTGCGCGAGATGGCCGCCATCGTGGGAGAGATCGGGCGCCATCCCTTGCCCGAACCGCTGCTGGGCGGCGCGTTCCTGAGCGCGGCGGCTCTGCTGAACCTGCCGTCCGTATCCGGGCGCGATGCGCTGCTGCGCGACATTGCCGGCGGCGGCGCGGTCATCGGCCTTGCATGGCAGGAGCAGCCGGGCCAGCAGCACGCCGGGAAACCCGCTGTTTCCGCGGAGCGTGCTTCAGGGGAGGTGCTGCTGCATGGCGAAAAGCGGTGGGCTTATCCCGCCGGCGCCGATGCCTGGCTGGTGAACGCCAGCATGGGCGCAACGACCGTGCTTTGCCTGGTACCCGCTGCCAGCCCGGAATTGGCCGCGGCAACGCGGGAGCGGGTGGACGGCAGCATGAGCGTGAACCTGTCGTTCAACGGCGTCCGGATCCCGGCCGCGAACGTGATTGCGCAAGGTGAACTGGCGGACGCGGCCGTGGCGCGCGCGCTGGAAAATGCCAGGTTGATGCAAGCTGCCGAACTGCTGGGCATCGCGCACAGAACGTATGACGACACCCTGGCATACCTGAAAACCCGCACGCAGTTCGGCAAGCCCATCGGCGCCAATCAGGCTCTGCAGCACCGGATGGTGGATGCCCTGCTGCAGATAGAGCTTGCGCGCGCCACGCTGGACCAGTTCCTGGGCGAGTTTGGCGAGACAGGGCTGGACGCCTCCGATCCGGCGACGGTGCAAGCGCACTACGGCGCGCGTTGCGCGCGCGTCAAGGCGCGTTGTTGCCACGCCGCGCTGCACATGTCGCGATTGGCCATCCAATTCCACGGCGCCATCGGCTACACAGACGAGCTCGATATCGGCCTGTATTTGAAACGCGCCTTGCACCTGGCGGCGTGGCTCGGGGGAGTGCGCGAGAACCGGCTCCTGGCCGAACCGCTGTCGCTTGCTCAGGCTGAAGGCGATAGTGCCGATCCTGATGGCGCGGCGTTGCCGCCTGCTGCTTCTGGCACGGATTGGAACGCCCTTCCGGAAGCCGATTTCCGCCGCATGGTGCGCAAGTTCGTCCAGGAAAACTATCCCGGGGACCTGCGCAATCCGCCGCGGCGCCTGCATTGGCCGGAATTGCGCGACTGGTACATGTCGCTGTCGCGGCAGGGTTGGATCGCGCCGGCATGGCCACGCGAGCATGGCGGCATGGCGCTGGAGCCGGACAAGCTGATTGCGTTCATGGAAGAGATGGAGGCGTACGGCGTGGCCCGCGCGCCGGACCAGGGCATCATCAATATCGGGCCAGTGCTCATCAAGTATGGCACTGCCGAGCAACGGGACTACTACCTTCCTCGCATCGTGTCCGGCGACCACGTCTGGTGCCAGGGCTATTCGGAGCCGAACGCCGGTTCGGACCTGGCCTCGCTGCGCACCGAGGCGGTGATCGATGGCGATGATTTTGTCGTGACGGGCCAGAAAATCTGGACCACGCTGGCGCAGGACGCCAACCACATCTTCATGCTGGTGCGTACCGACAAGACGGCCAAGAAGCAGGCGGGAATCAGCTTCCTGCTTACCGAACTGGATCGTCCAGGCATCACCGTCCGGCCCATCGTCAACATCGGCGGCGAGGAAGAGTTCTGCGAGGTGTTCTTCGACCATGTCCGTGTGCCGCGCAGGAATTTGGTGGGCGAGATGAATCAGGGCTGGACCATCGCCAAGGCCTTGCTGGATTTCGAGCGCCTGTTCGTCGGCAGCCCGAGCCAATCGCTATATGCGCTGAATCAATTGCGGTTGTTGGGCGAAATGAAGGGGGCGTTCGGCTCGCTGGCGCAAGCAGGGGAAAACGATAGGGCGTTCGTCGAAAGCTACAACGAGGCCGCGCTGGACGTATTCGATCTACAGGCGTTATTTGCCGACTATGCGGCCATCGTCAAACATGGAGGCACGCTCCCGCCCAGCGTGTCGCTATTGAAGATATGGGCGTCCGAGACCTATTCTCGCCTGGCGATGATGTGCGTGGAGGCCGCCGGGGAACAAGGCGGCGACGCGGATCCCTTGAATTGGCAAGGCGCGGCCATTTCTCCAGCGAACCGCTTGTACAACTCGTCGATCACGACGATCTATGGCGGCAGCAATGAGATCCAGCGCAACATACTGGCCAAGGCAGTGCTAGGCTTGCCCAGCTGAGTCGGTCCCGCGCGCTTTGCTCTTGGCGCCCGCCGGCGCGCGGGGGCCTTCGCCATGCATGGCGCGCGTCACGGCCGCGCTGCGGTAGAGACTGCGGATGGCGCCGGCCACGGTGCGTACCGCCAGCGACGAAGGCCGCACGACGGTGGTGGCCAGCACCACGCGCCGCTCGATGACGGGGGCCACCAGGTTGGCCGCTTGCAGCCTGTTGCTGGCGAGTTCGGCAGCGACCGGGTGGCGCGGCAGGACGGTGTATGCCTCTCCCGACTCGACGATGGCCTTCTGCAGCTGGGTGGAGTCGGCTTCCACAATGACGTTCAGGGTGATATTGGCGCGCTTGGCCAATTGATCGAGCAACATGCGCACGCCGCTGGGCGCGCTGGGCAGGATCAGGGGCAGGCGGTCCAGCTTGGCGAAAGGCAGTTCGGCCGCCTGGGTAAGGGTATCGCCGGCGGGGCCGATCAGGCAGGAGGTAAAGGTAAGCAAAGTATCGGCATCGCTGGGATTCGGCTTGCCGTAGCGATAGGGCATGCCTATGTCTATGTGCCCGGACACCAGCCATTGGTCGATCTGGCCGCCCGATCCCTCGAAGATATGCAGCTTGATGCCTGGATGGCTGCGCCGCATCTTCAGGATCAGCGGAACGATGATGGTCAGATAATGCGATGGCAATGCCCCGATGCGCACGTCCCCGAAGGGGATGCCCGAGGATTCCGTGATTTCCTGCGAGAGCGCATTGGCTTCGGCCAGCAGGTGCTCGACGCGCGGAAACACGCGCGCGCCCAACTCGGTCAGCGTCATTCCCCGGCCCGTGCGGCCAAACAGCCGGCCATTGCACTGGGTTTCCAGCTTGCCGATATGCCGGCTGATAGCCGGCTGCGGAATGCCCAGTGTGGCCGCGGCCGATTTCAGGCTGCCAGTGCGGGCGACTGTCACGAAAGACAGCAGATGGGTCATGTCCCACGTGGCGGGAGAGATCTTCGGCATAGGCATGCAGGCGCGTGGAATGAGCGGATTTCGAGTCTATACCAGCCTGCGCCAGTCCGTGGCCTAGAGCGTTACGCCGCCATCCACCGTGATTTCCGCGCCAGTCATGTAGGAGCTGTCGTCGGACAGCAGGAAAAGCACCATCGCGGCGACTTCGCCCGCCGTGCCCATGCGGCCCAGCGGAACGCGCTTGACGCGTTCGGCCAATTGGTCGGCGGAGCGCACCTTCAGCATGTCCGTGTCTATCGGGCCGGGGTACACCGCGTTCACGCGTATCCCATGCGCCGCCAGGCTTGCCGCCGCGGACAGTGTCATGCCGCGCAGGCCCCATTTGGTCGCGCTGTAGGCAAACGATCCGGGAGAAGCGCGCAGCCCGGCGGTGGACGAAATATTGACGATGGACCCGCCGCCGGCGCGGGTCATCGCGTGCGCCCCGTGCTTCATACCCAGAAAGCTGCCGCGCAGGTTTATCTGCATGTGCCGGTCGAAGGATTCGACCGAGGTCTGCTCCAAGGGCTGTGGCTGGTAGATCGCCGCATTGTTGACCAGTCCGCTCAAGGGGCCTCGGCTTTCGATGGCAGTCATCGCTGCGGCCCAGCCGTCCTCGTTCGAGACATCCAGGTGCAGATATTCCGCGTTGGCGCCCAGCATCGCGGCCAGTGCCTGCCCCGCGCCGTCGTCCACATCGGCAATGAAGACAAAGCCGCCGTCATCGACCCAGCGCCGGGCTTCTTCCGCGCCCTGGCCGCGGGCCGCCCCGGTTATCAGCACGATCCTGTTGTCGAAGCGCCCCATGGTCGCCCTCCTTTTTTGGGTTGTGTGTTTTCCAGCTTAGCGCAGGGGGCTGGCGGTGGGCCGCCTCTGCTTACTGCCAATTTCGGCAATTCAGGTATGCGTTTTCACGGTGCGCGCAGCCAGGAGAGCTTGCATAAGATACGGCGAACGGAGCGCGGATGATGACCCGCCTTATCCGGATAACAAAACAACGGTGCCGCGCCAGTCGGGCCGCGCCAGCCAAGGAGACAACACAATGAACATGCGGCGCAAAGTATGTGTCGGATTGGGCGCCTGGGCGGCGCTCGCTCAGACCGGGCTACCCTCGATCGCGCGAGCGGCCGGGGCTTGGAGGCCGGAGCGTCCGGTCCGCTTCATCGTTCCCTTCGCCGCGGGCGGCGCGTCCGATGTGTTCGCCAGGTTGGTCAGCGAACCAGCCACGCGCTTGCTGGGTCAAACCATGATCGTCGAGAACAAACCAGGCGGCGGAGGCGTGATCGCGGCCGACTTCGTGGCCAAGGCCACGCCGGACGGCTATACGCTGCTGATGGCCACGCCTGGCACGCAGCTGACCAATCCCTATCTTTTCAAGTCCTTGCCCTACAACCCCGACACCTTCGTGCCGGCGGGGCCATTGTTCGAGGCGCCGAACGTGCTGGTGGTGCATCCCGATGTGCCGGCCAGGACTGTCGCCGAACTGATCGCGCTGGCAAAGAAGGAGCCTCGCCAATTGAATTTCTCCAGTTCCGGACTGGGTTCCAGTTCGCATCTGTCGGGCGAGATGTTCAAGATGATGGCGGGGGTGGAGATGACCCACGTGCCATATCGCGGCAGCGCGCCCGCCATGGCGGACCTGATCGCTGGCCGGGTTCAGCTGACCATCGACACGATATCCACCGTGCTGCCGCACATCCGGTCGGGCGCATTGCGCGTCCTGGGTACGGGCAGCGCCGAGCCGCATCCGGTGTTGCCGGGTGTTCCCACCATCGCGGCGTCATTGCCGGGGTTTGAATCTGGCGCGATCAACTACGTGCTCGCGCCCGCCGGCACCCCGCCGCAGGTCGCTGCGGGGCTGGCCGACGTTTTCCGGGCGGCGCTGGCCGAACCCGCAACGCAGGCCCGCATCGTCGAAATGGGATACACCGTGCTGACCGATACGCCTGATGAATTGCGGGCGCGGATCGCGCGTGAACAGAAGAAATGGAAGCACGTGATCGAAGCCGCGGGCGTGACGCTGTGAGGGCGCTTGCGCGCGCGGCGTAGTCGAGGACATACTGGGCGTCCCCGGCGGGAGGGCGGCAGCGCGTAACCTTGCCCGCCGCCATTCCGGTCTGCTTGCGGGCCAACGTCCACGGGAGCGGTCCTCGGCATGCTTGCCCTGCGGTTTCGTCCACAACCCGGCGCACCCCTGCCCGTCGCGCTCGCCTGTGCGTTGCTGGCCGTCTCCTGGAGCGCGCCATCGCTGGCCGCGGACCTGGACGTGCAGGCGCAAGCTTGGGCAGCCGCCTGCCTCACCTGTCATGCGCCCGCTACGCGGTCGGCAGCGGCAATCCCGCCGCTGGAGGGGCGCCCTGCCGACTGGATCGCTACACGCATGCGCGCGCTCGCGGAAACGGCGTCCGACGGCAGCGTCATGGGCCAGATCGCGCGAGGCTATAGCGACGCCGAGATTGTCCGCATCGCCGGCTGGTTCGCCGCGCAACCCAAGGCGGCGACCCCATGAAGCGGCGCAGCATCTTGCTGGGCGCGGCGATGGGCGCAGCCCTGGCCGCGGCGCCCATCGCGCGCGCCGCCAAGCCGCATGTGGTGGTGGTGGGCGGGGGCTATGGCGGCGCCACCGCTGCGCGCTACTTGCGCTTGCTGGGCGCGGGTGCCGTCGACGTCACGCTGGTCGATGAGAACCCGGCTTTTGTCTCCTGTCCGCTATCGAATCTGGTGCTGGGCGGCAGCAAGTCCATGGCCGATATCACCGTTGCGCGGGACGGATTGTCGCGCCACGGGGTACGCCTGCTGCGCGACCGGGCCCTCACCATCGATGCAGCGGCCCGGCAGGTCCGCCTGGCGAGCGGCGAGCGGCTGTCGTATGACCGGCTGATACTCTCGCCCGGCGTGGACATGCAGTGGCAGCGGATCGAAGGCATGGACGCGCCAGGCGCGCGAGAACTCGTGTTGCATGCCTGGAAGGCGGGCGCGCAGACCGAGGCCTTGCGGCGCCAGCTGGAGGCGATGCCGGACGGGGGTATCTACGTGCTGACCATCCCGCTGGCGCCTTACCGCTGCCCGCCCGCCCCGTACGAGCGCGCCTGCCAGGTGGCGTGGTACTTCAAGCGGCACAAGCCGCGTTCCAAGGTGTTGGTCTTCGACGCCAATGCCGACATCACGTCCAAGGCCGCGCTGTTCCGCCGCGCCTGGGCCGATTCCTACGCGAACTACATCGAATACACCCCGCAGTTCGAGGCGGTCGCGGTGGATGCCGCGGGCTTGAGCGTGCAGTTCGAACTGGGCGAGACCGTGCGGGCGGACGTGCTGAACGTGGTGCCGCCGATGCGCGCCGCGGCCATCGCCGCGGACTCCGGCCTGGCTACGGCCAATGGCGCCTGGTGCGAGGTGGATTTCCTGACATTCGAATCACTGGCCGTGCCGGGCATTCATGTGCTGGGCGATGCGATCCAGGTTGCCCCGGCCATGCCCAAGTCCGGTCACATGGCCAACCAGCATGGCAAGACCTGCGCCGCGGCCGTGCTGGCCTTGCTTACCGGCGGCAGCGTCAATCCGCTGCCGCTGTATGCCAACACCTGCTACAGCTACACCTCCGACCGCGAGGTCATGCACGTGGCCAGCGTGCACCGCTACGACGCCGCGGCGAAGACCATGTTGCCGGTTGCCGGGGCCGGCGGATTGTCGGCTGAACCCAACGCTAGGGAAACTCCTGATGCTCAGGCCTGGGCCCAGGCAATCTGGGGCGACATGCTGGGCTGATTACCCCGTTTGACCGTGCAGCCGCCGCCAGGTGTTGCGGCGCAGCGTGCCAATCGGCTTCTTTATGTGCAAAGATAATTTGCATATAACTACAAAAAATATAGAAGCCGGGCGACGCCCACGGAGGAGAAAGGTGGATCGAGAGGCAAAAGTGGGGCGCCTGCGCAAGGCGCCCGAGAATTTCGTGTCCGCCGATCTGGCACAGGACATCGCCAGTCATGGCCTGGACGACACCCGGCGAGGTTTCTTGCTGCGCAGCTTCCAGACGGCGGGCGCCGCGTTGGCCGCCGGCTTGACGGGCAATGCGCTGGCCCAGAAGGCCAGCGGCGGCGACGAGATGATCTTGACGCCGCGGCCCTGGACGATGTCGCTGGGGCAGCCGGTCGCCGCGCTGCCCTATGGCGTGCCGTCGAAATACGAAGCGAACCTGCAGCGGCGCCAGTCGCCGGGCCTGACCCGGGTGCCGGCCTCCTCGGTCGCCTTTGCTCCCTTGCAGGGCCTGTTCGGCATCATCACGCCCAACGGGCTGCATTTCGAGCGCCACCATCAGGGCTGGGTGGACATCGACCCGGCGCAGCACCGCTTCATGATCAATGGCCTGGTGGCGCAACCCAGGGTCTACACCATGGACGACCTGATGCGCCTTCCGTCCGTATCGCGCATCCACTTCATCGAGTGCGGCGCCAATAGCGGCCCGGAATGGGGCAATGCGGCGGTTCCGACGGTGCAGTACACCCACGGCATGCTGTCCTGTTGCGAGTTCACCGGCGTGCCGCTTTCCGCGCTGCTGGACGACTGCGGCGCCGACCTCAAGCGCGGCAAGTTTGTGCTGGCCGAAGGCGCAGATGGCTCCAGCATGACGCGCACCATCTCGATGGAGGCGGCACTGGACGACGTGATCGTGGCCTGGGGCATGAACGGCGAAATGCTGCGGCCCGAGAACGGCTACCCGCTGCGCCTGGTGGTGCCGGGCGTGCAGGGCGTGTCGTGGGTCAAGTGGCTGCGACGCATCGAAGTCGGCGACCAGCCCTGGAACGCCAAGGACGAGACCATCCACTACGTGGACCTGATCCCCGGGGGGCAGCACCGCCAGTACACCTCGATCCAGGAGTGCAAGTCCGTCATCACCACGCCGTCGGGCGGACAGGTGTTGCTGGACAAGGGCTTCTGCAATATCTCCGGCCTGGCCTGGTCGGGTCGCGGCAAGGTCAAGCAGGTCGACGTGTCCGTCGATGGCGGACGCAACTGGCGCACGGCGCGGCTGGAAGGGCCGGTCCTGACCAAGAGTCTGACGCGCTTCAACATCGACTGGGTCTGGGACGGCTCGCCCGTCATCCTGCAAAGCCGCGCCCAGGACGAGACCGGCTACGTCCAGCCGCGTTCGGGCCAGCTGCGCGAAGTGCGCGGCACGCGCTCCATCTATCACAACAACGGCATTCAATCGTGGCGGGTGGCCGAGAGCGGAGAGGTGAGCAATGTCCACGTTGAATAGCCTGCGTGCCGCATTGGCCTGTACGGGCCTGGGGCTGGCGATGCTGGCCCCGGGCGCAGGCGCGGCGGAGAAATTCCCGGGCGTGGGCCGCGATGCCTCCGTGGCGGAAGTGGCGGCCTGGGATATCGACGTGCGGCCGGATTTCAAGGGCCTGCCGCCTGGCAGCGGCACGGTGTTGCGCGGCGGCGATATCTGGGAAGGCAAGTGCGCGTCCTGCCATGGCAGTTTCGGCGAAAGCAACGAGGTCTTCACGCCCATCGTCGGAGGCACTACCGCCGATGACATCCGCAGCGGCCGCGTGGCGGCGCTGGCTGGCAATTCCCAGCCGCAGCGCACCACGTTGATGAAGGTCAGCACCGTCTCGACGCTGTGGGACTATATCCATCGCGCCATGCCCTGGGACCAGCCCAAGACCCTGTCGCCGGACGAGGTCTATGCCGTCACGGCTTACCTGCTGAACCTGGGCGAAATCGTGCCCGAGGATTTCGAGCTGTCCGACAAGAACATCGCCGAAGTGCAGGCGCGCATGCCCAACCGCAACGGCATGACGCGCGAGCATGGCATGTGGCTGCCTGGGGACAAGCCCGATACGCAGAACACGGCGTGCATGAGCAATTGCGTCGAGACCATCAAGGTAACGTCCGAACTGCCGGACTACGCGCGCAACGCCCATGGCGACATCGCGGCGCAGAACCGCCTGATCGGCCCGGTTCGAGGCGCCAACACGCTGGCGCCGCCCTTGGCCGGAGCCGCGGGCAGCAATGCCGACGCCGTGCGCCTGCACGCCAGCCAGACCATCGCTTCGTCGGCCGTCGAGGCGCCGCCAGCGGCCGCGCCTGCGCCGGCCAAGCCGGCGGGCGCGGACCTGGCGGGCGCGCGCCTGGCCACGTCGGGCACCTGCGTCGCCTGCCACGCCGCCGATCGCAAGATGATCGGGCCGAGCTATCGCGACGTGGCGGCCAAGTACGGCGGCAATGCCGACGCGCACGCCATGCTGGCGCAGAAGATCCGCAAGGGCGGCGGCGGCGTCTGGGGCGCCATGCCGATGCCGCCGAACCCGGGCGTGAGCGACGACGACCTGAAACGCATCGTGGACTGGATTCTGGCCGGCGCACCCGCGCCGGGTTGAAAACTCAGGGAGAGAGGAGACGGCTATGACGCAACAACACATCGATCGGCAGCGACGCAAGGTGGTCGGCCTGGGCACGGTGCTCAGCCTGGCCGTTGCGGCGGGCCTGCTGAGGCCCAGTCAGGCCTGGGCGGTGCAGGCCGATTGGAACAAGCAGGCCTTCGACGCCAAGAGCATGCAGGACGTGATCAAGGCGCTGGGCGGAGGCGACGCCGTCGCCAGCGACCAGATCACACTGGTGGCCCCCGATATCGCCGAGAACGGCGCGGTGGTGCCGGTGGGGGCGGTCAGCAAGCTGCCCAACACCGAGCAGATCTCCATCCTGGTCACCAAGAACCCGAACGCCCTGGCCGCCAGTTTCACGCTCCCCGCGGGCACCGAACCCGAGGTGGCGACCCGCGTGAAGATGGGCCAGACCTCGGACGTGTACGCGCTGGTCAAGGCCGACGGCAAGTACTACACGGCGCACAAGGAAATCAAGGTGACCCTGGGCGGCTGCGGCGGTTGATGCGCGCACCGGCTACGAGCAATCAAGGAGACAGCACATGGAAGCAAGGCCGATGCGGATCCGCGCCGCGGAGAAAGACGGCGTGATCGAGGTGAAGGTCCTGATGAGCCACATCATGGAAACCGGGCAGCGCAAGGACGCCGAAGGCAAAGTGGTGCCGGCGCATTTCATCCAGGACGTCGTGGTGAAAAACGGCGACAAGGTGGTGCTCGCGGCGCAATGGGGGCCGGCGGTGTCGCGCGACCCGTTCCTGTCGTTCAAGTTCAAGGGCGGCGCCAAGGGCGACAAGGTCAGCGTGACGTGGAAAGACAGTGAAGGCGCGACCCGCACGGACACCACCACGGTGACTTAGCGTTTCGGATGTGTGAAGGAAGGCGGACAAACAATAAACGCCCGTCGGCACGCAAGGCCGGCAGGGCAACCGCGTGAGGAGACATACATGGATAGGAAACGCATGGCCGCCGCTTGTGCGCTGGCCGGTTTCGCGCTGGCTGGTGCGAAGTTCGCCGCGGCCGCGACCGAGCGGGACACGGCGCAGGGCATTGCGCAGTACCGCGAAATGCTGGCCGACGGCAATCCGGCCGAGCTGATCGAGATGACGGGGGAGGACCTGTGGAAGGAAAGCCGCGGGCCTAAGAACGCCTCGCTGGAAAAATGCGACCTGGGCCAGGGCGCCGGCGTGGTCAAGGGGGCGTATGCCCAGCTGCCGCGCTACTTCGAGGATGCCGGGCGCGTCATGGACCTGGAGAGCCGCCTGGTCTATTGCATGGTGCAGCTGCAAGGCATGGAAGCCGCCGATGTCACCAAGAAACCATTTTCGGGCGACGGGCAATACTCCACCGATATCGAGGCGCTGGTGGCGTATGTGGCCGGCATGTCGCGCGGCATGAAGATCGCCGTGCCGCAGACCCATCCCAAGGAGCAGGCGGCCTACGCGCGCGGCCGTGACATCTTCTACTACCGCGGCGGTCCGTACGACTTCTCCTGTGCGTCCTGTCACACCGGCGACAACAAGCGCATCCGGCTGCAGGACCTGCCCAACCTGACCAAGCAGGAGCCCGCGCGCGCGGCTTTCGCCAGCTGGCCGGCCTATCGCGTGTCGCAAGGTGCATTGCGGTCGATGCAATGGCGCCTGCAGGACTGCTTCCGCCAGCAGCGCATGCCGTTGCTGAAATACGGTTCGGACGCGTCGGTGGACCTGACCGTATTCCTGGGTGTCAACGCCAACGGCGGCCAGATGATGGCCCCGGCCATCAAACGGTAAAGGGGGAATCATGCGCAAGATACGCACGACCCGGCCCGGCCTGGCGGCCTTGGGCTTGTTCCTGGCGGCGAACGCCGCAGCGCAGCAGCCGACGCCGAAGGCGGCTGTCGATCACCAGGCGCTGGTGGCCGAGCTGAAGGATTCCTTCGTCGAGCGCGGCCTCGCCAAACTGGACCGGATCGATCAGTCGACCATGCAGCGCGCCTGTTCGATCGCTGATGCAGGCGGCGAGATGCCGGCGGAAACGGCCCTGAAGATCACGCAGGAAGCCGCCGCCAACGTCAAGCCGCCTGCCGACGGCAACTACATCGGCGATTGGCGGCAGGGCGAGAAGGTGGCGCAGAACGGCCGCGGCTTGCAGTTCTCGGATACGGCCAAGACGATCAATGGCGGCAATTGCTATGCCTGCCACCAGATGACCAAGGCTGAGATTTCGTTTGGCAACATCGGCCCGTCGCTCTACCAGTACGGCAAGCTGCGCGGCAATGGCAAGGAAATGGTCGCCTACACCTGGAACAAGATCTACGACTCGCACGCCACCATGCCTTGTTCCAACATGCCGCGCTTCGGCGCGGCCGGCATTCTGACGGAACAGCAGCTCAAGGACGTGATGGCGCTGCTGCTGGATCCGCAATCCGCCGTCAACGACGACCAGGCCAAGCCTTGAACCCTGCCACGCGCGGAGGACGCATGAACGCTGTTTCCAGATACGGCCGCTTGCTGCTGGCCGCGGGCATGCTGGCCGCGGCGGCGGCCCATGCCCAGGCGCCGCCCAAGGTGGGGGACAAGCTGGTGATGCCGGACGTGCAGCTGCTGGACGGCACCCGGCTGTCCACCACCGATTTCGCGGGCAAGCCGCTGGTGGTGGAGTACTGGGCTTCCTGGTGTCCCTACTGCGCGCGGCAGAATCCGCATCTGCAGAAGCTCACCGACGCGGCGCGCGACAAGGGCCTGCGCATCCTGACGGTCAGCATCGACCGGGATGAGCAGGCCGCGCGCGACTACATCGCCAAGCATGGCTACACCTTTGGCGTGGCCATGGACAACGAGGCGCTGCGGGCGGTATTCGGCAAGCGCCGCGTCATTCCAGAGATCTTCGTGCTGGACGCGAACGGCAAGCTGCTCGAGGCCATACCCGGCGAGATGTTCGAGGAAGACGTGCTCGAACTGCTGCGCCACGCCACGCCGCGCTCCTGAGCGCATCCCTCCCTCTTCCACGGTTGGACCGATGATCAATCGACGCGAGTTTCTTCAGATGCTGGCGGTCGCCTCCGCCGGCGGCATGGGCCTGTCGCACCATCCGCGAGCGGCGGCGCAGGCGGCGCAGGCGTTCTACGACACGCCCGCCTTCGGCAATGTGCACTTCCTGCATTTCACCGATTGCCATGCGCAGCTCATGCCGCTCTATTTCCGCGAGCCCAGCGTCAATCTGGGCATCGGGCAGTCCGCGGGACGCGCGCCGCATCTGGTGGGCGAACATCTGCTCAAGGCCTATGGCATCGCGCCGGGCTCGGCCCAGGCCTATGCCTTCACCTGCCTGGACTTCGCCCAGGCCGCGGGACAGTACGGGAAGGTCGGCGGCTTCGCCCACTTGGCCACGCTGATCAAGCGGCTGAAGGCCACGCGGCCGGGCGCGTTGCTGCTGGACGGCGGTGATACCTGGCAAGGGTCGGGCACCGCGCTCTGGACCCGCGGGCAGGACATGGTGGATGCCTGCCTGCTGCTGGGCGTGGACATGATGACGGCGCATTGGGAATTCACGCTGGGTGCCGACCGCGTGCAGGAAGTCCTGGAGAAGGACCTGAAAGGCAAGGTCGAGTTCCTGGCGCAGAACGTCGAGACCAGCGATTTCGGCGACGCGGTGTTCGCTCCTTATTCCATGCGTGAAATGAACGGCGTGCCGCTGGCCGTGATCGGCCAGGCCTTTCCCTATACGCCGATCGCCAACCCGCGCTACATGGTGCCGGATTGGACCTTCGGCATCCAGGAACAGCGGCTGCAGGAAACCATAGACGAGGTGCGCGGCAAGGGCGCGCAGGCCGTGGTGCTGTTGTCGCACAACGGCATGGATGTGGACCTGAAGCTGGCGTCCCGCGTGCGCGGCCTGGACGCGATCCTGGGCGGCCATACGCATGACGGCGTGCCCGCGCCGGTGGCGGTGCAGAACGCTGGCGGCAAGACGCTGGTCACCAATGCCGGCAGCAACGGAAAATTCCTCGGCGTGCTGGATTTCGATGTAAAGGACGGCAAGGTGGCCGACTTCCGCTACACGCTGATGCCGGTGTTCGCCCAGTATCTGCCGGCGGACCCCGCCATGGCGGAGCTGGTCGAGCGCATCCGCGCGCCCTATGCGCAAAAGCTGTCACAGCCTTTGGCCACCACCGAGGAAACCCTCTACCGGCGCGGTAATTTCAACGGCACCTTCGACCAGGTGATCCTGGATGCGCTGATGCAGGTCAAGGGCGCGGAGATCGCCTTTTCGCCCGGATTCCGCTGGGGCACCAGCCTGCTGCCGGGCCAGGCGATCACGATGGAAAACGTGCTGGACCAGACCGCCATCACCTATCCCCATACCACCGTGACGCAGATGAGCGGCGCCACCCTCAAGACCATCCTGGAGGACGTGGCCGACAATCTGTTCAACCCGGATCCGTACTACCAGCAGGGCGGAGACATGGTGCGCGTGGGCGGTTTGCAATATGCGATCGATCCGGCGGGCGCGGCGGGGGCGCGGATCAGCGACATGCGCCTGGGCGGCTCGCCGGTCCAGGCCGACAAGCAGTACAAGGTGGCAGGCTGGGCGCCGGTGGCTGAAGGTGCCAGTGGCGAGCCCATTTGGGATGTGGTGGCGACCTACCTGCGTGACCGCAAGACGATAGGCCAGGTAAGTCCCAATCAGCCCTCGGTCAAGGGCGTGGCCGGCAATCAGGGCTTGATGTAGGCGTAGCCTTCCTGTTGCAGGCGGGTGATGCGGACCACGCCGGACGGCGTGAAGTCCGCTTCCATCACGAAGGTATCCTTGCCCAGCTTGCGGTTCTTGAGCGTGATCTCGCAGACTTCGAAGGCCACGCCGCGCGCGGCCAAGGCCGAGATCAGCGGGCCGACCTGGGCCGCGTCCTTGTAGTCCGTCATCAGGAAGTCGACGCCGTCGGCATGGGCCACCAGCTTGATGGTGGTGTCAGGCGCGGTGTCCAGCTGGTTGCGCATGTTGCGCAGCGCGGAAAGTGCTTGGGAAGCCGAGTCGTTGACGTGATAGACGACCTTGTCGGCGGCCAGCGCCGCGCCCGCCGCGCCCATCAATGCCAAGCCCAACACCAATGCCAGCAGTTTCTTCAACATACTTGCCTCCCTGGGGGCGGCCGCGGTGCCGCGGCGCATGGTCATGATATCAGCGCATGCGCCCCATGGGGTATCCGAGTTTTGGTCTCAGGCCGCTTGTGGCGTATCGCTGCCCGATGCGCCGCGGCCGCGCGATTTGCCATACAGCATGCGCGCGCACAAGAAGGCGCTGAGCGCGCCGGGCGCGGCGCCTACGGTCAAGGGGAAGCCGAATTCTTCCTGCCATGGCCGGTTGTGGGAGATGAAGCCGAGCAGGAAGACGACGCCATAGACGGCGCCGACCAGCGCCATCCCGGCGCAGGCGCGCCAGGACGGATGCGCCGGCCGCAGCGCGCCAGCCACGATGCCGCACAGCAGGGCGGGCACGAAGCCGAAAATGTAGAACCAGGGCAAGGCGTAGACCAGCATGAGCAGGGTCTCGGGATCTCGGGTCAGGGCGGTCAGGGTTATGACAACGCCTGCGCCGCCGATTGGCGGCGCGGCCACGCCGTAAAGCGCGCCGCCCGCGACCAGATCGCTGCCGATGCGCCGGCCGGCAGTGTCCATCGTGCGCTGCCGCTTCCTGCGGTAGGCGATGGCGGCGAAAACGCCTAGTAGCAGAATGCCGGTCGAGATGTACGGGTTCATCGCGTTATGCAGGATGTGGGCTGGGCATGCATGGCTGGCTGCAGCTGGGGCGCGGTGCGCATGCGCGGCGATAAAGCTTCATGATACCGTGGCCGCAGCATCACTGCGCTGCCCATAATATGGTCAGAACCGTGCTCTACGTTTGAGGTGGAAGATTCCTTGGTCTGAAATTTGCATGCGCGCATTGCGCATTGCAGAGGTTCTAAATGACTGAACAGATCAAGAACTCCGTCCGCACGGAGCGTGTGGGTGATGTATGGCTGATGCAGATCGACAATCCTCCAGTGAACGCCACCTCGCATGAGGTGCGCATCGCTTTGGCCGAAGCCGTGCAGCAGCTCGATGCGGATCCCACGCTGGTTGGCGGGGTGCTCGCCGGCAGCGGTAAGACTTTCGTGGCCGGCGCGGATATACGCGAATTCGGCGATCAGGTTTCCCGTCAGCCTCTGTTGGGCGTCGTGATAGACGGATTGGCCCAGTGCCGCAAGCCCATTGTGGCGGCCTTGCATGGGTTCGCTCTGGGAGGCGGCTTCGAACTGGCGTTGGGTTGCGACGCTCGGATAGCCAAGGCAGGCACCATCGTCGGCCTGCCCGAGGTGACGCTGGGCATACTTCCGGCCGCAGGCGGCACGCAACGCCTGCCTCGACGTACCGGCCTGGCCCGGGCGATCAAGCTCATCTGCAACGGAGAGCGGTTTTCAGCCGCCCAGGCATTGGAATGGGGGCTGGTCGATGAAGTCGTGGAGGACGGGCTCATAGACCGGGCGGTGGCGCTGGCCCGCAGCATGCGCGGACGCAAGCGGGATCTCCTGGATGAGCCCTTGCCCATCGAGGACGCCGCGGCCGTCGAGGCTGCCGCGCAGGCCGCCATGCGGACTGGCAAGGCGCGGCCGGCAGTGGTCGCCGCGATCGAGTCGATCAGGAACGCGGCCCGGTTGCCCGCGCGGGATGCGCTGGCCGCCGAGCGTCGCTATTTCCAGGAACTCCGGCTTACGCCCGATGCCTTCGGGCTGCGCCACCAGTTCTTTGCGGAACGGGAGTCGATGAAAGTGCCCGAACTGGCCTCTGTCCAGGCTAGGCCGGTGGGCACGGTGGCAGTGGTGGGCGCTGGGACGATGGGAGTGGGCATCGCGATCAGCGCGCTGGAGGCGGGTCTGAATGTCATCCTGCTGGAGCGCGACGAGGCCGCGTTGCAGCGCGGCAGCACGCGCATCCGGACGCACTATGCGGAACGCGTCGCGGCGGGAAAGGCTTTGCCGGCTCACGGCGAGCGCATGCTCGCGCTGCTGGAGACCACGCTGGATTGGACTCGCCTCGCGGCCGCGGATCTGGTGATCGAGGCGGTGTTCGAGCAGTTGGACGTCAAGCAGGAGGTGTTCCGGATAATCGACCAGCATGCGCGCCCCGGCGCGGTGCTGGCGACGAACACGTCCTATCTGGATGTGGACAAGATCGCTCAGGCCACTTCCCGTCCGGCGGACGTGCTGGGCCTGCACTTCTTCAGCCCGGCCAATGTCATGAAGCTGCTGGAGGTGGTGCGCGGCAGCGCGACCGCGGCTGACGTGCTCGCAACCGGCATGAGCCTGGGAAAGCGTCTGAAAAAGTCGCCTGTGCTTTGCGGCAACGCCTTCGGCTTCATAGGCAATCGCATCTACAACGTGTACCGCCAGCAGTGCGAAATGATGCTGGAAGACGGCGCTTGGCCTGAAACGGTGGACACGGCGCTGGAGCGCTTGGGCTTTGCGATGGGACCGTTCTCGGTAGGCGATCTAGCTGGGCTGGACATTCCATGGGCGATGCGCAAGTCGCAAGCCGCCACCAGGGATGCCCGCGTGCGATATATCGACGTCCTGGACAAGCTGTGCGAGCTTGGGCGTCATGGCAGGAAAACAGGCGCCGGTTATTACCGGCATGACGAGGCCAAGGCGCCGCGTGTGAGCGATGAAACGGTGCGCTCCATCATCCAGGACGCCTCCGATCGGCGAGGCATATCGCGGCGTGAACTGGGCGACGAAGAAATTCAGCGCCGCTCCATGCTGGCCATGGTGAACGAAGCCGCCTGGGTCATGCATGAACGCATCGCCATGCGCGCCAGCGATATCGATGTGGTCATGGTGCTCGGTTATGGCTTCCCGCGTTGGCTGGGCGGGCCCGTGCACTGGGCCCGGCGGCAGGATCGCGCGCGGCTCGTCGAGGATTTGCAAGAGATTGCCCGTTCCACCGGCCACGGCTTTGACGTGGCTGATCTTTCGCCCATTCTGGATCAGTGAAAACCATGAACCATGCATTTATTTGCGACGCCATTCGTACTCCCATCGGCCGTTACGGCGGGTCTCTAGCGGGCGTGCGCGCCGATGACCTGGGCGCAGTGCCGCTGCGGGCCCTGATCGAGCGCAATCCGGGGGTCGACTGGAATGAGGTCAGCGACCTGATCTATGGCTGCGCCAACCAGGCCGGCGAAGATACGCGCAACGTCGCCCATATGGCCAGCCTGCTTGCCGGCCTGCCCGTGGAACTGCCGGGCGTGACCGTGAACCGCCTGTGCGGTTCCGGCCTGGAAGCGGTAGGCCAGGCGGCCCGCGCCATCCGCTGCCAGGAGGCCGGGCTGGTTATCGCGGGCGGCGTCGAAAGCATGACCCGCGCCCCATTCGTGATGGCGAAAGCGGACTCGGCCTTCAGCCGCAGCTGCGGAGTATGGGACACCACGATGGGCGCGCGCTTCATCAATCCGCGCATGAAGGCCATGTACGGCGCGGACTCGATGCCAGAAACGGCGGAGAACGTGGCCGCGCAGTTCGGCATTTCGCGTGAAGCGCAGGACCGCTTTGCATTGTCCAGCCAGGTCAGGGCGGTGGCCGCGCAGCGCTCCGGCCACCTGGCGCGCGAAATCGCGCCCGTGGTGATCCCGCGCAAGAAAGGAGACTCGACGGTTTTCGACAAGGATGAACACCCGCGCGAAACGTCTTTGGAAGCGCTGGCAGGCCTGAGGGGCGTGGTGCGGCCGGACGGCACCGTGACCGCAGGCAATGCCAGTGGCCTGAACGATGGCGCTTGCGCGCTGTTGCTTGCCGATGAAAGTAGCGCCGCCCGCAATGGGCTGGCGCCGCGCGCCCGCATCGTGGCCATGGCGGTCGCGGGCGTGCCGCCGCGCATCATGGGGATGGGGCCGGTGCCGGCGGTGCAGAAGGTGCTGGCGCTGACCGGACTCACTTTGGAACAGATGGATGTGATCGAGCTCAACGAGGCCTTCGCCGCGCAAGGCTTGGGCGTTTTGCGCGAATTGGGCCTGCCCGACGATGACGAGCGCGTCAATGCCTGGGGCGGCGCGATTGCCCTGGGCCATCCTCTGGGCGCGTCTGGCGCCCGGCTGGCCACGACCGCGGTCAATCGGCTGCACGCGACGGGCGGGCGTTATGCCCTGTGCACCATGTGCATCGGCATGGGTCAGGGCATTGCGTTGGTGCTCGAAAAGGTCTGACCGGGCGCGCGGGCGTGCAGGGGCGTGGCCGCGCGCCCCTGTCCTGCCTAGTTGGCCTTGATGTTGTTGTCCCGGATGACCTTGGTCCAGCGGGCATAGTCGCTCTTGATGATTTCCGAGAATTCCGCCGGCGTGGTGCCCGTCAGCTTGATGCCGTAGGTCTGCATCCGCTGCCGGAAATCAGGCTGTTTCAGCACGGCGTTGAGATCGCGCGAGAACTTGTCGACCACCTCAGGAGGCGTCTTGGCCGGTAGCAGCAGACCATACCAGCCTATGCTCTCCAGTCCGACACCGCTGTAGCCGGCTTCGGCGAACGAGGGAACTTCGGGCAATTGCGCCGTCCTGGATTCGCCCGTCACGGCCAGGGCGCGGATTTTGCCGGCGTCGGCCATGGGCTTGGCGCCAGGCACCGACACGATGGCGCCGGATATCTGCCCGCCGATCAAGTCCTGCAGCGTGGGTGTTTCGCCCTTGTAGGGAACGTGGATCAACCGGATCTTGGCCGCGTCCTGCAGCAGCTCCAGATACAGATGGCCCGCGGAGCCGATGCCGAACGAACCGTAGCTGACATCGTTGGGCTTGGCCCGTGCGGCAGCGATGAATTCGCCCAGTGTCTTGATCGGCGAGGCCGCGCTGACGACGAAGGCGAGCGGCATCGTGCCTACCTGGGATACCGGCGCGAAGTCCTTGATCGGGTCGTAGCTGGGCTTCTCGTAGAGGGACGGCGTTTGTACCAGGGCGGTCACCGTCAGCAGGGCGGTATAGCCGTCCGGGTCTGCCTTCGCCACGGCGTCAGCTGCCAGAATGCCGGATGCTCCCGTGCGGTTTTCCACGATGACCGGCTGCTTCCAGGTCTTGCGTAGATCTTCGGCGATTTGCCGGGCCAGCACATCCGACGCGCCGCCCGGCGAGAAGGGGAGGATGATTTTGACGGGTTTTTGCGGGAAGCTGGTTTGCGCGGCCGCGGCGCCCGCAACGAGCGCCGAGGTTGCGGTCAGGAACGCTGCGGCTGCAGCGGAACGGATCGCTCGAATTGCCATGGTTGTCTCCTGGTTATAGTTCGTCGTGCGAATTTCCCTCCACCCCAGCCTATTCGTTCTTGATCCAGGCGGCCGGCGCAGAGAGGGGAAAATCGAGCAGCATCTGGGCGAAGCTCTTGCCCAGGGGGTCCGAACGCAAGCTTGCGGCGCCGCCGCCGCCCAGCGCTTGCTTCATGACGAAGTTGAAGGCGTCGAGCCCGGGAACTTCATGGCGCTCGACTTCGCCGCGCACGAGGTGCGAGAACCATGCCCGCACGGCCTGGGGCGTCAGCTGCTCGCGCAGCAACGGCAGGAAGCGCGCTTCGCGGGCGATGACTCCAATGTTCTCGTCGTCGCCTTTGTCGCCGCTGCGGGCCCAGGCCAGCGCAACCAGCGGCACTTCCGTGCGGGCGCCATCGGCCGGGGAGGCCGGCTGTGCCGGCGCCAGCGGCGCGGGCGGAGGCAGGTCGCCGATCTCGGCCGCCACTGCCAGCACTGCTTCGCGCCCAGCCATGCGCACGGTCAGAGGCACATCGGCCTTGGGGACGAGGAACGAAAACACCTTGACGACCTGCTGGATGTCAGCGCGACCGAACAGCGTGGCCCGGGTGCCCGCCGCCATGGACGTTCCCGAGGACGCGCATTCACGCTGCAGGAACAGCAGTGCCTTGGGATCGGGATGCCTGGCCGCCAGCCGCAGCAGCACCTCGCGCGTCGGCAATGCGCGCGCGTGCGGGCCGTATAGCGCTTCGCAGCCGATAAGCTCGATGCTGGTTTCGCTGTAGTCCTGGTAACCGTGTTCGGCCATCATGCGCCGCGTCCGCTCGAGCAGGGCCTGGGCTGTGCGCTCGGCTTTGGCGGGGGCGTCGATGCCTCGGATGGCCATGGCGAGCGCAATCTGATGGCCGTCCAGCCAGGTGCCGTTGCACTTGTAGTGGGCGCCGGGAGCGCGTCCGCGCGCGCCGCTGATCCGGACGTGCCCCGCATCGATGGCCTGCGTGCGCACTTGCCGGAAGTCGCAAGTGACGTCCGGCATCAGATAGGCCGCGGGGTCGCCGATTTCGTATAGCACCTGTTCCGCGACCGCGGCCGGGTGTATCAGGCCGCCAGTGCCTTCCGGCTTGGACAGGACGAAACTGCCGTCGTTGGCGCAGTCGATGACCGGGTAGCCCATGCGGTCCCAGTCCTTGACGAGCTGCCAGTCCGTGAACAGGCCGCCCGTCGCCTGGGCCCCGCATTCGATCACATGGCCGGCCAGGGTGGCGCTGGCGAGCTTGTCCCAGTCAGTCCAGGACCAGCCGAACTCGTATGCCAGCGGACCCACCACGACCGCGCTGTCCACGCAGCGTCCGGCGATGACGATGTCGGCGCCCCAGGCCAGCGCTCGCGCGATACCCTGGGCGCCGACGTAGGCGTTGGCTGACATGAGGCTGTCCGGCGGGGCTTCGCCCGTGTGCATGTCGCTCAGACCGGCCGTTTGCCAGCCGGGCATCGCGTGCAGGATGTCATCACCGGTCACCACCGCGACCCGGGGTTGCAAGCCTTGCTTCGCGGCGGCCGCCAGCAAGGCGTCCGCGCAGGCCTGAGGGTTGAGTCCGCCGGCATTGGCCACCACGCGGATGCCGCGCGCGAGAATCACGGCCAGGTGCGGCGCCATGGCGGCGGTCACGAAATCGGTGGCGTAGCCGCCCGCCGGATTCCTGGCCCTGGCTCGCGACATGATGGACATGGTCGTCTCGGCCAGATAGTCGTAGACCAGATACTGCAGGCCGGGTACTTCCAGCAACTGCGGCGTGGCGGTGGCGGAGTCGCCCCAGAAGCCGCTGGCCCCGCCGATGCGGATGGTTCGAGCGTCGCTCATGTCTGTTCCTCCAGAACTTCTTCCACCACCTGGACCAGCTTCGCGCCAACCCGCGCCTGGCCTCCTACCTGCGCCGCCATCTCCGCTATCCTGCCGCCAAACGGGGCGCACAGGCTGTGTTCCATCTTCATCGCCTCCAGCACCACCAGTACCTGGCCGCTCTGCACGGCATCTCCGACCTGCGCATGCACGGCGGCAATGCGTCCGGCCAGCGGCGCAAGCAACGCGCCGTCTCCGCCCTCGGTGGCGCGCGCACGGCGCGCATCGACGGCCTGGAAGCGCCAGGTTCGGCCTTGCATGAACAGGTGGATTTCGCCGGACTGCAGCGCATGCCTGGCATGGAGGGCGACGCCGTTGCACTCCACCCGGGACGCGCCATCTGGTGAGGCATCCAGCAACCGTATGCGCACGGTGTCGACGTCGCCATCTGGGCCATGCACCATGGCGCGGATGCCGCCGTCCGCGGGTTGCAGGCGGACGTTCCAGCGCGCCCGGTCCAGCTCCAGCTCTATTCCGTACTCATGTCCGCCGAGCCGGCTCGCGTCGTCCGACGGCCAGCCCGAGAGGTGCAGCGCTGCGGTGGCGATGGTGGCAGGGTCCGGTTTGTGCCGCGCGAGGGCATTGGCCATGTGCTGCGCGATGAAGCCGGTATGCACGTCGCCGCTGGCGAAAGCCGGATGGGCCAGGCAATCCGCCAGGAACCCCTGGTTGCTTGCAATGCCGAGCAGAGCACAATTCCTCAAGCCCAGGCTCAGCTTGTGGCGCGCTTCGTCGCGCGTGCTGCCATGCGCTACCAGCTTGGCGACCATGGAGTCGTAGTAAGGCGGCACCGAGCCGCCCTCGTACAGTCCGTGATCCACGCGCAATCCGTACTCCGGCCCAGGCGGCGACCAGCGCAGGACTGGACCGCTCTGGGGAAGGAAGCCGGCCTCGACATCTTCGGCGGTCAGGCGCACTTCGATGGCATGACCGCTCAGGGAGACGGCCTCTTGCGCGAGCGGTAACGGCTCTCCCGCCGCTACGCGCAACTGCCATTCGACCAGGTCCAGACCGGTGATCGCCTCGGTTACGGCATGTTCTACCTGAAGGCGCGTGTTCATCTCCATGAAGTAGAAGGCGCCGCTGCGGTCGAGTAGGAACTCCATCGTGCCTGCCCCTACGTATCGGATCGATCTGGCCGCGGCAACGGCGGCTTCGCCCATGCGCGCGCGCAGGGGCGCGTCCACGGCAGGCGAGGGCGCTTCCTCGATCAGCTTCTGGTGCCGCCGTTGCACGGAACAGTCCCGTTCGCCGAGATGGATAACATTGCCGTGATGGTCGGCGAAAACCTGGATTTCTATGTGGCGCGGCTCGATCACGGCGCGCTCCAGGATCAGTTCACCGGAGCCGAACGCGCTCTGGGCCTCGGAACGTGCGCTGGCCAGAGCCGCCGGCAGCTCCTGGACGCTGTGCACCAGGCGCATGCCGCGTCCGCCGCCGCCTGCCGTGGCTTTGACCATGATGGGAAAGCCGATGTCACGCGCAGCGGCTTCCAGGGTGTCGTCACTCTGATCCTCGCCTTGATAGCCCGGCACGCAGGGCATGCCCGCGGCCAGCATCAGCCGCTTGGCCTCGGCCTTGTTGCCCATTGCGCGTATCGCATCGGGCATGGGACCGACGAACACCAATCCGGCCTGCTGGACGGCTTGCGCGAAATCGGCGTTCTCGGCCAGGAATCCGTAGCCCGGGTGCACGGCTCCGGCGCCGGTCCGCCGTGCCGCCGCGATGATGGCGTCGACGTTCAGGTAGGAGTCGCGCGGCGCCGCGCCGCCCACGCACACCGCGACATCGGCCTGCGCGACATGCAGGCTGCCGCGGTCCGCCTCCGAGTAGATGGCGACGGTGCGCAGGCCGCGGCGCCGGGCGGTGCGTATGATGCGGATGGCGATTTCCCCGCGGTTGGCGATCAGCAGGGTGTCGAACGGCCGGAATGGTGTAGTCATGCAGGTGAATCCTTCAGGCAAACGCTATTGAGGGGTGGCGCTTACGCTGTGCGCCTCACGGACCGTGACGGTCTCGAAATGGACGCGCCAGCGGGGCGCTCGCTTTTCTCTGAACGCCAGGGTTCCTTCGCCGCCCTCGTCGCGCAGACAGCGCGCGAACGCCAGGGCGGCATCGTCGAGCAGGCTGGAATTGGGTTCGGCGCCGCAACGGTTGACCAGGTTTTTGAACTGGCGGTTGGCCCTGGGGCCGCAGCGGAAGACGCGAGTCAGCCATTCGGCCTCCAAGGCATCCAGCGTTGCGCTGTCCGGGGCTAGATCGTCCGCCAAACCCAGCGCCAGTGCCTGGGCGCCATAGACGCGCTGACCAGTCAGGCCCAGCCTGCGCGTCGCCGAATGGCCGATGCGGGCCACGACGAACGGCGCGATCTGCGCGGCGATGACGCCCAGCGTGGTTTCCGAAAGGGCGAAGCGCGCATCTTCGGTGGCAAGCACCAGATCGGCCGCGCACGCCAGTCCCATGCCGCCGCCCATTGCCGCGCCTTCGACCATCGCCAGCACCGGCACCGGCAAGGATGACAGGCGCTGCATGAAGTGGCCGAACTGCCGGTTGCGGGCAGCGATAGGATCGCCATCGGCACCTTCAGCGTGCAGTACTTCGCGGAATCCGCCGATGTTGCCGCCTGCGCAGAACATGCCGCCTGCCCCCCGCAGCGCCAGGGCCCTGACGTTTGCGTCTTGTTCGGCGCAGGTCATGACCTGCGCCAGCTCCCGCGTCACTTCCGCGCCGAGCGCGTTACGCGTATCGGGCTGGTTCAGCGTCGCAAACAGGACGTCGTCGTGGCGGCGCACGACCAGGGTTTGAAATCCTTGTAGCGTTTCCATGCGGCGACGTCCTTCAGTTCCGGCTCATCAAGCCCATCTGTTTGGCGATCACCTGCATCATTACTTCGTCCGCGCCGCCGCCGATGGAACCGAGGCGGAAGTCGCGGTAGGCGCGCGATACGAAGTTGTCCCAGGTATAGCCCATGCCCCCTTGGAACTGCATGCACCATTCGGCGATTTCGCGCGACAGGCGGCCCGCCTTCAACTTGGCCATGGAGGCCAGTTCGACCACGTCGCCGCCATTGATGTAGGTTTGCGTTGCCATATAGACCAGGCCGCGCAAGGCCTCAAGTTCGGTTTTCAGTTCGGCCAGCTTGAATTGGATGAACTGGTTGTCGAGCAAAGGCTTGCCGAAGGCGACCCGCTGGCGCAGATAGTCGGCGGTTTCTTCGATAAGCTGGATGGCCGCCAGGCGGCGGGCGGCGGCGCCCAGGCGCTCCTCCTGGAACTGCTTCATCTGGTAGATGAAGCCCATGCCTTCTTCGCCGATCCGGTTGCGGACCGGCACACGGACTTCATCCAGGAAGATCTGGGCTGTGTCGGAGCACCACATGCCGAATTTCTTGATCTTCTGGACTTCCACGCCCTTGGTGCGCCTGCCGTTCTCCCGTAAGGGCACAATGATGAGTGATTTGTTCTTGTGGGACTGTCCTTCCGAGGTATTGCAAAGCAAGCAGATCCAGTCTGCCTGAGTGCCGTTGGTGATCCACATCTTGGAGCCGGAGATCACGTAGTCGTCGCCGTCGCGGCGCGCGCGCGTCTTCAACGAGGCCACATCGGAACCCGCTCCCTGTTCCGAAACGCCGATCGAAACTACAACGTCGCCGGCGATGGCGGGCGCAAGAAACTCTCGCTTGAGCGCATCGGAACCGAAAGAAGCCAGGGCAGGCGTGGCCATGTCCGTCTGCACCCCGGCGCCCATGCTGACGCCCTGCGCGCGTACATAGCCCATGGCCTCGCCCGCTGCCACGCCATAGGAGAAATCCAGGCCGAGACCGCCGTATTCGGTGGGTTTGGTAATACCCAGGAAGCCGAGATCTCCCATCTTCTTGAACAGTTCGTGCGCGGGGAAAATCTCTGCCGCCTCCCATTCGTCCACGAACGGATCCACTTCGCTGGCCAGGAAGCGGCGGATGCTGGTCATGATGCTGCGGTGTTCTTCGGTATACATAGGGTTCGTCGAGAATGAGTGAGTCAGAAACGGGCCACGCCGAACTGGACGGGGTGCAAGGGGCGATCCTGGCCATCACGCACGGTGGCCAGTACGAACGCAAGGACGGCCCGGGTATCGCGCGGGTCGATGATTCCGTCGTCGAGCATGAGGCCGCTGGTGATGAAGGCGCCGGACTGGCGTTCGAAGTTGGCGATGATTTCGGCCTTCTGCGCGGCGAGCGCCGCTTCATCCACGGTCTTGCCACGCCGATGGGCCTGCTGGCGCGCGACGATTTCCATGGTGGTGGCCGCCTGTTCTCCGCCCATGACGGCGGTCTTGGCGTTAGGCCAGGAGAAGCTGAAGCGGGGCCGGAATGACTGGCCGCACATGCCGTAGTTGCCCGCGCCGAACGATGCGCCGCAGTAGAGCGTGATGTGCGGCACGAGGGAGTTCGACAAGGCCTGGATCATCTTTGATCCGTGCTTGATCATCCCGGCTTCTTCGGACATGCGTCCCACGATGAAGCCAGTCGTGTTCTGCATGAAGAGGATCGGAGTTCCCGACTGGTTGCAAAGCTGTATGAACTGCGCGGCCTTGGTCGCGCCGCCGGGATCGATCGGCCCGTTGTTGGTGACGATGCCTATGGATTGGCCTTCGACGCGTGCATGGCCGCAAAGCGTGGCCGGACCATAATCGGGCTTGAACGGCAGCCAGGCTGAGTCGTCCACGATGCGCGCGATGATTTCCTGCATGTCCACGGGCTTTTTGACGTCCAGGGGCATGACACCAGCTAGTTCCTCCGCGTCGAGCAGGGGAGGGTTCGCTGGCAGCCTCGGCACGGAGGGCCGCCAATCCAGCGCGGCGACGATGTCGCGCGCGATGGCGATGGCATGGGCGTCGTCCTCGCCCACGTACTCGGCCAGGCCGCTGGTTTGCGAGTGCATGTCGGCGCCGCCGAGTTCCTCATCGGTGGCGACTTCTCCGGTGGCGGCTTTCAGCAAGGGCGGACCCGCGAGGAAGGCGCGAGCGCGTTCGCGCACCATGACCACATAGTCGGACAGGCCGGGCATGTAGGCGCCGCCCGCGGTGGACGAGCCGTGGACGACCGTGATGACGGGCAGGCCGGCGGCGGAGAGGCGCGCGAGGTTGTAGAAGAGGGTGCCGCCGCGGATGAAACGCTCGACACGGTACGCCCGGAGGTTGGCTCCAGCGGACTCGACCAGGTGGATGAAGGGCAGCCGGTTTTGCAGGGCAATGTCCTGCGCGCGCAGCAGCTTTCTGCTGCCGGCGTCGACGTAGGCGCCGGCGTTGATGGCCGAGTCGGAAGCCGCGATGACGCAGCGTACGCCGCTGACAAAGCCGATGCCGGTGATCTGGCCGCCTCCCGGAATCGAGGTTGCCGGGTCTTCGCCCTCGGCGCAATAGCCGGCCATGTTGCCGAGTTCAAGGAAAGGCGTTGCCGGGTCCAGCAGGCGCGCAATGCGCTCACGCGGCAGCAACTGTCCTCGCTTCTCGAACAGGGGCTTGGCGCGGGCGGAGGTGTCGCGGGCCCGTTGCTCCAGCTCGTGCAGGCGTTCCACCAGGGAAAGCATTCCGCGCCGTTGCTCGTCGTATGCGGGGTGATGGGCATCAATGCGGGAATCGATGGGAGTCATGGTGTGGCTTACTCAGTCGTGGTCAGCAACAGCGCGTCCAGGGCGACGGCGCCTTGGCCTTGCGCCTTGATCAGCAGGGGATTGATTTCAAGCTCGTTCAGGGCCGGGCCTGCGGCCATCGCCGCGCGCGAAACAGCGGCTATGGCGCGGGCAGCGGCGGGAATGTCGGCCGCCGGCTTGCCGCGAAAGCCCTGCAGCAGGGGGGCTGAACGTAGCTCGGTCAGCATTTCCCTGGCCATTTCCTCATCCACCGGAAGCAGCCGGTGGGCCACGTCCTGAAAGAGTTCGGTCATGATCCCGCCCAATCCGACTGTCATGACGAGACCGAATACCGGATCGCGCGTGACACCTACAATCAGTTCGCCCACGCCGCTTTCCATGGGCTGTATCAGCAGGCCCCGCAGGCGAGCTTTGGGCTGGGCTGCAGCGACCGCGTCGAGCATGTCGCGGGCCGCGTCTCGCACCTCGGCGGGTCGGACATTCAGGCGCACGCCGCCGACCTCTGTCTTGTGCGCAATGTCGGGGCTGAGGATCTTTACGGCGACCGGGCCACCGAGGCGCCGCGCGATCGCTTCGGCCTGGCCGGGATCCGCTGCTGCTTCGACTTTCCCTACGGGCACGCCGAATCCGTGCAGCCATTGCTTGACCTGATGTTCGTCTGCGCACAAGGGCGCCGAGCCGGCAAGAGTCCGGTGGGCGTCCTCGGCTTCTCTCAGCGCGTGCCAGCGGCTTGCGCGGCGCAGATTCTCCGCGCGCCTGGCGGCGGTTCCCAAAGCTTCGCAGGCGCGGGCCGCGTCCGGAAACACCGGAATTCCGGCTGCCTCCAGCCGCTGCCGCGTTTCCGGCGTGCCCGAGGTGGCGACGACCGTCACCAGGCAACTGCTGCCGGCCGCCACCTCGATCAGCTCGGGCGCGATACGCTCGAATAGCGAACCCGTCGCGTACACCAGCAGGACGTTGGCGGCCGCATCCTGCAGCAGGGTTTGCAGGACTTCCGTCGCGAGGCGCGGGCGGCTGAACAGCTGCCCCGTCATGTCGACCGGATTGCAGACCATCGCGATGCCGGGGACCGTTTCCATGAGCCGCGACTGGCTGGCCTGGGAAAGCACGGGAAGTTCCAGGCCTTGGGCGCTCAAGAGGTCGGCGGTCACCGCGCCCATTGCGCCGGAAATGGAGGCGACAACCACCTTGCGTCCGACGCTATCCATGCGTGGGAAACCGGACAGGTAGGCCAGATCCGTGAGGTGCACGGTGTGGCGGGCCTGCATCACGCCCAGCTGGGCAAAGGCCGCCCGGTAGACTGCCCGATTCCCGGCGAGGGCGGCGGTGTGGGATTGCGTCACTTCGGAGCCGCGCTCGCTTTCGCCCGCTTTCAGCAGAACCAGGGGCTTTCCAGCCTGCAGCATTTGCCGCGCGGCGGCGACGAATTTCGGGCCGTCGCGCAATCCTTCGACGTAACCGGCAATGATCTGGGTTCCCTGGTCCGTCACCAGATAATCCAGGTAGTCCGCGAAATCCACGCAGGCTTCGTTGCCGGTATTGATGAAGTGGCGAAAGCGCATGTTCATCATCCAGCCGGTCACGTAGAGGTCGGAGCACATGCTGCCGCTCTGGGTCACCAAGCTGATTCCGCCCTTTCGTTCGTCCGGGGGAAACAGTCTGAACGTCGGCGCAAAACAGGTGATTGCCCGCGTCTCCAGTTGCGCCAGGCCCATGCAGTTCGGGCCGATGATGTGCATGCCGGTGCGCCGCGAGAACTCAAGCAGCGCCTCCTGTCGGCTCGATCCTTCGCCGCCGATTTCGGCAAACCCCGCCGCGTAGACGATGGCTGAGGGTATACCCTTGGCGTGGCAGCGCTCCAGCATCGGCGCGACATCTTCCACGGGCAAGGCCAACACGGCAACGTCAGGCGCGATGGGCAGCGATTCCACGTCTGGATAACAGCGAAAGCCTGCAAGCTCCGGGTACTTTGGATTGACGGGGAAAACCTGCCCGCGGAAGCCGAAGCGCGAGAGATGGTCCAGCGCGATGCCGCCAATGCGGCCGGGATCTCCCGAAGCGCCGATGATGGCGATGGAAGAGGGGTTCAGTGCAACTTCAAGCCGATGCGTCGTTGCCGACATGCGAGCGTCTCCAAGTGTTCTAGTTTTGATTGCGACGATTTCAGGAGAAAGCCGACCCGCCCGCAACGAAGATTCCGGTGTTTGTCCAGATTATGGATAGCGGTTTGAACGCCCGCTGGGCGCGGGGCAGGGCTGCGCGGGTTAACCGCCTATCTGGGAGCGGACTTCCTGGACGATCAGGTCGCCGATTTCGTGGCGCCGGGCCAAGGGCATGCGTGTGCGGGAGGCGAACACGCTGATGGCAGCCTGTCCTGGCGCCACGTCGAACGCGTGGCCGGCGCCGGCGACACCTTCGCCGGCGGCGATCGAGTAGCCCAGACGGCGCGTGCGTTCGACTCCCGTGATCAGGCGTCCCAGGCTCAAGTTATGAACCGAGTACTGGCCTTGGTGGCGTTCGTAGTGCTGGTTGATTTCGGCATCGCTCATCATCGACAGCAGCGACAGGCTTCCGACGCCCAATCCGAGCAATCGCGTAGCGCCCACCAGGCTTTGCAATGCAGCGCTGCGCGTGGATATCTGTTCGTGGTGGATGTTGTAACTGTAGTCACCGATGCGAACGATCATGAACACGCCCTCGCCGGTGCGGTGGGCGAGGCGCCGCATGATGTTGATGAACTGCGTCACCAGCGGCGGACGGGACATGGTACGCATGCCAAGCAGCATGGCCGCGGATCCCAGGCGGTAGGCGTGGGTCTTTGCGTCCTGTTCCACGTAATGCGTGCGCATCAGATACGAGAGCATGCGGTGGACGGTCGGGCGGCTGAGCCCCGTGAGATGGACGACCTGGCGTATGGGTAAGCCGAAATCGTGATGTTGCGCGAGCAGGGCCAGCAGCCCAAAGGCGCGCTCCAGGCTTTGCACGCCGCTTGGCGCGGCGGTTTCGGATTCCATTTTTTGTCTCCTTGGTTTGTTTTTTGTGCCCATATTATGGGCATTTTTCGCTTTCCGATTGTTGAGCGCCGGCCCTCCCTATGAAATAGCGGCGGTCGCATCAATCGAGGTCAATGATGAGTTCGACGAAATTGGAAAGCGAGTTCCAGGGCTTCCTGGAGCAGGGTCGCTTCATGTTGCAGCGTTCGCGCGGCAGCGGTGAGCACGTCTTCTATCCGCGCGTGGTAGCGCCACGCACCGGCGCACGCGATCTGGAGTGGGTCGAGGCGTCCGGAATGGGGACCGTTAATGCCACGACGGTCGTGCGCAAGCGTGAACCGGAGGCGGATTACAACGTGGCGCTTATCGACCTGAAGGAAGGGCCGAGGATCATGAGCCGAGTTGAAGGCATTGCGCCCGACGCGGTGCGCATCGGCATGCGCGTGCGTGCGCGGATCGCCGATGACGGTGGCAAGTCGCTGCTGGTGTTCGATGCATTGCTGGAGACACCATGATGAAGAATGGATTTCCCCGCGGCAGGAGCGCGGTAGTCGCCGCGGCAACCCATGGCATGGGGGAAGCGCCCGGCATGAGTTCCATGGACCTGGCGGCGGCCGCCAGCGTGAAGGCATTGGACCAGATCGGTCTCAGGCCAGCGGATGTGGATGGGGTCTTCGTTGCCTTGCCGGATGATTTCATGTCCGGTTTGGGGCTGGCCGAGTATCTGGGGATTTCGCCGCGCGTCACCGACAATAACCGCACCGGCGGATCTACGTTCATGACGCACGCGATGCTGGCGGCGTTGGCATTGGACGCTGGCGAGTGCGATGTCGCGCTCATCGCCTATGGCAGCAATCAGCGCAGCGCCGCTGGAAGCTTGATCAAGTCGATGCGCGAAAGTCCATACGAGTCGCGCTACCGCTTGCCTAGGCCTGTAGGCGCCTATGCGCTGGCGGCATCGCGCTATTGCCATGAGTACGGGCTCAAGCGTGAACAGCTGGGCGAAGTGGCGCTGGCCGCACGCGCCTGGGCGCAGCGCAATCCTGACGCCTTCGCGCGCGATTCCTTGACGATGGATGCTTACCTTTCGGCGCGCATGATTGCCGATCCCCTGAGCGTGCGGGACTGCTGTCTGGTCACGGACGGAGCCGCCGCGCTCGTAATGGTGCGCGCCGACAGGGCCAGGGATCTGGCGCGAAAACCGGTATACCTGCTGGGCGCGGCCGCAGCCACGGAACATCGCGAAATCACGGGGATGCCGGACCTCACGCGCACGGCGGCCCGTCTTTCCGGTCCCCGCGCGCTGGCACAGGCCGGCGTGCGGGCGAGCGACATCGATGTGGTGCAGTTGTACGACGCCTTCACCATCAACACCCTGCTGTTTCTGGAAGATCTGGGTTTTTGCGGAAAAGGCGAGGCCGGCGGCTTCGTTGAAGGCGGCCGCATCGGCCCGGGCGGATCGCTGCCGGTCAATACCAATGGCGGCGGACTGTCTTGCGTGCATCCTGGCATGTATGGCCTTTTCGCCATGGTGGAAGCCGTCGAGCAGTTGATGGGAAGGGCTGACGGACGGCAGGTGGAAGACGCGCAGCTGGCGCTGGCGCATGGCAACGGAGGAGAGTTCTCCAGCCAGGCCACCGTGATTTTCGGTACCGAAGAAACGCTCTAGATAGAGGGGAATGACCCATGGACCTTAGATTCACGGAATCCGAGCAGGCCTTTCGAGAAGAAGTGCGGGCCTTCGTACACGCGGAGCTGCCGCCATCCACGCGCGACAAGGTGCTGGGCCATCGGCGCTTGCACGCCGAGGACTATGTGCAATGGCACCGCATCCTGCATCGGCGCGGATGGGGAGCGCCGGCCTGGCCCGAGGAGTTCGGAGGGACGGGCTGGAATGCGCTGCAGCGCATGATCTTCGAGATCGAATGTTATAGCGGCGGCGCGCCCAGGCTGGTGCCGTTCGGCCTTTCCATGATCGGGCCAGTGCTGATCAAGTTCGCCAGCCCCGCGATGCAGCAGCGCTTCCTGCCGCGCATTCCCTCAATGGACGATTTTTGGTGCCAGGGGTACTCGGAGCCGGGTGCTGGATCCGACCTGGCTTCGCTCAAGACCCGCGCGGTGCGCGATGGCGGCGAGTATGTCGTCAACGGTCAGAAGACCTGGACCACCATGGGGCACTATGCGGACTGGATGTTCTGCCTGGTTCGCACCGATCCGCAGGCCAAAGTCCAGGATGGCATATCGCTGCTCCTGATCGACATGAAATCCCCCGGAATCGTGGTGCGCCCGATTGTCACCCTGGACGGCGGGAGGGAGATCAACGAAGTATGGCTGGAGGAAGTGAGAGTGCCGGCCGATAACCTGGTCGGCGTGGAGAACCGGGGATGGACGTACGCGAAGTACCTGCTGGGCCACGAACGCACGGGTATTGCCGGCATTGGCACTTGCCATCGAGAACTGAGGATCTTGAAAGCGCTGGCGTCGCGCACTCCGCGAGGCAGCGGATCCATGCTGGACGAGCCGCGCATGCGCGACAAGATCGCCCTCGTGGAAATGGAGGTGATGGCGCTGGAGATGTTGATGCTGCGCGTTGCGGCCGAGAGCGCGGGCAGGGGGCCTGGGCCGGAGGCGTCCATCATGAAGATTCGAGGTTCCGAAATCCAGCAGGATCTGCTGATGCTGCAGATGGAGTTGGCGGGACCGCAGGCGTGGCCATTCGACCCGGCCTGGATCGAGGCCGGAGGAGAACCCCCGCTGGATGCGCCGTCCTGGGCGGCGCCGGCGGTCGGGGCATATATGGATATGCGCAAGACCTCCATCTATGGCGGCACGACCGAGGTGCAGAAGAACATTATCGCCAAGATGATTCTTGGATTCTGAGGAGTCTATTCATGGATTTCGAGTTGAGCGACGAGCAGCGCATGCTGGCCGACAGCCTGCGGCGCTACCTCCAGGACGAGTACGGCTTCGAGCGCAGGCGGCGCATCGCGCGGCAAGAGCATGGCTTCAACCGGGACGTGTGGACAGCTCTTGCGGAAATGGGAGTGCTGGGGCTGACCATCGCGCAGGAGTACGGCGGCTTCGGGGAAGGGGCTGCCAGTCAGTTGGTGGTGCAACGTGAGCTCGGCCGGGCTCTGGTGCTGGAGCCTGTCACGCCTTGCGCGGTGATCGCAGCCGCGGTCCTTGCAAAGCATGGGAATGCGGATCAAAAGACCCGATACCTACCCCCGATGGCACAAGGTTTGCGCATTGTCGTTCCGGCCTGGCTGGAGCCTGGGACCCGATATGCCGAGGATGGCGTGGCCGCGTCGGCCAGGCGCGTGGCCGATGGCTATGTCCTGTCAGGCAGGAAAACCCTGGTGTGGCACGCGGACGTCGCCGATGCGCTGCTGGTGACGGCCCTGGTGGAAGGAGACGAAACGCCAACGATGTTCCTGGTCGAGACCTCCCTGGCTGGAGTGGGGGTCGCCAGTTATCCGACGCTGGATGGCATGCGCGCGGGCGATGTGACGCTGGATGGGGTGGCGGTCGCGTCACAGGATCGTATCGGACTCGAGGGCGCGGGGCAGCAGGCCATGCGTTGGGGAGAGGATCACGGCATCGCGGCCTTGTGCGCGGAGGCGGGCGGCGCGATGGAGCGGCTCATCGAGATGACCAGCGAGTACCTGAGCGCGCGCCGCCAGTTTGGCAAGGCGCTGGGGTCTTTCCAGGCGTTGCAGCACCGCATGGCGGACATGGTCATACAGAAGGAGCTGGCCGTATCCATGGCCTACGTGGCCGCGCAGGCGCTCGACGAGAGCGATGCCGGAACGCGATGCCGGAAGTTGGCCGCGGCCAAGTTCATGATGGCAAAGGCGGCGCGTTTTGTCGGCCAGCAGGCTGTGCAACTGCATGGCGGGATGGGAATGACGGACGAACTCGCGGTGGGCGACTATTTCAAGCGTCTGACCATGCTGGATCCCTTGCTGGGAGACAGCGACCACCATCTGGACCGCTATGGCAGGCTGCTCGCGGCCTGAGGCCGCGAACCGCCGTGGCGGGTGAGCCGCAGCGACACGGGATTTGGCGAAACCATGAAGACACGCGTTACGGAAAAGCTGGGAATACGCTACCCCATTCTGCAGGGCGGAATGCAGTGGGTTGGGCGGGCAGAACTTGCGGCGGCGGTGTCCAATGCCGGCGGCTTGGGCATATTGACCGCGCTTACCCAGGCTTCGCCCGCCGACCTGGCGCGGGAAATTGAGCGGACCCGCCGTATGACGGACCGGCCATTCGGTGTGAATCTCACGATCCTGCCGTCGATCAGTCCGCCGCCCTACGGCGACTATCTTCAGGCCATCATCGACAGCGGCGTGAAAGTGGTCGAGACCGCGGGAAGCAGTCCCGCCGAATTCATCGAGCGGATGAAGGCGCGGGACATCACCATCGTGCACAAATGCACTTCGGTGCGTCACGCGCTCTCGGCCCAGCGCAATGGCGTGGATATGGTGAGCATCGATGGATTCGAATGCGCAGGCCACCCAGGCGAAGACGATATTCCCGGGCTGGTCTTGATTCCGCTGGCGGCGCGCAAGCTGGGCATTCCCGTCATTGCCTCCGGTGGCATTGCGGACGGGCGCGGGCTGGCCGCGGCGTTGGCGCTCGGGGCGGAGGGCGTAAACATGGGCACCCGCTTTCTGGCCACGCGCGAAGCGCCTGTGCACGACAATATCAAGCGGGCGCTGCTGGATGCTACCGAGCGCGACACCCGCTTGATGTTTCGCACGTTGACGAACACGGCGCGAGTGCTGCGCAATGCCATCTCGGAGGAGGTCATTGCCGCCGAGAAGCGGCCCGGCGGCTGTTCCTTCGAGGAAATCCGCCATCTGGTCGCTGGCGCGCGTGGACGTGCGGCGCTCGAGAGCGGCGGCGTCGACGATGGTGTGATCTCGACCGGCGTCGCCGTGGGTTTGATCGATGACCTGCCGTCATGCGCCCAACTGATCGAACGGATGGTGCGTGAATGCCGGGATCAGCTCCAGCAGGCGTGCCGTCTGGCTGGTGCCTGAACAACGCGGCGCGTAATCAAGCCTGATTGGCGGTGCCGGGGGGGCGGTCAGTTTGTGGGCCAGCCTCTACCGCGCCGGGGTCGCCAGTAGCGGTGCCCATGCGCGCGCCGTCGGCCTCGCCAGCCTCGCGCTGTTGTTCCGTGCGCCGCATCAGCCGCTTGCTCACCATGGCGGCGACGAAAGCATTGCGTTGGGCCGCGTCGTAACCCGGGTGGCTGAGTTCGCGTACGTATTCGTTGATGACGGGTTTCATGGGAGTCCTCTAGTCTTGATGCCAGGCCAGGGCCGGGCGTGTAGGCTTGCGTCGGCGCGGACGGCTTGCAGCAGGCGCGCCATGGTGACTTCGGCGCCGCCTTCGGCAGCCGGGAAAGCGCGGCTCCAGGGGCGGGCAGGGTGTTCCGGCGCGGCGGCCGGAAACTGGACCACGAGGCGCAGCCGCCTCAGGAATGCGCTGTCCAGGTTGGACTTCAGGGCGGCGGCCCGCGACGCCAGGCCGCGGTACGACTGCATGGGTTGCAGCAGATAGCTGACCTCGATATTGGCGTAGCGGTCATGGCTGTCCTTGACGTTTGTGCGTTTGCCGAAGAGCGCGTCGGCTTCGTCGAAGAACAGGATGGCGCCGCGCTGCTCGATCGACTGGAACAGACGGTCCAGGTTTTTCTCGGTTTCGGCGATGTACTCGCTGACGATCTGCGACAGGTCGATGCGATACAGCTCCAGCCCTGTCTCGCGCGCCAGCGCTTCGGCGGCCTCGGAGGCCTGCGCCAGCGCACGCGGGCGGCTCTGGCTGCCGCTGTCCCACAAGGCCAGGATGCGTGGTTCGGCAGGCGCGTTCACGGCTGTTGTCCTTGCGTCTGGCCGGCGCGTTGCTGGATGCGGATGACCACGAATTCCGCTGGCCTGAGCGGAGCGAATCCCACCAGGATGTTGACTACGCCATGGTCCCTGTCCTGCAACGTGGTGGTTTCGCCATCGCACTTGACCAGATAGGCGTCGCGCGGCGTGGCGCCCTGGAACGCGCCCTGCCGGAACAGCGCGTTCATGAAGGCGCCGAGGTTCAAGCGGATCTGCGCCCAGAGCGCTTCGTCGTTGGGCTCGAACGCCGCCCACTGCGTGCCGCGGTAGAGCGATTGTTCCAGGTAGAGCGCCAGCCGGCGCACCGGCACGTACTTGTATTCCGAGGCGAAATGGTCCGCGCCTTGCAGGGTCCGCGCGCCCCAGCAGACCGTGCCGCGTCCGGGGAACGTGCGCAGGCAATTGACGCCCAGCGTGTTCAGGTTGCGGCTTTCGTCGTCGCTGACCGTGACGGCCAGGGACAGCACGCCAGCGAGGCTGGTGTCAATGCCGGCCGGCGCTTTCCAGACGCCGCGATTGCCGTCGGTGCGCGCATACAGGCCGGCGATCGTGCCGCAGGGCGGCGTCAATCGGGACTGGCCGATACGCAGCGGGTCAGTAGCCTGAATCCAGGGGAAGTACACCGCGGCATGATCGGACCTGGGCAGCGCCGTGCCCATGACCGCCGTCGCCATGGCGGCGGCATCGGCCGCCTGCGGCGGCGCATCGATGATCATGAAGGCGCGCCGCTCCTTGCAGTAGGACACCGCATCGGCGAGCACGCTGGCGTGCGTGATGCCGGGCAGGCACAGCAGGTTGAAGGGATCTGCATCGTCCAGCGCATGGAGGCCCAGGCGCTGCGCGCGCTGGCCGATGAAGGCGGCATGCGCGTCTTGCGCGCCGTTCTGTCCAGTCGGCTCCACGCGCACCACGCAGGCCTCGGCGCCGCCGTTGAGGAAGAACTGAAGCACCGCGTAGCCGAGTTCGCAGCCTTCGGCCAGACCGCCGAACTCGCGTTCGTAGCCGGCGAAATCCAGGACCCGGACCGGTTGGTTGAGCGGTCCGCGCATGGCCGTGCCCAGGAACGCGGCCACCGAGGTCGGCACACCGGCAATGGTGCGCGCGCCGGCTGGCGCTTCCTGGACATACACCCCGGGATGATTCAGGGCAGGGGCCATGAACTGCTCCTTTCCACGGCTACTTGGCGACGTGTGCTTGCAGCAGGAGAGTCTTCGAGGGACGGCCAGGACGCCGCGGACTGGGGCCCGGGCCTGGGCGCAACGCGCGGGAATACTGGCGTGTGGCGGGCGTCGCGCCGCGCTTCTAGTTGGATTGCAGCGGAAAGGCAATCGGGCAAAAGTAGCAGCCCTGGTGAGATGTTTTATAGAAGGTCTGATAAAAGCGGGCAATAGCTTTTCAGCGGTGTTAACGTTCTGTTGCTTATTCAGAAGCCGGCCCATGCAGGACGCCTTGCAGAGAGGCCGGCAGACGCATGGCCCGTAGCGGCGGCGCTGCGGGAAATCAGAGTGGCCGGGTGCCCGACTGGCGGCTGCGGCCCTCAACGAGGAGCGCGAGATGTATAGCCTGACCCGACTGTGGCGCGTGCATGATTTCTCGACAACGCCGTCCGTGCCCGCGGGCCCGCCGGGCCGTCTTTCACGCCTTGCTCTCGCTCTGGCCGTGGCCGGCATGGCTGCCGGCGCGAGCCTGATGCCCATCGGCGCGGCGCAGGCCCAAGCGCAGGGACAGACCCCGACGCAAACGGCGCCCGCCCAATCCGACGCCCAGGAGGAGGCGGCGCGCTCCTTGCAATGGCCGCGCAGCTTCGAGGGCGCCGACGGTACGCGGGTGGAACTCTATCAACCGCAGATCGATACCTGGACCGCCGACCGTATTTCGGGCCGCATGGCGGTCGCGGTTGGCGCGGCCAAGGGCAATCCGACTTATGGCGTGGCCGAATTTTCCGCCCGGGCCGAGGTCAACAAGCCGGCGGGCCTGGTGCATCTGTCGGACATCCGGATCGAGCGCGTGCAGGTGCCTACCTCACCTGAGGCCGCCGCCAAGCTGCGCAGCCAGCTCGAAGCCCGCCTGCCTGCCAAGGGTGTGGTCACGCGGCTTGATGCGCTGCAACTGAGCTACACGCTGTCCCAGAACAACCCGGCCACCAAGACCGTCCCGGTCGACAACGCGCCGCCGCGCATCATCTACCGCACGGTGCCCACGGTGCTGGTGCTGATCGACGGTGGACCCGTCCTGGCCGAGGTGCCGGACGCGGCGGGCTGGCGCCGGGTGGTCAACACGCGCGCGCTGATGCTGGCCAATGGCGCCGGCCGCTATTTCCTGCAGGCGGCCGGCCATTGGTACGAAGCGGCCAGCGCCACCGGACCGTGGACGGACCTGCCGCAGCCGCCTGCCGCATTGCTGGCCGCTGCCGAGGCGGCGCGCCGCAAGGCCGCGCCCGATCCCTTGCTGCCGCATGGCGGCAAGCCGCCGCACCGAGCGCCCGCCATCGCGGTGTCCACCGCGCCGGCGGAGTTGCTGGTGACCGTGGGCCAGCCCGAAATGCGGCCCGTGCCGGGAACCTCGTTGCTGTCGGTGGCCAATGCCGATCACGCCCTGTTCATGAATCCCGGCGACAACCGCTACTACCTGCTGGTGTCCGGCCGCTGGTTCCGCGGCGCCAGCCTGGACGGCCCCTGGTCCTACGTGCCGGGCAAGCAGCTGCCGCGCGACTTCGCCCGGATTCCGGCCAAGGATCCGCAGTCTGGCGTGCTGGCCTCGGTGCCGGGCACGCCGCAGGCCAAGGAGGCGCTCATCGCCTCCACCATCCCGCAGACCGCCACGGTGTCGCGCAGCGCGGCGAAACTGCAGGTCGAGTATGCCGGCGGCTCGCCGACGCTGCGGCCGATAGAGGGCACGGCGCTGTACTACGCCGCCAATTCGCAGGTACCAGTGATCCAGGCCGAAGGCCGCTACTACGCCTTGTCGCGCGCGGTATGGTTCGTGTCGGATTCGCCGCGGGGCCCATGGCGCGTGGCCGACCATGTGCCGGCGGTCATCTACGCCATACCCGTCAGTTCGCCGTTGCACTACGTGACCTACGTGCAGGTGTACGGCTCCACCGCGCAGAGCGTGGTGTTCGGCTACACCCCGGGTTACATGGGCGTGGTCGCCAGCCCGGATGGCACCGTGGTGTACGGTACGGGCTACGCGTACCCGCCCGTCATCGTGCAGGACACCTGGGTCGGCTATCCGCCCAGTTATGGCTACGACGCGGCTTTCGCCACCGCGACCGGCTTTGCCTTCGGCTTCGTCGCGGGCGAGACCTGGGGGGGCGCCGCGCCCTATTGGGGGCCTTATTGGGGCGCGCCCTACTGGGGAGGCGTCAACGTCAACCAGGTCGACGTCTACGGCGCCTGGGGCGGTTCCGGCGTGGTCACGCACGCCGCCGGCTGGAATGGCTGGACCGGCACGGAATGGCAGGGCACCCATGCCGAGGGCTACAACCCGCAGACCGGCGCAGCCTTCGAAGGCACGCGCGGCGCGGCCTACAACGAGTACACCGGCAATGCGGCCGCCGGGCGGCGCGACGCCTATACCAATCCGACGACGGGTGCCTCCGGCGCCGGCCGGGCGGGCGTGGTCGCCAATGATGACGGCCAATGGGCGGCGGGCCGCCAGGATGCGCGCACGAATACGAACACGGGCCGCACGACCGTCTCGTCCGCCACGGCGACCGGCACGGCCGGCGACGGCGTCAGCAGCGTGGACAGGCGCGGCGCCACGTACGACCGCAACACGAACAGCGGCATGGCGTGGAACAACGGCAACGTATACGCCGATCACAACGGCAATGTCTACGAGCACAATGACAACGGCTGGCAGCAGCACACCAGTTCCGGATGGCAGCCGGTGCAGCCCAGCGCCCAGGCTAGCGGCAACTACCTGAACGGCCAGCGCCAGGCGCGCGACTATTCCGGCGACCGCATGGGCGGCACGGAGAGTGGCGGCTGGCAGGATCGTGGCATGCAGGGTGAAGGCTGGCGCGACCGCGGCGGCATGGGCGGCGCGGAAGGCGGCGGCTGGCAGGGGCGCAGCATGGGCGGCCGCGGAGGCTGGGGCGGAGGCTTCGGTGGATTCCACGGCGGAGGGTTCCGCCGCTGAGCGTGGCGCCGCCCCGCCGGGCGGTCCGGAGGGGCACGGCGCCTTTGCGGGCCGGCCCTCGCATCCGGGCGCATTTGCGCGGCCCTGCCGCCGCGGACTAGACTGGCCGCTTTCCCTCCTTTCACGCACTTCGCCATGGCGCTGCATAGCTGGCTCATCTACCTGGTCGCGGTCATCGGGCTGTCGATAACCCCGGGGCCGAACACGCTGCTTGCGCTGACGCACGGCGCCTTGCATGGACATCGCAAGGCGCTGTGCACCATCGCCGGCGGCGCGGTGGGTTTCGTCGCGCTGATCGCCTTGTCGATGCTGGGCATCAGCGCCTTGCTCAAGGCCTGGGGGCCGGCGCTGACGGTATTGAAGTGGGCGGGCGGGGCCTATCTGATCTGGCTCGGCATCCAGCTCTGGCGCGCGCCGGGCGTGCAATTGCAGCCCGCCCCGGACATGCCGCGCATCCGCGGCATGCGCATGTTCAGTCAGGGTCTCCTGTCGGCGATCTCCAATCCCAAGGCGCTGCTGTTCTACGGCGCCTTCCTGCCGCAGTTCATCGATCCGGTCCGCAGCCTGTATACGCAGTTCGCAATCATGGCGGGGACCTTCGTGGTGGTGGAGTTCCTGGTCGAGTACGTGCTGGCGCGGCTGGCGCATCGCGTGCGCCCCTGGCTGGAGCGCGCCGGCCGGCGCTTCAACAAGGTGTGCGGCGGCTTGTTTGCCGCCATGGGCGCGGCGCTGCCAGGGTCTTGATCGCCGGCTGCCTGCTGCCAGGCCGACTGCCGTCTCGGGTCGCGCACGATCGGTTTCCATCGTCCCGCGCGGCCAAGTCCATGCCTCCCGTCAGCCTGAGCGAGGGCGAGCGCCTCGATCAGCGAATTCCGGGGGTATCGATCAGCTGAGTTTTTCGCATGTTGGACCGTTCACAGCCCACTTGGCCTGGATGCGGGAAGTATCGTTGGATACTATTCCCGGCTGACAAATGCTATTCGGCAGAGTTCAAGAAAACTAGCTGTTCAAAGCATCGTCCGCAAGGGCGGGAGGCAAAGTGAGCGTAGCGTTTCGGCAGGTCGGGTTTATCGGACTGGGCGTCATGGGCCAGCATATGTGCCGCAATCTGTGCCGCAAGGCTGCGCTGCCCGTCCATGTTCATGACATCAACAAACAGGCGATGGAACAGGCGCTGGAAGACGGTGCGGTGGCGCACACGTCCGTCCGTGATCTGGCCGCGCATGCCGAGGTGGTCTTCCTGTCCCTGCCCAGCATCGACCATGTCGAGCAGGTCTGCCTGGGGGACGGCGGTCTGCTGTCCGGCGAATGCAGGCCGCGCCTGATAGTGGATACCAGCACGAGCGACGTAGCCCGTACGCGGGCCCTGGCAGCCCGGCTCGCCGAACAGGATGTGCGGTTCCTGGATGCGCCCGTGGCGCGCATGCCCGAAGCGGCGCGCGACGGCACCTTGCTGATCATGGTCGGAGGAGCGCCGGAAGATCTCGATGCCGCGCGGCCGCTGCTGGATTGCATGGGCAGCGACGTGGTGCATTGCGGCGGCACCGGATGCGGGCAGATCGTCAAGATCGCCAACAACATGGTGTTGATGATGAATGTGGCCGTGTTGGCAGAGACCTTGCTCATCTGCGAGCGTGCCGGCATAGATGGCGGGCAGCTGCTGAGCGTACTGGCCACTGGATCCGCAGCCAGCCAGGCGCTGAACGTCGTCGGCATCCGTGCCCTGGCGCCGCGCGAATTCTCGCAGGGCCGGTTCTCCACCGCTTATGCGCTCAAGGACGTATCGCTGGCCGCGTCGCTGGCGGAAGCGTCGGGCGTTGACGCCGCGATTCTTGCGCGCACGCGCGACTTGCTGCAAAGCGCGGTGGCGCAAGGCGACGGGCAGGTCTATTTTCCGGTCCTGATCAATCAGATCGCGACGACCTGACGCTGCCGCCAGAAAGCGTGCAAAAGCACGCTCCAGAACCAGGAATATTGCAAGCATAGCCAGTCCAAACTCTGGGCCGACGTGATCGCGCGCGCCGGTATCAGTCAGCAGGACCACCGAATGCGTCCGCGCCGCGATGTGCGGAGAGCAAGCAGAGGAGACCATAATCATGTCGAAGCACGCCATGGAATATCCGCGGCTGGCGCTGTACATCAACGGCGAATGGCTGGAAGGGGCGGGGCGAGCGCAAAGCGATGTCGTCGATCCCGCGACGGAATCGTCGCTGGGTGCGCTACCCCATGCCACCGATGCCGACGTCGACGCCGCCCTGTGGGCTGCCGACGCCGCGTTTCCCGCCTGGCGCCGCACTGCGCCGATGCAGCGCGCGGCGTTTCTGCGCAATGCGGCGCAATTGCTGCGTGAGCGCGCGGAGGCGCTCAGTTGGATTATTACCCGCGAACAGGGCAAGCCGCTGACGGAGTCCCGGGTTGAAGTGGAAAAGGCGGCGGAGTTGTTCGATTGGTCGGCCGAGGAGAGTCGCCGCATCTATGGCCGCATCATCCCCGCGCGAGTACCGCGCATGCGGCAGATGGTCATTCCTGAGCCCATTGGTCCCGTGGCGGCATTTTCAGGGTGGAACGCGCCGGCGATCACACCTAGTCGAAAAATTGCCAGCGCGCTTGCGGCCGGCTGCACGGTGGTGATCAAGCCGGCGGAGGAAACGCCCGCCACGGCCCTGTTCCTGGCCCAGGTGCTGCATGATAGCGGCTTGCCCGCCGGCGTGCTCAACATGGTGTTCGGCGATCCGGGCAGGGTGTCTGACCGGATCATCCAATCGCCGGTGATCCGCGCCGTGACCTTCACTGGGTCGACCGAGATCGGCACGAAGGTGGGCCTGATGGCGGCTGCGGGCCTCAAGCGCAGCGTGTTGGAGCTGGGCGGCCATGCGCCTGTGCTGGTGTTCGGGGACGTGGATCCCGAAGCCGCGGCCCACACCCTGATCCAGGCCAAGTTGCGCAATGCCGGACAGATCTGCGTCTCGCCAACGCGCATGATCGTTCATGAATCCATTGCCGAGCCGTTTGCGCGGAGCCTGGCCGATCACGCGCGCCGCTGGCGCGTCGGTCCCGGGCTGGAAGAGAGTGTGCAGATGGGGCCGCTGGCCAACGTGCGCAGGCTCGAGGCCATCCAGTCCATGGTGGAGGATTGCCGCGAGCGCGGCGGCCGGATACTGGCGGGCGGCGAGCGCATCGGCGACCGGGGCTACTTCTTTCAGCCCACCGTTGTGCAAGGTTACGACGATACGTGGCGCGCCGCGAACGTGGAGCCCTTCGGGCCCCTGGCCATCCTCGGTACCTTCTCGACTTTCGATCAGGCCATCGCCGAGGCGAACCGGCTGCCATTCGGCCTGGCGGCCTACGTGTTCACCAAGCAAGCGGACACGATTGCCGATGCGACGGACGCCATTGAAAGCGGAGCGGTCTGCGTGAACCACTGCCAGCATTCGCTTGCCGAGACGCCGTTCGGCGGCATCAAGCAAAGCGGGCTGGGCAAGGAAGGGGGCGTGGAAGGCCTGTCCGAGTTCACGCAGTTCAAGTATGTGGCACAGTGTTGAACCGATCCGCCGCGCTAGCCAGGCAGCCACATGCCGGCTTGCGCGGCGGCGCTGCCAGGGGCAGGCCTACTTGCCCGGGTCGCGCTCCAGCCTGGCCTGGATTTCCTGGACTGCGTTTTTCAGGACCTTGACCTTCGCGTCCAGCGGCGTGCCGTTAAGCCGATGCTTCAGGGCGGAAATGCTCAGGGCGCCGACCGGCCGTCCCGTCGCGCCCAGGATGGGCATGGCAAGAGCGCGCACGTCCTCGACTTCCAGCACGTCATTCAGCAGATGGCCATCTTGACGGGCCCGGCCGATGCGTTGCCACATGCCGTCCAGATTGAAGTTCGGGAACTGCTGCATCGTCCGTTCGCGATTGGCGAGCCAGATGCGTTCGATCTCGTCGTCGGGCAGCGCGCTGAGGTAAGCCTGTGCGCTGGCGCCGATGTTCAGCGGGCGACGGCGGCCGACGTCCAGGACGAAGACCTTGATGGGGTAGGCGCCCTCGGCTCTTGCGATGCACACGCCATCCAGGCCTGACCGGATGGTGAGGAAGACGGTGTCGCCAGTCTCATGGGCGACACGCTGCAGATACGGTTGGCAGATGTCGCGCAGGTCGTGAGGAGGCGACGCGGCCACGCCCATTTCGTAGACAAGACCACCCAGGAAATAGCGCTTGGACTTCTCGTCCTGACGGATGAAACCTTCCGCGACGAGCGCCTGGAGGATGCGGTGGGTGGTCGGGCGGGTGAGGCCCACGCCCTGGTACAGATCGACCAGGCGCATGCCGGTGCGCTGGTGGGTCGTGATGAGGCGCAGCAGCGTGGCGCAGCGATGGATGGTCTGGGTGCCGCTCTTGCCGATTTCCTGATCGTCGCTCATTTAATCTCGCTATGTGGACCTTTGATGTGGTCTTTCTAGGTCTTTCCAGATAATTTAGCTGGGGAGAGCTTATCTGACTCTTGATGGATAGTCCACATATAGGGAGATTGGGACGGTGGCGGATTTGAATGGAAAGGGCACTGCCGGAGTCGCGGCGATTGCCGGCGTGGGCCATACGGATTGGGTGGAAGACTATCGCCGGGTGCGCAATGGCGAAAAGCCGTTCGATTCCTACGGCTATGCGACCTTGGCGTTCAAGCGCGCCCTGGATGACGCGGGCTTGCGGCGCGAGGACATCGATGGCCTGATCGTCGGGCCGACGACGGCCTATGAACGCATGGGCGAAGTGCTGAACATCGATCCGCGCTGGGGCGGACAGGCCGATGCCGTGCAGGCGGTGTTCCAGGCCGTGATGGCAATCAAGTCGGGATTGGCGGAAGTGGTGGCGCTGGTCTATGGCAATGACCAGCGCTCGGCCGCGGTGCAGTACGGCGGTCCGGAAGCGATGGGCGGCGGAGCCTTCCTGTCCTACGTCTATCACAGCCCCTGGGGGCTGACGTCGCAAGGCGCGCTCTATGCGCTGATGTTCCAGCGCTACAAGGAACTGTGGCAGGCCAGCGAACGGGACCTGGGCCAGGTTGCGGTGGGCCAGCGCCAGTGGGCCAGCCTCAATCCGAACGCGATCATGCGCAAGCCGATCACGCTGGAGGACTACATGGCAGCCGACTATATCGCGCAACCGCTGCGTCTGAACGATTACTGCCTGATCAACGACGGCGGGGTGGCGCTCATAGTGATGGAGGCCAGCAGGGCGCGCAAGACCGCCGCCCAGCCTGTGTTCATCGAAGGGATGGGTCGGTCCGACCTGAACCACCACGCAACCAGCCTGGGGCCGCGCCTGATGGACTTCTATCGTCCGGCGCAGCAGCGCACCGCCGAGCAGGTGTACGCAGCGGCGGGGGTGGGTCCCAAGGATATCGATGCCTTGCTGGTGTATGACAGCTTCAGCCCGCACATCCTGTTCGCGTTGGAGGGCTTTGGATTTTGCGGGCAAGGAGAGGCAGGGCGCTTCATCGCCGAGCAGGGCATCGGGGTGGGCGGCAAGCTGCCGGTCAATACCAGCGGCGGGCATCTGTCGGAGTCCTACATGCAGGGCTGGAATCACCAAGTGGAGGCGGTGCGGCAGTTGCGCGGCGGCCTGGGAGAACGCCAGGTGCCGGATTGCCGCCATGTCCAGTACGTGTCGGACGTTGCCGGCAAGGCCATGTCCATCATCTACGGCCGATAACCCAACCTGCAAGGAATCAAATCATGAGCGCAACCCCCCGCCTGTATTCACCCTACGACGCGCCGATGTGGCAGAGCATCAACCAAGGACAGATGCGCCTGCAGCGCTGCACGGACAATGGCGTTTTCCGCTATCCGCCCGGACCCGCCTGCCCGGAATCGCTGAGCCTGGAGTACGAATGGGCGCCGATCTCGGGCAAGGCGAAAATCCTTTCCTGGACTGTGTTTCATCGCAAGTACCTGCCGGCCTATCCGGCGCCCCATGTCGTGGTCGCGGTGCAGCTGGAAGAAGGCCCGATCATGGTGTCGTACATGGACCATGGCGAGCTGGACGGCATCAAGCTGGATGCCGAGGTGCGCATGGTCTATGCCGACCATCCCGATGGCTATCGGGTACCCAAGTTCACGCTGGCCGCTTGAGCGGCATGAGGCCGGCGGGGCGGGATGCCGCGCCGGCGTTCGATCGTGGGTTGTTCAATCGCCGGGCAGCAAGGCCATCAATGCCTTGACGGGCATCCGTTCCAGGCGCAAGGCCTGGGCGAAGAAGGCCTCCCCATCGGCGGGGCGCAGGCCGCCGTGCTGTAGGCAGTCGCGCCACTTTTCGCGCAGCGCATCCTCGCTCAAGGGGAGATCATTGGAGCCGCGCAGCTGGCGGACCTCTTTTTCCAAGGTCTGGCCGCCGCGCAGGCGCACCAGCAGGCGATTCCAACGCGCGGTGGTGGGCTGCTCATCCTCATGGCGCGTGATGCGCGGCATCAGGTCCTGGATGGCGGGTCTCTGCACGGCCTCGTCCTTGAAACTGGCGAAGTTGATCTTGCCGTCGAGCAGCGCGGCCGAGATCGCGTAAGGCATGCTGAACTTGGCCTCAAGGCCGGTGGCCGGACGGTCGTGGATGAGCGGAACCATGCCCCGATGGTTGGACACGATATGCACCGCTTCGACGTCCTGCGCAGTCAGGCCGTGTTCGCGCGTGAGATCCAGAATGCCGTCCAGGCTGCGGTGCGTGGCATAGCACAAGGGATACTTCTTGATTTCGATGCCGCTGCTGGCGAGTTCGGGCGGTTCAATGCCCAGGCCTGCCAGCACCGGAGCAAGCGGTTCGTCCTGGCCGTAAAGGCGCATGAAGCCCTGTGGTCCATCCAGGGCGTCGATGGCGGCATCCATGCCCAGTTCGGCCAGCAGGGCGGCGCGCAGTCCGGACGCCGCGCAATGTCCGGCCTGGAAGGACTTTGCCATGGTGCCGAAGTTGCCGCGCGTGCCCGCCGCCTGGCCCACGGCGATGCCGATGGCGTGCACGGTCTGCATTTCGCTCAAGCCAAGAAGACGGGCGCACGCCACCGCCGCCGCCACGGTGCCGAGCGTCGTGGTGGCATGCCAGCCTTTGGCGTAATGCTCATGCACCATGGCGCGTGCCAGCTTCACAAGGATCTCGAAGCCGACGACATAAGCGTCGACCAGCTGCGCGCCCGGCAGGTCGCGCGCCTGGGCCAGCGCCACCAGCGGCGGCAGCAGGGCTATGCTGGGATGGCCGCGCAGAGGCGAGCTGACGTCGTCGTAATCCAGGACGTGGCCCGCGACGCCGTTGTAGAAGGCGGCGGCTTGCGGCGGCAGCGGATCCCGCCTGCCCCAAGCTTGGGCGGTCGCTGTTGCGCCCGCGCCGGATCCGTATTTCAGGGCGATGGCGGACACCGGCTCGAGGCGGCCGGCAACGGCAACGCCCACGGTATCGATCAGAGCCCGGGCTACCTCCAGCGAGAGGTGGGCATAGGTACCCGTCGCGGGGTGTGCCGTGGCATATCGGGCAATGGTGAGGGCGGCGGCAATCATCAAGTTTCCTGAGTATTGGGGATCCTGGCCCCAGGGCGCTCAGAGCGCCTGGCGTAGCAGGTCGGCAAGGCGGTCTCGGTGCCGGGACAGCTCCCGCTCGCGGTCCGCATTGAAGTTGAACATTGCGGCATCGATGACCGCGGCCATGCCGTCGGCCGGCACGGAGAGGTCGCTCAACCGCGCCGGCAAGCCCAGGGGCCGCAATAGTTCGTCGATGGCGGCCACGAGCCGTGAAGGATCGGCGACGGCCGATGCTGGCAGGCCGAGCATGGCGCTCATTTCCTGGACCGCCTCCGGACACAGATCGCCAAAGCAGAGGATGGCGGGGCCAGTCAGGATGGCATGGGTCGCGCCCTGGTCCAGATGGGCATAGCGGTTGAACAGCGCGGCGCCCAGTGCATAGACCACCCGCGCGATCCAGTGGGCGTCGAACGGACGGCCGCCGTCGTCTTCGTCACGGTTTTGCAGCAGCGCGGCGGCGCACATGTCCAGCCGGGCTTGGGCGTCGCGCGGGTCATGCAGCCGCGGCAGCGCCTGGCGGGCCAGCGCATAGGCGTGCAGCCGCGAGGCCTGCACCAAGGGGTTGGCGCCGCGGATCGCGCCCGCATTCATCAACGAGCGCCAGAAAACCGCGACGCCAGTGGACGCCGCCAGCGATGGCGGCGCGGTCAGCAGGGCCTCGCTGTCCCAGAAGATGGCGGCGGGACGGGTCTTGGGGTCGAAGAATTCCAGGCGCGCGCCGCCGTCGGCTGCCCGCAGGGCGGCGCCGGACCGGTTCTGGGCCGAAGTGGCCGCCGTCAGCACGTTGATGAGCGGCAGCTTGGGCTTGAGCAGTCGCGGACTGACGGGAGGCATTCCCACGGCGTACTGCGTCGCCAGGCTGAGCGGATCGCCGGACTCCGCAAGCAGGATGGCGGCCACGCGCGCCGCCTTCAGCACGCTGCCGGCGCCCACGGCAATCAGCAGGTCCGCCTCGCTGGCGCGCGCGGCGTCCACCGCGGCCAGCACATCCTGCAGCGGCGCATCCTTGCCGATGCGCGTGTAGGCGCCCGCGCAGGACGCGCCGAGCAACTCGCGCAGCCTGTGCAGCAAAGGGGTGCGCGTGGCCACGCTCTGGCCACACAGGATGAAGGCGCGCCGCGCATTCAACCTGCCGAGCTCCCGAGGCAGGTGCTTGAGTGCATCGGCGCCCGCGTGCAAGCGCAATGAGTGGGAAATCGAGCTGTAGGAGTCCATGTCGATGTGGCTGTGGGCCAGGCCCTTACGCCGACGGCAGGCCGTTGCGCAGCAAGTCCCGCGCAATGATCCAGCGGTGCACTTCGCTGGGACCTTCGACGATGCGCATGACGCGGCACATGCGGGAGATGTACTCCAGCGGCAGTTCCTTGGACACGCCCATGCCGCCGAAAAGCTGGATGGCGCGGTCCACCACGCGCGTGATCATCTCCGTGCCCTGCACCTTGACCAGCGATCCATCGCGGCGCACGTCGGCATCGCCTTGATCCATTTTCCAGGCCATGCGATAGACCATCAGCCGCAGCATTTCGATTTCCTGGTAGCTGTCGGCGATCCACCACTGGACGGCCTGGCGGTCGGCCAGGGGGGCGCCGAACGTGTGGCGGGTATTGGCCTGCTCGATCATCATTTCCAGGCAGCGCGTTGCCAGGCCCAGGCAGCGCGAGGCGATTTCCAGGCGCCTCACGCCCAGGCGCTTGGAAATCGGCGCGAAGCCGCCACCTACTTCGCCCAGCACCTGGCTGTCGTCGAGTTCGACGTTGTCGAGCACCACTTCATAAGGATGGTATTCGCCGATCATCGGAAACGAGGTCGGGATGGTCAGCCCCGGCGTGCCCTTGTCGACCAGGAAGGCGGTGTAGGCGCCGCTCTTGCCCGCGGCGGGATCCGTCAACGCCATCACGATCATGAAGTCTGAACGGCGCGCGTTGCTGATCCACAGCTTGGTGCCGTTGAGCAGCCACTTGCCGTTCTTGCGTTCCGCCCGCGTCTTGATGGCGGCGGCGTCCGATCCGGCGCCCGGCTCGGACAGGGCCAGGCAGCTTTTCTTTTCGCCGCGGGAATAGGGCAGCAGGTAGCGGTCGACCTGATCGCCCCGGCACAGTTCCTTGAGCAGGAAGAGATTGGGGCTTTCAGGGGGAAGGACGAAAGGCACGACGCTGTGCTTGAGCTGCTCCACGACCAGGCACTTGGTCAGCATGCCCAGGTCCTGGCCGCCAAATTCCTCGGGGACGTCGATGCCCCACAGGCCGATGCTTCTGGCCTTGTCCTGCAAGGTGGCCTCGAGCTCCGGCGGAATGATGGGGGTATCGCTGAAGCCGCGTTCGGATTCGCGGCGGATGATCAAGGCTTCGTGCGGAATCAGTTCTTCCTTGACGAAGCGGGCGACGGTGTCCCGTACCATGCGGGACTCTTCGGGCAACTCGAAATCCATGCGGGTTCCTTTTCTCGTGTTTCGGCGCGGCGCCGGCGGCGCGCGCATGATGAATGGCTGGGGTTCAGCGGCCGCGATAGACGGGCGAGCGCTTTTCCTGGAAGGCCTTGCGGCCTTCTATCCGGTCTTCGGTGTCGCGCAACAGTCCGAACACATAGCGCTCGGCGTCGATGGCCGCAGGCAGCGGCATGTCCAGGCCGCTATGGACCAGGCGCTTGATGGCGCGCACCGACAAGGGCGCATTGCCCGCGATGCGCGCGGCAATTGCCAGTGCCGCGGGCAGCAGCTCGGCCTGCGGCACCACCTTGCTGACCAGACCGATGCGCAGCGCCTCGGCCGCGTCGACACGGTCGCCGGTCAGCAGCATGAGCATGGCGTTGGAGGTGCCGATGGCACGCGGCAGGCGCTGCGTGCCGCCGGCGCCCGGAATGCTGCCCAGCCGGACTTCGGACAGGGCGAACTGCGCGTTCTCGGAGGCGATGCGGATATCGCAAGCCAGGGCCAATTCCAGGCCGCCGCCCATGGCATAACCGTTGATTGCGCAAATGAGCGGCTTGTCTGTGTCCAGGTCTGCCAACAAGTGGTCGGAGCTGGCCTGCCCGAAACTCTGCTGCGCGAAGCTCTCCTTCGGCGGCATGGTCTTTTTCAGGTCGGAGCCAGTGCAGAAGGCTTTCTCGCCGGCTCCTGTCAGCACCGCCACGCGGATATTGTCGTCTTCCTTGATCCGGCGCCAGGCGCCACGCAATTCCGCGCGCGTTTCGGGGTCGATGCTGTTCAGGGCTTCGGGCCGGTTCAGCGTGATGGTCGCCACGTGGTTCGCGACGTCTATGAGTAGTGCCATGTCGGCTCTCCTGCAGGTTCGGGTAGGGATCGCGTCAGGCGAGTACGCCGTCACGGGTCAGTTGATCGATAGCCGGGTCGTCCAGGCCGAGCAGTTCGCGGCACACTTCCCGGGTGTGCTGTCCCAGCAGCGGCGCGGGCGAGGTAGGAGTGGAACTGGCCTGGGAATAGCGGTAGGGCGCGCTGTTGTAGGTGCTGGGGCCGACTTCGGGGTGATCCAGCGTGACCCAGTGGCCGCGCGCCGCCAGTTGCGGATCCCGCTCCAGCACGTCGCGCGCGTCTTGGACCATGCCCGCGGCGATGCCGCGAGCCTGCAGGGCCGCGGCCAGATCGCAGGCATCCCAAGCGCAGGTGGCAACCTGGATCGCGGCATCGATGGCGTCATGTTCGGCAAGCCGTCCGGGCAACCCGTTCCATTGGGGCGGCGCTTGCAGGCGCAAGGCGTCCGCCAAGGCCAGCCATTGTTCATCGGAGCAGACGCTCAGGGCGATCCAGCGGTCCGCGCCCGCACAGCGGTAAACGCCCTGTGGCGCGCGTTCGGGATGCCGATTGCCTCGCCGCGTTTGCACGACGCCATTGGCGAAGTAGTCCATCAGGTCTGGGCCCATCATGGATTGGGTGGACTCTACTTGCGCCAGGTCGATGAACTGTCCCTGGCCCGTGCGCCGCTGGTGCCGCAGCGCCGCGAGTATGGCGAAAGCCGTATGCCCGGGATTGGGAATGTGGTCGGGGTAGTTGGTGCCAGTCCCCGCAGGTTCGCGGCCGGGCAAGCCGGTCATGTGCAGCAGGCCCGTTACAGCCGCAATGGTCAGGCCGTAGCCAAGCGCATTCTTGTCGGGGCCTTCGGCGCCCTGCACGGACATGGATGCATAGACCAGGCTGGGATTCACGTTGCGCAAAGCCTCGTAGCCGAGGCCGAGCTTGTCCATGACGCCGGGCGTGAAGTTGTTCGTGACCAGGTGCGCATCGGCCGCGAGGCGCTTGGCCAAGGCCAGGCCCTCCGGGTGCTTGGCGTTCAGCGTGATGCTGCGCTTGCTGGAGTTGCGGTCGGCGAAGTAGCCGCTGCGGTTGACGCCTGATATGCCGTCCTTGAACGGCTTGGTGAGACGCAGGGTATCGAGCCGGGCCGCGGTCTCGATCTTGATGACGTCGGCGCCCAGGTCAGCCAGGATCTTGGTGGTGTAGGAGCCCGCTCCGATCCAGGAGAAATCGATGACCCGGACGTCCTTCAACAAGCGCTTCATTGCACAACCCCCTGAGCGATAAGCTGTTCTTGCTCGGCGGCCGCCAGGCCTGCTCGCGACAGGATTTCGCGCGTGTGTTCTCCCAGGCCGGGCGCGCGGCGATACAGCCGCCATGGCGTTTCACTCAGCAGATAGGGGGCGCCGGGCATGCGCAGCGTGGTGCCGTCGATGCCAGCCACGTCCTCGAAATAGTTTCGGTACTCGCGCTGGACGTTGCCCGCGATGTCGCTCGCGTCGCAGATGGGCGCGATCGGAATGCGGTGCTCGCGGCCCATCCGTTCCAGTTGCGCCTTGCTGCGGGTCCGCACATAGGGCGTGAACACCTGGTCGAAAATCGACTTGGCCTCGTCCGTGGCCAGGAATGCCTGATCGGTCCAGCGCGCCTCGCGGAACTGCTTGGCGCCAGCGACGCCTTCGCCGATCAGCCATTCGGTGGTGACCGACCAGAACCGGTTGCTGCCGATGCCGCCCGCCATCATGTAGACATAGCCGTCGGCGCAGGCGAACGCGCCCGTTCCCGCCAGGCGTTGCGTGCCGGCATTGCGCTTGCGCACGGTGCCTTCCAGGTCGTAGAACTGCACGGCGTTTTCCATGCCGAGCACCACGCATTCCTGCATCGATACGTCGACATGCTGCCCGCTGCCGCCATTCTCCGCGTCATGCAGGGCAGCCATCGAAGCGACGGCGGCAAACAGGTTGGCCGCGCCGACAGCCTGCTCGCCGCAGGCCACCATGGGCGCGGTGTCGGGATAGCCGGCCAGGTACAGCATGCCGCCCATGGCCATGGCCGTGAGATCGGTCGCCTGCCAGTGCGCATACGGCCCATCCTGTCCGAAGGCGGTAATGCTGGCCATCACCAGACCGGTACGTTCGCGGGCCAAGGATGCATGGTCCAGGCCGCGGCGCTGCATGACGCCAGGCTGCTCGCTTTCGATGACGAGGTGGCTGATGCCGGCAAGCCTGCGGAAGACGGCCTGGCCGCTGGCCGAATCCAGGTCAATGGCGATGCTGCGCTTGCTGGTGTTCTGGTATTGGAACGTGAGGCTGGCGTCGGGCTGTCCCTGCCTGCCAGCCACATAGGGGCCTGTCCGCCGGGTGGGCGCGCCAGTCAAGGGTTCGACCAGGATCACGTCGGCGCCCATGTCGGCGTATAGCTTGCCGCAGTAGTTGCCCAGCGGGCCCGCCAGGTCGAGCACGGCCAGGCCTGCCAGCGCGGCCGGGTTTGAAGCGTTTGATATAGGCATGAAAAAACCAACAGGATGGCGCCCGCCGAGGAGTGGTTCGGGCGCGGTCTACAAGGAAGCGGATGCGCGTCCGCTCCGGAATGCGTCATTGCTGCTGATAGACGCCAGCCTTCTTGGCGAGCTCGCGCCATTTCGGGATGTTGAGCTCGACGCTCTTCTGCATGGCTTCGGGGCTGCTGGCGACGAGGGTATAGCCCTGGGCTTCCAGGCTCGCGCGATGTTGCTGCAATGCCTTCACGATGGCGGCGTTGAGCGTCTTGACCACGGCGGGGTCGGCCTGCGCCGGCATGTTGAAGCCGTACCAGGTGTCGGAGTCGTAGCCCTTGAGCCCGATCTCGTCGAAAGTACGGACCTCGGGCAGGATGTCGCTGCGCTTCGGACTGCCTATGCCGAGCAGGCGCAGCTTGCCTTTTTCGGTCAGCTCCTTGGCGGAGGCGGTCTGCACGAACATCATGTCGATATGGCCGCCCAGCAAGTCGACCATGGCGGGAGCGCCGCCGCGGTAGGGCACATGCGTAATCTTCACGTCGGCGAGGTCCGCGAGCAGCGCGCCGGCCATATGCTGTGAGCTGCCCACGCCCGCGGAGCCATAGCTCAGCTTGCCGGGATAGTCGCGGGCATAGGCGATCAGGTCTTCCGCAGTCTTGAAGGGCGAGTCCAGCTTCACCGCCAGCACCAGCGGCACGGCGACCGCCACCGACAAGGGGCTGAAGTCCTTCAGCGGGTCATAGGCCAGCGCTTGGTACATGGCGGGGTTGACCGAGAGGATGCCGTCCGTCGTCAGCATGAAGGTGTAGCCATCGGGCTTCTGCCGCTTGACGAAATCGGCCGCCAGCACGCCGCCGGAGCCGGCCTTGTTTTCGACCACGACCGGCTGCTTGAGCGTTTCCGATATTTCCTTGCCGACGACCCGCGCCAACGCATCGGTGCTGGCGCCGGCGGCGTAGGGAACGATCAGCTTGATCGGGCCGGAGGGATAGGCCTCCGAGGCGTGAGCGGCCCACGCCGTCGAGGCCATGACCGCGCATAACGCAATGCGCGCATGCATCTTGTGAATAAACCCTTGTGGCAACACCGCCGTCTCCTTTGTTGTTCGATTGCCGGACGGTGATGCGGGTGTCCATCCAGGCTGGCTCCGAGCGCGTTCCGGGCGGGATGCGCGGAACGTCTAGCAGGCAATAAATGCTAGGGGCGGTCGCAAATGCTGGTCAACTCAATACGTCCATATATTGAGAAATTAATTCAAAATCTTCACGTCAAAATCGATTTGATAAAAATCAATTTTCATATGTTGGACTATTTGGCGTTATTTGTTCTTGGACACGACAGCGTCGTTGGATATCATTTTGTAAAAATTCAGGTGTCCAACCAATCCAGAAAATGGACTGTCAAAAGGAGCGTCCGTAAGGACGGGAGACAAAGTGAGCGCAGCGTTTCAACAGCTTGGGTTTATCGGACTTGGCGTGATGGGCGAGCACATGTGCCGCAACCTGTGCCGCAAGGCATCGCGGCCGGTCCATGTGTATGACCTCAACGCGCAGGCGGTGCAGCGCCTGCTGGGCGATGGTGCGCAGGCGCGCGAATCCCTCGGGGATCTGGCCGCGCACGCGGAAGTGGTCTTCCTGTCGCTACCCAGCATCGACCACGTGGAACAAGTCTGCCTGGGTCCTGACGGTCTGCTGTCCGGTGAACGCAAGCCACGTCTGATCGTGGATACCGGCACCAGCGACGTGGCACGCACGCGGGAGCTGGCAGGCAGGCTTGCCGAACAAGGCGTGAGGTTCCTGGATGCGCCGGTGGCGCGCATGCCGGAAGCCGCACGCGATGGCACCTTGCTGATCATGGTGGGAGGCGAGCGGGCAGACTTCGAGGCCGTGCGCCCGTTACTGGATTGCATGGGTAGCGACGTGGTGCTGTGCGGAGAGACTGGCTGCGGGCAGATCGTCAAGATCGCCAACAACATGGTGTTGATGATGAACGTGGCGGTGTTGTCCGAGGCTTTGCTCATATGCGAGCGCGCGGGCATGGACGGCAGGCAGCTGTTCGATATCCTGGCCACCGGCTCCGCGGCCAGCCAGGCGCTCAATGTCGCCGGCATCCGCGCCTTGGCGCCGCGACAGTTCCCGGAAGGCCGGTTCTCCACTGCCTATGCATTGAAGGACGTGACGCTGGCTTCAGGGCTGGCGGATGCCACCGGAGTGGACGCGTCGATTCTGACGCACACACGCGAACTGCTCCAGCGCGCGGTCGCCAACGGCGATGGCCACGCCTACTACCCCATTCTGATCAATCAGATCGCGACGCGCTGACGCTGCGGTTACCCCGCGCATGGCGCAACCCATTCCTCAATAACAAAGCAATCCGGAGACAGAGATGTTCTTTCGTCGTTTCGCAATCGCCGCGGCCATGCTGTTCGGACTGGCCGGCCTGGCGCAGGCCGCCGATTATCCCAACAAGCCTGTAAAGGTCGTGATCGGCTTTCCGGCGGGCGGTCCGACTGATGTTGCCGCGCGCATTCTGGCCAAGCACATGGCAGCCGAACTGGGGCAGCCTTTCGTGGTTGAAAACCGCACGGGCGCAAGCGGCGCCATCGCCGTGCGCGGCGTGGTTGGAGCCGAGCCGGATGGCTATACCATTCTGATGGGCAATTCAGGCAGCATGTCGGTGCTGCCTTATCTGATCAAGGATCTGGGCTACGACCCGTTGACTCAGCTCGATCCCATCGGCCTGGTGGTGAACTTGCCGTCCGTGCTGGCGGTGCCGACGGATTCGCCGTTCAAGAACGTGCAGGAATTGCTGGACTACGCCCGCGCCAATCCCGGAAAACTGAGCTACGCATCGCAAGGAATCGGGTCGCTCAACCACATCGCCACGGAATGGTTCAAGCTGATTTCCGGCGTGGATATCACCCATGTCCCCTATCGCGGCGATGCGCCTTCCATCCAGGACTTGACCGCCGGTCGTGTCGACATGTCGTTCTTCAGCATCGTCAGCGCCTTGCCTCAATTGCAGGGGCAACGCTTGCGCCTGCTGGGCGTGGCGACCAGCAAACCGCTGGCTGAGCTGCCGGGCGTGCCCACCGTGATGTCGCAAGGCGTGCCTGATTTCGTGGCCGAGCCTTGGAATGCCTTCCTGACGCCGAAAGGCGTGCCCGCGGACATCCGCGAGAAACTGAACAAGGCCGTGAACAATGCCCTTCAGGACAAGGAGGTGCTGGCAAGCTTGCGTGGCGTAGGCCTGTACCCCATGGGCGGTTCGCCCCAGGATCTGGAGAACTACATGAAGAGCCAGTCCAAACTCTGGGCCGATGTGATCAAGCGCGCAAACATCACTCAGTAACACCACCTGGATCCCGTGCCTGTTCGCGCGGGATCGCATCATCGGAGATAAGAGCATGTCTATGGACGCCATGGAATATCCGCGGCTGGCGCTGTACATCAACGGGGAATGGCTGGAAGGAGCGGGACGTGCGGCGAGTGAGGTGCTCAACCCCGCCACCGCGCTGCCGCTGGGCGTCTTGCCGCATGCCACCGACGCCGACATCGACGCCGCCCTGCAGGCCGCCAATGCCGCGTTTGCCGCATGGCGGCGCACGGCGCCCTTGCAGCGTTCGGCCATCTTGCGCAACGCGGCGCAGCTGCTGCGCGAACGGTCGGAGACGCTCAGTTGGATCATTACCCAGGAGCTGGGCAAGCCGCTGGCGGAGTCGCGGGTCGAAGTGAGCAAGGCGGCCGAGCTGTTCGATTGGTCGGCCGAAGAGAGCCGGCGCATATATGGCCGCATCATTCCTGCGCGGGAGCCCCGCACGCGCCAGATGGTCATCCCGGAACCAATCGGACCCGTGGCGGCGTTCTCTGGCTGGAATGCCCCAGCCATCACTCCCAGCCGCAAGATTGCCAGCGCGCTGGCCGCGGGCTGCACCGTGGTGATCAAGCCTGCGGAGGAAACGCCCGCCACGGCTCTGTTTCTGGCTCGCGTGCTCCACGACAGCGGTCTGCCTGCGGGGGTTCTCAACATGGTCTTCGGCGATCCGGGCCGGGTATCCGACCGGATGATCCAATCGCCGCTGATCCGCGCCGTGACTTTTACGGGGTCCACTGCCATAGGCACGAAGGTGGCTCAGATGGCCGCCGCGGGGTTGAAGCGCAGCGTGCTGGAGTTGGGCGGACATGCGCCGGTCCTGGTGTTCGGGGACGTGGATCCCGCGGTTGCCGCTGCTACGCTCATCCAGGCGAAACTGCGCAATGCCGGGCAGATCTGCACATCGCCAACGCGTATGCTGGTGCACGAGTCCATCGCCGAACCTTTCGCACGCAGCATGGCCGAACACGCGCGCCGCTGGCGCGTCGGTCCGGGCATGGAAGAGGGCGTTCAGATGGGGCCGCTGGCCAACTCGCGCAGGCTCGAAGCCATCCAGTCCATGGTGGAGGATGGCCGCTCCCGGGGCGGACAGGTCTTGGCCGGGGGCGAGCGCGTAGGCGCCCGCGGCTACTTCTACCAGCCCACCGTGATGCAGAGCTACGACGATACCTGGCGCGCCGCGAACGTGGAGCCCTTTGGCCCCTTGGCCATCATAGGGACCTTCTCGACTTTCGATCAGGCCATCGCGGAAGCGAATCGCCTGCCGTTCGGCCTGGCGGCCTACGTGTTCACCAATCAGGCGGACATCATCGTCGATGCGACCGACGCCATCGAGAGCGGCACGGTATGCGTGAACCATTGCCTGCACTCGCTGCCGGAAACGCCGTTCGGCGGAGTCAAGCAGAGCGGCCTGGGCAAGGAAGGGGGCGTGGAGGGTTTGTCGGAGTTCACGCAGTTCAAGTATGTGACGCAGCGTTGATCCGAGCGGCTTCAGCCTTCGGCCAGCCACCGCCCCGACGCAGGATCGACCACTGCCCGCGCTCCGTCCACGCGTAGCTGCTCCTCATCCAGCCGCGCGGCGGTGGCCCGATCGGCATCGAATTCGATGCCGAGCGCATCTGCGACGCGAGGATCTTCGACGGGCAGTTCCCAGGTCAGGAACAATTGCGCCAGGTCCAGGCCGGCGGCGAAGTCGGCCTCGTGAAAGCCCGTGCCGCGGCGCAGGATGACGCCATGCGGCTGGCCGGTGTCGAAGATCATGGCGGTGCCGCGCACGAGCGGAATGCGCAGGCCGGTCGCCGGGAAGTGTACGTCCAGGCCGCGGTCGTCGCTCAGGAACAGATTGCAGAAGGCGGCACTGCCATATTGCCCGCCGTCATGGTGGTAGCGGGCGCCGCGGCAGGCCATGAGGGCGATGTCGGCGGATGCCAGGATGCCAGGCAATCCCTGCTCTTGCGTCCAGTCGCGCATGGCTTGCAGGCAAAAGCCATACTCAGGCCAGCGCGCCTGCGTACGAGCCAGGGGCATCTGCTCCACGTCTCCGGGTTCCAGGAACAGGCGCGTGGCCATCTCGCGCTCCCAGTCCGCCAGCAGGCGGGCGGGCGGCGCGGGCAGGTCCAGCGTGCCGGTCAGCACGGTGCCGCTGACGCTGCGGCTGCGCATGGCGTCGCCGTTCCAGTAATAGGAGGTCAGGCGGTTGGGCGGGTGCGGGACGTGGATCATCGGGCTTGGAGGATCCTGGCGGGCGCGGTTGCGCCGCGCCGGGACCCGCAAGGGAAAGCGGCTGTGGAAAACCGCTATGTTAACGGCCCCTTGTTTAACGGCCGTATTCGGTGACCCTGTATCGGCGCCGCGTCTGGCGGGGGTATGACTGGGGCGCTAGTTCCGCATCAGCGCGGCCAGCCGTTCGGCCTCGACCGCCAGGCGGTAGGCGCGCTTCAGGTAAAGCTGGGCATCGTGCTCCCACGAGAAGCCTATGCCGCCATGCACCTGGATGGATAGCTTCACGGCGCGCCGCGAGGCGCTGGCGGCCAGGCGGGCGGACAATGCGGCAAGCTCCGGGTCGGCCGAATCGCGTGCGGCCAGCAAGGCCTCCACGGCGTAGCGGCTGTTGTCCAATCCGGTCCAGGCGTCGACCAGGGCGTGCTTGATCGCCTGGAATTGTCCGATGGGCCGGCCGAACTGTTCGCGTTCCTTGGCGTAGGCGATGGCCAGGTCCAGCGAGGCGCTGGCGGTGCCAACCAACTGCGCCAGCAGGAAGGCCAGATGGTTCTGCAGTGCGGGTAAAGCCTGCGCAGACGGCAGAGCAGCTTGCGCTACCGCTGGTCCGCGCAGGCGGGCCAGCGCCACGGTGGGATCCAGGCCCTGCACGGATTCGAGCATCGCCGGGTCGTAGCGCGCCAGCCGCCAGCCTTCGTCCTGGCGGCTCAGACGCAGGTACTGGGCCGTGGGGCCGTAGGCGTCGATCCAGCCTTGCTCGTCGCCGGCGCGGTCGCAGCGGATGCTGGCCGGATGCGCCGCCAGGTCCAGCACGACTTCCGACAGGGCGGGCGTTTGCTCCAGCAGCGCGCTGGCAAGAAACGCCGAGGCGCCATAGGGCAGGGTGAGCAGGGCGCGTCCGGCCCATTCGCCCATGAGTTGCGTGCCGGGGCCGTATTCGGCCTGGAAGGCTTCCGATCCTGCTTCAAGCCAGCCGCCTTCGGCCAGTTGCTTCCACAGGGCGCGTTGGGCGTCGTCGTCCGCGGGTAGCGCGCGTCGGGCGTAAGCGGCGGGATGCTGTTGCTCCAGCAGGCGGCCGAAGGTGGAGGACAGCAGTGTCCTGATTTCGCTATGCATGTTGTCCCCTGTCCTTGGGCAGGCCGAGCAGGCGTTCGCCCACGATATTGCGTTGGATTTCCGAGGTGCCGGCCACGATGGTCTCGGCGCGTGACCACAGGAATTCGCGCAGCACGCTGGCCGTGCCGGCATGGGGCGCGCCGGCCTGCGGGCCGAGCAGGCCGGCCTCGCCCAGCAGTTCCACGCGCTGTTCCCAGATGCGTTGGCGGGTTTCGCTCCACAGCAGCTTGAGCATGGCGCCGTCGATGCCGGGCGTGTCGCCCGCGGCCACCTGGCGTAGCACGCGGTCCACGCGCCAGCGTATGACCTGGCACAGATCCGCCAGGTCGCGCACGCGCCACGCCTGCACGGCGCGTTCGTCCGTGTCCAGCGTGGCCTGCGCCAGCGCCCCGGTCAGTTGCCGCAGTTCGTCTTCCAGCTGGATGACGCGCGGCATGAAATAGATGCCGCGCTCGTACTCGGCGGCGGCCATGGCGATGCGCCAGCCTTCGCCGGGTGCGCCCAGGATGCGGCCCTCGGGAACCGGCGTGGCGTCGAACAGCACTTCGTTGTAGTCGGCCTCGCCCGTCATCTGGCGTATGGGCTCGACCCGCACGTCCTCGGCCTGCATGTCGATGAGCATGAAGCTCAGGCCGCGGTGGGCCTGACTGTCGGGATCGGTGCGCACCAGCGCGAAGCACCATTTGGCCAGATGCGCCTGGGTGGTCCAGATCTTGCGGCCGCTGACGCGCCAGCCGGCCGCATCCGGCTTGGCGCGGGTACGCACGGAAGAAAGGTCCGAACCGGTCTGGGGCTCGGAGTAGCCCTGGCACCAGATCTCGCTGCCATCGCGGATGCCGGGCAGGAATTGCGCCTTCTGCGCGGGCGTGCCGAAGCGCAGGAGGGTGGGCGCCAGGATCGCATGCGCGATGCTGTTGATGGGCTGCGGCGCATGCAGGCGCGCGCACAGTTCGTGGAAGGCGATCAGCGTGGCGGTGCTGAGTTCGCGGCCGCCGTACTCGCGCGGCCAGGTGAGCGCGATGAGGTCGGCCGCGCACAGCATGCGGTTCCAGGCCTGGCGGCATTCCTGGCTGTGCGAGGCAGTGACCGGATACTGCTCGCGCAGCTGGGTCAGCGCGGTGCGCAGCCAGGCCTCGGCGTCTTCGAGAAAATGTTCGGTGCGTATCATGGTTGAGAGCGATCAGGAGTTGGGATGCAGGACGCGCGGCGCGTCCGCGATGCGCACGGGCGCGTCGATCCAGCGGTGCAGTTCGGAGGGCGGCAGGCCGACTACCAGGGCCAGCGGCACGAAGGCCCCATCGCGCACGTCGAAGATGCCGATGTCGGCATAGACGCGCCCGACCACGCCGGCGCCGGTCAGGGGCAGGGTGCAGCGGCCGCGCAGGCGCGGCGCGCCCTCGCGGGTCAGCGCTTCCATCATGACCCAGACGTTGCGCGCGCCCACGGCCAGGTCCATGGCTCCGCCCACCGAGGGCATGGGATCGTCCGCGCCCAGCGACCAGTTGGCCAGGTCACCCTGGCTGGAGACCTCGAACGCGCCCAGCACCGTGATGTCGATGTGGCCGCCGCGCATGATGGAAAAAGAATAGACGTGGTCGAAGATGGCCGCGCCTTCAGTGAGCGCGATCGACTGCTTGCTGGCGTTGATGAGGTCGCCGTCGGCGGGCTCGTGGTCTTGCAGCAGGCGCATGCCGAGGATGCCGTTCTCGCTGTGCAGCTGCACGCCGCGCGCGGGGTCGAGGCGGTCGGTCACCATGGTGGGCATGCCTATGCCCAGGTTGACCACGGCGCCCGCCGGCAGGTCGGCGGCCACCAGGGTGGCCAGTTGCTCGCGTGACAGTCGTTTCATTGCGGGCTCCCCAACAGGCGGTGCACGAACAGGCTGGGCGTGACGATGGCGTCGGGATCGAGTGCGCCGCAGGGCAGGATCTCTTCGACTTCGACGATGGTGTTGCGGGCCGCCATGCACATGACCGGCCCGAAGTTGCGCTGGGCGCGGCGGTAGACCAGATTGCCCAACGGGTCTGCCCGGTGGGCGCGGATGAAGGCGTAGTCCGCGCGCAGCGGCTCTTCCAGCACGTAGCCGCGGCCGCCGAACATGCGCGTCTCGCGGCCTTCGGCCAGCGGCGTGCCATAACCCGTGGGCGAGTAGAACGGTCCCATGCCGGCGCCGCCCGCACGGATGCGTTCGACCAGGGTGCCCTGGGGCATGACCTCCACGGCCAGGCTGCCCGCCCGCACCCGCTCGCGGATCACCTCGTTGCCCGGCATGCGCGGGTAGGAGCAGACGATACGGCTGACGCGGCCCGAGGCCACCAGGGCGAGGAAGCTGGCCTCGCCCGCGCCGGCGTTGTTGTTGATCAGGGTCAGGTCGCCCACGTCCCGCTTGGCCAGCAGGCCAGCCAGCAGGCGCGCGGGTATGCCCGAGCCGCCGAAGCCGCCGACGAAGATCACGGCGCCGGATTCGACGCCGCGCAGGGCTTCTTCGGCGTTTGCGCAAGTCTTGTCTTTCATTGTTCCTCCTTGGCCCAGGTTGCGCGGCCCTGGGCGCACAGGGCGCCGGCCTGATGACAGGCCAGGGCCATGCCCTGCGGCTGCCGCCATAACGAAACCGCCACGTCCAGCCCGGGATAGACCGGCGCCATGAAGCGCAGGTCCAGTCCACCCAGCCGCAGGCCGGGCAGTTGCCGCAGGCAGGCTTCGAGTGCGCGGTTGACCATGCCCAGCAGCGCCGCGCCATGCAGGATGGGGCGTTCATAGCCCGCCCGCCGCGCGCTGGCCGGATCCACGTGCAGCGGATTGCGGTCGGCATTCAGGCGGTACAGCGCGCCCTGGTTACGGCTGGTGGGCAGGACGATGACACTGTCCGGCGGCGTCGCGGGCGGCGCGGGGATAGGGGCGTCCAGCGCGTCGCTGAGCGCGGCGTCGCCGCGGGAGTAACCGCCGTCGCCACGGCAGATGTTCAGCTGTTCGATGACGGCGATTTCCTGTCCCGTGGCAGCGTCGCTCAGCATGCGCCGCGTCACGACGAAGGCGCCAGGGCTCTTGTCGGCGATGCGCGCGACTTCCATCTGGCAGGTGACTTCGCCGCCGGCGGGCAGGCGGCGCGCGAAGCGCATGCGCTGCTCGCCATGCACGACCTGGCCCCAGTCCAGGCCGTGGCGCGGCTCGCGCATCCAGAAGCCGGGATAGGCCAGCACGCAGGCCATGGCGGGCAGGGCGCGCAGGCCCTGCTCGTAGATGAACCGGGTTTCGTCGCCGACGGGGTCGCCTTCGGCCAGGCCGGCGCCCACGCCCAGGGCGTAGAGGATGCAGTCATCCTCGCCATAGAACTGGCGTTCGGGCGCGAAGGCGTGGGCCTTCAGGCTGCGGTAGTCCAGCGCCATGGCAGCCTCAGACCGGATCCCAGGCGAACACCTGGGCGGACGTGTCCAGCGGCATGAAGGAGGCGCGCAGCGCGGCCATGCCGTGTCCGGCGATGCTTTCCGTGGTCCAGCCGTCCGAGCGGTGCACCGAGCGCACCGGGCGTGACTGGCTCATCAGGAAGATCTCGTTCAGGCGGATCGCGAACACCTGGCCGGACACGTCGGCGGAAGCGTCCGACGCCAGGTAGCAGATCAGCGGCGCAATAGTCTCGGGTCCCATGCGGCGGATCTTCTCGACGTGGCGCGCCTGCTCCTCGGTCTTGGCCGGGATGGTTTCGGTCATGCGGCTCCAGGCCAGGGGGGCGATGCAGTTTGAGCGCACGTTGAAGGCGGCCATGTCCAGCGCCATGGCCTTGGACAGGCCGACGACGCCGAGCTTGGCGGCGCAATAGTTGGCCTGGCCGCGGTTGCCGATCACCGCCGAGTTGGAGGTCATGTTGATCAGGCTGCCGCCGCCTTGTTCACGGAAGTGGCGCGCGGCGGCGTGGCTGAGGTTGAAGCAGCCGTACAGATGCACCTTGACCACGGCGTCGAAATCTTCGGGCGTGAGCTTGTGGAACATCTTGTCGCGCACGATGCCGGCGTTGTTCACCACCGCGTCCACCCGGCCGTAGGCGTCGGCGGCGGCCTCGATGATGCGCTGCGCGCTGGCGTATTCAGCCACCGAATCGCCATTGGCGATGGCCTCGCCGCCGGCGGCGCGGATTTCCTCGACCACCTGCGCGGCCGTGCTCTGCGAGGCGCTGGTGCCGTCCAGCGACACATTCAGATCATTGACCACCACGCGCGCGCCTTGCGCGGCCAGGGCCACCGCCGCGGCGCGGCCGATGCCGTTGGCCGCGCCTGTGACGACCACTACTTTGCCTTCCAGCATGTCGAATCTCCTTCAGTCCATCCAATTGGTCAGCACGGTCGTGGCCTGGGCGCTCAACACCCCGCCATTGCCGTGCACGAGCGCCGTGCGCGCCTGTTTCACTTGCCGTTCGCCACATTCGCCGCGCAACTGGCGCACCGCTTCCACCAAGCCGAACATGCTGTACATGCCGGGGTGGACGCAGGACAGCCCGCCGCCGTTGGTGTTCACCGGCAGTTCGCCTCCAGGGGCGATGCGTCCGCCCGACACGAAGGCGCCGCCTTCCCCTTTGGCGCAGAACCCCATGTCCTCCAGGAACAGGATGGGATTGATGGTGAAGGCGTCATAGAGCTGCACCAGGTCGATATCGGCCAGCGCCACGCCGGCCCGCTCGCGCGCCAGATCCGCGCTCTGCCCCGCCACGGTGCGCGTCAGGTCGGCCATGCAGGCGATCTGCCGATGCGAATGCGCCATGGCCGTGCCCTGCACGTACACGGGCCGGGCGGCATCGGCGCGGTCTGCGGCGGTGACTACGATGGCGCCCGCGCCATCGGTCACCAGGCAGCAGTCGCGCGCGGTCAGCGGCGAGGAGATCACCCGCGCGGCCAGCACGTCGGCGATGGACAGGGGCTCGCGCTTGTAGGCTTCCGGGTTCAGCCGCGCCCAGGCGCGCGCGGCCACTGCCACTTCGGCCAATTGCTCGCGGGTGGTGCCGTATTCATGCATGTGGCGGCGTGTCGCCAGCGCGTAGCTGGTCGGCGGATTGAAGGGCTGGAACGGTTCCTCGTAGGGAAACGGATCCAGCCGCGCGCGGGCGCCGGAAGTCGCGGAGACGCCGTTGCCGCCGCGCGGGGCGGCGCCGTAGGCGATCACGATGTTGCGGCACAGGCCGGCCTGGATCGCCGCCGCGGCGATCAGCAGGTGGCCGACGAATGAGGCGCCGCCGATCTGGGTGCTGTCCATGAAGCGCGGGTACAGGCCCAGGTATTCGGAGAGCTTGTTCAGCCACATCGACGAGGACAGGCTGGCGCTCATCAGGCCGTCGATGTCCTCCATGCGCAGGCCGGCGTCGCCCACGGCGGCGTGCACCGCCAGCGAGGTGATCTCCAGCTCGTTCAGGCCGCCTGCGTCGCCGATGCCTGCCGTGGCGCAGCCGGTGATGGCGATGGCGCTGCGCAGGTTCTTGTTCCAGTCCGTCATGGCGCTTCCTTTCCGAACACCACCCGGGCGCGCTGCGGGTCGGGCCGGGCCATCAGCCGCATGCCGATGCGCAGCTCGCCTTCATCCAGCAGCGTGGACATCATGCGGAAGCCTTCGTCCATGTCGGCCAGGATCACGTTGCGCGCGGGCGCCTGCGGCGTGGCCGGGATCTCGGAATAGGAATAGAGCGTGGCGCCGGCGCGCATGGGCCGCCAGGCGTATTCCTGCGAGCGGCAGTGGGTGCAGTGCGTGCGCGGGAAAAAGAACGAGAGCCCGCAGCTGCGGCACATCTGGACCTCCAGCCGTCCCGCGCGCAGCGCCTCGGCAAAATAGGCTTCCGGCGACAGCGAGCCGATGCGGACCTCACTCATCCTTGACTCCGGCCTGGGAGATGACGGCCTGCCATTTGTCCATTTCGTCGCTGACGAACTTCTGGTATTGGGCCAGATCCAAGTTGCCGGGCTCGGAGCCGGTCGAGCGGATGTATTCCTGCGTGGCGGGCTGCATCACCGACTTGCGGATTTCGCTGTTCAGCGTCTGCACGATGTCGGCGGGCGTGCCGGCCGGTGCGTAGATGCCTACCCAGGTGCTCAGGTCGAAGCCCTTGTAGCCCAGTTCATTGAGCGTGGGTACGTCGGGGTAGCGGGATTGCCGCTGCGCCGAGGCGATGGCCAGGGGCACGATCTTGCCGGACTGCAGGTAGGCGTTGGCGGTCACGGATTCAGCCATGCCGAAGGGCACCTGGCCCGACACCAGATCCGTCATGGCGGGACCCGCGCCGCGATAGGACACGTGCATCAGCGGCAGGCCGCTCTGTGCGCGCAGCAGTTCGCCCACGATGTGGGGCGCGCCGCCGGTGCCGGCCGTGCCGTAGGGTACCGAGGCCTGCTTCTGCGCATAGGCCTTGAAGTCGGCGAAAGTCTTGATGCCCTGGTTGGCGTTGACCAGCAGGAAGTTGGGGCTGACGGCCAGCAGCGCCACGGGAGCGAAGTCCTTGCGGGCGTTGTAGGGCAGCTTCTTCATCGCAGGGTTGATCACGTGGCTGGTCGCGCCCACCAGGATGGTGTAGCCGTCCGGCTTCTGCCGCGACACGTACTCGGTGGCAATCTGGCCGGTCGCGCCCGGCTTGTTCTCGACCACGAAGGGCTTGCCCAGGCGGGTCTGCAGATCGGCCGCGATGCGGCGCGTCAGGATGTCGGTCATGCCGCCCGGGGCATAGGCCACCACCAGGGTGACGGGCTTGGCCGGATAGGTGTCGGCGGCGGCAATGGCGGGAAGGACGGCCAGCAGCGTCAGCAGCTGCTTCAGGCCAGGCTTGAGTGTCATGTCGTAGGTCTCCTCGTCCTGCGGGCTGGTTTGCCCTGCTTGGTTATGGCGTCGAGGCGACCTTGCGGATGGCGCGTAGGGCGGGGGCCTCGACGCGTCAATGATGGAAGCGGTTCATCATGCAAACAATTGATTAATTGTCATGAAGGCATTCAAGAAAGAGATGAATTGCCGGCTGCGGCGGGCTGCCCCTGTTCAGCGAGATGGGCCTCGAAGGCGGCGAGAAACGCGGCCGCGGCGCGCGACAGCCGGTAGTCGGCCCGGCGCAGGACGGACAGTTCGTGCAAGGCCTGGGGCCGGTCGGCGATGCTCAGCGCCTTCAGGCCCATCTCCTGGCAGACGTGGCGTACATAGCCCGGCATGACGGTAATGCCCATGCCCCCGCGGATCATGGCGAAGGCGGTGGTCAGGCTGCCGGTCTGAGCCACGCTGCGCACTGTCAGTCCCTGTTCCTGCAGGATCTGGTCCATCTTGCGGCGCACGGTATAGGTGCCGCGCAGCAGGATATGCGGGTAGCGGGCCAGCTCGCGCCAACGCGTCTCTTCGTGCTGCGCCAAGGGGTGGCCGGCGGGCACCACGGCAAACATGGGGCCGCGGTAGACGACGCGGCAATCCAGCCTGGGGTCCTGGCTTTCCATGGCCACCAGGCCGAGATCGGCCTTGCCGTGCAACACGTGTTCGGTGGCTTCGTCGCCGGTGAGTTCATGCAGGTCGAAGACGATGTTGGGATGTCGTGCGTGGAATTGCGCCACCACCGGCGCGATCAGCGTGTGCATCATGATGGGCGAGGCCGCGATGGAGACCTCGCCGCGCTCCAGGCCGGCCAGGCTGCTCAGGCTGCGTTCGGCCGCGCGCAGCGAACCGAAGGTTTCCTGCGCATAGGCATACAGCTCGGGCGCGCCCTCCAGCAGTTCGACGCCGCGCGCCGAGCGTTCGAACAGCGCCATGCCTATCGCCTTCTCCAGTTCGGAGCAGAGTTTGCTGACGGTGGACTGCGTCAGGTTGAGCGCCTCGGCGGCGCGGGTGAAGTTCTTCAGCTCGTATACGGCGCAGAAGGCCCGGAGCTGGCGCAGCGTGATACCCATGGTGCGACTCCCGCAAGAGGCGGCTATCGTACCCAAGCCGTCCGGTTTGTGGGATTTATTCCATTCCAGACTTATTTCATGAAAATTACTCGTTTGTTGTGATGAAACCTCACCCTTAGCATCGGTGCCATAAACCCTAGCTGGAGCTTCCATGACTGCGCCTATTCCCGCCTTTTCCCATGCCCTCGTGACCCGCGACGAGCGCGGCGTCTACACCCTGCAGATCCACGATGCCAAGAGCCTGAACATCCTGGCCTCGGCGGTCACCTTGAGCCTGACCGAGGCCGCCCGCTGGATCGCGGCGCAGGACGATGCCCGCGCGGTGGTCATCCGCGGCACGGGCGAGCGCGCCTTCGTGGGCGGCGCCAACATCTATGAAATGGCCGAACTCGATCCGCAGGGCGCGCGCGAATTCATCACGCGGCTGCGCGACCTGTGCGACGCCGTGGCCGCGATTCCGGTGCCCACCATTGCCCGCATTCCAGGCTTCTGCCTGGGCGCCGGCATGGAGCTGGCCGCGGCTTGCGACATCCGCCTGGGATCGGCGGACGCGGTCTTCGGCATGCCCGAGGTGCGCGTGGGCATCCCGTCCGTGATCCATGCCGTGCTGCTGCCGGCCATCATCGGCCCCGGCCCCACCAACTGGCTGCTGTTGACTGGCGAGACCGTGGACGCGGCCCAGGCCCGGCAGTGGGGCTTCCTGGAATTCGTCAGCGAAACCGGCGCGCTCGACGCGCTGGTCGAACACACGGTGGCGCCCATCGCCGAAAGCGGCCCGATCGCCGTGCGCTCGCAGAAAGCGCTGCTGCGCTACTGGAGCGAGTCCACGGTGCAAGCCGGCCTGGACCGCAGCGTGGCGGCGTTCGGCGAAGCCTTCACCACCGACGAGCCGCGCCGCTACATGGCGCCTTTCGTCAACCGCAAGAAGCAGCAGGAGGCCAAGTAATGGCCGGCCCGCTCGCGGGCGTGCGCGTCATCGACATGACCTCGGTGGCCATGGGGCCGTACGGCACGCAGATCCTGGCCGACATGGGGGCCGAGGTGATCAAGGTCGAGGCGCCCGAAGGCGACGTGTTCCGCGCCTCGGCTCCGGCGATGAGTCCGGGCATGGGGCCGGCCTACCTGAACCTCAACCGCAACAAGTACAGCCTGACGCTGGACGCGAAGACGGCGGCAGACCGCGACAGCCTGCTGCGCCTGATCGACGGCGCGGACGTGTTCGTGTCCAACGTGCGTCCCGCGGCGCTGGCGCGCCTGGGCCTGGATGCGGACGCGCTGCGCGCGCGAAATCCGCGCCTGATCCATTGCGCGGCGGTGGGTTTCGGCCAGGACGGTCCCTACGCCGCGCGTCCGGCTTTCGACGACATCATCCAGGCCATGAGCGGACTGGCTGACCTGCAGGGCCGCAACAGCGGCGCGCCCGCTTACGTCAACACGATTCTTGCCGACAAGGTCGCGGGGCTGACGCTGGCTTATGCCATCCCCATGGCCCTGTACGAGCGCGAGCGTTCGGGCGAGGGGCAGGCGATAGAAGTCCCCATGTTCGAAACCCTGGTCTCCTTCACCCTGATCGAACACATGAGCGGCCACAGCTTCGTGCCGCCGCAGGGGCCGATGGGTTACAGCCGGGTGCTGTCGCCGCAGCGGCGTCCCTACCGCACGCGCGACGGCTACCTGGCGCTTCTGCCTTACACCGATGCGCAGTGGCGGCGCTTCTTCGCCCTGGCCGAACGCGCCGACCTGGCGGCGGACGCGCGTTATGTCGACGCGGCCTCGCGCGCGCGGCACTTCGACGAGCTCTATCAGGACCTGGCGGACATCGTCGCGCTGCGCGGCACCGAGGAATGGCTGGCGCTGCTGGCGGATGCGGACATCCCGCATTCGCGCGTGAATACGCCTGAATCCTTGTTCGAGGATCCGCACCTGAAGGCGACGGGCTTCTTCCAGCGCGTGGAGCACCCCACCGAAGGACCGCTGATGGCGGCCGGCATCCCGGTGCGCTTCTCGCGCACGCCGGGCGACATCAGGCGCCAGGCGCCGCGCCAGGACGCCGATCGCGATATGCTCAAGCCTGCGCGCTGAGGCCGGCATGGCCGGCGGCGCCTGGCGGCGACTTCGACCATGAACATCACTCTCAAGCAATTGCGCGTGTTTTGCGCGCTTTACGAACTGCGCAGTTTCACGGCGGCCGCGCGCGCCGCCTTCGTGACCCAATCGGCCGTCAGCAAGCTCTGCGCCGAACTGGAGGCCGAAGTCGGCCAGCCGCTGTTCGAGCGTTCCACCCGCAGCGTCACGCCCTGCGATGGCGCGGCGGACTTCTACGCTTATGCGCAGGAAATCCTGGGCACGGTGCGCGCCGCCGAGCGCAGCATGTCGGGCCTGCGCACGCTGGAACGCGGCACGGTGGGCGTGGCCACCTCGCCGCTGATGATGGTCGGCCTGCTGGGCGAGGTGGTGGCGGACTATCACCGCGCCCATCCCAGCGTGAAGCTGGACCTGTTCGAGCTGTCCACCGACGACACTATCGAGCACGTGCGCAACGGCCGCGCCGATTTCGGCATCGTCTCGGTCGAAACCCCTTCGGAAGAACTGGCCACGCGGGTCATTTACCGCGACACCATGTACGCGGTGTGCGCGCCGCGTCACGCGTTGACGCGCAAGCGCTCGGTGTCGTGGGCCGACGTGGCCGCCCACGACCACATCATGCTGCGCAACGTGTACAGCGTGCGGCGCAGCCTGGACCGCGTGGCGGCCGACCTGAACCTGGAATTCCGCTACCGCATCGAGGCCGGCATGCTGACTTCGGCGCTGAAGCTGGTGGGCGCGGGGCTGGGGATAACCGTGGTGCCCGGCTATGCCTGCGATCTGGCGCGGCAGCTGGGCCTGCGTATCCTGGACATCGAAGGCGCGCGCAAGCATGGGCACGAACTCTGGCTCATCCAGCGCCGCAACGCGCGGCTGTCGTTGGCGGCCTCGGCCTTCCTGCAGGCGACCGAGGAATATCTGCGGCAGCGCCAGGCGCAAGAGAATTAATCCCAGTTTGGAATAAGTCTATGAAAATTAGTCCATTGTTGGGATAAGCAGGTCGCAAGCATCATACGGTCAGAGTTCAAGAGGCCGACCCGCGGCCCCTCACAGGAGACAAGCATGATCCGACCGTTCGGCGCCCGCCGCCGCCTGCTGGCCGCTGGCAGCCTCACCGTCCTGACCGCGCTGGCCGGCGCGCAGCCATCCGCGGCGCTGGCGCAGGGCGCGTATCCCGACAAGCCCATCACCATCGTCGTGCCGTTCTCGCCGGGCAGCGCCACCGACACCAGCGCGCGCATCATCGCCGAGAAGCTCGGCCCGCGCCTGAACGTGCCCGTCGTCATCGAGAACAAGCCCGGCGCATCCGGCACCATCGGCGCCTCGTTCGTCGCGCGCGCCCAGCCCGACGGCTACACGCTGATCCTCACCAGCAGCTCGACGCACTCGGCCACGCCGGCGCTGTTCCGCAAGCTGCCGTTCGATCCCACCGGCGACTTCATCCACGTCGTGCGCATCGCGACCATCCCGATTATGCTGGTGGTGCGCGAGGACGCGCCGTACAAGTCGCTGCAGGAACTGGTCAAGGCCACGCAGGCCAAGCCGCTGAACTACGCTTACGGCTCGCCCACCAGCCAGATCGCCGGCGCCACCTTCAACACCGTGGCGGGCGCCGCCGCCAACGGCGTGCCGTACAAGAGCCAGCCTCCGGCCGTGACCGACCTGTTGGGCGGCCATGTCGACTACCTGTTCGCCGACCTGTCGGTCGTCACCTCCTTCATGCAGGCCGGCAAGCTGCGCGGCCTGGCGTATACGGGCCAGGAGCGCGCCAAGGCGTTCCCCGCCGTGCCGACGCTGGCGGAGTTGGGCTACAAGAAGTTCGACCTGGTCGTGTGGGTCGGCGTGGCCGTGCCGGCCAAGACGCCCGACGCCATCGTGCAGAAGCTGAACCAGGAAGTCGCGGCCATCCTGCGCGAACCGGATGTGCTGCAACGCTTTGAATCCCTGGGCATGCAGGTCTCGCCCAACACCGTGGCCGAGCACCAGGCGTTTGCCCAGTCGCAGCGCCAGGTCTGGACCCAGCGCGCGGTCGACGCGAAGATCGAACCGCAGTAAGCGGCGGGAAAGGAACAGGGCGCCCGAGGGCGCCCTTTCTTCGTGGGGGCGCGGTGACCGTCCCTTGGCCGCGTCTGGTGCCTGCCGCTGGCAAAACGAATAAAGTGCCAGACAGGGCCCGCTCAATCGCGGCGGGCAATCATCAAGACACGGAGACGACATGGATACGGTAGGCAAGGGCGCCCGCGTGCGCGGACAGGTCAGTGCAACGGAGTGGGAGGTCCGCAAGGACCTGGCGGCGCTATACCGGCTGGTGGCGCTGTTCGGTTGGGACGACCTGATCTTCACCCACATCACGGCCAAGGTGCCGGGGACCGAACATTTCCTGATCAACCCCTACGGCATGATGTTCGACGAGATCACGGCTTCGAGCCTGGTCAAGATCGACCTGGATGGACGCAAGGTCATGGAGTCGGAGTACGACATCAATCCGGCCGGCTTCACCATCCACAGCTGTATCCATGCCGCGCGCAAGGACGCCATGTGTGTGCTGCACACGCACTCCATCAACGGGGTGGCGGTGTCGGCGCAGAAGGCCGGGCTGCTGCCGCTGTCGCAGTTCGCGTTCATCGTGCTGCGTTCGCTCAGCTACCACGACTACGAGGGTCTGGCGCTCAATCCCGAGGAACAGCCGCGCCTGGTGCGCGACCTGGGCAGCAATACCTATCTCATCCTGCGCAACCACGGCCTGTTGACCGTGGGGCAGAGCATGGCCGAGGCCTTCCAGGCCATGCACCGGCTGGAAGCCGCCTGCATGGTGCAGGTGCGGGCCCAGGCCGGCGGCGAGCTGACCTACATTCCGCCCGACATCCTGAAGAACGCCACGGTGGAATCGCAGGCCGACCGTGCGCACAAGGCCATGCTGGCCTGGCCGGGCCTGCTGCGCCGCCTGGACCGCCGCAACCCGGGCTACGCGGAGTAGCCGCCGGGCGCGGGCCCCATGGCATGGGGTCCGCAGGGCCGGATCAGTACTTGCCCATGTAATCGCGCTTGCCGATTTCCACGCCGTTGTGGCGCAGGATGTCGTAGGCCGTGGTGACGTGGAAGAAGAACTGCGGCAGACCGTAGTGCAGCAGGTAGGCGCTGCCGCTCAGCTTCTTTTCCTTGGGCGTGCCCGGGCGCAGCACGATTTCGAGGGCTTCGCTCTGTGCGAATTGTTCGGGGCCGAACGAACCGAGGTGCTCCAGCGTCTTGGCGATCAGGGCCTGCAGGCCCGCGAAGCTGGTTTCGCTATCCGGCCACGACGGCACTTCCGCGCCGGCCAGGCGCGAGGCAATGCCCTTCGCAAAATCCGACGCGATCTGCACCTGGCGCGCCAGCGGGAACATGTCGGGGAACAGGCGGGCGCCCAGATAGGCGTCCGGATCGATGTTCTTTTCCGTGGCGTGGGCTTCCGCTTTCTTCAGCACGTCGGACAGGGCCGACAGCATTTGCGTCAGGACGGGAACGGAGGCGCTGTGCATGAAATTGCTCATATCGTGTCTCGCTTGAGAGTGGGCGCCGGCGCGGGAGGCGCCGGGCAGGCTTGCGAAGACTACCAGTTGCCGGCGTCCGCATTCGAAATCCACGTCAGCGTTTGAATCATCATGACATCATGATGTTATGATGACCCTATGCAAAACGACTCCGAATATGCCCCCCTCTACGCCCGGGTGGAAACGGCTTTGGCCGCGGAAATCTCGGCTGGCAGCCTGTCGCCCGGCGATCGCTTGCCGACGGAAGACCAGTTGATCGAGCGCTTCGCCGTCAGCCGCACCACGGTGCGCAAGGCGGTGGAAAACCTGGTTGCCCGCGGCCTGGTGGAAATCCGGCGCGGCAAGGGCACGTTCGTCACGGAACCCAAGCTGACCCAACCGCTGACGGCGTTGAGCGGGTTCGTCGAGGACATGACCGCGCTTGGCCGTCAGGCCACGGCGCGCCTGCTGGATAAGCGGTCGGTGCCGGCGACTGAAGACGTCGCGCGCCAACTGGGCGTGGCGCGCGGCGCGTTGGTCTATCGCATCGAGCGCGTGCGGCTGGCGGACGGCGTGACCATGTCGTTCGATGAAACCTATCTGCCGCTGGACGTCGGTGAAAAGGTCGCCAGCAACGACCTGGAGGCCGAGCCCATCTTCGACCTGCTGGAGCTGCGCTACGACCTGCCGCTGATCGAGGCTGAGTACCAGCTGGAAGCCGTGACGGCGGACGAGCGTGTCGCGCAGGCGCTGGGTGTTGCGGCGGGAAGCCCGATCTTTCTCATCGAACGCACTTCCTACACCGAGGGGCAGCGGCCCGTCGACTACGAAAAGCTGTATTACCGTGGCGACCTGATCCGGTTCAGCACCCGTTTGTCGCGCCAGCCGCGCAGGCCGACCTGAGCCGGCGGCCATGCAGACCTCGACGATCTTCTGGCTGTTCGCCGCCGCCTTCGGCGCCAGCGCGCTGGGCGGGGTGCTCGGCATGGCCAGCGGCATCTTCATCGTGCCCATCCTGACGCTGCTGTTCGGCGTGGACATCCATGTGGCGATCGGGGCCAGCATCATCTCGGTCATCGCCTGTTCCTGCGGCAGCGCGGCGCCCTTCCTGAAAGGGCGGCTGACCAACGTCAGGCTCGCCATCGTCCTGGAAACGGCCACCACGCTGGGCGCCCTGACCGGCGTGTTCCTCATCGGCATCGTCTCGACCGGATTTCTCTATGGCCTGTTCGCGGTCATCCTGGCGCTGTCCGCGCAGCAGATGTTGGCGCGCCGCCGCGAGGCCGTCGCCATCGCGCCCGGCGCCGCAAGCTGGGCCACGGCGCTGCGCCTGCATGCCAGTTTTCCCGACCGCGCGCTGGGCCGCGAGGTGCATTATCAGGTGGACCGCGTGCCGCTGGGCTTGTCGCTGATGTATGGCGCCGGCCTGATATCCGCCTTGCTCGGCATAGGCTCGGGCGTGCTCAAGATTCCCGCCATGGACGCCGCGCTGAAGCTGCCCATCAAGGTTTCGTCCGCGACTTCCAACTTCATGATCGGTGTGACCGCCGCAGCCAGCGCGGGCGCCTACTTCGTGCGCGGCGACATCGACATCGGCATCGCCGGGCCGGTCGCGCTGGGCTCGGTCGCGGGCGCGTTGCTCGGGGCGCGCCTGCTGATGGGCCTGCCCGCGGACAAGTTACGCCTCTTCTTCGTCGTCGTGCTGTCCCTGCTGGCCGTACAGATGCTGCTGAGCGCGCTGGGCGTGCACATGCCGGGAGGTCCGGCATGACGCAGGCAGCGGACAAACAGGCATGGCGCGATCGCGTCATCGCAGGCTTGCTATGGTACGGGACATGGCTCGCCTCGGCCCTCATCGCCGCGGGCATGGCCCTCGATTTCCTTCCGCAAGCGCTTGCCGGCCTGCGGGACCTGGAGCTCGTCAAGGCCGGGGTGGCCCTGTTCATCCTGCTGCCGGTGGCGCGAGTGGCGCTGATGCTGGCTATCTTCCTGCGCGAACGCGACTACGCCTATACGGCGATCTCCGCGCTGGTGCTGCTCATCATCGCGGCTGGCGTGGTGTCGGGGCTGCGGTGAGGTTGCGGGCTTTCCTATAATCGGAGCGCGGTGCGATGGCGCATCGCTGGATACCTTCCCCAGGATTTTTGATGCTTGCGATTACCAGCCAGGATGTCTACGTGCACACCAGCGAGGGCCGCCTTTACGCGCGGCGCTGGGATCCCGCCGGGGACGCGGCGGCCGTGGCGCCCATCGTGATGTTCCACGATTCGCTGGGCTGCGTGGAGCTGTGGCGGGATTTTCCCGAACAACTGGCGCAGGCCACCGGGCGCAGCGTCATCGCCTATGACCGCCTGGGCTTTGGCCGCTCCGATCCCAATACCGCCGTGTTCGAGCCCGGCTTTGTGGCAGACGAGGCGCAGGGGGGATTCCGCCGCCTGCGTGAAGAACTGGGCATCGGCCCCTACGTGGGGTTCGGCCACAGCGTGGGCGGCGGCATGGCCGTCTGCAGCGCCGGCGTGTACGTCGACGATTGCCGGGCGCTGATCACCGAGTCCGCGCAGATGTTTGCCGAAGGCCGCACGCTGGAAGGCATACGGGCCGCCAAGCAGACTTTCGCGGAACCCGGCCAATTGGACCGCCTGAAGAAGTACCACGGGGAAAAAGCCGCATGGGTGCTGGGCGCCTGGATCGACACCTGGCTATCGCCGGAGTTTGCCGCCTGGAATCTGGACGAGCAGTTGCGCCTAGTGCGTTGCCCCGTGCTGGCGCTGCACGGCGAAGTCGATGAATACGGCTCCCCCCGGCACCAGGACAAGCTCGTGGCGCTGGCGGGCGCACGCCCTTTGCTGCTGGAAAACTGCGGCCATGTCCCGCACCGCGAACAAAGCCGCATCGTGCTGGATGTGGTGAGCGAGTGGTTGCGGGCGGTTCCTTGACCAACCCGGTTCCAGCGTTCACAGTCCGCGCTTAGAATCGGACTAGCCCTTCCGCGCCGCCGCGCTCGTTTTTTGAGGTCCCCGATCCGATGTCAGACCGTCAACCCGCACCCCAAGCCGTACACAACACGACCACCCGCTACGCGATTTTCATCGTTGCCACGCTCAACGGGGGCGCTGCCGCCGCCGAAACCGTGCGCGGCTGGTGCGCCGATGTCGCTGCCGTCGTCCGCACGGTGGGCACGCGCGCGCCCGAGCAGAATCTTTCCTGTGTCACCGCCTTCGGCTCCACGGCCTGGGACCCGCTTTTCGGAGCGCCGCGTCCTGCCGCGCTGCATCCTTTCCGTGAATTCGGTTCGGGCGAGCGCCTGGCCGTCGCGACGCCGGGCGACCTGCTGCTGCACATCCGCGCGGACTCGATGGATTTCTGTTTCGAACTGGCGACCTTGCTGCTGGGCGGCCTGGGCGATGCCGTGACGGTCGTGGATGAAGTCCAAGGCTTTCGCTACTTCGACCGGCGCGCCATCATCGGCTTCGTGGACGGGACCGAGAATCCGGAAGGGCAGGAGGCGGTCGATTTCACCGTCATCGGCGACGAGGATGCCGAGTTCGCCGGCGGCAGCTACGTGCTGGTGCAGAAGTACCTGCACGACATGGCGGCATGGAACGCGCTGACGGTCGAGGGCCAGGAAGGCGTGATTGGCCGCCACAAGTGGTCCAACGTGGAACTCGACGACGACATCAAGCCGTCGTCCTCGCACAGCGCCCTGACGACCATCGAGGAAAACGGCCAGGAACTGAAGATCCTGCGTGACAACATGCCGTTCGGCCGGCCGGGGGCAGGGGAGTTCGGCACCTACTTCATCGGCTACGCGCGTTCGCCGCGGCCCATCGAACTGATGTTGGAGAACATGTTCGTCGGACGCCCGCCCGGCAACTACGACCGCCTGCTCGACTTCAGCCACGCGGTTACCGGCGGCCTGTTCTTCGTGCCGTCGTCCGAGTTGCTGGAAGCGCTTGCCGAGCGCAGCCCGGCCGCCTGTACGGATGCGGACGAGCCCGAGGCGCCGGCGCTCGCGTCGGCGGGCAAGGCCAACTGAGGAGGGGCTTCGGGCGCGGCGAGTCGCCGCGCCTAGCGCTCCTGCTCCAGCGTCGCCTTCATCCGCACCATGCTCTCCTGGCTGACCATGATGACGCCGCTGGCGGGCTGGTCGATGTCCAGGATGAAGGTCAGCACCAGGGAGATCAGCATGGCGAACAGGCCGGTCGAGATCAGCCGTCTGCGCTTGTGCAGCCCGGTGCCGTAGGCGATGAACCCCATTGCGCCGGCGGTGACGATGAAGAGCAGATAGAAGACGGGTTCGGGAACGTGGTTTTCCAGCGCGACACGGCGTTTCTCGTTGACCTGCGCCATCTCGTTGATGGCCTGGATGAACATGACGGTGGAGATCGAGGGCGGGTTCTCCAGGACGCTGGCCGCGGTGCTCCGGATCTGGCGTTCGATGCGTCGCGACGTCGCGCTGGCCGCCGTCAGGCGTTCCTTGTCATTGTCGGCGTCGCTGAATTCCAGCGCCGTCGTGGTGTATTCGAGCAATAGCTTCGCGATGGGATCGCGGGCCGCGGGAGGCAGCAGCTGCGAGCGCCAGTAGGCATTGCCGATGGCGTTGGCCTCTTCCAGCACCAGGTTCTTGCGCGTCTCGAAACGCGTCACCGACATGGCGAAAGTAAACCCCAGCAGCAGCGCCAGCAGGCCCAGCAGGGCGGTCTGGAGCGCGCCTATATGGGTCTTGGCGGCGTCGTCGGAGGCGCGGCGATGCTTGCGCCCCAACCGGAAGCCCAGCTCGATGATGGCCAGGCAAACGATGACGCAGATGAAAAATACATAGGTTTCATCAATTTCGCGCAGCACGTTGATTCCCGGTGGTTATTTGGGGATAGAGCGTATGCCGAGTGCGGCGCGGTGGGCAAGGGGCGAATGACCCGCGCCTAGCCAGACGCCCGATAGCCGGCCTGTGCAAGGCTCCTTTTAGTGTGAACAGGCCCTGGTTGCCAGGTTTTTGAAATGCGTCTTGGAGTAAGGTGTCGCTTCCCTTGTAAGCGACACCGCACGGAGCAGAAATTGAAAACCCGCAAACTCGGCCGTACCGACCTGGATGTCAGCCTGATCGGACTGGGCACCATGACCTGGGGCGAGCAGAACACCGAAGCCGAGGCGCACCAGCAGTTGGACTACGCCCTGGAGCGTGGCATCAATCTGGTTGACGTCGCCGAGATGTATCCGGTGCCGCCCAAGCCCGAAACGCAGGGCCTGACCGAGACCTATATCGGCACCTGGCTGGCGCGCAGCAAGCGCCGCCAGGACATCGTGCTGGCCAGCAAGGTGGCAGGCCCCGTGCGCGACGCCAAGCGCCCCGGCCACATCCGCGACGGCAAGACCCACCTGGACCGCAAGAATCTGACCGAGGCGCTGGACGCCAGCCTGAAGCGGCTGCAGACGGACTACCTGGACCTGTATCAGCTGCACTGGCCGGACCGCACCACGGCCACCTTCGGCAAGCTGTCCTATCCCTGGGTCCAGGACGAGTACACCGTGCCGATCGAGGAAACCCTGGAGGTGCTGCAGGACTTCGTGCGCGCCGGCAAGGTGCGCCACATCGGCGTGTCCAATGAAACGCCCTGGGGTGTCGGCCAGTTCCTGCGTCATGCCGAGAACAAGGGTTTGCCGCGTATCGCGACCATCCAGAACGCGTACAGCCTGCTGAACCGCGTCTACGAGATCGGCTTGTCGGAGTACTCGCACCACGAAGGCGTGGGCCTGCTGGCCTATTCGCCGCTGGCAATGGGCGTGCTTTGCGGCAAGTACCTGGATGGCGCGCGTCCGGCGGGCGCCCGCCTGACGCTCTACACGCGCTTCACCCGCTACAGCAACGAGCAAGCCGAGGCCGCCGCCCGCGCCTACGTCGAGCTGGCGCGCGCGCACGGCATTTCGCCCACCCACCTGGCCCTGGCCTGGGTGAACCAGCGCCCCTTCGTCACCAGCAACCTGATTGGCGCCACCACGCTCGAACAGTTGAAGGAAAACATCGACAGCGTGGACGTGACCCTGTCGGCCGAGGTGCTGGAGGCGATCGACAAGATCCACGCCCGCCAGCCGAATCCGGCGCCGTGATGCGCTGATCGCCCCGTCCGCCGCAGCGGCCAGGACCCATGACGCTTTCCGGGGCGTCATGGGTTTTTTCATGGAGGACGCCGATCCGGCCACGGATACATTTTTTTTCCTGGCCATTGTCGATTTCGTCTGGCGCGGTTCGTCGTGTCGATGGAGCATGCAAGTTCCACCATCCACACTAGGAGACCGAGATGCGATTCATGGTTCAAGTCAGGGCCACCGCCGATAGCGAAGCCGGGGTGATGCCCACAGAGCAGTTGCTGGCCGACATGGGACGGTTCAACGAGGAGCTGGTGCAGGCGGGGGTGATGCTGGCGGGCGACGGCCTGAAGCCCAGTTCCAAGGGGGCGCGGGTGCACTTTTCGGGCAGCAGCCGGCAGGTGATAGACGGCCCCTTCGCGGAAACCAAGGAGCTGATCGCCGGCTACTGGCTCTGGGAGTGCGCCTCGCTGCAGGAGGCGATCGAATGGGTCAAGCGCTGTCCCAATCCGATGCCGGGTCCGTCCGACATCGAAATCCGCCCGTTATACGAGATGGAGGACTTCGGCGAGGAATTCACGCCGGAGCTGCGGGCCCAGGAGGGACGGCTGCGCGATCAGTTGGAGAAAGCGTCCAAGCAGTGATTTGGCGGCCGGGGCGGGCGGCATGGCCATCAAGCCCCGGTCGCCGCCACCTCCCACAAACGGTCCGGCGCAAAATCCTGCTGCTCGCCCTTCTTGGCGTAGCCCAACGGATTGGCCACGATGCGGCAGCCATTCTTCACGTAGTCCTGTGGACAGTGGAGATGGCCGTGCATCCAGACGTCGGCCAGGGGCAACAGGGCGTCCAACGCGTTGCAGAAGCCCGCGGTGCCCGGCGTGACGCCGTAGCGCGGGTCCGCGCTGGCCAGCGTCGGCGCGAAGTGAGTGATGGCCACGGTCGGGCCGTTGTGGGGCACGTGCAGGGCGGCGTCCAGCCACTGTTGGCAGAGCAGTCCTTGTTCGCGCATCTGCTCGGCCATGAAGGGCGCGCCGTTGCGGCGCATCTCCGCCTTTTCCAGGTAGAAGTCGGCCGCACGGAAAGCTTTTTCGCGTTTTTTCAGGGCCGAGCCCACGGTGTCGCCGGGGGCGGCCAGCGCGTCGAAGTCCGTCCATAGCGTGGTGCCGACCAAGCGCACGCCATCGATGACCAGCGTTTCGCGTTCCAGCCAGTGGATGCCGAGTTCGCTGCAAAGCTCGCGCAGTTTTGCGTGGATTTCGTCGAAATCGACGTTGTCGTATTCATGGTTGCCGGGCACGTAGACCACGGGCGTGGGCCAGCCTTTGCTCGGGGCATAGGTGCCCAGGCCGAAGTCGGCGCCGGTCATGAGCGAGCCGCGGCGATACGAGCCTATGTCTCCGGCCAGCACCAGCAGATCGGCGCCGGGCGCGGGCCGGGCCACGAAATCCGGGTCGGTTTCAAGGTGCAGGTCTGAGAGCAATTGGATCTTCATAGCCGCCATCTTAGGCCACCGGCAGCGGGGGCCATTGTTCCATGCGACACTTTCCCGGTTTACCCAGTCACACAGGAGGAATTCCATGCGTATCGCCATCATGGCCGCGGCTGCCGCGCTTGCGCTGGCCGCTAGCGCGCAGGCGCAGCCGCTGGATTGCGGCAATGCGGCCACGCAGACGGACATGAGCCTGTGCGCCGACCAGGCGTACCGCAAGTCCGACGCCGACTTGAACGCCGCCTACAAGGAAGTGATCGCGCGCCTGAAGAACGACCGGGACGCGACGACCCAGCTGCATGCCGCCCAGAAGGCCTGGCTGTTCTTCCGCGATGCGGAGTGCGCCTTTGCCTCCAGCAGCACGTCCGGCGGCAGCGCCTATCCCATGACGCTGAGCCTGTGCCTGGACAAGCTGACGCAGGCGCGCACCAAGGAATTACGGGCCTACCTGAAATGCGAGGAAGGCGACCTGAGCTGCCCGGTGCCAGGCAAGCAGTAAGCCGCCGCATGAAGACGAATGACATGAGCGAGAGTAATCCGAGCCTCATCACGGACGAGCGGGGCGTGGCGCGCTGCTTCTGGCAGCCGTCCATGCCGGACTATCACGACCACGAATGGGGCAGGCCGGTGGCGGACGACCGCCGCCTGTACGAGAAGATCTGCCTGGAGGGCTTTCAGGCCGGCATGGCCTGGATCACGATCCTGCGCAAGCGCGAGGCGTTCCGCGAGGCTTTCGACGACTTCGACTTCGAGCGGGTGGCGCGCTACACGGAACGCGATGTCGAACGCCTGATGGGCAACGCGGGCATCGTGCGCAACCGCAGCAAGATCGTGTCCGCCATCAACAACGCCAGGCGCGCACAGGCCCTGGCCAATGAGTCGGGTTCGCTGTCGGCCTGGCTCTGGCGCCATGAGCCGCCGGCGCAGGACCGGCCCGCGACGGTGGACCTGGACTACTGGAACGGCAATCCGACTTCGCCGGCGTCGGCGGGCCTGTCGCGCGAGTTGAAGAAGCGCGGCTGGACCTTCGTGGGGCCCACGACCATGTACGCCTTCATGCAGGCGGTCGGCATGGTCAACGACCACATGAGCGGCTGCGTCTGTCGTGCGGCGGTCGAGGCGGCGCGGGCGGGATTCGAGCGGCCCCGCTAGACGTCCCAGGGCTGCACACTCTCTTGCGGCTCAAAAAAAATATTGAGTTGGTTGCGCTTCGCAAGTATATTGGTTGCGAATCGCAACTTTAAGAGCGCGCCATGGATCTGATCGACACCCCCATCCAACCCCGCGACCAGACCATCCGGGACCTGCGGGAGTTCTCCCGCAAACTGGTGCGCGAGCTGGGCTTCATGCGCAGCTCGCTGGCGGGCAGCGAACTGGCGCCTTCCGCCGTCCACGCCATCATCGAGATCGGTCTGCAGCCAGGCATCCAGGCGCGCGATCTGGCGGCCATACTCAGGCTGGACAAGTCCAATACCAGCCGGCAGGTCGCCAAGCTGGAATCCGCCGGGCTGCTGACGCGGGAGGCCGACAGCGTGGACGCCCGTTCGTCACGGCTGTACCTGAGCGAGGCAGGGATCCGGCTGCGCTCGCAGATCGACCAGTTCGCCACGGATCAGGTGTCGCGCGCTTTGCGGCAGCTGGCGCCCGAGGATCAGCAGTCGCTGATCCGCTTTCTTTCCCTCTACGCCGACGCCCTGTCGCACGAGAACCCCAACATCGCGCCGGCCGCCGCTGGCGGCCTCGCAGACCAGATCCACGCCGGCTACCTGCCGGGCTGCATCGGCGACGTGGCCGGCCTGCATGCGCGCTACTACGCGCAGGCCTCGGGATTCGGCGTCTACTTTGAACGCAAGGTGGCGACCGAGCTGGCCGAATTCGCCGAAGGCCTGCCCGCCGCCGGCAAGAACATGTGGCTGTACGCGGACAACGGCAGGACGCTGGCCTCCATTGTCATCGATGGCGATCTCGCCACCCGCGAGGCGCACCTGCGCTGGTTCATCGTCGACGAGTCGCTGCGCGGCATGGGCGTGGGCCGCGCCCTGCTGCAGCGGGCCATGGCTTTTGCCGACGCGCATTACGACGAGACCTATCTGTGGACCTTCAAGGGCCTGGATGCCGCCCGGCATCTATACGAGGCGGCGGGCTTTACGCTGGCTGAGGAGTCCGAAGGCAGGCAGTGGGGCAGCGTGGTGGTCGAGCAGCGCTTCGTGCGCCGCAGCCGGGGCGCCTCAGATCACGCTGATGCGCAGCTCGGCCAGTAGGGCCGCCGCCTGAGTCTTGGAGATGGTGGCGCCTGCCAGGCGCGCGGCCGAGTTCAGGTCCAGGCCGCCCAGGTCGGCTTCGCGCAGGTCGGCGCCCTCGAAGCGGACGTTCTTCAGGATGGCATTGCGCAGGCTGCCGCCGTGGAACACGGTGTCGCGGAAGTCGCTGCCGCTCAGGTCGGCATCGGAGAAGTCCAGCTGCCGCACGTCGGTCTTGCGAAACGACACGCCGCGCAGCAGCGCGCCGACCAGCAGGCATTCCTGCAGCGACCAGCCCAGGCAGGCGATGCCGTCGAAGTCGCTGCCGGTGAGCTTGCAACCCTGGAAACGGGCGGCGGCCAGCCGGGCGCGGCGCCAGCTGGCATTGTTGAGGTCGCAGTTTTCGAAGACGGCGTCGCTGGCGTCGCACGAGGCGAAATCGACCTGGCCGCCGCGGCAGCGCAGCCAGGCGGAGTCCGCCAGGGTGGCGCCCTGAAAGGAGGCGCCAGCGATTGCGCAGGCCGTCAGTTGCGCGCCGCGCAAATCCAGGCGCGAGAAGTCCGCGTGCTGGAAGTCGCAGTCGTGGAACGCCAGCGGCCGGCCGGCGGCCCGTTCGATCAAGGCCTGCATTATCTTGCGGTCCACTTCCTGGCCCGCCACTGTTTCGATTGCTTCTTGCGTCATGCCGCAAATTCCTGCCTGAATTCCTGGAAAACGGACAGCCTACTGGAAGATCTCGCTTTCCACGCAGAAGGCGATCAATTCCTGGTCGGTGCGGACGTTGAGCTTGCGCATGGCCGAGATCTTCTGGCCGCTGACCGTCTTGACGCTGCGCTTCAAGGCATCGGCCACCTGCATCATGGATTCGCCGCGGATGAAGTGGCGCAGTACTTCGAATTCCTTGGGCGACAGGCTGTTGATGCGTTCGCCGATGAACTTGCTGCGCTCATCGGCCGCGCCGTCGCGTTGGAAGCCGGGCGGATAGTACTTGCGGCCGGCATGCAGGGTTTCCAGCGCGGTCATGATTTCGCTGAGGTTGTCGCGCTTGAGCACCACGGCTGCGACGCCAGCGTCGTAGAGCGCCGAGATGATCATGGAATTCGACACCATGGTCAGCACCACGATCTGGACCTGCGGATAGTGGCGTGTCAGGTACTTGACCAGGCGGATGCCATCGCCATAGGTGTCGTCGCCGGGCATGGAGTAGTCGGTGATGACCACGTGCGGCGCGTCGCGTTCCAGGTGCTGGATCAGCGCGGTCGACCCGGGCAGGGTGGCCGTGACCTCGAAATTGAGGTCCTTTTCCAGCAGGTCGCGCATTCCCATCAAGACCAGGGGGTGGTCGTCGACCAGGACGATACGGAGTCTTTCCATGCGGGGGTGTGCCTTCAAGCGAGCCCTTGTTTCAAGTAGGGATATGACGGTCGGACTCAGGGTTGAGGTCGGAGGCAAACCGATAGCGTAGTGGTTTTTGCGTAGCCGTGCGCCCCGCGCCGGAGATCCGGGGCGGGGCATGTGCGGGACAGGACGGCAGGCGGCGTCAGCCGGCCGCTTCTTCCTGCAGGCGTCCCAGCACGAAGCCGTCGACCGCGCTGGTGCGGCCGCGCCAGAGCGTGGGCTGTCCGGCGATGGGGGTGCCGTCGGCGGTGAAGAAGAGCGCGTCGGCGAGATGGATGTAGTTCGGCAGCGGGTCCGCCGGTTGCGGTACGCGGAAAACGTCGCCCAGTTCCGCCAGGGAGGCATGCACGGCCTTGCGGGTGGCGTCGTCCGTCTTGTCCAGGGACGCCGTGAAGCTGGCGGCGAAGCTGTCGAAGTATTCCGCGCCGGACACGATGGAACCCGACACCAGCATGCCGCCCATTTGCAGGGTGACGCCGAGGCTCTCGATCTGGCTGCCGTTGTTTACCAGGTTGACCAGGAATTGCAGGAATGCGTCGGCGTCGGGAACTTGGCTCATGGCGTGATTCTTGGAAATGTTTGGAAAGCAGCCAAGATACTCGAATCGCGTGCGAAATACACCGAATGGGATAGGCCGAAAAACAGCCAAATACGACCCTTATCCCCCAGCTTTGGGAACTGTCATTTTTTCCAGGCTGCGCGCTAGCCGTTCGCCTGCCAACCGCAGGCGATCCTGCAGCGCCGGGGGGGCCAGCACGTCGAACTCCACATCCAGCGCCATCAGCCAGTACACCAGCGCGTCCAGCGTAGGCACGGCGCATTGCAGCAGGCAGCGCGTCTCGTCCAGCGGCTCGATCTGGCCGGCGCCCGGCGGAATCCGCGCGGCCATGACGCTGCGCGGCGCGTGCAGGATCACGCGCGCCGGTTCCGGATGCGGCGCCATGTTCACCGAACGCGAGACGTAGGCGCGCAGGTCGCCGCCTTCGGGCGGAGGCCGTGGCGCGAAATGCGCGCCGACTTGCGGCGCGCCCGCGATGCGGTCGATGCGGAAGGTGCGCCAGTCGTCGCGCGCCGGGTCCCAGGCCACCAGATACCAGCGATAGCCGGTGTGGGCCAGTCCTTGCGGTTCGACCAGCCGGGTGCTGGCCCGGCCCTGGCCGTCCGCGTAATCGAAGCCGACCCGCAGTTGGTCGCGGCAGGCGGCGGCCAGCGTGGCCAGCAAGGTGGCGTCGACCGTGGCGCCTTCGCGCGGTATCGGCACGATGGCCGAGCGCAGGGCGTCGACCCGGCGCCGCAGCCGCTCCGCCACTCTGCTTAGAACGTGTGGCGCACGCCGATGCCGGCGGCCGTGCTCTTCAAGCCGTCAATGAAGGCATAGTCCTTGCCGTACGAACCGTAGGCATAAAGGTTGGTGCGCTTGGACAGGTCGTAGGTGTAGCCCACGCTCCAGACGTTCATGTTGGCGTCGCCGCCGGTCAGCTTGTCGTTGTTCGGCGATACGTGCTGCCACGAGGCGAACAGGCTGCCCGCGCCGCCCACGGGCATGGTGGCGCCCAGCATGTAGGAGTTGGCCTTGAAGCCGTCCACGAAGCGGTTGGTGCCGAATTCGTCGCTGAAGGGCGTGCCGGCGGGCAGGTCCTGGCCGACGAACCAGCCGTCGGTGGTGCGGCCGTAGGCGGCCGCGAGCTTCACGACTTCCAGATCGTAGGACAGGCCCAGCGCGTACTGGCGCGGCGTGGCGTCATGGTCGATGGCGCCGCGGTTGGAGCCGTTGAGCTGGTCGTAGGTCAGCGTGACGTTCACCGGACCTTGCACATAGCGCAGGCCGGCGGTGATGCCGCGCGTATTGTCAGCGGTACGAAAGCCCGTCTGGTCCGCGACCGTGTCGTCCGCATTGAACGAGTAGCCGACGCCGAACTCGAAGCCGCTCATCGAAGGCGACTTGTACATCACCATGTTGTCCCAGCGCATGGTGTTGGCGGCGCTGAACCCCAGGCCCATGTTGGACTGGGTATAGCTGGTATAGAAGGGGTCGATGTCGGCCAGGTAGTTCGAGCCCACCGTGGCCTGCCGGCCGAATTCCAGCGTGCCCCAGGCGTCGTTGGCCAGGCCGATGGTGGCCTGGCGGCCGAACAGGCGGCCGGATTGTCCGCGCTGGCCGTTGGCCGAGTCGAATCCGCTTTCCAGCTTGAACACGGCGCGCAGGCCGTCGCCCAGGTCTTCGGAGCCGCGCAGGCCCCAGCGCGAGCCGGCCTGGATGCCGTTGATCATGCCTATCTTGCTACCGTCGTATCCATCGCCTTTGATCTTGTTGTAGCCGATGCCGGTGTCGATGACACCATAGAGAGTTACCGACGATTCTGCCTGAGCGACGCCTGCAAAAGTGGTGAACATTGCGGCTGCGAGCAGCGTCTTTTTCATCCGTGGGGACTCCTGTAGAGGGGTGGAAAAAACAAAAGGGAACAGCACGCGAGCATGATGCCCAGCGCTGTTCCCAGCCCTCATTGTAGGACACCGGCCGCGGCCGGCAGGCTCAGCCCTTGCGGCGCGAGCGCTTTTCCTCGCGTATGAAGATGAATACGCCGACCAGCACCATGGCCGCCAGGGCGTACCAGGTGATGGCGTAGCTCAGGTGGTTGTTGGGGAAGTTCAGCACCGTCAGGCCGCCGACCGGCGCGGTGCGCCCGCTGCCGTCCTTGCCCGTGCCATCGGCGTCGATGAAGTAGGGCGCCACGTCGGTCAGGCCGCGCGCCGCGGCGATGGCGGGCAGGTCGCGCGAGTACCAGAGGTTGGTCGCCGGATCGTTGGTGCGCAGGAATCCATGGCCGGGCTCGCCCATGCGCAGCAGGCCCGTGACGCTGGCTTGCTCGGGCGCAGACTGTATGGCGGACTTGCTCTTGCGCCATTCGGGCAGCACGAAGCCGCGGTTGACCAGCACCGTGCCTCCCTCAGGCAACTGCAAGGGGGTCATGACCCAGTAGCCGCTACCCAGTTCGGTCGCGGCCTGCACCAGGGTCTGGCGGTCGTACAGGTAGGTGCCCGTGGCCGTGACGCGGCGGTATTCGGCGTTGTCGGACGTCAGCGCGGGCCATTCGGCCTGGGCCGGAGCCGGCGTGGGCGCCGCATGGGCGCGCTGTTCGACCTGCGCGATCAGGGTGCGTTTCCAGGCCAGCCGATGCACCTGCCAGGTGCCCAGGGCGCAGAGGCCCGCGAAGATGGCGACAGCAAGCACCCCGAGGATGACCAGGGTGATTTTGCTGCGCGGATTGCGGGAGGAGGTGTCGCGGGTAGTGGAGTCGTTTACTGCGGCCATCAGGGCATTTTCCGCATGTCGTGAGTGGACATGGGCATCATATTGGAGTCGAGGTGATACATGATCCAGATGGATCCGCTGAGCGTGATTACGACCAGCACCAGCGTGAATATTAACGCCAACATGTTCCAGCCGCTTTCGGACTTGGTGTCCATGTGCAGGAAGTAGATGATGTGGACCACGATCTGCACGGCGGCGAAGGCCAGGATGATCAGCGCGGTGGTGCGGGATTCGGGAAATACGCGGTTCATGACCAGCCAGAACGGAATGGCGGTCAGGATGGCCGCCAGCACGAAGCCGGTCATGTAGCTCTTGAAGGTGCCATGGGCGGCGCCGTCATCGTCGTCGTGGTGGTCATGGCCGCCGTGGCCGTGATCGGCCGGATGATCCAGGTGCGCGGTCATGGCAGCACTCCCATCAGGTACACGAAGGTGAAGACGCCCACCCAGATCAGGTCCAGGAAGTGCCAGAACATGGACAGGCACATCAGGCGGCGGCGGTTTTCGGGGATCAAGCCGTGCATCTGGACCTGGATCATCATCGTCACCAGCCACACGATGCCGAAGGTGACGTGCAACCCGTGGGTGCCGACCAGCGTGAAGAAGGATGACAGGAAGGCGCTGCGCTGCGGACCGGCGCCTTGGTGGATCAGGTGCGAGAATTCGTACAGTTCCAGCGACAGGAAGCCCAGCCCCAGGATGCCGGTCACGGCCAGCCACAGCTGGGTGGCGCCGACGCGGTTGCGCCGCATTTCCAGCATGGCGAAACCATAGGTGATCGACGACAGCAGCAGCAGCGCGGTATTCACCGCCACAAGCTGCAGGTCGAACAGGTCGGCGCCGGACGGGCCCGCCGCGTAGTTGCGGCCCAGCACGCCATAGGTGGCGAACAGGCAGGCGAAGATGAGGCAGTCGCTCATCAGATAGACCCAGAACCCCAGCAGGGTGCCGTTCTTGGGATGATGTTCGCCCGGAACGTGGAACATGGGCTGCGCGGGAGGCGCGGCGGCGCCGCCGGGCGGGTTGGGGGCCAGGGTATCAGACATTTTTCGCTAGCAACCTAGTACGGGCGTCTTCCGCGAGCACGACCTCTTCGGCCGGCACGTAGTAGTCGCGCTTGTAGTTGAAGGTATGAACGATGGACACCAGGATCAGCGCCGCGAACGACAGCACGGCCAGCGGCCACATATGCCAGATCAACGCGAAACCCATCACCACGCTGATACCCGCCAGCACGATGCCCGCCCAGGTGTTCTTGGGCATGTGGATGGGGATGAAGCCCTGCTGCGGCCGCAGGTAGCCATGCTGCTTCATCTGCCACCAGGCGTCCTGGTCATGCACGCGCGGCGTGAAGGCGAAGTTGTAGTTGGGCGGCGGTGACGAAGTCGACCATTCCAGGGTGCGCGCGTCCCAAGGGTCGCCGGTGTCGTCGCGCAGCGATTCGCGGCGGCGGTAGCTGACCACCAGCTGGATCAGGAAGCTGGCGATGCCGCAGGCGATCAGCAGCGCGCCGAAGGCCGCTACCTGGAACCAGATCTGCAGGGACATGTCCTCGAAATGGTTCACGCGCCGCGTCACGCCCATCAGGCCCAGCACGTACAGCGGCATGAAGGCGACGTAGAAGCCCACCAGCCAGAACCAGAACGAGCACTTGCCCCAGAACGGATCGAGCTTGTAGCCGAAGGCCTTGGGGAACCAGTACGTGATGCCGGCCATCAGCCCGAAGAGTACGCCGCCGATGATCACGTTGTGGAAGTGCGCGATCAGGAACAGGCTGTTGTGCAGGACGAAGTCGGCGGGCGGGACGGCCAGCAGCACGCCCGTCATGCCGCCGATCACGAAGGTCACCATGAAGCCCAGGGTCCACAGCATGGGGACCTCGAAGCGGATGCGGCCGTGGTACATGGTGAACAGCCAGTTGAAGATCTTGGCGCCCGTGGGGATCGAGATGATCATGGTGGTGATCCCGAAGAACGAGTTCACGCTGGCCCCGGACCCCATGGTGAAGAAGTGGTGCAGCCACACCAGGTACGACAGCACCGTGATCACGACCGTGGCGTACACCATGGACGCATAGCCGAAGAGGCGCTTGCGGCAGAAGGTGGAGACCACTTCGGAGAAGATGCCGAAGGCCGGCAGGATCAGGATGTAGACCTCGGGGTGGCCCCAGATCCAGATCAGGTTCACGTACATCATGGCGTTGCCGCCGAAGTCCGCGGTGAAGAAGTTGGTGCCCACGTAGCGGTCCATGGATAGCAGCGCCAGCACCGCGGTCAGCACCGGGAAGGCGGCCACGATCAGCACGTTGGTGCACAGCGCGGTCCAGGTGAAGATGGGCATGCGCATCATGGTCATGCCCGGCGCGCGCATCTTGACGATGGTCACCAGCAGGTTGACGCCGGACAGCAGCGTCCCCACCCCCGCTATCTGCAAGGCCCATATGTAGTAATCGACGCCCACGTCGGGACTCTGCATGATCCCCGATAAAGGTGGATACGCCAGCCAGCCGGTGCGCGCGAACTCGCCCACGAACAGCGACATCATGACCAGGATCACGCCGCCCGTGGTCATCCAGAAGCTGAAGTTGTTCAGGAACGGAAATGCCACGTCGCGCGCGCCGATCTGCAAGGGCACGATGTAGTTCATCAGGCCCGTGACCAGCGGCATGGCCACGAAAAAGATCATGATCACGCCGTGCGCGGTGAAGATCTGGTCGTAGTGGTGCGGCGGCAGGTAGCCCGTCGAATCGCCGAACGCCACCGCCTGCTGCAAGCGCATCATGATGGCGTCGGCGAAGCCGCGCAGCAGCATCACGATGCCCAGGATGACGTACATGATGCCGATCTTCTTGTGGTCGATGCTGGTGAACCACTCGCGCCACAGATAGCCCCATTTGCCGTAGTAGGTGATGGCGCCCACCACCGCGATGCCGCCTATGGCGACCGCGATGAAAGTGAAGAGCAGGATCGGTTCATGGTAGGGAATGGCTTCCCAGGTCAACTTACCGAAGATCAGCTTGGTGAGGTCTGGTTGATCAGGCATCTCGATTCCAGCAAAAAGACCGCAATTTCACGTAGCCCCTGCATCATCCGGATCGCCGTGCGCCAGCGATCCGCTACAGGACCAATCCTTCGGTGGCCGTGCACATCGCGCCCACATATTTTCGTGGCGCGCCGCTCAGGCCCAGGCGCTCGCGCGTATCCTCGTCCAGGGTCGTGACGTTGAGCGCGCCGGGTATGCCCATGCCGCCTTGCGCGTCGATCGCCATAGCGTCGCGCATGCACATGCGGTTGGGTTCCACGCAGCGGTTGACGATCGCCTCGAACAGGCCGGGCGCGCTGGAGGCGTAGAGTTGCACCGGATTGCGCTCGCTGGGCTGTTCCAGCTTCAGGTAGATTTCGCGGCTGAGCGTGGCGTTGGAGGCGCGCGCGCCCGCCACCCACTTGTCGAAACCCTGCTGGTCCACGCCGTGGAACTTGAAGCGCATGCCGGAAAAGCCCGAACCGCTGTAGTTGGCGGAAATGCCTTCGTATTCGCCAGGATGGTTGATCACCGCATGCAGCGTGGTCTGCATGCCGGGCATGGCGTAGATCTGGCCCGCCAGAGCAGGCACGAAGAACGAATTCATCACCGTGGACGAGGTGATCCTGAACTGGATGGGGCGGTCCACGGGCGCCGCCATTTCGTTCACCGCCGCGATGCCTTGTTCGGGATAGATGAACAGCCACTTCCAGTCCAGCGCCACGACCTCGACCACCAGCGGCTTGGTGCCGGGCGGCACTTCGCGGCCTTCGGACAGGCGCGCGAGCGGACGGTAGGGATCAAGCTGATGCGTGCTGACCCAGGTGAGCGCGCCCAGCGCAATGATGATCAGCAGCGGAGCCGCCCAGATCAGGAGCTCCAGCATGGTGGAGTGGTTCCATTCGGGGTCGTAGTGCGCTTCCTTGTTGCTGGCCCGGTAACGCCACGCGAACAGGAAGGTCAGGAAGATCACCGGCACGATGATCAGCAGCATCAAGCCGGTTGAAATGATGATCAGGTTGCGCTGTTGCAGGGCGACATCGCCCGAAGGCGAGAGCAGGACCGCATTGCATCCGGCGAGCAATGGCAGAGCGGCAACCAGGACCAATCCGCGGAACCTTGGGAAGGACGGCATGACCATACCCCGAAACGTAACCGTGGGAAGTAAACGCAACACTACGCTGGAAGCCGCGAAAAATCTAGGGTAAAAAGAACAAAAATGTGCAGGGCGACGCGCGCGGACCAGGGCTGCATGCCAATATTGGAGCGGCTCTGCGCGATATGGGCTGTAGGCGCGCGCGGGTGTTTCAGGATCGCAGGCAAGGCTGTTCCGAACCTCCTTTCAGCGAGCATTCACATGGCGACCACCACGCAATATCCCGGTCATGCTCCTTCCCCCCCCGCGGCCGGCGGCGGCAGTCACGCCAAGGTGGCGCCAGGGGAAATCGCGGTGGGCGTGGTGGTGGGGCGCGCATCCGAGTACTTCGATTTCTTCGTCTTCGGCATCGCCTGCGTGCTGGTGTTTCCGCAGGTCTTTTTCCCCTTCGAACCGCGGCTGGAAGGCATCCTCTGGTCCTTCGTCATCTTCTCGTTCGCGTTCATCATGCGGCCCATCGGCACCGCGCTGTCGATGGCGGCGCAACGGCGCTGGGGGCGAGCGACCAAGCTCACCATCGCCCTGTTCCTGCTGGGAACGGCCACGGTGGGCATGGCCTTCCTGCCTGGCTACAACGTCATCGGCGCGCATGCGATCACGCTGCTGGCGGTGTTCCGTTGCCTGCAGGGCCTGGCGCTGGGCGGTTCGTGGGACGGCCTGCCTTCGCTGCTGGCCTTGAATGCGCCGCCCAATCGCCGCGGCTGGTATTCGATGCTGGGCCAATTGGGCGCGCCCGTCGGCTTCATGGTGGCCAGCGCGCTGTTCCTGTTCCTGCATGTGACGCTGACCGAGGCCGATTTCCTGGAATGGGGCTGGCGCTATCCCTTCTTCGTGGCGTTTGCGATCAACGTGGTGGCGCTGTTCGCCCGGTTGCGGCTGGTCGTGACCGAGGAATACACGCAGCTGCTGGAAGAAGGCGAACTCGAACCGATCAGCATCACGAAGATGGTGCGCGAGCAAGGCTACAACCTGTTCATCGGCGCATTCGCGGCGCTGGCGAGCTATGCCTTGTTCCACCTGGTCACGGTGTTTCCGCTGTCCTGGATCGCGGTCAGCGCCACCCAGCAGATCCAGGATGTGCTGATCGTGCAGATCATCGGCGCCGTGCTGGGCATTCTGGGCACCATTGCATCGGGCTGGTTGGCCGACCGCATCGGCCGGCGCACCACCTTGGGCCTGTTGGCCATGCTGATTGCCGTGTTCGCGCTGTTCACGCCCTGGTTGCTGGGCGGAGGGCCGAAGGCGCAGGACGCGTTCATTCTGGTGGGCTTCGTGCTGCTTGGGCTGTCCTACGGCCAGGCTTCGGGCACCGTCACCGCGAACTTCACGCGCCGCTTCCGCTACACGGGCGCGGCGCTGACTTCCGACATGGCCTGGCTGATCGGCGCCGCGTTCGCGCCGCTGGTCGCGCTGGGCCTGTCGGCACGCTTCGGGCTGGTGGCGGTCAGCATCTATCTGCTATCCGGGGCGGCTTGCACGCTGTTGGCGCTGCGCATCAACAAGGTGCTGGAAACGCGGGATTGAATGGATGAAGAAAGGCCACGCCCGCGGAATTCCCGCGGGCGTGGCCTTTTTTTGTGTTGTGCAGTGGCAGGGCTAACGCACCGGCCAGCCGTACATCAGGCCGCCATCGCGCCATTGCGCGTTCAGCGCACGCGGCAATTTCATCGGGCTGCTCATGCCCAGGTTGCGTTCATAGCTTTCGCCGTAATTGCCCACTTGCTTGATGATGTTGTAGGCCCATTTGTCGTCCACGCCCATGTTGCGCCCCATGCCGGGCGTGACGCCCAGGATGCGCTGCACGTTCGGGCTGTTGGCCTTGAGCTGCGCGTCGACGTTTGACGAGGTGATGCCGAATTCCTCGGCCTCCAGCATCGCGTTCAGCGACCAGCGCACGATGTTGATCCAGTTGTCGTCGCCCTGGCGCACCATGGGCCCGAGCGGGCTCTTGGAGATGTTCTCGTCCAGGATCACATAGCTGTCGGGATTTTCCAGCGTCATGCGCGAGGCGGCCAGCTGCGATTTGTCGGAGGTGAAGGCGTCGCAGCGCCCGGCCGAGAAGGCGCGCACGATCTCGTCGTATTTCTCGATGACCACGGGCTTGAAGCGCAGCGACTGTGAACGGAACCAGTCGGCCAGATCGAGTTCGGTCACGGTTCCAGGCTGCACGCAGATCGTGGCGCCGTCCAGCTCGCGCAGCTTCTTGACGCCCAGTTTGTTCGACACCATCACGCCCTGGCTGTCGTAATAGTTGACCGCCACGCTCAGCAGACCGAGCGTGGTGTCGCGCGCCATGGTGGGCGTAACGTTGCGGGTCAGCACGTCGACTTCGCCGGATTGCAGCGCGGTGAAGCGAGCCTGCGTCGTGAGCGGCGTCAGGCGGTATTTCGTCGCGTCATTGAACACCGTGGTCGCGATGGCGCGGCACATGTCCACGTCCAGGCCGTGCCAGGCGCCTTTGCTGTCGGGGGCCGAGAAGCCCTGTATGCCGGTCGATACGCCGCATTGCAAGTAGCCCCGCTTGCGGACCGTGTCCAGCGTGGGGCCGGCGAGCGCCTGGCTGGATACGGCGGCCAGCGCCAGGGCGCAAAGGGCGAAGGTGCGTCGGTGCATGTCGTTCTCCCGCCGGGCGGGCCGGCGCCGGGTGGTTGCGGAAAAAGGGGCTTCAGGCGGCGCGCGCGGCCGGCTTGGCGATTTTGTCGAGGCTCTCCGTCAGGGCCTGATCCAGGATCGCAATGGCGCGGTCGATCTCGGCGTTGCTCACGGTCAAGGGCGGTGCGATGCGCCACACCGAGCCGCGTTCGGGGCGGCGGCGGATGTTCATGGATAGGCCCAGTTCGAAGCAGCGCTGCGTGGTCAGGGCGCCGAGCTGATGGAAGGGTTCGCGGGTGCCGCGGTCGCGCACCAGCTCCACGCCCAGCAGCAGTCCCAGGCCGCGCACGTCGCCGATGGCCTCATGGCGCTGCTGCAGCTCCAGCAGGCCGCGGCGCAGGTAGTCCCCCTGGCTGCGGGCGCGTTCTATCAGGCCTTCGCGCTGGATGGTATCCAGCACGGCCAGGCCCACGGTGGCGGGCAGCGGGTCGGAGACGTGGCTGGTGTAGAAGGTGAAGCCCTTTTCGTGCACGTCCTGCTCGATGGCGGGCGTAGTGATGGCGGCGGCCAGCGGCAGACCGCCGCCCAGCGTCTTGGATACGCTCATGATGTCGGGCGTGATGCCGAAGTACTCGGAGCCGCTGCGGTAGCCGATGCGGCCGAACGCGGTCTGCGCCTCGTCGAAGATCAGCAGCATGCCGCGCGCGTCGGCTGCCTGCCGCAGCGCTTGCATGTAGGACTTGGGCGGCACCAGCACGCCGCCCGCGCTGATGACGGGCTCGACGATGATGGCGGCCGGCCTGCCGGCGGAAGCCATGTCGAACATCTTCAGGCCGATTTCCAGGCAGGCCAGGGCGGACTGCTCGGCGTCCATGCCGGCGATGTAGGGGCGGTAGGCATTGGGCTCCGGCATGACGTACACGCCGGCTGGGGGCACGCCGTAACCCTTGCGGTCACTGGCATAGGACACCGAGCCCGCGCCGCTGGTGACGCCGTGCCATGAGCCGCCGATGGCCAGGATTTCGAAGCCGCTCTTGTGCATCTTGGCCATGCGCAAGGCGATTTCGTTGCTCTCCGAGCCGGTATTGACGAAGATCGATTTGCTCAGGCCGGCGGGCATCCAGTCGCGCGCGACGGTGGCCGCCAACTGGGCCACGGCCTCCGGAATCATGCCGCTGAAGAAATGAAAGGCGGTTTCGCCCGCCTTGTGCACGGCCTCCACGATGGCCGGATGGTTGTGGCCGATGGTGGCGCACATCTGGCCCGAGGTGAAATCCAGGATTTCGCGCCCGGTGTCGTCGCGCACGATGGCGCCCTTGGCGGACGTGAACAGGTTGGGGAAGGTATCGCCGCCGTAGCGTACGAGGTATTCGCGGGCGGCGGCGCGCAGGGTTTCATCCATGTTTACACTCCGTGGCGTGTGGGCTCCAATGCGGAACCGATGGCCGCAGTGTCCGGCAGGGCGCGGACCTCGTCCAATGCGAACTAAGCATGCGCGGCGATGCGCCGCGCGCATGGCCGATGCGCGTGGCGCATGGCGCAAGGAGCACTATGGATACCCGCTGGTTGCAGGACTTCATCACGCTGTCGGAAGTGCGCAATTTCACGCGCGCCGCCGAGGCGCGCAATCTGTCGCAGGCCGCGTTCAGCCGCCGCATCCAGAGCCTGGAGAACTGGGCGGGCGCGCGCCTGATCGACCGCACGGCGTTTCCCACCCAGCTCACCGAGGCGGGCGAGCGCTTTCGCGGCGCGGCGATGGAACTGATCAACCAGCTGGCCGAAGCGCGCGCCGGCATCGCGGGGGTGCCGGCGCAGAACCAGCTGCGCCTGGCCACGTCCTATGCGCTGGCGACCGCGCACCTGCCGAAGTGGTGGCGGACCTGGAGCGAGGGCAGGCTGCTCAGCTGCAGCCTGCAGACGGGCAACGTCCACGACACCGTGACGGCCTTTACCTCGGGAGCCGCGGATTTCCTGATCTGTTTCCATCAGGTCGCCCAGCCTTTGCCGTTGGACCCCGCGCGCTACGACTGCCTGACGCTAGGCCGTGAGCTGATCAGGCCGTACGCGGCGCGCACGCTGATCGAGCGCACGGGGCTGGACCTGCCCGGCACGGCGGCGAGCCCCGTGCCGCTGTTGATGTACTCGGCCAACGTCTACTTCGCGCGTCTGATCGACGCGGCGATTGACGGGGCCGCCGTGCCGCTGCATGGCGTACGCGTGTTCGAGGCCGAGATGTCGGACGTGCTGGGCGACATGGCGGCCCAGGAACTGGGCGTCGCCTGGCTGGCCGACAGCGCGCTGCAACGGCTGGCGTCCGCGGATCTGGTGCCGCTGGCCAACCGGCTATGGGACATCGAGGTGTCCATCCTGGCGTTCAAGGACCGAGCCGATTCGCGCCCCGCGGTGGACGCGATGTGGCAGCGGATGCGCGTGACCGCTCAGCCTGCGTAGCCTTCCAGCACGTTGGCGACGTTGATGCCCACGTCCGCGACGGCGTAGCCGCCTTCCATCGTGAACACCGTCGGCAGGCCCAGGCCTGCCAGCAGCCGGCCCAGGCGCAGGTAGTCGGCGCTCTTGAGCTGGAACTTGGAGATGGGATCGCCCTCGTAGGTGTCGACACCCAGCGCGATCACCACCGCGTCTGCCTTGAAAGCGCGCACGGCGGCGAGTCCTTGTTCCAGCGCCTGCGTCCAGGCCGCAAAGCCGGTGCCGGCAGGCAGCGGCAGGTTCAGGTTGGCGTCCAGGCCCGCGCCGGCGCCGCGCTCATCGGCGTAGCCCAGGTAGAAGGGGTACTCGGTGGTCGGGTCGCCGTGCACCGACACGGTCAGGACGTCGGCGCGTTCGTAGAAAATGCTCTGCGTGCCGTTGCCGTGGTGGTAGTCCACGTCGACGATGGCGACGCGCTCGGCGCCGGCGTCGCGCAGCGCTTGCGCGGCCAGCGCCGCGTTGTTCAGAAAGCAGTACCCGCCGAAGAAGTCGGCGCCCGCATGGTGGCCGGGCGGGCGCGTGAGCGCCATGGCGACACGAGGGCCGCCCGCCGCGGATACCGCGCGCGCGGCGTCGATGGCGCAGGCGGCGCCTGCAGTGGCGGCTTCCCAGGTGCCGGCAGTCAGCGGGCAACCGCTGTCGAACGAGAACAGGCCGACCCGCGCGGCGAAGTTTGTCGGTTCGATGTCGTGGCGGAATCCGCGCACGGGCCAGACCGAAGGCAGGATGTCCAGTCCGGCGTTGGACGGATCCAGGGCCACCCAGTCGCGCCAGGCGGCTTCCAGGAAATCCACGTAGCGCGGGGTGTGCACGCGCTTGACCAGGTCCAGGTCGGCCGCCGACGGGGTGCGCAGTTCTCCGATGCCGCGCTGGCGCAGCGCTTCCAGCACGAACTCCAGGCGCGCCGGGGTTTCGTGGCAGGGCACCAGCTTGCCGCGGAACATCTCCTGTCGGCCAGCATGCTTTTCATGGACAGGGTTGTGGAAGATCAGCACGGCGGGGGTGTCCTCGGACGTAGAGCCTGGCAGGCGGAAGCGCAACTATAGCGGCCGTGGTGCTTGCGGCGCCATGGCGGGCGGCGGATGCGCGACGCAGGGACGGGTTCAACGGCCAGGCCGCGCCGCGCATTTTCCGCCCTGGGCGCCGGGATGCGGAATCTTGCGCTCCGATTCGCCCTCGCGCCGCGTCCAGGAAATGACGCGCGCCGAGCCGTCCGGGCACACCCGGTACTGCTCGAAGCCATAGGTGTCGGCGCTATAACGACAGGCCACGGAGATGATGGGTTGGGCCGCATCGAACCCGGGATTGACGAAGCCACGGCAGGGGCTGGCCGCCGCATCGGGATGCGGGATCTCCTGGTAGCGCCCGTCCTTGGGGCGGTAGAGGAAGATGCGCGAAATCGCTTGAGTGCTCCCGCCGGTCTGACCGATGACGAAGTCGCGGTAGCCGTCATGGTCCACGTCCACATCCAGGAACTGGTCGACTTCCTCGTCGTCGCCGATGTCCGCGATTGCCTGAGTGGACCCGTCGCCCACGCGCGCGCTCAGGCGCTGCTGCGGCAGTTCGGTAACGGTCACCACCGCGGCCAGGCCGGGCTGGATCGCATAGGGGTAATCGCGTGCGGCGGCGTGGTGGCTCAACGCGGACAGGGCGGCCAGCGCCGCCACGGGCAGGAATGCTCTCATGCGGGCGCCCTCCGCGCCGTCGGTTTGGTGAGGCATTATGCCGCAGCGGCTTGCGGGGAAACCAGGACTTGCTGCCCGACGTCGGGCGGGGGATCCTGGGTAGAATTCCAAGATACGCAAGATTGCAGCGAAGCGCTCTGCCCGCCATGAATTTTCCGTTCCCTATCCGCCAAGAATGCCCGCCGGGCGCCTGCGTGTGCGACCGCGACCGGCTGTTGGCCAATCCGGCCGCGGACGCGCGCGTGCTGCGGCTGACCAAGGAAGAGGAAAAGCGCCTGGTGGCGCGGCTGGAGAACATCACCAGCCTGGAAGACCTGCGCGCCATGCAGGGACGCATCCATGCGCAGCTGGGCATCGTGATCCACATCACGCCGAGCGAAAACGAGGTGCGCACGTCGCGTGGCATCGCGATCCAGCTGGAGGATCAGCTCGGGCTGTGCCGCAAGACCCGCACGGCAATTCCCGCCGCCATCCGCCGCGGCTTCGACAACCGGCCCGAGATCGTCTATGCGCTCTTGAACGAGCGCGACCTGCTTAGCGGCACCTGAGCACGCTCAGGATCTCCTGGCTGCGCCGCAAGGCGCCAGCGGCACGACGTCGGCAGGCGTGCGTCCCGCGTCCGGCCGCGTCGGATCCCGTTTCTTGCCCGGGGTGACGGGGTAGATCAGCAGCACGGCGCTGCCGGCTTCCAGCTTGGGATCCTGCTTGGTGCCATAGGCCACCGTCCAGCCGCGCACGGCCAGCGGCGCCAGGGTGTATTGCAGGGCAGAGCCTGGCGAAACGTGCGCCACCTTGCCGGCGAACAGGTCCTGTTGATGCGTTTCCGCGCCGTTGGCGGTGACATAGGTGGCGATGCTGACCAGCGCGGCGCCATTGCCGGGGCGTCCCAATACCGCGGTCTTGTACTTGCCGGGAGGGATGTCGGTCAGGTTGACGATGAGCGGACCGGCCGCCTGGCCGCTGGAATCCAGGCTGACGCCGTGGACTTCGGCGCGGGCCAGGGGCGCGGTTCCGCTGTTGCGCACGCGCACGCTGTATTCCCCGGAAGTGCCCGTGACCGTGCAGACTTCGACGCCGTAGGCGGCGCGCACGGGATGCGCCTGCGCTGCCGTGGCGGCCATGGCCAGCAGGGCCGCCAGGAACAGCTTGGGGGCAGGGGAATGGACGGTGGGCACGGCACGCTCCTCTTGTAAGGGGCAGCGCGCCGGGTTGCCGCGTTGCCTGCCCTATTACACCACTTGGCGGCCGGGCGCCGCGGCTTGCTCGCGCTTGCCGGCTAGCCAGTGGAGGATCAGCGCCAGCACCAGCAGGCCGACGATGATGAAGCCCCAGAAGATCCAGGCCAGCACCGAGATCAGCGTGCCGAGGCTGCCGGCGAAGGGCAGCATCTGGTTCAGGCCCTGCGCGGCCCAGACCAGGCCTCCTTGCAGCGTCTGCAGCCAGGCGGGGTCGACCCAGGCCGCCGCCCAGGCGGGCGGGACCCATTGCGACGTGTCCAGCGCCGTGCCGGGCACCTGGGTCGTGGCGATGGTCGACAGGACCCAGTTGGTCAGCTGCAGCGTCAGCGCAACCAGCCCGGTCCAGAGTGCTGCAAGCACGGCGAAAGCGAGCCAGATGATCTTTTTCATTGAGGTGGTACTCCGATGTTTCAAAAGAGGGTCCACGATAAAGCGGATTTTATTTCTGAAAAACCAGCGTGGTTGTGACAAACATTAAGAAAAAACCGAAGTTTTTGCCTTGGCGAGCACGATCTGGACCAGCGGATGGTGCTGTCCCCGGCGGTTGCGGATGGCGTGGATTTCCTCGTGCACATCGTCGCAGCGGGCCAGGGGACGCAAGCCCCGCAGCACGCCGATGTCGCCGCCGCCCAGGCGGCTGAGCGGAAACACGCCCAGGCCGCGGGCCGCGAACACCGACATCAGGGCGCTGTCCTCGAATTCTCCCACCACGTTGGGGTAGATGCCTTGCTCGGCGAACCAGCGGTCCAGCGTCTGGCGCAGCACGGAATGGCCGGTGGGCAGCAGCACCGGCAGGCGCTCCAGGCAGCGCGGGAAGTCCAGGGTGTCGGCCTTGCGGACCAGCTTGGCGGGGCCGTACCAGTCCACGGGGGAGGACACCAGACGGTCGCTGGTGAGGCGCAGGTTGGGGTTGGCCGGCGCGCCCTGGCCGGCCAGCACCAGATCCAGGTGATGCTGGGCGAGTTCGCCCAGCAGTTCCTCGACCTCGCCCTCGTGGCAGGTCAGGCGCAGGTCCGGCGTGTGCAGTACCGGGCCCAGCAGGGCCTGGGCGGCCAGTTTGGAAATGCCGTCGGACAGCCCCACGGCCAGGCGCATGACAGGCTTGGTGGCGGCGGCGCGCACCTCCTGGGGCAGCACCTGGCCGATCTGGAAGATCTCTTCGGCCCGGGCGAAGGCGGCTTCGCCCGCGTCGGTCAGCGCCACGCCGCGGCCGGCCGGCTTGAGCAACTGGTGGCCCAGGTTTTTTTCCAGTTCGCGCACTTGCGCGCTGATGGTCTGGATGGCCATGTCCAGCCTTTCGGCGGCGCGGGAAAACCCGCCTTCCTTGGCGACCATCCAGAAGTAGTACAGGTGTCGGTAATTGAGCATGGCAGGAATCACTTCGGTTTTTTCGAACCTTAACTCACTTTCAGGCTGATTTTTACATCAGCCCCAGATCCGGATCATGAGCCCCTTCGAACACAGCGGGAACATCATGGACACCTTGCTCACCTTTCTCTCCGCCGATTTCTTCGGCACACCGGCCTGGAGCTGGCTGCTATTCATCGGCATCGTGGTCGCCTTGCTGGCCTTTGACCTGGGCGTGCTGCACAAGGAAGACCGCGAGATCGGCGTGCGCGAGAGCCTGTTGCTTTCCGCCGGCTACATCAGCGCGGCGCTGCTGTTCGGCGCCTGGGTCTGGTGGCAGATGGGCGCCGCCAGCGGCATGGCCTATTACACGGGCTTCATGATCGAGAAGTCATTGTCGATGGACAACGTCTTCGTGATCGCGCTGATCTTCAGCTTCTTCGCGATTCCGCGCCAGTACCAGCATCGCGTGCTGTTCTGGGGCATCCTCGGCGTGATCGTGCTGCGTGCCATCATGATAGGCCTGGGCGCGGCGCTGGTCAGCAACTTTGGCTGGCTGCTGTATCTGTTCGGCGCCTTCCTGGTGTTCACCGGCATCAAGATGTGGATGATCGCGGACCAGACGCCCGATATCGCGTCCAACCCGATCCTGAAGTTCCTGAAGCGCCGCATGCGCGTCACGGAAGGGCTGCGCGGCAACGCGTTCTGGGTGATGGAGACCGATCCCGCCACGTCGAAGAAGGTGCGCTGGGCCACGCCGCTGCTGTTGGCGCTGGTGCTGATCGAGTTCGTGGACCTGTTGTTCGCGGTGGACTCCGTGCCGGCGATCTTCGCCATCACCACCGACCCGTTCATCGTCTACACCAGCAACATCTTCGCCATCCTGGGCTTGCGTGCGCTGTACTTTGCGCTGGCCGCGATGATCCACCGTTTCCACTACCTGAAGTACGCGCTGGCCCTGGTCCTGGTCTTCATTGGCACCAAGATCTTCCTGGTCGGCTTCATCGGCAAGGTGCCGGCCGCCGTGTCCCTGTCGGTGACCTTCGGCCTGATCGCCGGCGGCGTGCTGTTCTCGCTGTGGAAAACCCGCTCGGACTCCTCCAAGCAGGAACTCGCGGCGGAATAAGCCTCGCGGCCTGAGGCAAGACGCCCGCCATATCCGATGGATATGGCGGGCGCATTTTTTGGGATTTGTCGCGCCAGTGCGGCGGGCGTAGAGTGCTGGACAGTCCAAATGCCGCAAGGAGCTCTCATGACCAGCTGGTCCGCCAAACAGTATTCCGCCTTTGAAAACGAACGCACCCGTCCGGTGCGGGACCTGGTCGCCGCCTTGCCCAATCAGGACGTGAAGCGCGCAGTGGACCTGGGCTGCGGCCCCGGCAACTCCACCGAGGTGCTCGCCAGCCGTTACCCCGGCGCCGAGGTCAGCGGCATGGACAGCTCGGAGGACATGCTCCAGTCGGCCAGGAAACGCTTGCCGGGGCTGCAATTCGAACTTGCCGATATCGCCACCTGGGACCCGGCCGGGACCTACGACGTGATCCTGGCGAACGCCGCGCTGCAATGGGTGCCGGACCACGCGACGCTCTATCCCCGCCTGGTCGGCAAGCTGGCCCCGGGCGGCTGCCTGGCGGTGCAGACGCCGGACAACCTGGAAGAGCCGGCCCATCGCCTGGCGCGCCAGGTCGCCGGCGAAGCGTCCTGGGCCGCGGCCATCGGCGGCTTCAAGCATCCGCCGCGGCACAGCGCTGCCTGGTACTACGAACTGCTCAAGCCGCATTGCGGCCTGCTGGACGTGTGGCGCACGACCTACCACCATCCGTTGGCGGGCGCGGCGGCGGTCGTGGAGTGGTTCAAGGGCACGGCGCTGCGGCCCTATCTGGACCGGCTGGACGCCGCCGGGCAGGCCAGTTTCCTGGCCCGCTACCAATCGCTGATCGAAGAGGCCTATCCGGCGCTGGCCGACGGCACCGTGCTGCTGCCGTTCCCGCGGCTGTTCATCATTGCGGGGCCGCAGCAGGGCTGAGACCCGCGGCAGGCGGTTCCCAGCCGCCGCCCAGCGAGCGGTACAGATCCACCAACACCAGCGACACCGTGGCCTGGGTCGTCACGCGGGCCTGGTCGCTGGCCAGTACCGCGTTCTGCGCGCTGAGCACGTTCACGAAGTCCGACGCGCCCGCGGCGTATTGCCGCTGCGCGTTGAGCAGCGCCTGGCGGGCGCTCTCCGAGGCGCGTTCCAGGCTGGCGCGGGTCAGTTGCTGCGCCTGATAGGCGGTCATGGCGTTGTCGACTTCATGCCAGGCATTCAGCACGGTTTTTTGGTACAGCAGCGCCGCTTCCTGAGCCTGCGATTCACGCAGCCGCAGACGGCCTCGCAGACGGCCGCCTTGGAAGATGGGAATCTGCAATGCGGGGCCGACGCCGAAGATGCCGGCATTGTCGGTGTCCAGATCCCGTAGCTGCAAAGCCTGCAACCCGAGATTGCCGGACAGCGTGATGCGCGGATAGAAATCGCCCTCCGCCATGCCGATGGCAGCGACGGCCGCGTGCAGATTGGCCTGCGCGCGCCGGATGTCGGGCCTGCGCTCGGCCAGCTCGCTCGGCAGCCCGACGGGGACTTGCAGCGGACCGCCCGGTATCGGGCCCACAGCTGCCAGGCGCTGTTGCAGCGCGCCGGGCGGCTGCTCCAGCAGCAGCGCCAGCGCGTTCATCAACTGCTCGATGCGCAGCGCGAGCGGCGGCACGCCAGCCTCGATGGAGGCGGCCTGCGCGTCGGCTTGCGAAACGTCCAGTTCGGTGGCGACGCCTTCGCGTTGGCGCAGGCGGGTCAGCGCCAGATTGCGTTCGGCATTGGCAAGCGTTTGGCGCAGCACGTCCAGCTGGTTCTGCGCGCCGCGCAGCAGGATGTAGTTGCGCGCCGTTTCGGCGCGGATGGCCAAGACCACGCCGCGCTGGGCCTCCAGCGCCGCCTGGGATTGGGCGCCGGCCTGTTCGACTTCGCGCCGCACTCGGCCCCACAGATCCAGTTCCCAGCTGGCGTCCACGCTCGCTTGCCACAGGTTGAATGAGGACTTGCCGCCGCGTCCCGAAGGGTCCGCCAGGCCGGCTTCGCTGTTCTGGCCGCGCTTGTAGCTTGCGCCTGCGCCGATCCCGGGCAGGCCGTCGGCTTCGGCCACGCGCAGGGCCGAGCGGCTTTGCAGCAGGCGTTCGTGGGCGATGCGTATGTCCAGGTTGGCCGCGGTCGCTTCGGCGATCAGGGCGCTCAGGGTGGGATCGCCGAAGCTGTCCCACCAGGACGTGTTCACGTCTTGCGGGACAGGGACGCTGCCTGCGGCGGAGGCGTCGGGCATCCGCCATTGCGGGGGTAATTGCGCCTGGGGAGCCTGGAAGTCGGGACCCACGGCGCAGCCCGTCAATGCGGAAAGCGTGCCGGCCAGCGCGGCGTTGATCAAGCGGCGCGGGGTCATTGGGCAGACTCCTCGGCCGCGGCCCCGGTATCGACCACGGCTTCGACGGACATGCCGGCGCGCAGCGGCGGCGCGCCGTCGGCGGGCGCATCCAGCACGATCTTGACGGGCAGGCGCTGTGCCACCTTGGTGAAGTTGCCCGTGGCATTGCTCGGGACGACTGGCGAAAAGCTCAGGCCGGTGGCCGGCGCGATGCTTTGGACGCGGCCGCGCAGAGGCGTATCCGGATAGGCGTCGACCGTGATGGTCGCGGGCTGGCCCGGACGCATGCGGGTCAACTGCTTTTCACGGAAGTTCGCCACCACATAGGCTTGCTGCAGCGGCACCACCGCCAGGATGGGCGTGCCCGGGCTGACGTAGGCGCCCACGCGCAGCGAGCGCCGACCGACGATGCCGTCTATCGGGGAGACGACCTGGGTGTGCGACAGATTGAGTTCGGCGCGGTCCTTCAGCGCCTGCGCGCGCAGCAGCCCGGCCTGTGCGGCCTCGCGGTTGGCTTCGAGCACTTCGCGCTGCTTGCGCGCCGCCTGCAGGGTAGCCGCGTGCTCGGCCTGATGCGCCTGCGCCATCTCCAGCCGGCTGCGGGCCTGTTCATAGGCCTGTTGGGTGCCCGCGCCCTCGCTGGCCAGCCTGCGATGGCGCTGCGCTTCGCTTTCGGCATAGCGGATGTCCGCCAGGTCGGCGCGCGTGACGGCCTGGGCCTGGTCGATCACGGCCTGCTGGCGTTCCAGCGTTGCGGCCGCGTCCGACAGGCGCGCGGCGGCGACTGCGAGTTCGGCGCTGGCGGCCGCCAGCGCGGCCTGGTGGTCGCGGTCATCGATGCGGGCGAGCAGTTGCCCTTGTTTGACCGCCTGGTTGTCTTCGACCAGCACGGCGTCGATGAAGCCCGATACCTGCGGCGCGACGATGGTGTGATCGGCGACGACGGTGGCGTCGTCGGTGGATTCGGCGGCGCCCGTGGCGGACCACGACCAGCCGGCATAGGCCAGGAGGACCAGGGCGCCCAGTGCGCCGGCGCGGGGAAGCGGAGAACGTAAGAGAGAGAAAGGCATGATATGGACTCGATTTCAGGCCGCGGCGCGCGGAGGGTAGATCCGGGTCGCGACGAAGGGGATCAGCAGGATGAGGAGCACGGCCACGCCGGCCATGCACAGATAGAGATCGGCGGAGGTCAGCACGGCGGCCTGCTCCTGGATGCGGCGGGACAGCGCCGCCGCGCTTTCGCCAGCCGTGTTCAGCGGAAAATTGCCTAACTGGTCGGCCAGCATGCTGGAGTGGTAATTGCGGCGCGACGTGGTCAGCGCGTCCAGCAGGCCGGTGGCGGCCACCGCGGCAAAGCCCTTGATGGTGTTGAACCACGACGACGCCCAGGGGCCGTCCTGCGGCGCGAGGCCGCCGGTGGCCAGCATCAGCAGCGGGATGACGGCCATGGGCTGGGCGAAGATCTGCACGGCTTCGAGCAGGTAGAACTGCTCGCGCGACCAGACGGGCGTCAGTTGCGACCCGAGCAGGCAGGACAGGGCCAGCAATCCCAGGCCCGTGGCCAGCACCCAGCGGCAGTCAACTTGGCGCAGGTTGCACAGCGCGGCCACCAGCGGCAGCGCGATCAGCTGCGGCAGGCCCATGGTCAGCAGCACCGGCGCCGTTTCCAGCGGGCGATAGCCGCGCAACTGGGCAAGGAAGCTCGACGGGATCAGGATCACGCCCAGCAGCACGATCAGCACGCCGCCCAGCGTCAGCAAGGCATGGCTCAGGTTGCGGTGGCGCAAGAGCTGGATTTTGAAGAACGGCAAGGGATGGGACCATTCGTTGATCATGAACAGCACCATCAGCACGCCGCCGCCGCCCAGCAGCACGGAAATCAGCGGCGAGTTGAGCCAATCCAGCCGGTCGCCCTGCAACAGGCCAATGACCAGCATGGACAGCGCCGGAGCGCCCAGCAGCAGGCCGCGCCAGTCGAACAGGCGCAGGCGGTCGAGCTTGAGCGGGTCCTGGGGCAGGCCGCGCCAGACGGCCCAGACGGCGAGCGCCGCGGGACCGACGATCAGCCAGAAGGCCCAGCGCCAGCCCAGCACCTCGGTGCAGAAGGCGGCCAGCGGTATGCCCAGGCTGGGCGCGAAGGTGGCAGTGAGGGCGTATCCGCCCAGTCCGTAGAGCTTGATGCCCGGCGGCAGGAAGCGCAGCGCCACCGTCATGAGCATGGGCGGCAGTGCGCCGCCCGCGAGGCCCTGCAGGGTGCGCAGGAGCAGCAGCACGGGGAGGTTGGGGGCAAACGGGCAGAGCGCGCCGAACAGCGCGAAAGCGGCCAGCGCCGTGACCGTGAAGCGGCGCAATGAAAACGTGACCGAGCACCAGGGCGCGAACGCCATGGCGCATACCGAGGCGGCGGCATAGACGGCCACGAACCAGGTGCCCTGGTCATAGCTGATGCCGAGCGCGCCGCGGATGTCCGGCAGCGCCATCTTGGTCACGTTTTCGTTGAGCCCGGCGAGGATCACCGCCAGCAGCACGCCTAGCAATCCGGTCAGGATGCGCCAGCCGAAGGCCGCCGCGGCGGGCGGGGCGGGGGGAGCAGCGGCCGTCATGATCGCGGGCCGCTCCTGCCCGGGGATGAGGAAGACAACATGGAATAGCGTCCTTGGATAACAGGAGCTATTCAGTCTAGGTAGATGCGGGGACCGGAAAAACCATTCCTGGATCAACCCACCCTTGCGCGGGACGCAAGGGTGCGCTTGGCGCGGCGCCAGCAGGCGGCGAGGCTTGCGCGGCAGGCAACCTTGGATTGCGCCGCGCGGGATTTATCCCCGCGGGCCGGTGAACGAATAATGCAGCACTCGTTAACCGCAGAGGATTTCATGAATACATTCCGACTTTCCGTCCTGGCGCTGAGCATGGCGCTCGCTGGCGCCGCCGCGCATGCCGAAGGCAAGACGCGTGAACAGGTGCGCGCCGAATTGATGGAAGCCAAGGCTGCCGGCCTGGTGACCTACGGCGAACAGCAATACCCGGTGGATCTGCCTAATGTCAGCAGCAAGACCCGCCAGCAAGTGCGCGAAGAACTCGACGCCGCGCGCGCGGCCGGCCTGGTCACGTACGGTGAACAGGATTACCCGCCCGCGCTGCCGTCGCAATCGGACCAGACCCGGGACCAGACAGTCGCGGAACTGCGCGAGGCGCGCCTGCGCGGCCAGATGAAGTCGGGCGAGCTGGACTACCCGCCCGCCGTCAATTGACTCCGTCGGCCTTGTCCGCGAAGTAGCGGGCAGGCGTCTTGCCCAGCGTCTTGCGGAACATGGTGATGAAGGCGCTGACGGATTCGTAGCCCAGGTCTTCCGCCGTGCGCTGCACCGAGACGCCGGCGGACAGGCGCTGCAAGGCCTGGATGATGTGCATCTGCTGGCGCCAGCGGCCAAAGCTCATGCCGAGCTCCTGCTGCACCAGCCGCGCCAGCGTGCGCTCGCTCATGGCGACGCGCCTGCCCCATTGCGCCACCGTGCTGCGGTCGGCGGGATCATCGTGCAGGGCGTCGGCGATCTCGCGCAGGCGCGGGTGTTGCGAGATGGGCAGATGCAGCTGCTCGGCCGGCATGCGCGCCAGTTGCTCGACCAGCACCTCGGCCAGCTTGCGGTGGGGGGCTGTCGCCGTTTCTTCCGGGGCCAGGTCCGCCAGGTAGGCGACCAGTTCACGCACCAGCGGCGAGATGGCCAGCGTGCAGCATTGTCCGGGCAAGCCCGCGGCGTCGGGCGGCACGAACAGAAAGCACACCCGGCCGTTCTGCGTGACGCGGTTGCTGTGCGGCACGCCGCCGGGAATCCAGACGCCGCATTGCGGCGGCACCATCCACAAGCCTTGCGGCACCGAGCAGGTCACGCCGCCTTGCAAGGACAGGACCAGTTGGCCCATTGCGTGCCGGTGCGGCGGAGATTCCTGGTCGTTCTCGTCCGCGTGCACGCGCATCGCATAGGTCCATTGCGAGTCGATGTCGGGATTGAAAAACGGGGCGGGGTCGTCCAGGCGGTGCATCGGATATCGCTTTGACTGAATATAGGGATAATTTGTCATTATCTCGAAATTCGGCGTGAACGGCGATGCGTAAGCTGGCTGCATGAATTCGCATCCTCTCTCTTCCAAGCGTCCCGCCGGCAATTCCGTGTTGCTGATTGCGGGCATCCTCTGCATGGCCATGGCGCTGCGCGCGCCCATTACCGGCGTGCCGCCGCTGACAGGCATGCTCCGCGAGCAATTGGGGCTGAGCGCCACGGCCGCGGGCATGCTGATCACCTTGCCCTTGCTGGCCTTTGCCGTGGTGTCGCTGTTCGCTGCGGGCCTGGCCCGCCGCCACGGCCTGGAACGCAGCTTGTTTGCCGCCATGCTGCTGGTCGCGGCAGGCATCCTCGTGCGCACGCTGGGCCCGGCCTGGAGCCTGTTCCTGGGCACCGCGGTCATCGGCGCCGGCATCGCCATCGGCAATGTGCTGCTGCCCAGCCTCTTGAAACGCGATTTTCCGCAGCAGGTCGCGGGCCTGACGTCTGCCTACGTGCTGACCATGAGCCTGGCCGCGGGCCTGGCGTCCGCCGTCGCCATCCCGCTGGCGGACCTGTCGGACGCGACCTGGCGCTTCTCCACGGGCTGCCTGCTGGTGGTGCCCGTGCTCAGCGCCTTGCTGTGGCTGCCGCAGCTGGCCAATCACACCGCGCCCGCGGCATCCACGGCGCACGCGCCGCATGGCCCTCGTCTGTGGCATTCGGCGCTGGCGTGGCAGGTGACGCTGTTCCTGGGCATCAATTCCTTCGTGTTCTATGTGGGCGTGAGCTGGCTGCCGGCCATCCTGCGCGATGCCGGCTATACGGCCGAACGGGCCGGCGCGTTGCATGGCCTGCTGCAGCTCATGTCGGCGGTCCCGGCGCTGTTCCTGGCTCCGGTGGTGCGGCGCTTGAAGGACCAGCGCGGCGCTGCGTTCTGCTCGGCCGTGGCCTCGTTCGCCGCGTTCGTCGGCTTGATCGCCGCGCCCGGTTGGGCGACGCTGTGGATCGTGTTGATGGGCCTGGGCACGGGCGGGGGCATCATCCTGGGCCTTGCGTTCGTCGGCCTGCGCGCCAGCCATGCGCAGCAGGCGGCGGCGCTGTCGGGCATGGCGCAATGCGTAGGCTACCTGTTCGCCGCCAGCGGTCCTGCGCTGGCGGGGACGCTGCATGACGCGCAGGGCGACTGGAACGTGGCGCTGGGCCTGTGCGCGGCCTTGTGCCTGGCAATGGCGGCCATCGGCCTTTACGCGGGCCGCGCCATCCAGATCGGGCAATACCGCGATGCCGCGCTCAAGCCTGTCCGGCCCGGCTTTTCCACAAGCGCACCAGCGGCTCGGGCGCGTCGGTCTCCGGCACGTCGAAGCTGATGTCCGCGGCGTCGTCGCCTTCGTACACGACCTCCACGTGGAAGTAGCGCTGGTCGCCGCCGCCTGCGGCGCAACGCGGAACGGCGACAGGCGCGGAACGTTGCAGGGCGTCGCACACTTCCTGTCTTACGTCCGGCGGGCAGGTGACGAGGTCTATGCTGCGCGGTTGCGCCAGCGCGGGCACGTACGCCAGCCCGCCTTCGCGCGTCAGGCGCACCAGCAGGGCAAGGTCCAGGGGAGGCAGTTCGATCATGTCTGGACTCCCACGCCGGCCCATGCCCGGGCGACGGCGTTGCGCACGGTGGCGTCGTGGCGCTCCGCCGCCACGGCCAGCGTCAGCTTCGCGAACTGCGCGAAGTCGGCGTCGTGGCGCAGGCGCTTGTCGCAGAGCGTGTCGTACCAGACGCGGCCGGCGCCGGCCCATGCGGGGCCGGCCAGCGCGGTGGCCGCCAGATGGAAGGCGCGGTTGGGGATGCCGGAGTTGATGTGCACGCCGCCGTTGTCGTTCGGCGTATCCACGTAATCGCGCATGTGGGCGGGCTGCGGGTCCTTGCCCAGCAGGGGATCGTCGTAGGCGCTGCCAGGCTCCGCCATGGAGCGCAGCGCGCGGGCGCGGATCTTGGGCTTGAACAGCCCGGCGCCCACCAGCCAATCGGCCTGGCGCGCGTCCTGGCCCAGCGTGTGCTGCTTGACCAGCGCGCCGAACACGTCGCACAGGGATTCGTTCAAGGCGCCGGACTGGCCCTGGTAAAGCAGGGCGGCTTCGGCGTCGATCACGCCGTGCGTGAGCTCGTGGCCGATGATGTCCACCGCCACCGTGAAGCGGTTGAAGACTTCGCCATCGCCATCGCCGAACACCATCTGCGCGCCGTTCCAGAAAGCGTTGTCGTAGTCTTCGCCGTAATGCACGCTGCCGATCAGCGGCAGCCCCTGGCCGTCGATGGAATGGCGCTGGTAGACCTCCCAGAACAGCTTGTAGGTCGAGCCCAGGTGTTCATAGGCTTCGTCCACCGCCACGTCGCCGCTGGCGCGGGCGCCTTCGGCGCGCACCAGCTTGCCGGGCAGGGTGGTGGTGTTGGCGGCGTCGTGCACGGCGCGCTGGGGCGTGCCGG